>Ga0187892_10000132_pt1 | contig 180628 bp, 140 predicted proteins | sample MA1701073metaG_FD_139345 | JGI IMG/M metagenome (GOLD analysis project Ga0187892, IMG submission 139345) | Bio-ooze microbial communities from a basaltic lava cave in the Kipuka Kanohina Cave System on the Island of Hawaii, USA - MA170107-3 metaG ...
CCCCAGCCCCTACACACTGACTCTCGAATATACCAACCGTCCCGACCCGTCGCAGCCCACGCCCACCCCCCCCCCCCCCCCTACCCCTACCCCCCCCCCCCCGCCCACACCCCCGCTCCCGCCCGTCGGGGCGCCCCTCAGGACACTGCCCGGCCGGGGCGCGCGCCGCCGTCCGGCAGCTTGCCGATGAGCGTCCCCAACGGCTGGAACGGCTGTGTCGGCGTCGGGGTGGGGGTCAGGGTAGGAGTCGGGGTGGGGGTGGGCGTGGGCCGCACCGTGCGGGCAGGGGAACCGGCAGCCCGGCCAAGCGGCCACGAGAGCGCGATGTGGAGGCGGCGCACGGCGATCTCGCCCAGGAGCAAGGCCGTCGCGAGCGCCGCGACGAGCGGCGAGAGGTCGACGCCGCCACGGCCCTCGCGCGGGCCGTCGAGCAGCTCGGTCGCCGGCGGGTCGAGGCGCCCGCCCGTGAGCGTCGCCAGGCGGCGGAGCGCGCGCTCGCCCGCGCGCGGGTCGATGGCCGGCGCGAGCTCGGTCGAGAGCGGCAAGGCGACGGGCGGGAGGCGGATGACCGCGCCGTCGCCGACGCGCACGATCGGCCGGAGGACCTGGTCGGCCGGGAGCTCGACCCGGCCCTCGAGGCGCCCCGGACCGACGCGCACGAGCTCGACCGGCCGCGCTCGCCCGTCGTCGGCCGACACCTGGGCGTCGATGCGCGCGAGCAGCGCCTCCGCGCCCTCGGCCGCCTCGACGGCGACCACGGCCGCGCCGCCCCGGCGCGAGACGGAGGCCGAGACCTCGGCCGGCGGCTCGGCGCCGGCGAGCCAGCGGGCGAGGGCGGTGAAGAGGTCGCCGTAGCCGGCGAAGCGCGCGAGGTCGCCCGACAGCTCGCCGTCGGCCTCGCCCAGGAACGCCGCCGACCGCCCGAGCCGGTGGTGCCGGTAGGCGAGGATGGGCGCGCCCACGTCGTCGCGGCTGCGGGCCGCGACCTCGGCCTCGGGGCGGGCGTAGGCGATCGAGTAGCCGCCGAGGCGCGGGAACGGGCCGTCGAGGCCGGCGCCGAGGGCGGCGACCGGCGGGAGGACGTCGACGTCGGTCGGCTCCTCGACGATCGCCGAGCGGAGCGCCTTCAGGGCCTCCTCGGCGAAGACGCGCGGCAGGTCGGCCGGGTCCGTGACGAAGGAGCACCGCCCGCCGCCGTCGGCTGCGATCCGGCGCAGCAGCTCGGCGTCCGGGTCGTTCTCCGACCCGAGCGCGATCACCGAGACGGTCACGCCGCGGCGGGCGAGGTCGGGCACGAAGCGGTCGAGGTCGGCCGGCTCCTCGGCGTCGGCGGCGTCCGCGAAGACGACGATGTGGCGCGCCTGCTGCACGGCCCGGTCGAGCTCGTCGGCCGCCGCGTGGACGCCGACCCCCATGAAGATGCCGCCGCCGCCGGACCGGATGCCGAGCACCTCCTTCAGCAGCAGGTCGCGCTTCTCGACCCGCCCGAGCGGGACGACCACGTGCGGCGCGCTGTCGACGGCGATCACGGCGACCGAGTCCATGGGCGTCAGCAGCTCGATCGCCGCGCAGGCGCCGCGGTTGGCGAGGTCCATCTTCGTGAGACCCGAGCCGCCGCCGGCCTCGACGGCCATCGAGCCCGACCGGTCGAGGACGAGGGCCATGGCGACCGAGAAGCGCCGCTGCTCGCGCCGCACCTCCATCGTCACCGGCAGGACGTCCTCGAGGCGCGAGCGCCGGTAGCCGCCCTGCCCGAAGGAGGCCTTGCCCCCCGTGAGGAGGACGCCCCCACCCAGCTCCTCGACGAAGCGCGCCAGCGCCAGGAGGCCGCCCGGCCGGAGATCCCCGGCCGGCACGTTCTCGACGACGACCGCGCGGAATCCCTCGAGCGCGTCGAGCGTCAGCGGCGCCGTCCCGGGCGCGGCGACCACGACCTCGAGGCCGCCGAGCCCGAGCGAGCGCGTGAGGCGGTCCTCGCGACCGCCCGGCGTCACGCAGAGGATGCGGGGCGGCCCGATGGCGCGGACGGCGAAGGCGGCGCGGTCGTTCTCGGGCACGCGGTCGGGCGCGGCCCCCGCGACCTCGAACCGGTAGCGGTGGATGCCGGGCCGCTCGAGGCGGTCGCGGGCGAGGATGCGCGTCCGCCCCGGGCCGAGGGGGACCTTCCCGCCGGCCACGACCTCGCCGTCGCGCACGAGCCGCCAGTCGGCGTCCGCCGGCACCTCGGTCGCGACCCAGGCCGGGATGGCGAACGGCTCGCCGACCGCCACGTCGAGGGGCGGGGCGACGTCGACGACGGCGACGTCGAGACCTCCCGGGCGCCGGAGCGCCTGGACGTCGATGCGGACGCCGCGCTCGCGCGCCAAGGCGGCCGCGGCGGCGAGCGCGTCGGCGCCGGCCGGGTCCTCGCCGTCGGAGAGGACGAGGAGCGACCCCCGCCGCCCCTCGGGCACGAGCGACAGCGCCAGGCGCACCGCGCCCGCGAGGTCGGTGGCGTCGCGGTCGACGGCGCGCGCCGGCGCCGCGTCGGACCGGTAGTCCTCGACCGGGGCCGCCGCGACGGCGGCGTCGCGCCCGAAGACGACGTGGCCGATCCGGTCGCCGCGGCGCGCCGCCTTCGCCGCGAGGGCCGCGATCTCGGCGATCGACTCCCCGTGCCCGTCCCCGACCGAACGCGAGCGGTCGACGACGAGGATGAGGTCGCGCCCCGTCGTCCCGCCCGTGACGGAAGGGCCGGCGAGAAGCGCCGCGGCCAGGAGGACGAGGACGCAGCGGAGGGCGGCGATCGCGCGGCGCTCGGCGAAGATGAAACGCCGGAGCGCGATGAGCGCCGGCGGCACCAGGAGAAGCGCTTCGGGGCTGGAGAAATGCATGTCGGTCACGGACGAAGCCACGGAGACCACGGAGACCACGGAGTCGCGGATGCTTGCCCTCTGTGGTCTCTGTGGTCTCTGTGGCTAAGAGCTCCTCTTCGCCAGCGCATACCAGTCTCCGCAGAGCGCCGCGAGCACGAGCAACGCGAGCCAGGGACGCAGCGGGCGCGCGCCCTCGGGCCTCGCCTCGCCGGCCGTCGTCGCGGCCGCCGTCACCCCGCTCCCGCGCCCCCGCAGGTCCGATTCTCGCGGGTCTCCGAGGTGAACGGCGAACCGCGCGACCTCCTTCCCGGACGCCTCCAGGCGGTGCGCGCCCAGCCGGCGCGCCGACCACGAGGCCGCCGCACCCGCGAGCGGCTCCCGGCGCGAGCCGTCGGGTTCGACGAGGACGAGGTCGGCGCCCGCCGCCGTCCCGCGCCGGAACTCGATCCGGTCGCCGAGGCGCACGTTCGCGGGCCCGGGCCCGGGGCGGCGCGCGCGGGCGCGCTCGACCAGGTTGGCCACGAGGACGGGCCAGTCGGGGGAGGAGGCGAGCGTGCTCCGCGCGGGGTCGAGGTCGAGGACGACGCGGACGGGGCCGGCGCCGTCCGCCGCCTCCTCCTCGGCGACGAGCGCCCGGCCGCCGGCCTCGACGAGCGGGCGGCCCGCGAGCCCGTCGCCGGCGGCGACCCAGTAGACGCCGGCGAGCGAGACGTCGGCCAGCAGCGGGTGGGCGGCGTCGACGAGGAACGGGCCCGTGAAGGCCCGGGCGGCGCCGGCGGGGGCGCGGACGACGACCTCGACGGCCCAGGGCGGGAGGGTCGCGGCCGGCGCCGCCGCGAAGAAGAGGTCGGCCTCGGCGTCGGCGCCCACGACCCGCACACCCGGCACGGCGGCGAGGGCGCGGGCGAGGCGCAGGTCGCGCGAGAGCTTGCCGCCGAAGCGGACGACACCCGAGAGCGTCGCCCCCTCGCCCTCGGGCGCCGGCCCGATGCCGGGGTCCGCCGGCAGCCGGTCGGCCGCCCGCACCTCGCCCGGCGGCTCGGGGAGGAGGAGGACCTCGTCGTCGGCGACGAGCGCGTCCGGCGGGTCGAGCCGGACGGCGAGCGGCAGCGTCGTCGCCGGCACCGTCCACTCGAGGGGCACCGGCTCGCCCGCCTGAAGCCGCGCCGGGCGGCGCCCGAGCTCGCGCTCCTCCGCCCCGTCGACCGCGACGAGGCGCACCGTCCGTTCGAGCGGGCCGCCCGAGAAGCCGGCGACCTCGACGAGGACGCGCTCGCTCCGGGCGCCGGCGCCCCCCGGCCGGCGGAAGGCGGCCGCGACGCCGGCGTTCGGGAGGGCCTCGCCGACCGCCCGTACCTCGACGCCGGCGGCGGCGTCCGCGGCCGGCGTCGCGTCGGTGAGGAGCAGCACGCGCCCGCCATCGCCCGCGATCCCGCGCGCGAGCGCGCCCGCGGCCGCCGGGTCGCCGCCCGCGATCTCCGGGCGCACGGCCTCGAGCGCCGGCCCGAGCAGCGCCGCCGGCGCCCGCGGGCCGAGCGCGACCGCGGGCGGCTCGCCCGGGACGACGAGGGTCACCAGGGCATCCCGGCCGAGGGCGCGCGCCGCCTCGAGCGCCTCCGCCCGGGCCCGCTCGATCGCGCTCTGGCCGCCGGCGCCGCGCGCGCCCATGGACGGCGAGGCGTCGAGGACGAGGACGAGGTGCGGCGGCGCCCCCCGGAGCGAGAGCCCGCCTTGGGCCAGGCCGAGGAGCAGGGCCGCGAGCAGCTCGAGGATCAGCGACGCCGTGACGACGGGCGGCCGCCAGCGCCGCCCGGCGAGCGTGCTCCGCGCCTCGGGCGCGAAGAGGAAGAGGGCGGCGGCGCGCCGCTCGCGCCGCCGCCGCCGGAAGAGGTGGAGCGCGAGCACGGCCGGGACCGCGAGGAGGCCGAGCAGCCCGAGCGGGGCCGTGAAGGTCAGCGGGCCCACGCCGGGACCCGCGTCGCTAGCGCCATGGCTCGATCACTCGACGGCGGAGCAGCTCGCCCCGGAACAGCGCCCGCGGCTCGCCGGCCGCGACGCTCACGAACGTCCCGCCGGCCGCGCGCGTGGCCCGGTCGGCGGCCTCGATGAGGCGGCGGAGGCGGGCGCGGTAGCCGTCCACGGCCACCTCGTCGAGGTCGAGCTCGAGGCGGGCGCCGCCCTCGGCGTCGACCAGCTCGACCGGCCCCTCGACCTCGGGATCGAGCTCCCACGGGTCGAGGACCTGGATGACGACGAGGCCCGACGCGCCCGCGCCGAGGCGCGCGATGTCGGGGGCCGGGTCCCTCTCGCGCAGGAGGTCGGAGACGAGGACGCGCACGCCGCGCGGGCGGAGCGGCACGCGCGGGACGAGCGTCGGCGCGTCGCCGCCCGTCACGGCCTCGGCGTCGGCGTCGGCGAACGGCTGGCCGCCCGCCCGCAGGCGGCGCGGCCGGCCGCCGGCGCGCTCGCTCCAGGCGACGAGCGCCTCGACGAGGTCGCGGGTCGCCCGCTCCTTGCGCTCGGTGACGGTCATGCTCGCCGAGAGGTCGGCGACGACGTCCACCCAGGGCGCGACCTCGGCCCGGTAGAGCCGCACCTGGAGCCGGTCGCAGCGCGCGTACGCCCGCCAGTCGAGGCGGCGCAGGTCATCGCCCGGAACGTAGTCGCGGAAGTCCTGGAAGTCGAGGGACGCGCCCGTCCCGAACCCCGGGCGGTCGCCGACCGCGCCGGCCGCCGCCCCGCGCGGCATCGCGAGCCGGAACGGCGCGGCGGCGGCGGCGCACTCGGCGCGCACGGCCGTCTACGCCCGGCCGCGCCGCCGGGCGGCGGCCGCGTCCAGCACCTCGCGCACGCCCGTCGCCATGGCCGGCACGTTCAGGAGGACGGCGGCGGCCGCGAGCAGCCCCAGCACGCCGAGCGCCTCGTCCGGGTTCCGCCCCGCCTCGGCGATCGTCCAGAACGGGTTCAGGACGTGCCCCGCGTGCCAGCGGCCGATGTCGCCGGTCGCGAGCGCCTCGACGACGAGCGGCACGACGCAGCCGAGGAGCATGAAGACGACCATGCCGCCGCGGGCGATCCAGTTCGGGCGCGCGCCGCGTCCGAGCCGCCCGCGCAGCAGCCGCGCCGCCGAGAGGTAGAACGCGGCGTAGAGGATGCCGAGCATGAAGATCGCGCGCTCGTCGTTCGCCATCCACAGGCGGGTCGCGATCCCCTGCTGCCCGACGAGCTCGACGGCGCCGAGACCGGCGAGCAGCAGGGCGGCGAAGACGAGCCCGCGCCCCCCGCCCGGCAGGAACGGCGCCGCCAGGAGCGCGAGCGGCCCGCGCCGCGGGACGTGGCAGCGGACGCGCGGCGAGAGCGCGTCCTCCTCGGTCGCGGCGAAGAAGGCGGCCGGGAAGGCGAGCAGCACGGCGACGGCGCACGAGGCGGCGAGCCCCTCGGCGACCGAGTGGGCGGGCGCGAAGGCGACGACGAGGCCGACGCACGCCGCCGCCATGAGCAGGGCGTGGACGCGGAAGCCGGTCGAGCGGTTCTCGAACGGGTGTGACAGGGCCGCCCGGGCGATGAGCCAGGCGAGCGCGACCCAGAACCCGAGCGCCGTCGCGTAGCCGGCGAGCGCGGCGAGGAGCTCGCTCGCGGGGAGGCCGCCGCGCCCGAGGAGCAGGAAGAAGGACGGTCCCGAGCCGATCGACCCGAGGGCGAAGAAGGCGATCCCGACGCCGCCGAGCACGCGCGCCGCGGCCGCCGCCCGGCCGTAGCGGGCGAGGGAGCCGAGCGCGACCGCGCCCGAGGCCGTCGCCAGCCCCCCGGACGCGGCCAGGGCGAGCGAGAGCGCGATCCCCTGGACGTCGACGCCCCGGAGGAGGTAGGTGAGGGCGAGGAGCGGCGAGAAGAGCGAGAGCGTGATGAGGATGTGCGCCATCGCCGCCTGGAGATGCCCGCTCACGATCCGCCCCGGTCCGAGGCGCGTGAGGAGGACGTGCTCGGCGAGGTCGGCCGACATCTCGCGCGAGGCCGACCCCATGGCCCGCGCCGGGACGACGAAGAGGATCACCGGCCAGAGCGCGCCGAGGGCGATCATGAACGCCTGCCCCTGGTCGAGGTCGTCGCCGAGCGAGGCGATCGCGACGGCGACGACGGCGACGGCCACGAGCGTGAAGGCGTGGCCGACGCGGAAGGCGCGGCTGCGCGTGCCCTGGCGCAGCTCGCGGACGAGGACGGGGTTCAGGCGGTCGAGGAGGCGCTCGGCGAGGGAGGGGCGGGGGTCGGGGAGGGGAGTGGGAGCGGGAGGGGGAGGGGGAGGGGGAGAATGGGCAGGGGCGGGGAGAGGGGGAGGGGGAGGGGGCAAGGGCAAGGGCAAGGGCAAGGGCACGGGCACGGGCACGGGCACGGGAGCTTCCGCCGGCGTCATTGCAGCCGTCCCTGCGTCGAGCGGAGGAACACCTCCTCGAGGTCCGCCTCCTCCGGGCTGAACGACACGATCGGAAGCCCGGCCTCGACCGCGCGCTTGAGGAGCTCGGAGAGGCCCGCGTCGTCGCCCCCGAAGTCGAAGTCGAGGGCGGAGGGATCGGCGACGCGCACCTCGCGCACCGCGGGCTGGGTGAGAAGGAAGCGTTCGGCCCGCTCGGCCGCGGCCTCGAGGACGCGCACGCGCACGCGATGGTGCTCGCGCACCTTGCGCGCGACCTCGCCCGTCGTCCCGGCGAGGATCAGGCGCCCGGCCTCGATGAGGACGACCGAGTCGACGATCTCGGCGAGCTCGGTGAGGATGTGCGACGAGATCAGGATCCCCTTGCCGGCGGCCGCGAGCTCGCGCAGGAGCTCGCGCAGCTCGATGCGCGCCCGCGGGTCGAGGCCGCTCGCCGGCTCGTCGAGGAGGAGGAGCGGCGGGTCGTGGAGCAGCGTCTTCGCGAGGTGGAGGCGCTGCCCCATGCCCTTCGAGAGGCCGGTCGCCGGGCGGTCGTAGAGGTCCACGAGCCCGCAGAAGGCCGCCGCGCTCGCCACACGGCGCGCGCGCTCGCGCCCGCGCAGCCCGTAGGCGTGGGCGAAGAAGTCGAGGTAGCCGCGGACGTCCAGGTCCGGGTAGGGCGCGAAGTGGTCGGCCATGAAGCCGAGACGCGCTCGTACGGCCTGCGGCTCCTCGAGGACCGAGAGCCCGTCGACGATCGCGTCGCCCGCATCGGGGATGTCGAGGGTCGCGATGAGGCGCATGGTCGTCGTCTTTCCCGCGCCGTTCGGGCCGAGGAAGCCGTGGATGCGCCCGCGCTCGACGGCGAACGAGAGGTCGTCGACGGCGCGCACCTTCTCGAACGCGCGCGACAGGCCCCGGACCTCGAGGACCGCGTCGCCGCCCGCGCCCGCGCCGCCGCTACCGGGGCTCAACGATGTCCTCCTCGGCGAGCGCGCCGATCACGATGTGGCACCCCAGGCGCTCGTCGGCCTCGAGCCCGAGCGCGTCGACGGCCGGCGAGCGGCGGACCCGGGCGATGTACGTGCCCGGCGGGATCGGCCCGGCGAGCGAGTCGCCGCGCAGGCGCCGGGCGATCCAGAGGACGAACGGAGCGTCTTCCCCGAGCGGCCCCGGCGGCGGCTCGTCGCGCCCGCGGCGACGGTTCCTCGGCCCGTCCCCGCCCGCCCCGTCCGCCCTCGCCTGCGCGAACGCTTGCGGCAGCGCGCGCAGGAGCCGCCCGACCCTCGCCACATCCTCGGGGGTCGGCCGCGCCTCGACCAGCTTTCCGGCCCGCTCGAGGATGAAGAGCTTGCCCGCGTGATCGCGGACGACGAGCGACCCCGGCTCGTCGAGCGGCTGGAGCTCGGGATCGGCGAGCCGCTCGAGCCCGCCGTCGGGCAGCCGCCGGAACGCGAGGCGGGCGCGGACGCGCGCGCGCGAGACCGTGAGGAAGCTCGAGACGGTGCGCGACGGGACCGCGCCGGCGCGGAGGCGCCCGCCGGCGTCGAGGTCGACCTCGTACGAGCCGGCGACCCGCGCCGCCCGGTCCCGGCGCGGGCCGTAGCCGTGCTCGTCGTCGGGCCTCTCCTGCGGGAGGGGCACGAGGCACGTCCCCGCCTCCGGCCGGAGCCCGCCGCGCGGGGAGATCCCGGCGTAGAGCGTGCGCGTCGCGACGGCGTGCGCCTCGTGACGGCGCTGGTCGAGCAGGGTCACCGAGGCCACGGTCGAGCGCACGCCGAACCCCTCGCCGAAGAGCCCGTAGCCGAGGATCCCGGCCGTCAACCCGAGGCCGAGGAGCGGCGCCGTGACGAGCCAGCCGGCCGGCCGCCGCCTGCGGAACCAGAGGAAGCTCCCGGGCCCGGCGAGGACGACGTAGACGAGGATCAGGCCGACGAAGAGCCGCACGGGGACGCGCCCGATCTCCGGGATCGGCCAGGCCGAGGCGAGCGGGTCGGGGAAGCGCCAGGCCCAGGGGGAGATCGGGGCGCCCCCCTCGAGCAGCAGGCCCAGGTCCTGGCTGCCGATGGCCTCGGGCCCGCGCGGGATGGCGAGCCACGACCCGAACCCGTGGGCGCCGGCGCGGCCCCCGTCCGGGCGCGCCCGGCCTGGTGGGCCGAAGGGGTCGGGCTCGGAGACCGCGCGCGCGAGCGGGCCGGGCGGGAGGCGGTCGGCGCGGACCACGAGGATGCGCCCGCCGCCGCCGAGGTAGTCGGCGAGCACCTGCTGGCGGTCCGCGGTGAGGTCGCCGCTCGCGCCGTCGACGACGACGAGGGGGAAGGCCGTGAGCTCCGACCACCGGTCCGGCAGCTCGCGCGGCTCGCGGACGTGGACCTCCACCCCGAAGGCGCGCCGGGTCGCGGCGGTGTTGAGGCCGGCCAGGTCCTCGACCGCACGCCGGAGGACCAGCGAGGCCTCGGCATCGACGCCGACGGCCAGCAGCGCGGCCCCCGCCGGTCGGCTCCCCGGGTAGCGACGCTGGATCGTGGCGCTTCCCCAGTCCGAGCCGTCGACCGTCACCTCCAGGACCTCGTAACCCGACGCGATGCCCGCCGACCCGAGCGGCAGCGTGGTCCGGCGCGTCTCGCCCGGCGGACAGGCCAGGGTGCGACTGGCCCGGAACGGCGCCGGTCGCGCCTCGTTCCCGATCGACTTCAGGACGAGGCCGAGCGAGTGCTCGGCGCCGTCGCGGTTCTCGACCTCGACGAGGACGTAGCCGAACGACGGGAGCGAGGACGCGCTCATGCCGTCGGTGACGAGGGCGCGGACGCGCACGGGCGGACCGGCGTCCGCGTCGTTCGGCTCGACCGGGAGGTACTGGTCCGCGCGAGCCGGTGCGGCGATGCCGGTGGCGACGACGACGGCGACCGCGAGCCCGACGGCGAGCCGCGCGACGAGGCCGGGACCGGGACCGGGACCGGGGCCGGAAGCGCGCGCGGACGCGGTCACTTGAGCTCCGAGGGGAGCGGGCGCGGGGCCACGGGCACGGCCTCGAGCAGGCGACGGACGACCGCCCGGCCGTCGAGCCCGTCGAGGCGGGCGGCGTGCTCGAGGACGAGGCGGTGGGCGAGGGCCGGGACGGCGACGCGCTCGACGTCCGAGAAGTCGACGTTCGGGCGGCCGGCGAGGAGGGCCGAGGCGCGCGCGGCCTCGGCGATCGAGATCGCGGCGCGCGGCGAGCCGCCGTAGCGGATGGCGGGGCGGAGCGCGGCCGGGCAGGAGGCGGCGTCCGGGTGACTCGCGGCCACGAGGCGCGCGACGTAGCGGGCGACGGCCTCGGGCAGGAACACCTGGTCGACGAGGGCGAACAGCTCGTCGAGCTCGGCCGCCTCGAGCGCGCGCGAGACGGCGGGCGGCGTTCCGCGGCGGCGCTCGCGGATGATCCGCGCGAGCACGTCCTCGGCGAGGCGCGGGACCGTCGCCTGGAACAGGAAGCGGTCGAGCTGGGCCTCGGGCAGCGGATACGTGCCCTCGAGCTCGATCGGGTTCTGGGTCGCGAGGACGAAGAACGGCGCCGGCAGCGGGCGGCTCTCGCCGAGCGCCGTCACGCGCCGCTCCTGCATGGCCTCGAGCAGCGCCGACTGGGTCTTCGGCGACGCCCGGTTGATCTCGTCGGCGAGGACGACGTGGGCGAAGATCGGCCCCTCGTGGAAGACGAAGGCGCGCCGGCCGTCGCGCTCCTCGAGGACGGGGCCGCCGGTCACGTCGGACGGCAGCAGGTCGGGCGTGAACTGGATCCGGCGGAACGTGAGGCCGAGCAGGGCGGCGAGCGCCTTCACGAGCTCGGTCTTCCCGAGCCCGGGCAGGCCCTCGAGGAGGAGGTGCCCGCGGGCGGCGACCGCGATCGCGACCTGGTCGAGGAGGTCGTCCTGCCCGAGCAGCACGCGCCCGAGGCCTTCGCGAACGGCGCCGAGCAGGGCGCGCCCGCGGGCGACGCGCTCCGGGCCGAGGAGCCGGCCCTCGTCGAGGCCGGCCGCCGGCGGGGACTGCGCCGAGCTCACTTCGGCGCCTCCCCCTCTTCCGCGAAGAAGCGGCGCACGACGTCGCGGAGCCGCGGCGGCAGGCGGCGCGCGCCCGTCGTCACGGCGTCGCGCGAGGCGACGCCCGCGCCGCCCGGGCCCGCCGCCCGCGTCGGGTCGACCTCGGGCTCGGCGCGGGCCGCCTCGATGAGCCGGCCCTCGCCCTCCGGCGTCCCGGGCGGGAGGACGAGCGGCCGCGAGGGGTCCGCCGCGCGCGGATCGCCGCCGGGGGCCGCCCCCTCGCCGACGGGCCCCGTCCCGGGTCCGCGGCTCGTGCCGCCGGCGGCGAAGCCCTCGCCGGGGACCGGCATCCCCTCGGCGCCGCCCGGCGTGAGGCCGGCGGGGGAGCGCTCGCCGGCTCCCTGGCCCGTCCGCCCCCCACCCGGCTTCGAGCCTTCCCCCCCGCCCGCCATCGCCCCGCCGGCGCACGACTCGCACTGCCCCGACCTGCACGCCTCCGTCGACGGGTGCGGCGGCCGCTCGAGGGCCGCCCGGAGGCGCTCCGCGAGCGCGCGCAGCTCCTCCTCCGAGAGCGGCAGCTTCGACGGGTCGATCTCCCCCGTCGCGCCCGCCCGGCCGGCCTTCGCCAGCTCGGCCACCAGGTCCTCCGGCAGCCGGCGGAGCAGGCCCGACGCCGCCGCCTGCTCGAGCGCGCGCGCCAGCATCTCGCGTGCGCGCGGGTCCGAGGGTCGGGGGCCGGGCGCGCCGGGGTCCGCCCCGACCCGCGCCCCCGTCGTCGTCGAAGCCCCATCCACGGCACCGGGTGGGCGCGCTTCGGGCGTCTCCGACGTCGATGGGGCCTCGACTGCACGCGTTTGCTGCAGTTCGCCGGGGTTGGCGGGCGACGGGGCGGTCGCCGCGTCGAGCGCGGCCCGGAGGCGCTCGTTTGCGGCCCTGGCGAGCCCGCGCTCCTGGGCGAGGCGGGCCTCGACGCCGTCGATGTCGGCCCAGGTGGGGGGGCGGTCGGAGGCGAGCGCCCGCTCGAGCTCGTCGAGGCGACGCTCGAGCTCGGCCTCGGTGTCCTCGGAGACGGCGCCCTCGCGGACGAGGCGCTCGAGCTCCTCGCGCAGGCCCTCGACGGCGGCGCCGGCGGCCGCCCGCTCGCCGGCCGACGCCGGGCGCTCCGGGACGGGCAGGGCGAGGACGGCGGCGAGGAAGGCCGCCGCGGCCAGCAGCCGCAGGACGAGGCGGCGCCCGCGAAGGCGCGGCAGGGCGGCCGGCAGCGCCGCCAGCCGGCCGGCGAGGGCGGGGGCGAAGCCGCCCGGGTCGCGCTCGAGGCCCGAGACGAGCAACCCCTCGAGCCCGAGGCGCCGGTCGAGGTGGAGCGCGAGGTCGGCCGCGGTCGGCGCGCGGCGCCGGGCGTGCCGGAGCGCGTGGACGACCGCCGGGATGAGAGCGGCCGCGAAGGCCGGGTGGGGCGCCGGGGCCAGCCCGAGGAGCACGCGGGCGCCGAGGAGCAGGGCCCCGAGGGCCACGGCGACGGCCGCCAGCCCGTCCAGGAGGCCGGCGAGGAACAGGCGGCGCCGCGTCGCCGCCGCCGCGCGCCGCACCACGTCGTGGGCGGGCGAGACACCGGCTCGCGCCCCCGGGACCCTCACCTCGCTCGGGACCTGGGCCAGGTCGCTCATCTCTCCCCAAGCTTTTACCACGAAGCGCACCGGCGCGAAACCGACCGACCCGCCGGCCGCGCCGGACGGGCGCTCCTGGCGCCCGCCCTCCCTTGGACGGGCCCCGGCCGCGGTGGGTTCGGGCCGCGGCGGTCGCGCCCGCCCGCGGGCCCGGCCCACCGGCGGGCGGGCGCCCGGCGCTCATCCGAGCCGGGCGCGCGCGCGGGACTTGCGACGGCCAGGCTGGCCCCGGGCGACCCCGGGGAATACGGTGAACAGGCCAGACATGACGCCCGAGCCCACACGACCCCCGGCCGCCGCCCTCGAGGGAGCGCGCCTCGTCCGCGTCCTCGTGGGTCAGGGCGTCCTCTCGACCGACGAGGCGGCGCGGATCGAGGCCGAGTCCCCGCGGGCACCCGGAGAGCGGCCGATCGAGACGGTCGTCCGGCGCCTTCCGGCCGCCGAGGAGCAGGTGGCGGACGCGCTCGCCGTCCACTCGGGCCTGAAGCGGGCGGACGCGCAGGCGCTCGCCGGCACCCCGCCGCTCGCGGTCCTCGCGCTCGTGGATCCGGAGGTCGCGTGCCGGCGGCTCGCGATCCCCCTCGCCATCGACGAGGAGGGGACCCTCCTCCTGGCCGTCGCCGACCCCCTCGACGCGGGCCTCCTCGAGGCCCTCGGCCTCGGCCGGCGACGGGTGCGGGTCTCGGTGGCGACCGTCTCGGCCATCCACGCGGCCATCACCCGCGCGTTCGGCGGCCCCGCCGCCCGCTCGGGCCGCGAGGCCGACCGCCCCCGCCGCCGGCGCCGGCCGGCGCGCCCGCGCCGCCGGACGATCGACGCCACGATCGCGTTCGGGAGCTGGCTCGTAGCCGGACGGCCGGGGGCACGGGACCGGGGCCGGCATCCGCGGCGGCGCGAGGCCGCCGACGGGACGCGCCCGTGCCCCGCGTGCGGCGGCCCGCTCGCGGCCGGGCCGACGTTCTGCCCCTACTGCACGGCGCGCACGGTCCTCGAGGGCCGGGTGCCGCCCGTCCTGCCGTCCTGATCCGGAAGCGGCTCCCGGCCGAGGCCCGCCGGCGGCTCGTCTAGACCTTCTGGGCGAGCCAGCGCTTCCACTCCCTGGCGGTCGCGAACGACTGGCCCGTCAGGCGCTTGAGCGCCTCGAGGATGGCGTCGCGGCGCTCGGCCTTCGAGGGCGAGCCCTCGGCCGCCTCGAGCCCCTTCACCAGGGCCGCCGTGGCCGCGTCGCCGCCGAGGTCGCCGAGCGCCTGGGCGGCGGCGACGGCGACCGGCTCGGGCTTCGCCTTGAGGTAGGCGAGGAGCGGAGCGACCGCGTCGGGCGAGCCCGTCCGGGCGAGGGCGGCCGCGGCGGCGATCGCCGGCGCCTCGGACGTCGCCGGCACCGTCTTGAGCGGCGCGACCCCGACGGGGCCGAGCGCCCCGGCGGCCTCGATCGCGGCGAGCGCGAGGGGCTCGTGCGTCGACTTCACGTGCGCCTTCGCGAGCGAGGCGATGCGGGCGTGGAACTTCCGCGGCGCGCCGGCGAGCGTCCCGAAGCCCTGCGCGGCCGCGTCCAGGTCCTTGTCCTTGATCGCCTTCTCGATCGCGTCGATCCGCTCGTCCGCCTGGGCGTCGGTGAGCGCCGGCGCCGCCGGGCCGAGCGTCTTCTCGATCCAGGCGAACGCGCGCTCGACGGCCGCCGGGTCGATCCGGTGGGCCAGGCCCTTGATCTCCTCGTACTCGACGCGCGTCAGCCCGGCCCCCTTGAGCCGCGAGACGGCATCCCGGCTCTGCGCGACCGGGACGACGTTGTCGGCGTCCCCGTGGATCACGTAGAACGTCTGCTTCTTCGCCGCCTCGCCCGGCGGCACCGGCAGGATCATGCCGCCCGAGTGCGGCACGAGGGCCTCGACCTTGTCGGGGAACCGGAGCCCGAGGCCGAACGAGAAGTACGCCCCGCGCGAGAAGCCGAAGGCGATCGTGCGCTGCACGTTGAAGCCGCGCTTCAGCTCGTCCAGCAGGTCGGCCGTCGGATCGAGGTCGGCCTCCTCCCACGCCGCCGCCTTGGGCGCGTTCGGGGCGACGAGGATCGCGTCGCGGAGGAACCCGAACGCCTCCATGCCCCGCATGAGCTGGGTGTGCTCCCCGCCCCAGCCGTGGAAGCCGACGACGAGCAGCGCCCCCTTGGCCCGGTCGTACCCGTCCGGCACCCGGATCGAGTACGTCATCCCGCGCGCGGACTGCTTCGTCTCCGCCGCCGTGCAGGCCGTGGCGGCCGGACCGGCGAGCACCAGGAACGCGGCGATGAGGAAGGACGTCGCTCTCATGCTTGTCGGGCCCCCTCGCAAAGCTGCGGCTGCTCCTCCATCTACGCAGCCGGGCGCCCGGGCGTGAGAAAGGACCCGCCCGATCGGCTCGCATGGGGTCGCTCGTCGTGTCGCGCGCCGCGCCCGTCCTTCGCGGCGGCCCGCAATGCGGGTGTGGAGCGGGTTCCCCTGCGAGCGGGTTGATGGTTCCGTGCGCTCCGGAGACGATGCGCTCCGACGTGGGCGACCTCCGCCGCGACGACCCGTCCCTCCCGCCCGGCGCGAGCGCGCGCCTCCAGGCGCGGCGGCTCTGGCCCGCGCGGGGGCGCTCGTGGTCCGGCGTCCGCGCCCTCGCGTTCTCCCCGGACGGGAAGGCGCTGCGGGTGACGGGTCGGAACCGCGAGGTCGCGTCGTTCGCCGTCGCGACGGGCGCGCCGCTCGAAGGTTCCGCGGAGCCGCCTGGCGAGCCCGACGGCAGCGTGCGCTCGCCGGACGGAGCGCTCGTCGCGTCGTGCGAGCCGGACGGCCTGCACGTGCGGTGCGCGGCGACGCGCGCCGAGATCTGGACGGCCCGGGGCCGCCGGTTGGAGCGCGAGCCGCAGGTCGCCTTTTCGCCGGCCGGGGACGTCGTCGCCTTCGCCGCCTTCGGGCTCGAGGTGCTGCGCCTCGAGGCGGCGACGGGCCGGCCGCTTGGCGCGATCGAGGAGCACACCGCGCCGCTCGCCTTCGCGCCCGACGGGAGCCTGCTGGCGGCGAGGGTCCACGGCGCCGCGGGCTCCGCGGTCGACGTCCTCGACTCGGCGACGGGCCGGGTTCTCCGCAGCATCGCCGGCGCGCCGACGGCGATCGCCCTCTCCCCCGACGGAAGGCGCCTCGCCCTCGGCGGGCGAGGCTGCTCGCTCCGGCTCCTCCACGCGAGGACGGGCAAGGAGGCCGTGGCGCCGTCGAGCCCCGTCCGCCACCTCGCCTACTCCGGCGACGGCCGCCGGCTCTCCGCCCTCCGCGAGGACGGGGCCGTCCGCCTGTGGGAGCGGGCGGCGGGTGCCGGCCGCGAGGGACGCGTCGTGCGCGGGAAGCGGGCGGCGGTGACGGCGATCGCGTTCTCTCCCTCGGCCGACGCCGTCGCGGCGGGGTGCGCGGACGGCTCGATCGACTGGATCTCCGCGGCCACGGGCCGGAGACGCCGCCTCGTCCAGCCCGTCGGCCCCGGGTCGCTCGACGCGGTCGCGTGGGCGCCCGATGGCCGTAGCGTCGCGGCGGCGGGCGCGGGCGCGGTGCGGCTCCTCGACGCACGCTCGGGGAAGGAGGTCCGCCGGCTCGAGCACGCGAAGGTCCACGACCAGGTCCCGGGCGGCGAGGACCTGGTGACGGGGGGCTACGAGACCATCGAGCGCGCGGCGAAGGTCCTCGACGTCGTCTTCTCGCCCGGCGGCGCCGCCCTGGCCGCAGGCGCCGAGGACGCCGTGCGCCTCTGGGACCCGGCGACGGGCGCGGAGCTGCGGAAGGTCTGCCCCTGCCGCCCCGACATCTCGGTCCGCCTCGCCTTCTCTCCCGACGGTCGCGTCCTCGCCGTCGGGTCCGACTGGGAGATCGGGCTCTGGGACGCCGGCGTGGGCGACGCGCAAGGTCTCACGGGCCTGCTCGGCGAGGCCGCGCGCCTGCTCGCGATCCGGACGGTCGCGTCCATCCACGACATCGCCTGGTCGCCGGACGGCGCCCGGATCGCGGCCGCCTGCGCGAAGGGAACCTGGTCCTCCACGACGCGATCACGGGCGACGAGCGCGCCCGCCTCGAACGGCACGAGGGAGACGTGCGCGCCGTCGCCTTCTCGCCGGACGGGCGGGAGATCGCGTCCGCGGACGACGACACGAACGTGCTCGTGTGGGCCGTGCCGCCGCGTTGAGCCGCGGCCCGTCCGGTGGTAGCCTCAAAGCGCCCGACACCCGCGAACACCGGGGACCGGGGGGAGGGGACGCCCGTGAACTTCGAGCCCTTCGCGAAGCTGCTGAAGCACCTCTTCAAGATCGGGACGGAGCGCGGCGACTACGTGCCCGTCCTCGCCTGGGGGAGTCGGGCGTCGGGAAGTCCGAGGTCGTCAAGCGCGTGACGAAGGAGCTCGAGGTCGGCTTCGTCGACCTGCGCCTCGGGCAGATGGAGGTCGGCGACCTCATCGGCCTCCCGCGCGAGGAGACCGTCTACCCGTGCGCGTTCTGCCTCGAGACCGCCGAGGAGACGCCGTTCGGCGGGCACCGCTACACCAAGCGCGACCTCCTCCAGCACCTGCGCGAGGCGCACGCCCACGACGCGCGGCTCGGCGGCATCGCCGACCCCATGGCCGCGCTCCAGACGGCGATCGACGAGGCGACCGAGCGCTTCGCCCACCTCGTCGACATCCGCACCGTCCACCTCATGCCGCAGTGGTTCCCGGAGCAGGGGACGACGGGGATCCTCTTCCTCGACGAGCTGAACCGCAGCCACCTCGAGGCGCGGCAGGCGGTCTTCCAGCTCATCCTCGACCGGCGCATGCACCGGCACACGCTGCCGAGGGGCTGGATCATCGTCTCGGCCGTGAACCCGGCGACCGAGGACTACCAGGTCGACGAGCTCTACGACAAGGCGTTCCTCGCCCGCTTCCTCCACATCGCGTTCGAGCCGACCGCCGCCGAGTGGCTCGAGTACGCCGGGCGCGTCGGCGTCGACTGGTCGATCCGCGCGCTCGTCTCGGAGGACGGCAAGTTCCTCGGCGACCTGAGCGCAAAGCTCCCGCGCGTGCGGCCGACACCGCGCTGCTGGAGCCTGCTCGACAAGCTCATGGACGGGATCCCGCCCGACCTCGAGCAGGAGGTCGCGGCCGGGCTCGTCGGCCCCGAGGCGGCGACGGCGTGGCTCAAGCTGCGCAGCTCGACCGAGCGGCCGGTCAAGGCCGACGACGTCCTCGCCGACTACGACAAGGTGCGCGGGCGCGTGAAGGCGTACGCGAGCACGAAGGGGAACCGCAACGACCTGCTGAAGGTGACGCTCGACGACCTCGCGCGCATCACGGAGGAGCGCGAGACGCTCGCGGACGCCGAGCTCAACGGCCTCTGCCGCTTCGTCCTCGACTGCCCGAAGGACCTCGCCTACGCCTACCTCAAGCTCCGCTTCATCCGGAACCCGCGCCTGCGCCGCCGCCTCTCGGCGCGCGACGACCTCTACGAGTTCGTCGCCCGCATCAACAAGGAGGCCGGGGTGAGCGCGTGAGGGGGAGGGCGCGAAGATGGCCGACGTGAGCCCGGACGGCCTGTTCGAGATCCAGTACGAGCGCAAGGACCGCGACTCCTACTTCGAGTCGGACACGACGGAGTCCTGGTACGTGGTCCGTCGCGGGACGCGGGAGATCGTCACCACGTTCTGTGGCGGAACCTACGCGGCCGCGGCCGGGTCGAGCGAGAGCGGCGTCGAGCGCGTCGCGTTCAGCGAGGACGGCCTCGCCGTGGTCGCCACGTCCTACGACGGCAAGGTCGAGCGCGTGGCGCTGCCGGGCGCGCTCGGGCGGTCGCGTCTCGGGAAGGCCCTCGGCGAGGGGACCGGCGCCCGGGCGGCGACACGATGACCCACGGTTCAGATCGAGTCGGGAGGGCTCGACGCCTGCCGCGTCGAGGAGTTCGAGGGCGAGCTGCATATCGGCGGGTGCCAAGGGGGCTCGAGGGACGACTGACGCCATGGCCGACCCCGTCGAGGGCGCGATCATCCGGCTCATCCGCAGCCAGCCGTTCTACGGCTCGCTGCTCATGAACCTGAAGCGCGTGCCGACCGCGGCGGCGCGCGACATGGTCCCGACCGCGTGCGTCTACGCGCGGCGCGACGCGTCGATCGGCCTCGCCGTCAACGAGGACTTCTTCTCGAGGCTCGCGGCGCGCGAGCAGGAGGCGGTCCTCATCCACGAGTGCCTCCATGTCGCCCACCTCCACCTCGAACGCGGGCCGAGGGAGCTCCCGAACCCCGAGCTCGCGAACATCGCGATGGACCTCGCGATCAACCAGTTCATCGAGGGGCTGCCCGAGGGCGCGCTCACGCTCGACATGTTCAAGGAGCTGAAGCTCGAGCGCGAGCAGACGACGGACTACTACTACGAGCGGCTGCGGAAGGCGGTCGACAAGCTCAAGAAGCAGTTCGGCGGCGGCGGGCTGCCGAAGCCGCTCGACGACCACGGGCGCTTCGGGCCGGGCGAGGCCGGCGAAGGCGACGCCAAGCGCGACGGGCGCGGAGCCGCGAAGGGCAAGCCGTCCGAGGACGGCGCCGGCGACGACCAGGCGGGCGGCCTCTCGCCCGTGCTCATCGAGGCGGCCTGCCGCGAGGCGCTGCGCGAGGCCATGCAGGCGGCGAAGGCGGCGCAGGGCTGGGGGACGCTGCCGGCGGGCGTGCAGCGCGCGGTCGAGGCGGCCCTCGCCGCGAAGGTCGACTGGCGGCGCGAGCTCAGGCGCTTCGTGGGCGAGCGGATCCGGGTCGCGACGACCTCGACGCGCAAGCGCCCGAACCGCCGCTTCCGCTGGGACTTCCCCGGGAAGAAGGTCGTGCGCGGGGCCCGGCTCCTCGTCGCCGTCGACACGTCCGGCTCGATCGGCCAGGCCGAGCTGAAGCAGTTCCTCGCCGAGATCGACGCGATCGCGCAGCGGGCGACGGTCGTGCTCGCGGAGGTCGACGCGGCCGTGCACGACGTCTACGAGTACCGGCCCCGGCGCACGAGCCCGGCGCTCAAGGGCGGCGGCGGGACGAGCTTCCAGGTGCTCTGGGACGAGCTCCGCGAGGGCAGGAAGAAGCACCCGGCGCTCCGCGAGTCGCCCGACGGGATCATCTACCTCACGGACGGCGAGGCGGTCGGCGACCCACGTCTACATGGGCCGCTGCTCGATCTGCGGCGACGACCTCCACCTCAGCGTCTCGCGGTAGGCGCGACGGCCGCGGGCGAGCCGGCGCGCGGCCGCCGCGTCCTCGCCCTCGCGGGACGTCACGAGGCGGACGAGGGCGCGCTTCGCGAGCGCGCGAGTCGCCTCGTCCCCCTGCGGGATGCGTCCGCGGTTCTCGCCTCCGCCGACGGCGAGGATCGCCTCGACGAGCCGCTTCGAGGGCCCATCCCCGCCCGGCTCGCCGAGGTAGCGGTCGAACGCCGCCGCCGCGATGACGACTCGATGACCGCCCGCCCGAGATCCTCCCTCTCGAAAACGCCCCCGAGCCCGGGCGGACGCCGAGCAGCCGGTAGCGGTTGGAGAGGAGCCGCTCGAAGTCGAGGTCGTCGTCGTACTCGAGGGGCAACATCGGGAGGAGGAAGCGGCCGGAGACCTCCGCCGGCTTCGCGCGCACCGGCTGACCCTTCGCCGTACGCGACGAGGACGAGCTTCACGCGGTCGGGACCGAGGTCGCCGGTGTGCGCGATGTCGATGACCCGTCCCGTGAAGAACCTCTGGCCCGTGGCGGCGTCCGTGAAGAGCGGCGCCGGAACCAGGGCCTCCTTCAGCTCCTCGAGCTCCTTCCCCTGACACGCCGGGGACACGATGAGCCGGTCGGCGGCGGCGCCCGTCGGCCGCGCGAACATCGATGCCAGGGCCAGCGGGACGGCGGCCACGGTGTCGACGGCGCGCACGGCCCGCATTATCATCGGGCGAAGACCGAGACGCCGGCGCTCGTCGCGATCCGGCTCGACGGACCTCGACGCGCTCGTGCGCGCGGTCGCGGGCCTGCGGCCTTTCTCGCGGGCGGGGCGCCGGTCCTCGTCTGCACGGTCGAGGACATCGTCGCCGAGAAGCTCCGGGCCCTGCTCGAGCAGCTCCCGCGCGGGTGCCACCGCCCGCACGACCTGCTCGACATCGCCGGCTGCGTCCGCCGGCGGGCGGACCTCGACCGCCGCAAGGTCGGCGACTTCGTGCGGACGAAGTGCGCGGCGCACGGCCTGGCCCCGAGCCGCGCCGCGTTCCGCCGCTTCCACCTGCGCGAGCGCGTGCGGCAGGGCTATGACGACCTCGCCCGCGAGACCCGGGTCGTGTTCGTGCCGTTCGACGAGGCCCTCGCCGTGCTCGATGGCCTCGTCCGCTCGCTCACGCTCGCGGAAGCTTGAGATCGAAACGGCTGCGTTCGAGGAAGGGAGGAACGCATGAGTGCCCGTGCCATCGCGCGCCTCGGGGGCCCCCGCGTACGCTGTCCGCCGGAGGTGGGCCGGATCGCGTTCTCGCCGGACGGCGCGCTCCTGGCGGCCCAGCGGAACAAGACGATGAGGGACGCGACCCAGGCCGTCTACGAGGCCCGGGTCTACACCCTCGCGACGGGACGGCTCCGGACGTGCGTCCCGGGCGGCACGAGCGACTCGAGACGCTCGAGACCGAAGAGGCGGCCCCGCTCGGGTTCGGCGCGCCCTCGCCCCCGCCCGTGCGCCGCGCATGGTTCGCGAGGGGCGTGGGCGTCGTGCGGTGGGAGACGGACGACGGCGCGGGCGACCGCTGGCGCTACGACCTCGTGGCCTTCACGGGATAGCGGCGTCGGGTTCGGCGCCCGGCGCCCATGCCAAGACCTCGCGGCCCACCGCCGACCAGCGGGGTCCTCGGCCCTGCCGGCACGCCACGGGCGGCGCGCATGACCATGCGAACCGAGCGTGCCGATAGTGTGACGTCGACCCGTCGAAACGCGCCGAAAGGCGCCCCTTGGCGAGAGAAAGTCAGGGCCGGTTCGACGCGCCGTCGACCGGCCACAACTATCGACATCGGCTAATCTTGAATGGTGGTGGGCGATACTGGATTCGAACCAGTGACCTCATGGGTGTGATCCATGCGCTCTAACCAGCTGAGCTAATCGCCCGGAAGGAAGCGCATTTTAACCCGCGGCCCGGGGTCTGCGCAAGACCGTCGGGCGGGTCCGTCGGCCTCAGTCCACCCAGTCGGCGATGAAGACGTTCGTCTCGCCGCGCGCCTTCGCGTGGCGGTTCGAGGCGAAGACGAGGCGCCGGCCGTCGCGCGAGAACATGGGGAAGCCGTCGAAGGTCGGGTTCGTCGTCAGGCGTTCGAGGCCGGTGCCGTCGGTGCGGACGAGGTAGAGGTCGAAGTCGCGGCCCGAAGGACTCGTCTTGTTCGAGGAGAAGATGATCCGCTCCCCGTCGGGGTGGAAGAAGGGGGCGAAGGAGGCGCAGCCGTAGTCCGTGATGCGGCGCTTGCCCGAGCCGTCGGCGTTCATGACGTGGATCTCGAGCGGGAGCGTCGGGCGGACGAGGCCCTCGGCGAGGAGGGCGCGGTACTCGGCGAGCTCCTCCGGCGTGCGCGGGCGGCTCGCGCGCCAGACGATCCGCTTCGAGTCGGGCGAGAAGAAGGCCCCGCCGTCGTAGCCCGGCTCGTCCGTGAGACGGCGGACGTCGGAGCCGTCGAGGGCCATGGAGTAGAGCTCGAGGTCGCCGTCGCGGACGGAGGTGAAGACGATCCGCGACCCGTCGGGCGCGATCGTCGCCTCGGCGTCGTAGCCGGGCGCGTTCGTCAGGCGCCGGAGGTCCGTGCCGTCCGGCCTCGCCGAGAAGATGTCGTACGTGTCGTAGATCGCCCAGACGTAGCCGCGGCTGCGATCGGGGACGGGCGGGCAGGCGTCGCCGCCCAGGTGCGTCGAGGCGTAGAGCAGGCGCGAGCCGTCGGGATAGAGGTAGGCGCACGTCGTCCGCCCCTTGCCGCTGCTGACGAGACGCGGCTCCGCGCCCGGCGCGTCGAGCGCGAGCGTGAAGATCTGGTCGCAGTCGTGGGGCGGGCGCGTCGACTGGAAGATGATCTCGCGGTCGCCCGGCCCGAAGTAGGCCTCGGCGTTCTCGCCCCCGAACGTGAGCTGCCGCACGTTCCGGAGGTGCCTCTCCTCGCCTTCGAAGAGGAGCGGGTCGGGGGAGGCGACCGCGGACGGCGGCGCCGGGGCCGCCGGCGGAGGAGGCGTCGCGGTCGTCGGCTTCACGGCCCCGTCGCAGGCGGCGAGCGAGGCGGCGAGAACGGCCGCCGGAGCGGCGGCGAGGAGCGTCGTCGGCTTCTTCATGGCCGGAGGATCGTAGCCTACGACCGGCCCCGCATCAACCGCAGAGCGCGGCCGGGAGCGCCGGCAGCGGCCGGAACAGCCCCGGATCCGCGCGGTCGCAAGCGCCGCTGGCGGCGTAGCTGCAGGTCGCGCACGGGGCGACCTCGGGACGGTCGAGGGCCCCGGCCGCGAGCCGGGCGATGTCGCGCTCCGCCTCCTCGCGGACGCGCTCGAGGCGGGCCTCGTCGAAGACCTCCTCGTGGGCGACGGCCGGGCCCGTGAAGAAGAGCGTCGCCCGCACGGACGGCTGCTTGAAGAGGCGCGAGACGGCGAGCGCGTAGAGGCCCACCTGGAGGTCGTAGCGGTAGGCCTCGACCTCGGTCGCGACGGCCTCGGACGGGATGTCGTTCGACTTGTAGTCGACGACGCGCCACTCCCGACCCGCCCGGAAGAGGACGTCGATCGTGCCCTCGATCGTCCCGGGCCGGAGGTCCACGGCGAACGGCTGCTCCCGCCGCACCTCGTCGGCCCGCGCGACCTCCAGGGCGAGCGCGCTCCGGGCGAAGGCGACGAGCGCGCGCCGCGCGTCCGCCCCGATCGAGGCCACGAGACCGGGCGCCCCCGGATCCGCCCCCTCGGCCGCGATCGCCCTCGCGACCTCGTCCTCGAGGAACAGGTCGTCGGCGCGCCGCCCCTCCTCGAGCAGCCGGTGAATCACCGAGCCCCGGAGCTTGGCGCGCACGTCGGGGTCGGGCGACCCCGCGCGGGCGCCGGACGGCGCCGCCGAGAGCCGGTAGGGCGGGGCCTCGGGCACGAGGAGGAGGTGCCGCAGCCGGTACATGTGCCCGCACTGCCGGAGCGTCGCCCACGACGACGGCGAGAGCCGCGGGCGGCGGGCCGGGGCCGCGATCGGGGCCAGCCCCGGCAGGCGCGCGACGAGGCGGGCGGCGTCCGCGGCGGACCCGGCCGCCAAGGCGGCCGCCTGGGCCGCCCCGGACCAGGTCTCGACGAGCGGGCGCTCGCCCGCGGCCGGCGCCCGCGGCGGCAGGTCCTCCGGGCGGACGAGGGCGACGGGGACGTCGCCGGCGCGCGCCTCGCCGGCCTCGAGCGCCTCCCCGTCCACCGGCACCGACTCGAGGAGCCACTCGAGCCACGAGCCCTTGTTCCGGGCCGCGATCCGCCCGTCCTTCGACCGCACCGAGCCCACGAGCAGGAGCCGGTCGCGGGCCCGCGTGCAGGCGACGTAGAGGAGCCGGCGGGCCTCGGCCTGCTCCTTCGCCTCCGCCCGCCGGTAGAGCGTGCGGCGGAGCCCCGTGCCGTGCACCTTGTGGCCGCGCGCCGGATCGGGCAGCCGCAGGCCGACCTCGGGCCGCTCGACGCCGTCCGCGGTCGGCGCCAGCTCGAGGAGCGCGGGCGGCGCGTCGCGCCGCGGCGGGGCGGCGAGCTCCGGGACGACGACGACCGGGAACTCGAGCCCCTTCGCCCCGTGGACGGTGAGGATCCGGACGGCGTCGTCGCCCGTGCCCGCCGGCGCCGCCTCGGCCTCGACCGCCTCCTCCTCGATCAGGAGCTCGAGCAGGGTCCCGAGGTCGCCGAGCCCGCGGAACCCGCGCTCCTCGAAGCCGCGGGCGACGCCCAGCACCTTCTCGATGTTCGCGAGCGCCTGGGCGCCGCGCGCGCCGACGGCGTAGGCGGCGAGCGCGCCCGTGTCCTCGAGCGCCGCGCGGAGGAGCTCGGCGAGGGGCAACCGGTCGGCGAGACCGCGCAGGCGGGCCAGCGCCATCTCGAAGACCCGGACGGCCTGGGCGTCCTCGGACGAGAGCCCGGCGACGTCCCCGCCCGCGGCCGCGCGCAGCCGCGCCTCGAGCGTCTCGCCCCGGAGGCGGGCGACGAGCACGAGCCCGGAGTCCGACAGGCTCGCGAACGGGGAGCGGAGCAGGCCCGCGAGGGCCGCGTCGTCGCGCGGGTCGGCGAGGAACGAGACGAGGTTGGCGAGGTCCAGGACCTCGGGCGCCGCGTACAGGCCGGCCCCGCCGTGGACGACGAACGGCACGCCGTGACGCCTGAGGGCCGTCTCGTAGAGCTTCAGGTTCGTCCGGCGCCGGAGCAGGATGGCGACGTCGCCCGGCCGGACCGGGCGCCCGGGCGCCGTCCCGTCCCTGGAGAGGACGAGGAACCCCGGGTCGTCGAGCCGCGCCCGCACGAGGCGCGCGACGAGGTCCGCCTCGACCACGGCGTCGCCGAAGGGGAGCGCGTCCTCGAGCGGCGCCTGGGGCTCGTCCTCGTCCCCGGCCTCGCCCGCCGGCGGATCGAGCGGCCACGCGCCGGGACCGTGGCCGTTGCCGTGGCCGTTGCCGCCGGCGCCCCCGCCGGCGTGGCCCGCCGCCGCCCCCTCGTCGACGTGGAGCAGGAGCTCGACGCGACCGGGCTCGCCTCCGGGAGCCCCCCGCCGGCCGCGGAGCGGTCCCGGCTCGGCCTCGAAGTCCTCGCGCGGACGCCCGTCGGCGCGCGGCCCGAAGATGCGGTCGAAGACGGCGTTGACGAAGGCGAGCGGGCGCTCGAGCGTCCGGAAGCTCTCGTCGAGCGAGGCGACCCCGTGCGGGGCCGGCTCCGTCGGCGCGTCCCCCCACGGCTCCGGCGGCACGCGGACCCGGCGCGCGTCCGTCGCGAGCGCCCGGTTCCGCTCCTCGATCCGCCGGCGCAGGCGGACGAAGACCGAGACGTCGGCGCCGCGGAACCGGTAGATCGACTGCTTCTCGTCGCCGACCGCGAACAGCCGGCCGTCGGCGAGCTCGCCCGTCGCCCCCTCGCGCGCCAGCAGGTCCACGATCTCGCCCTGGAGCGGGTCCACGTCCTGGTACTCGTCGACGAGGAGGTAGCGGTGACGGCGGCGCAGGCGCCCGAGCGCCTCCTCGCCCGCCGGACCGCGCAGGAAGTCGAGCGCCCGCTCGAGGAGGTCGTCGAAGTCGAGGGCCGCGCGCTCGCGGCGCAGCCCCTCGTGCCGGGCGTCGAAGCGGAGGAACACGCGCGCGAGCGCCTGGAGGTACGGGACCGCGAGCGCGTCCACCTCGCCCGGAAGCTCCTCGACGCGCTCGAGGGCCTCGCAGAGAGCGGCCGCCCCCTCGCGCACCAGGTCGAGGTCGGCGTCGCGGCCGAGCCAGGCCTTGCGCGTCCCGAGGCGCGATGGCTCGCGGAGCTTGCCGTCGCGGTTGCAGAGGTGCTCGAAGGCGAAGCCGCGGATCGCCGCCCGGGCCTCGCGCTCCGTGGTCCGCTCGCTCGCGAGCCGCGCGGCGAGCGGGACGGCGGCCGCCGCGAGCCGGAAAGCGGCATCGTCCGGGGCGAGCGGCGCGGCGCCGTCGCCGACCCGGGCGAGGCGCGCGATCGCCCCGCGGAGCCGCCCGTCGGCGAGCAGGCGCCGCCCCGCGAACGGACCGTAGCCCTCGATCCGCCCGAGGACCTCCTCGGGCGCGGCCCGCGCCGTCGCCCGCGCCCACGCGCGCGCGGGCGTGCGGCGCGCCGCGAGCCCGCGAAGCGCGTCCGTGAGGTCGCGGCGGCTGAAGCGGCGGGCGAGCGTCTCCAGGTCCGGGTCGGCGGCGGCGGCCAGCTCGTCGAGCACGGTCCGGAGCGCATCGCGGAGGACGAGGGCCGACTCGCCCGCCGTGAGGACCTCGAACGCCGGGTCGACGCCCGCCGCGACCGCGTGCTCCCGCAGGAGCGAGGCGCAGAAGGAGTGGATCGTCTCGATCGGGGCCGACGCCTCGGCCCGCTCGGCGACCGGCTCCCACGCCGGATCGCCGGCCGCGAAGCCGCGCAGCAAGCCGAGGATCCGCCCGCGCATCTCGGCCGCCGCCTTGCGCGTGTACGTGATCGCCAGGATCTCGTCGGGCGCGAGCCCGAAGCCCTGGCCCGTCCGGTGCGCCTCGAGGAGCCAGAGGTAGCGGGCGGCGAGGACGGTCGTCTTGCCGCTCCCGGCGCCGGCCGTGACGGCGACGCTCCGCGAGATGTCGAGGGCGCGCCGCTGCGGGCCCGTGAGGCGGGCGAAGATCGCGCGCGTGGGCGCGGGCGACGGCCTGGGCGTGGGCGTGGGCGTGGGCTCAGGCACGGGAGCCCCTCCGCCGCCGGCCCGGACGGGCCGCGGGCTCGTGGCCGGCCGCCGCGCCGGTCGCCCCCTCGTTGCGGCCCTCGCCGGACGGCGGCCCCGCCGGGCGCGCGCGCGCGCTCGCCCCCGGGGCGGGCCCGCGCGCGATCGGCAGCGGCCGGAAGGCCTTGCCGGCCGTGTGGCCGACGATCGTCTCGAGCCGCCCGTGGTCGACGCGGCAGACGCGGGCGAGCTCGCACCACTCGCAGCCCTTCTCGCGCGGCGGGAGGTGCCCCGGGTGGAAGAGCCCCTGGCGGATGGCGGCCGCGATCGCGCTCACGGCCGCGGGGACGGCGTCGAGGACGGCCGGGAAGTCCTCGCGGACGCCGTGCTGCCGGCTCTTCGGGCCGAGCGGCCGGCCGTCGCCGAAGGCGGCGGCATCCGCGAGGTACTGGTGGCGCACCTCGCCCGCCTTGAGGACGACGAAGGCCCCGCCGAGCGGCCGGGCGCCCGGCCCGAACCGCTGCGCCGCGGCCGCGGTGTACACGGGGAGCTGGAGCTTCGTGCCGTCCTGGAGCTGCTTCGGCGTCGGGCAGCCGCCGGTCTTGTAGTCGAGGACGAGGAAGCCTCGGGGCTCGCCGCCCTCGGGCTCGAGGTCGATCCGGTCGGCCGTCCCCTCGATCGCGAGCGGCGGGCCGGACGCCTGCTCGACGACCAGGCGCACCCGCTCCTCGAGCAGCGCCGGCGCGAGCCGGTCCTCGCGCGCCGCCTCCCGGCGCAGCCACTCGAGGAGCGTGCCCGGGCCCTCCGCGGGCGCCGCGTCGGCCGGGTCGAGGCCGGCCGTCAGCGCCCGGAGGCGCCCCCGCAGGAAGGCGTCCTCGCGGCCGAGCCGCCTCGCCTCGTCGCGGACGATCTCGAGGAGGCGGGGCGCCGCCTCGACGACCCAGGCCTCGCCCCGCCCGGGCGCGAGCTCGCGGTAGAAGCGGGCGAGGGCGCGGTGGACGATGTCGCCCTGGTCGACGAACGTCCGGTCCTCGTCGACGTCCGGGAGCGCCCCGATCCTCAGCGCCCGGGAAGCGAGGTAGCGGAACGGGCAGGCGACGTACTCCTCGAGCTGCGACGGCGACAGCGGTCGGCCCTCGCGCAGGAGCTCGGCGGCGACGACGGCGGCGGCGCGGTCCTCGAGGAGCCCGTCGTGGCCCGAGAGCCGCCCCGGGTCCGCCCGGCGCACGGCCGCAAGGACGCCGCGGACGAGGCCCGCGGCGGCGGCCGGGGCGACGGCCGGCGCCGGCGCGGGCCGGGCCCCGACGGCGTGAGCCGCGAGGGCGGGCAGGGCCTCGCGGACGTCCGCCGCCAGCGCCGCCTCGGGCGATGCGAGCGCCCGGCCGAGGAAGGCCGCGACCTCTGCGCGCGAGTGGAGGGCGCCGAGGGTGGCGAGCGTGGCGAGCGTGGGAGCGGGCCCGGCGGCGAGGGAGGGCGGGGACGGGGACGGGGACGGGGACGGGGGCGAGGTAGAAGGAGAGAGAGAGGACGAGGGAGAGAGAGAGGGAGCGGGAGCGGGGGCGGGGACGGAGACGGGGGCCAGGATCCGCTCGACCGCGTGGAGGAACGGCGAGGCCGCGTGGTCCTCGTCCGTCCCCTCGGCCGCGTAGGAGAGGCGCACCGAGCGCCCGGCCGAGCCCAGGTGCCGCGCGAAGAGCGCCCGCATCTCGTCCCGGTGGTCCGCCTGGGTGCGCAGGCCGAGCCGCGCGCGCTCCTCCTCGTCGTAGAAGATGTCCACGGCCCGCGCCCCCGGCATCTCGTCGTGGCGCAGGCCGGCGAGGAAGAGGTGGTCGAACGGCAGCCCGCGGGCGTCGAGCCGCCCGAGGACGCGCACCCGCCCCGGCGTCTCCCCCGGCTCGGACGGCACGTACGTCTCGCCCGCGATCGCGACCCTCAGCGCCGAGACGAACGCGCCGAGCGGCATCGCCTCGCCTTCGAGCGCCGACGCGAGCAGGGAGAGCGCCCTCTGGAGCGCCCGGTGGGCCGACGCGTCGCGCGCGGCCGCCTCCGGGTCCTCGCCCGCGAGCGCCCGCCCGAGCACCTCGAAGCGCTCGAGCACCGCGACCGCCCCGGCCGCGAGCGCCCGCGGGGCGAGCGCGCCGTTCGCGAGCGGGGCCAGGAACGCGAGCGCCTCCTCGAGCCCCGGCAGGTCCCTGGCGACGATCTCGCGCCCGCTCGCGAGCCGCCGCCGATCGGCGCGGCGCCGGAGGTCGCCGTCGCCGACCAACCCGTCGCCAGAATCAACGAAAAGTTGATTCTGAGACCCCGTCGACGTCGAAGGGGCGCTAGAATCAACTTTTTGTTGATTCTGGGTGGGGGAGGGGAAGGGAGCCGGGGCGGGGTGGGGGCCCGGGACGGGGGTAACGGCGGGGGTGAGGTCGGGCGGCGGCACCCGAAGGCGAGTCGCGAGGATCGCGAGGTGGGCCTCGAGGCCGCGGCGCCAGCCATCGACGCCGAGCGGGCCCGAGAGATGGGCCTCGCGGGCGAGGCGCTCGAGGCGCTCGAAGCGAAGGGGCTCGCCGGCCGCGGTCCGGAAGCGCACGTACGGCGAGCCGAGCGCGCGCGCGACCGAGGCCCGGTCGAAGCCCTGGGCCGCCGCCTCGAGCAGGGCGACGAGCGCCCGCACGACCGGCGAGCGGTCGAGCGCGTGGCCACGCAAGATCTCGAACGGGACGCCGAAGCGCGGGAAGACCTCGCGGACGAGCGGGGCGGCCGTCTCGATCGTCGGGAAGATGACGCCCACGCGCCCGAGGTCGGCCCCGGAGCGCCCGACGCCGCGCTCGCGCCGCGCGATGTCGCGGATGGCGCGGGCGATCGACTCGACCTCCTCGCGGGCGGTCTCGTGGCGGACGAGGGCGAGCGCGCGGTCGTCGCGCTCGAGCCTCGCCGCCCCGCCGCTCGCCGGCCGCAGGAAGCGGCGGGCGACCCGCGCCCCGAGCGTCGCCGCCACGGCCGGACGCGCCTCGGAGCGAGCGCCCAGCCGCTCGACGTGGAAGCGCGCGGCCGCCGCCCCCGGCCCGAGGGCGTCCGGGAACGGCGCCCCCTCGTCCACCTCGGCGTCGAGGAGCGCGACCACCCGCTGGAAGCGCGAGGCGAGCGCGGCCACGAGCTCCCGCTCGGCCCCCGTCAGGTCGTAGAGGTCGTCGAGGACGAGCAGCTCGAGGCTCGCCGCCGGCCGCCTGAGGACGGGCCGGCGGTCGGCGATCGCCCGCGCCACGGCCCGGATGGCCTCGGGACGGTCGGCGATCCGCCGCTCCGCGAGCCCGGCAGCGTAGAGGTCGAGGGCCGCCGCGAGCTCCTGGTCGCGCCGCGCGACCGGCAGCCCCGCGCCCGCTCGCGCCCGCAGGAGCGCCGGCCCGTCGTCGATCCCGGCCTCGCGCAGCTCCTCGAGGAAGCGGGCCAGCCGGGCGACGAACCCGGGCTTGCCGGCGCCGCGCGCCAGCCAGGGACCTGGAGCCGCGTCCGCGTCCGCCGCCCGACCCTCGCCCCGACCCGCTCCCGGAGGGAGAGGGAGACCCGCGTGGCCGCCGACCCGTCCGGCGGCGAACCCGGCCGCCCGACCCTCGCCTTGGGCGGGAGGGAGACCCGGGTAGCCGCCGGCCAGCCCGGCCGCGCGCTCGGCCGCCCGCTCGACGACGATCCGCCGCTCGACCTCGGAGGCGAGCCGCCGGTCGCCGAGCCGCCGGTAAGCCTCCTCGACGTAGCGGTCGATGGCGTAGAAGGGGAGGTCGAGGGCCGCGCCCCCGCAGGCCTCGAGAGCGAGCCGACGCAGGTGCCGGCGGCGCGGCTCTCCGCGCACGAGGTGGAGCACGCGCTCGCCCCGTCCGGTCCGCAGGCGCGGCACGACCTCGCGGGCGAGGACCTCCTCGCCCTTGCGGGCAGCCGCCGGACCGTGGACGAGAACGCGCCCCGAGTCGACCATCGCGACCTCCGCGCGGAGAATAGCGCGGAGGTCCGACATGCCGGCGGGGTCGGATGGACGCTAAAAGAAGCGTGAGAAGGAGTTAAGCTTCGCGCGGTGGTTCCCGCCGCGCGGGCTTCACCGCGTCTCGGGCTCGAACCGCCGGATCACGATCCGCGACGACGGCCCGTCGCCCGCCGGCGTGAGCTCGACCGCGCACGTCGTCCCGTGCTTGGTCGCCGTGAGCCGCACGCCCTTCGCCGCCACCGTCAGCTCCTTCCACCCGTTCCGGGGCATCTCGACCCGGAAGTGGTCGAGGAACGCCCCCGGCTCGACGGGCGGACCCGAGTAGACGATCGACGTGACCTCGACGGGGATCCGCCCGCCCGCGTGGTGTGTGCCCGACTCGACCCGGACCGTCGAGAAGCCGGCCGGGACCGGGACGTCGTAGAAGACCTCGTTGCCGGTCTCGTCGTCGGTGCGGAGGGCGGCGCTGCCGCAGCCAACGAGCAGGAGGAGAGACAGCACGAGCCCGAACGCGAGCGGCAGGAGCAGAGGGAGCATGGGGGCGAGGGCGTGGAGCTGGCCGAACGGCTCGACGTCCGGGAGAAGGCGACGAGGCTTGGGCATGACCGCTTCCTCCAAATCCGGGAGCGTCCTCCGAGCTTCACCCCATCATACCGCGACGACCTGCCGGAGCGCTTCCTTGACCACGCGCTCGACCGCCGGAACCCCCTCGCCCTGCCGGCCGAGCGCTTGCACGGCGGCCTCCACGGCCCGGCGGGCCACCGCGGGCGTGTACCCCAGGGAGACCAGGGCCCGCGCCGCATCCTCCTCCACCGTCGACCGCGAGGCCCCCGGCGGGCGCGCGCCGGCGCCCGCGGCCGCGCTCCGGCCCGTCGCCGAGTCGGCGCGCGCGTCCTCGAGGGCCGCGGCCTCGATCTCGAGGAGGTCCTCCTTCCCGCGGAGCTCGAGGACGATCCGCTCGGCCGTCTTCGTCCCGACCCGCGGGATCTTGTCGAGGAAGCGGGCGTCGCCCTCGCGGATCGCGCGGCAGACGTCGGCCACGGCGTGCCGCGAGAGCACCTGGAGCGCGATCGCCGGTCCGACGCCCTTGATGGTGATGAGGTGTCCGAAGAGACGCCGCTCCGCCGGCGTCGCGAAGCCGTAGAGCTTGAGGTCGTCCTCGCGGACGTGGAGGAACGCCAGGACCCGGACCACGTCGTCCGGCCCCTTCGCCTTCACGCGCTCGAACGTCGAGAGCGGGACGTCGAGCCGGTAGCCGACGCCCCCCGCCTCGATGACGAGCGACGTCGGCCCCTTCTCGACCAGGCGCCCGACGAAGTGGTCGTACATGGCCGCGTCGGCCGGGCCGCGCGCGCCGCGAGGCGCCGCGACGACCTAGATGGGGTCGCCCGGGACGTCGCCCGCGGCACCGCCTTCTTCGTCGTCGTCGTCGAGGTCGGACTCGGCCGCGATCGAGGGCAAGCCGCCCTCCTCGGGCGCGTCCACGTCGGCCGCCCCCTCCTCCTCGCCGCCCAGCCCGGCGCCGCCGAGCGCCGCCACGAGCCCGTCGAGCTTCGGGCCTTCCGCCCCGCCCGCGACCGCGCCGTCGGACCGGAGCGAGAGGCCGAGCTCGCCGAGCCGCTTCTTGATCTCCTGGAGCGACGTCTGGCCGAAGTTCTTGACGGCGAGGAGCTCCTGCTCGCTCCTCGAGACGAGCTCGCCGATCGTCTTGATGTTCAGCCGCTCCATGCAGTTCCTCGAGCGCACGGAGAGCTCGATCTCGGCTATGGGCTTCGCCAGCAGCTCCTGGTTCTGCGGCTTCACCTCCTCGGCGCCGCCGAGCGCCGCGCCCTCGATCCCGACCGCGCCGCCGCCCGCCGCCTCCTCGCGGAACATGCCGAGGCGCAGGCCCTTCTGGGCGAGCATCTGCTTGATCTCCTGGAGCGAGGTCTCGCCGAAGTTCTTGTAGGCGAGGAGCTCCTGCTCCGTCTTCTGGACGAGGTCGCCGAGGTTGCGGATGTTCATCTTCGCGAGGCAGTTCCGGGCGCGGACGGAGAGCTCGAAGTCCGTGATCGGGATGCGCAGGATCGCGTTCCGCCGGTCCGACTTCTTCTCCTGGTCCTCGTCGTAGTACATGTCGAGCGAGGCTTCGGCGTCCTTGAGGAACATGCGGGCGCGCTGGTGCGTCGGCTGCACCATCAGGATCCGCTGGTAGCACTCGATCGCCTTGCGGTCCTGACCCAGGTCCTCGTAGAGGAGGCCCAGGTTCACGAGGGCGTTGACCGGCGTCGGGATCGCGTTCGTCGCCCGCTCGTAGTACTCGACGGCGACGTCGAGCGAGCCGCGGAGCTCGTTCTGGTTCGCGAGCCGGAAGAGCGCCCGGGCGTGCGTGGGGTCGCGGGCGATGGCGTCCTCGAAGCGGTCCATGGCCTCGTCGTGGCGGCCGATGAGCTCGAGGCAGGCGCCCACCTGGAAGTGCAGCTCCGCCCGGTCGCCGAGCTCCCTCTCGAGGGCCAAGGCGGCCTCGAGCGCCGCGTCCACCTCGCCCGCCTCGCGCCGCGCCTCGACGGCGGCGAGGCGGAGGTCCGGGTCCTTCTTCTCCTTCTTCAAGGCGGCCTCGACCGTCTTCAGGGCCTTCTCGGGCTCCTTCTGGTCGAGGTGGACGCGGGCGAGGACGAGCGAGGCGAACGACTCGCCCTTCCCGGCCGGGTCCTCGAGCTCGCGGACCGCCTGGGGAAGGCGGCCGAGCGTCCAGAGGACGAAGCCGCGCTTCGTCCGGGCGCCGGCCGAGCCCGAGGGCTTCTCGGGGTAGTCGGCCGCCGCCGCCTTGAGCTTCTGCCAGACGCCCTCGGACTCGAAGGCGGCGCGCCGCAGGCGCTCGAGGTCCGCGACCTCGACCTTGTCCCCGGAAAGGATGCTCTCGACGTCGACCGTGGCCGTGGCCGTGTCCGCCATGGGAGTAGCGCTGCCTCCTGAGGGTCCGTCGGGATTCGGGACGGAAAGAGCCACAAGATACCGACGGACCCGCCCCTTGTCAAGGTTTGCGGCCGGGCTTACAATCGCGCGCCCATGTCATCGGGCGGTGAGGAAGGCGGCGGTCTCGTCCTCGAGATGAAGGGCATCTCGAAGGCCTACTACGGAAACCGGGTCCTCGACGGCGTCGACCTCTCGCTCGGGCGCGGCGAGATCGTCGCCCTCGTCGGCGAGAACGGCGCCGGCAAGTCCACCCTCATGAACATCCTCTTCGGCATGCCCGCGATCCGCGACACGGGCGGCCACGAGGGCGAGATCCGCGTCGGCGGCCGGCCGGTGCGGATCGACTCGCCGCGCCGGGCGCTCGACCTCGGGATCGGCATGGTCCACCAGGAGTTCATGCTGCTCCGGACGTTCACGGCCGCCGAGAACGTCAAGCTCAACCGCGAGCCGCTCCGGCCGAGCCTCCTCTCGCGGGCGCTCGGGGCGGCGGGCCTCGGCGCCGGCGGCGCCGCGCTCGCGACCGTGGACCGCGCGGCCCTCCGCGAGCAGGCGCGGGGCGCCCTCGACCGCGTCGGGCTCTCCTCGCTCGACGAGCTGGCGCGGGTCGCCGGGCTGCCGGTCGCCCACCAGCAGCTCATCGAGATCGCGCGCGAGGTCGACAAGACGGGGACGAAGGTCCTCGTCCTCGACGAGCCGACGGCCGTCCTCGCCGAGGGCGAGGCGCGCGAGCTGCTCGACGTCCTGCGCCGGCTCGCGGGCGAGGGGATCGGGATCCTCTTCATCTCGCATCGCCTCGAGGAGGTGCTGGCCGTCGCCGACCGCGTCGTCGTCCTCAGGGACGGGCAGGTCGTCGAGTCGAAGCCCGCGCGCGAGACGAGCGTGGAGGAGGTCGCGGAGCGCATGGTCGGGCGCCGGATCGAGATGGGCGAGCGGCTCGGGCGGCCCCTCGCCGAGCTCAGGACGACGGCGCCGGCGCCCGACGCGGGCGACGTCCACCTCTCGCTCCGCGACCTGGCCGTCGACATGCCGGGCGAGACGCTCCGCGGGATCGACCTCGACGTGCGGCGCGGCGAGGTCCTGGGGCTCGCCGGGCTCGCGGGCGGCGGCAAGGTCGCGCTCGCCAACGGCCTCCTCGGGCTCCACCCCGGGCGAGCGCGCGAGGCGACGCTCTGGGGGCGCCCCCTCCCGCTCGGGAGCGCGGCCGGGTGCCTCGCCCGCGGGATCGCGTTCGTGTCCGAGGACCGGCGCGGGACGGGGCTCCTGCTCGACGCCTCGATCGCCCGCAACATCACGGTCGCGGCGATGCGCGCCCGCCGGCGCTTCCTCCGCCTCGCGGCCCTCGGGCCGCTCGCCCTGGTCGACGGCGCGGCCGAGCGGGCCTGGGCGCGCGAGATGATCGGCCGCTTCGACATCCGCTGCACCGGCCCCGACCAGCCCGTGCGCCGGCTCTCGGGCGGGAACCAGCAGAAGGTCTGCCTCGCGCGCGCCTTCACCCTCGAGCCCGAGCTCCTGCTCGTGAACGAGCCGACGCGCGGGATCGACGTCGGCGCCAAGCGGACCGTCCTCGAGTCCATCGTCGAGCGCAACCGCCGCGACGGGACGACGATCGTCATGGCCTCGAGCGAGCTGGCCGAGCTGCGCCTCGTCTGCGACCGGATCGCCGTCCTCGCCGACGGGCGGCTCGCCGGGGTCCTTGCGCCCGACGCGCCCGACCTCCACTTCGGGCTGCTCATGGCCGGGAAGCCGTGCCCGGCGCAGGCGGCGGCGTGATGGGCGACCTCCGCGGGCGGCTCGGGGACGCGGTCGCGGCGCTCGGCCTCCCGCGCATCCTCATCTTCGCGTTCCTCGTCCTCACCTGGCTCGTGGCCGCGCTCGCGACCGACCTGCCGCTCCCCGGGCTGCTCCGGGACTCGATCGTGCGCACGGGCCAGAACGGCGTCCTCGTGCTCGCGCTCGTCCCCATGGTCCGGGCGGGGTCGGGGCTCAACTTCGGCCTCCCGCTCGGCATCGTCTGCGGCCTCGCGGGCTGCGTCCTGGCGATGGAGAGGGGCCTTGCGGGCGCGCCCATGCTCGCGGTCGCGACGCTCGTCTCGCTGCCTTGCGCCGCCCTCGCCGGACTCGGCTACGCGCTGCTCCTCGAGCGCGTCCGCGGCCAGGAGATGATGGTCGGGATCTACGTCGGCTTCGGCGCCGTCGCCCTCGCGAGCGTCGCCTGGCTCGTCGCCCCCGTGACGAGCCCCGACCTCATCTGGCCGGTCGGCGGGCGCGGCGTCCGCTACCTGGTCGCCGTCGACAGCGCCTTCGCCGTCTCGATCAGCGTCTGGCGGCCGGCCGGGATCGCCGCCCTCGTGGCGGTCTGGCTCGGCGCGTGCGCCCTCGTCGCCCTCTTCTCGCGGACGCTCGCCGGCGCCTCGCTCGACGCCGCCGGGCAGAACGAGCGGCTGGCGCTCGCCGCCGGCATCCCCGTGCGGCGGCTCCGCCGCCTCGGCGTCATCCTGTCGACGGTGCTCGCGGCCTTCGGGATCGTCATCTTCACCCACGGCCAGGGCCTGCTCCCGCTCTACAAGGCGCCGCTGCTCATGGCCCTGCCGGCCGTCGCGGCCCTGCTCCTCGGCGGAGCGACGATCGCGCGGGCGAGCGTGTGGAACGCGGTCGTCGGCACGTTCCTGTTCCAGGCCCTGCTCGCCTCCGGGCTCCCCGTCGTCAACGCGCTCGTCCATCAGTCGGCGCAGTCGGCGGCCCTGAAGGACTTCCCCGAGGTCGCGCGCCTCATCGTCGCGAACGGGATCATCCTCTACGCGCTGACGAGGAAGGGATGACCGAAGCGGCGGAGCGCCTGAGGCAGAACCTCGTCCCGCTGCTCTTCGCGGCGGTCTGCGCGGCCGGGATCGCCGCCTCCGAGAAGTCCGGCGCCTTCTACGCCAACGAGGTGATCGCCCGGACCGCGCGCAACGCCCTCATCGTCCTGTCGCTCGTGATCCCGATCGTCGCCGGGCTCGGCCTCAACTTCGGGATCGTGATCGGCGCGATGGCGGGTCAGATCGGGGTGGTCCTCGTCGAGAACCAGGTCGGGCTCGGACCGGGCGGCGCGCCCGAGGGCGGCATCCAGGGGCTCCCGGGGCTCGCCCTGGCGGCCGCGATCTCGGTCCCGACCGCGAGCGTCGCCGGCTGGCTCGTCGGCCTCACGCTCGACCGGGCGCGGGGCCGCGAGATGATCGCCGGCATGGTCCTCGGCTTCTTCGCGAACGGGCTCTACCAGCTCCTGTTCCTGCTGCTCGCGGGCCCGGTCATCCCGATCCGCAACCCGCGCCTCCTGCTGCCGCAGGGGACCGGGCTCCGCAACACGGTCGACCTCATCGGGATCAAGGAGTCGCTCGACTCGCTCGCGAAGCTCCGGGTCCCGCTCGCCGAGGGCGGCTTCCCGCTGCTCGTCATCCCGGTCGCGACCTTCCTCGTCGTCCTCCTCTTCGCGGCCGCGCTCGCCTGGTTCCAGCGGACGAAGCTCGGCCACGACCTGCGGGCCGTCGGCCAGGACCTGCACGTCGCCGAGATCCTGGGCATCGACGTGCGTCGCAAGCGGATCACGGCGATGATCCTCTCGACCGTGCTCGGCGCGCTCGGGCAGGTCGTGTTCCTGCACAACATCGGGACGCTCAACACGTATCAGTCCCACGAGCAGGTCGGGTTCTACGCGATCGCCGCCCTGCTCGTGGGCGGGGCGACGGTCGAGCGGGCGACGATCGGGCAGGCGCTGCTCGGCACCGTCCTCTTCCACACGCTCGTGACCGTCGTCGCCGTCGTGGGCCAGGAGCTGCTGCCCGACCGGCCGCAGGTGGGCGAGTACCTGCGCGAGCTGCTCGCCTACGCCATCATCGGCATCACCCTCGCCATCCACGCGTGGAAGAAGGCGAGGGAGGCAAGGAGGTCATCATGAGGCTCGGGGGTTGGCTCGTCGCCGCGTCGATCGTCGTCATCGCGGCCGGGTGCGGCGCCGGCGCGGGCGGAAGCGCCGGCGGCGGCGGCTTCAAGGTCGGGATCATGACGGGCACGGTCTCGCAGGGCGAGGACGAGTACCGCGCCGGCGAGGCCCTGGCGCGCCGCTACGGGGACATGGTCCGGCACGTCACGTATCCCGACAACTTCATGACCGAGCAGGAGACGACGATCTCCTTGCTGAAGGGCCTGGCCGACGACCGCGACGTCAGGGCGATCGTCGTCGCCCAGGCGATCCCCGGGACGATCGCGGGGATCAAGCGCATCCGCGAGTCGCGCCCGGACATCGTCTTCATCCTGGTGAGCCCGCACGAGGACCCGGCCCAGGTGGCGCAGTACGGGACCCTCTCGCTCGTGACGGACGAGCTCCGGCGCGGCGAGACGATCGTCCAGGTCGCGCACCGCATGGGGGCGAAGAAGTTCGTCCACTACTCGTTCCCGCGCCACATGAGCATGGAGCTCCTCGCCCGCCGCCGGGACATCATGAGCGAGACGGCGAAGAAGCTCGGCATGGAGTTCGTGCAGGTCAACGCGCCGGATCCGACGGGCGACCAGGGCCTGCCCGGCGCCCAGAAGTTCATCCTCGAGGACGTCCCGCGCCAGGTCGCCCAGCACGGCAAGGACACGGCCTTCTTCTCGACGAACTGCGGGATGCAGGAGCCGCTGATCCGGGCCGTCCTCGAGAACGGCGCGTTCTTCCCCGAGCAGTGCTGCCCGAGCCCGACGCACGGGTACCCGGGGGCCGTCGGCCTCAAGATCGACGAGGGCATGGCGGGCGACTTCGAGAAGATCCGCGCGGGCATCGCCGCGCGCCTCTCCGAGAAGGGCGGGAGCGGGCGGTTCGCGACCTGGCCGACGTCGATCAACATCGCCCTCATCGAGGCGGGCGTCGACCTCGCGCTCGGCCACGTCCTCGGGAAGAAGAGCCTCGGCGACCGCGACTGGGTGGATTCCGTGGTCGAGCGCGCCGGCGGCGTCCGCGTCGAGCTCCGCCCGCTCGAGGGGCACGCGAACTACCAGCTCGTGCTGGCCGAGAGCGTCGTGTTCTGACGTCCGCGTGGCGGTCAGGACACGTGGTAGATGGCGAGCTTCCAGGCGCCGTCCAGCTTGCGCCAGACCTGCGTCGCCGCGTGCTCGCGGCGCGGGCGGGCGGACTGGGGCATGGCGACGCGCTCGACGAGCGAGACCCAGGAGGCCTCGCCGACCACGGCGATGAAGGACTGCGTGATCTCGACGTGGTGCGGGCGGTCGGTGTCGAAGATGAGCTCGAAGCTGCGCTTCACCTCGTTCCAGCCGCGGTGGAGGACGCCGTTCGGCTGGATGCAGCGCGCGGACGCGTCCTGCACCCAGACCCCGGCGAGGCGGTCGAGGTCGCGGGCCTCGAAGGCCGCGTAGAACTCCTTCATCGCCCGCTCGACCTCGCCCTCGATGCCGGTGCGCGGCGGCTCGGGCACCTTGGGCACCATGGGACGGCGCGCGGGGCCCGGGAGCATGCGGCCCTCGCGGGCCGGACGACCGGGCCGGCGCCCGCCCTCGGGCGGGGCTCCCGGAGCGCCGGGCGCCCCCGGGACGCCGGGAGCGCCCGGGGCACCGGGAACCCCCGGCGCGCCGGGCGCGCCCGGAGCGCCTGGACGGGCGGCGGGGACCGCCAGGGCGGCGGGGGCTCCCGCGGGAGCCGGCCCGGCGGCCGGGGGCGGTAGTCCCGCCGCGGCGGCGGGCGCCGCGGCCGGGGCCACGGGCGTCGAGACCGCGGCCGGCGCCGCCGGTGCCACCGGCGCGGCCTTCGGCGGGGCCGCAGGGCCGGGGCGGGCGTCGGGGACCGGCGCGGCCTTGGCCGGCGCGGCCTTCGCGGGCGCGGCCTTCGCGGCCGGAGCCGCCTTCGCCCCCGGAGCCGCCTTCGCCCCCGGGGCCGCCTTCGCCCCCGGGGCCGCCTTGGCCCCCGGGGCCGCCTTGGCCCCCGGGGCCGCCTTCGCCGCCGCGGCCGCGGCGCCCTTCGGCGGCGCCTGGGCCGCCGGCTTCGCGGCGGACGGGCGCGCCGCCTCGACCGCGGGCTTCGCCTCGGGTTTCTTCGCCGGCGCAGGCTCGGCCTTCTTCGCCGGCGCCTCCGCCCTGGCGGCCGGCGGCTTCTCCTTCGCGGGCGCGGCCGGCTTCGCCTTCGCCTTCGCCGGCGCCGCCGCGGCCCTGGTCGCCGCGGCCGCCGCCGGCCGGTCGGCGCCCTTCGCCTTCTTGGGCGCGACCGCCTTCGTCTTCGTGGGCACCGGCGCGCTCGCCTTGGCCACGGTCCTCGCCTTCGCCGCCTTCGCGGGCTTCTCGGTCTTCGACGGGCGCGCCAGGTCCTTCGACCTCGGCTTCTGCGAGACGGCGGCCGGCCTCGTGCCGGTCGCCACGGCGGCCTTCGGGCGCTTCTTCCCGGCGGCCGCGCTCTTGGCCCTGGCCCGGCTCATCCTGCGGTCCCGGCTCCTTGCCCGTCCGTGTCCGCGCACGGCGTCGGCCTCGACCGTTAGGCTACCGGCCCGACCCCGCGAGCCTTGCGGCCCCGGGGCGGGCCGGCTCGACTCGGACCCGCGCGGCCCCTCGCGCCCCTCCGCCCGGCCTCGGCCGGGGGACGGCGCGGCGCGAGCCGCGCGGGATACGTAACTCTTCCTCCTCGCTGCTCTTCCGGGCGGCCGGCTTCCGCGCCCGCGCTCCGGACGCCTTCTTCGCCGCGGGCTTGCGGGCCGCGGGCTTCTTCTTCGCCGAGCTCTTCTTCGCCGCGGGCTTGCGGGCCGTCTTCTTGGCCGTCCGCCCTCCCGCCTTGCGCTTCGGAGCCGCCTTCTTCCCCCCCTTTTTCGCCGGCATCGCTTCTTCCCTCCCAGAGGTTCGGGTGAGAACGCCGCGCCCCGAGCGCGGCGACCTCGCCCGCATCCGTTATCGGACTCTTGCTCGTGAATCTTTAGTCCCGACGAGACTTGCGTGCTTCAGCGGAGCTTCTCCTCGAAGAACCGGATCGCCGCCGCCCTCGCCGCGCCGACGGCCTCGGTCGGGCTCGCCAGCGGGTGCCCGCACCCGAAGGCGTGGTCGGCGCCCGGGATCACGTGGATCTCCGCGCACGCGCTGTTCGCGAAGAAGAGCATTCTCGAGTCGCGCGCCGCCTCGTCCCGGTCCCCGTGGACGACGAGGAAGGGCCGGTCGAGCTCCTGCACGGCCTCGACGAGGTCGTACTCCTTCCGCCTCGCCCGGAGATCGCGCAGGTAGGAAGGCCCCAGCCGGAGCGCCCGGTTCGTCGCCGGATCGCGGAACTCGTAGGTCTCGCGGAGGAGCCAGGCGTCGCGCGCCTCGTCCGGCACCGGCCGGTCGAGGGCGACGAGCGGCCCGAGGCCCGCGACCGCCTTCACCCGCGTGTCGCCGCGGGCCTCGAGCAGGGCGACCGAGGCCCCCAGGTCGTGGCCGAGCGCGCCGATCCGGTAGATCTCGAAGCGCTCGCGGCCCGGGAGGGTGCGCTCGAAGACGGCCGTCACGACGGCCTCGAGGTCCTCGATCTCCTTCCCGACCGTGTTCTCGGCGAAGGCATCGACGTCGATCACCTCGTCCGCGCCCTCGGGGACGCCGCTCCCGGAGAAGCTGAAGGTGACGGCGGCGAGGCCCCGTTCGGCGAGCCCGTCGGCGACGTAAGGCACGAGGCCGTGGCCCTTGTGGCCGAGCCAGCCGTGGGCGACGACGACCACGGGCGCGCGCCCGTCGCCTTGCGGCATCCTCACCTCGCCGTGGACCTTTCGCCCGCCGCGCGTGGGGATCGTGAATCGTTCGGCCGAACTCATGGTCGGGTGGCTCCTTGCGATGCCCCGGGCCCCTTCCGTCATACCGGATTATACCGGGTCTCCGGCCGCGGCCGCAAGGACGTGCGCCGGGTCCGATCCCGTCCGAGCCTGGTCAGTTCCAGCTCAATCCGTAGGAACCCAGGTTCGGCTGGCCTTCGCGCGGGATCAGCGCGATGTCGAACGGCTTCTCGCGGTCGAGCCAGGTGAGGATCTGGCCGATGGCCCCGAGGACCTTGCGGTTCGTCTCGGCGGCCGGCGTGACCCGCGAGATCTCGAAGCGCAGCTCGTCCTCGGCCGCGGGCGGCTCGTCCTCCGTCCAGCCCGTGAGGCGGACGACGAACTCGCGGCCCTCGCGGTACCAGCCGAGGACGTCGCGGATGGCGTCGATCGTCTTGAACTTGTTCTTGAGGAGCGTGACGAGCTCCTCGCCCTCGACGGCTTTCTTGATGAAGTAGATCTTCTTGAGTACGTGCCCGCTGGGCTCGTCGCCGACCATGGCCGAGGTCCCCCCGTTGCCCTTTCATCCTTCGGCACGGGCGGAGCGAGCGCTTAAGCCGAGCTTGCCGGAACGTTTCGCGTCTAGCGGAACGTCTCCGACGCCAGCTCCTCGGCGAGCGCCGTCAGGTCCTCGAGAGCGAACGGCGCGAGGGACGTCTCGTCGAGCTTGCCGCCCTGGGCGAGGCGCCGCGCCAGCTCGAGCACGGCCGTGTTGCCGCCGCGCGCGAACAGCAGGCGCGCCGCGGCGTAGCTCGCCGACTCGAAGTAGAGGACGCCGTCCGACGGGAACGAGGAGAAGCGGACGAGCTCGCGCGCGTCGATCCACTCGCCGACGACGAGCCCCGAGCGGTAGCGGGCGAGGTAGACGTCGCGGAGCGCCTGGCTCCCCGTCGCGTAGACGGCCACGCCCTGCGCGAGCCACGGCGGCACGGGACCGGTCGCGACGCCCGGCGCCCCCTCGCACGCCGCCTCGAGGAGCGCGCGGGCGACGGCCTGCGGGAGGAAGGCCTCGAGGAGGAGCGGCGTCTCGCCGTACGTGTAGATGCGGTGGACGCGGCGGCCCTCGACCCGATCGGGCCCGGAGACGAGGACGGCGCCGCGCGCGGCGGCGAAGCCCGTCGCCTCGGCGAACGGCTCGGCGCCCTTCAGGACGTAGACCTCGACGGGCGCCTTGGCGGCCGCCTCGCCCAGCCAGGAGAGGGCGCGGGCGGCCGAGTCGCAGGCGCCGAGGGCCGCCGAGCCGGCGGCGTCGTCCGCCGCGTGGACCGTGAAGCGCCCGCGCGTGCCGACCTTCGGGAGCGATGCGCGCACGCGCTCGAGGCGCCCGCGGTCCGCGAGGAGCGCGGCCTTCGTCGGGAGCGAGCCGGCGAGGCGCTCGGACGCCTCGCGGAGGACCGCGAGGCTCATGTCCGTCGTCACGGACTCGCCGCGGGCGAGGATCAGCGTCCGGTACTCGGCGGCGGCGGCGACGCGGTCGCCCACGGCCTCGAGCGAGACGCCGAGGGCGAAGCGGAGGATCGACGAATCGGGCTGCTCGCGCAGCGCCTCGCGCAGCGCCGTCTCGGCGCCCACGGGGTCGTCGGCGAGGAGGCGGTCGAGCGCGATGCGCGCCCGGGCGCGGCCGAGCGGCTCGGCCAGCTCGCCCGCGAAGAGCCGGTCGTTCTCGATCGCGCCCCTGAGGAGCGCCTCGGCCCACGTCGGCAGGCCCGCCTTCTCGGTCGCCAGGCCGGCGCCGGCGCAGGCCTGGGCGACGGACTTGGCGAGCTCGGCGCGGCGCGGCGGGCTCGCGAAGGCCACGTGGCGGAAGGCGGCGAGGGCGTGGGCGTAGCGCCTCTGGTCGAGGGCCTCGCGGGCGCGATCCTCGGCCGGCCTCAGGTTCACGCCCTGGGCGCGGATCGCGTCGAGGAAGGCCTGGACGCGCGGGTCGGACCGCCCGAGCTCGAAGGCCTCGCGGTAGGCCTTCTCGGCCGCCTCGAGGTCGCCGCGGCCGAGCGCCCGGTCGCCGACGACGCGCGCCACGCGGGCAAGCCGCTCGACCGCCCGGTCGTCGCCCGCCTCGCGCGCCTTGGTGAAGAGCTCCTTCGCGCGCTCGGCGTTGCCGGCGGCGAGCTGCTTCTCGCCCTCGGACAGGTAGTAGAGGCGCTCGCTCTCCTTGATGATCGGGAGGATCACCTCGGTCGACGGGATCTTGACCGTCCCGCCGGGGCCGACCTCGACCTGGAACCACTCCTCGTTCTGGTCGACGACGATGCCCCGCACCTCCTCGCCGTTCTTGAGCCGGATGATGTCCGCCGAGGCGTCGCGGGGGCCGGCGAGCGCCGTCGCCGCCGCGATGCCGAGGGCCGCCACGAGGACGGGTGCACGCTGAATGGCGATCAAGGGTCCCCTCCCTCTCCCGTTGATTCGAGGAAGTAAGATAAACGATCGATCGCGTTCGGGCCACCCGTCCTGCCGCCCTTGTTGCGACAAGGGGCTTCCAGTATAGAGGAACGGCACGGACGAGGCGGGGAGAAGGGCGGGAGGACGGGGGGGGGCGGGAGGGCGGGCATGATCGTCGGCGTCCCGAGGGAGATCAAGGACAACGAGAACCGCGTCGCCATCGTGCCGGCGGGCGTCGATGTGCTGAGGCGCGCCGGGCACGAGGTCCTGATCGAGGCCGGGGCCGGCCACGGGAGCGGGATCGGCGACGAGGAGTACGCCGCCGCGGGCGCGACGCTCGTGCCGACGGCGGGCGAGGTCTGGGAGGGCGCGCGGCTCGTCCTCAAGGTGAAGGAGCCGCTGCCGGCCGAGTACTCCCTCGTCCGGTCGGGGCACGCGCTCTTCACCTACTTCCACTTCGCGGCCTCGAAGGAGCTGACCGACGCGATGCTTACGTCGGGCGCGACCTGCATCGCCTACGAGACGATCGAGGACGACCGCGGGCGCCTGCCGCTCCTGACGCCCATGAGCGAGATCGCCGGACGCATGTCCATCCAGGAGGGCGCGAAGTACCTCGAGAAGCCCATGATGGGGCGGGGGATCCTGCTCGGCGGGGTCCCGGGCGTCGAGCCGGCGAGCGTCTGCATCATCGGCGCGGGCGTCGTCGGGGCGAACGCCGCCAAGGTCGCCGCCGGCCTGGGAGCGCGGGTCACGGTCCTCGACATCGACCTCGACCGCCTGCGCTACCTGGACGACATCATGCCGAAGAACGTCATGACGCTCTACTCGAACGCCTACAACATCCGCGACCGCGTGCGCGTCGCCGACCTCGTCATCGGGGCCGTCCTCGTCCCCGGCGCGCGCGCCCCGGTGCTCGTGCCGCGCGGCATGCTGAAGGAGATGAAGCACGGCGCGGTCATCATCGACGTCGCCGTGGACCAGGGCGGCTGCGTCGAGACCTGCCGGCCGACGACCCACAGCGACCCGACCTTCATCGTCGACGGGATCGTCCACTACTGCGTCGCCAACATGCCGGGCGCGGTCGGCCGCACCTCGACCTACGCCCTCACGAACGTGACGCTCCCCTACGTCCTCCGCCTCGCGAACCTCGGCCCGATCGAGGCGGCGCGCCGCTTCCCGGGCATCCGCAAGGGCATCAACGTCACCACGGGCAAGGTCCTCCACCCCGAGGTCGCCGGCACCTTCGGCTACGCCTTCCAGCCCTTCGAGGCCGCCGCCTCGTGAGCGCGCCGCCGCGCAGGGCGGCGCTTGACAGCGCCCGGCGTCCCGAATAGAATGCGCCTTCCTTCCGGTGCGCCCATAGCTCAATTTGGATAGAGCACCAGACTACGGATCTGGGGGTTGGAGGTTCGAGTCCTCCTGGGCGTACCACTCCCTCCCGTGAATGAGTCGGCGGTTACACCCGATCACCGCTCGCGGCGCTTCGTCATTCGCGGACGCGCCGACTATCGAATGCCGTCCCGCCGCAGATCGTCATCGCTCGCACGGTCCGCCTGAGTGCCCGGCGGGTTCGCATACCAGCCGGGATCGTCGTAGCTCTCGAGATGCTCCCGGACCTTGAGGATCGTGAACATGCCGCCCATGGTGATGTAGTCGTGCGGACCCTGCCCGCCCACCATCGGGATGCTGTTCGCCGGGACGGCCATGCCCATCTCGGCCATGTCGCCCATGCCGTGCTGACCCATGGTCATGTAGTTCGGCAGCAGCCGGCGCACCTTCTTGTCGAGGTCGCCGGGATCGACGCCGATCATGTTCGGGAACTCGTGACCCATCTGGTTCATCACGTGATGGGTCATGTGACAGTGCATTGCCCAGTCACCCGGCTGGTGGGCGACGAGCTCGATCGTCCTCGTGCTCCCGACCGGAACGAGCACGGTCGTCTCGGGCCAGCGGGCGCTCTCGGGGATCACGCCGCCGTCGGTCTCGGTGATGTGGAAGCTGTACCCGTGGAGATGAATCGGGTGATGGTCCATCGGGCTCAGGTTGCCGATCCGGATCCGGACGCGCTGACCGAGGCGGGCGACGAGCGGAGCCGTCCCGGGGAACGCCCTCGCGTTGATCGTGAGGACGTTGAAGTCCGTCATCTCGTTCGGGTCGGGACGCCTGACGCCGACCGGGACGGACCACTCGTGCAGGAGCAGAGCGAAGTCGCGGTCGACCTTCGGGCCCGTCGCGCGCCGGGGATGCACGACGAACATGCCCGTCATCCCCAGGCCGATCTGCGTCATCTCGTCGTGGTGCGAGTGGTACATGAGCGTCCCGTGCTGGCGGAGCGTGAACTCGTACTTGAACGTCTCGCCCGGCTTGATCGCGCGCTGGCTGAGACCGCCCACGCCGTCCATGCCGCTCGGCAGGATGAAGCCGTGCCAGTGCACGGTGGTCGGAGCCGGAAGGCGGTTCGTCACGTAGATCCGCACGCGGTCGCCCTCGACCGCCTCGATCACGGGTCCGTGGACGACGCCGTTGTAGCCCCAGCAGCGGGCCCGGAGGCCGGGCGCGAGCTCGTGCTCGACCTCCTCGGCGATGAGGTGGCCGACCCTGACGCCGTCGACGACCTTCCACGGAAGCTTCACGCCGTTCGGCACGACGACCGGCGTGTAGTCGCGGCCCTCCTCGCCCGGGGGAAGGCGATCGCCGGGCGGCTCGGCGCCGGTCTTGCGGTCGGCGTCTTCCGGCGCCCGGTCCGCGGGCGCCTCCTGCGCGCGCACTCCCCGAGCGCCCGCGAGAACCGCGGCGCCGGCCGCAAGGGTCGCCGCCTTCCCGAGCGCCTCCCGGCGCGTGATCCCGTCCATGTCAGTGACCTCCCCGCTCGCCGTTCCCGGGGCGCGCCTTCGGCCGGCGCCGGGCCCCTTCGACCTCTCCGAGATGCCCGTTCACGATCTGCTCGAGCTCGGTCCGGGCGAGCCAGTACTCGAGCAGCTGGTCGACGTATCGCCCGCCGGCCTCGACCTGCTGGCGGCGCGCCTGCAGGAGCTGGAGGACGCCGACCTGCATCGCGTTGTACTGGAGCTGCGTCTGGTCGACGACCTCCTGGCGCACCGGCAGGAGGACCTTGCGGTAGTACACGACCCGCTCGCGCGCCCCGAGCATGCGCGCGCGGGCGGCGCGGACCGCGGCCCGGACCTCGACGGCGAGCGCGGCGAAGGCCTCCTGCGCCTGCCGCACGCGCGCGTCGGCGGCCGCGCGCCGCGCCTGCCCTTGATCGAAGATCGGAATCGGGACGTTGACCTCCGGGCCGACCGTCCACGTTCCTTCGGGCTCGCGCTCCGCGTGGACCGCCAGCTCGAGGTCGGGGAAGAGCCCGAAGACCTGCGCGAAACGCTGCTCGCCGAGGGCGGCAAGGGTCTCCTGACGCAGGGCCCCGAGGTCGAGGCTCCGCGCGATCGCCCGTCCCTCGAGCCCGCGCGCGTCCATCTCCTGCGCGGGCGGATCGGGCAGGCGGCCCGCGAGCTTCCAGCCCGTCTCGCCGCCGAAGACCCCGAGCAGCGCATCGAGCCTGGCGCGGGCGACGAGCACGTCCGCTTCCGCCTCCGCGAGGTCGACCCTGGCCTCCTCGTACGCGGCCCTCTCCATCGCGAGATCGAGGTCCGTGCTGTTCCCGGCGGCGTGCAAGCGCTTCGCCAGCTCGTATCCCGCCTGCGTCGCCGCCACGACCGTCTCCCGCATCTCGCGCAGCTGCTCCGCCGCCTGCGCGCGGTAGACGGCGACCCGGGTGTCGGTCGCATGGGCGAGCACCGCGGCCGCGACGCGCAGCTTCGCCTCCTCGAACGCCGCACCGGCGAGGCGCTTGCGGAGCGGGATCTGGAGCAGGTCGAGGAAGCTCTGCGCCAGGCCGAACTCGAGCCCCGACCCACCGCCCGAGACGGGCAGCCGGACCTCGGCGTGGATCGTGGGGTTTCGCAGGAGGCCGGCCTGGACGAGGTCGGCCTGCGCAACGCTGAGCTCCTCGTACAGCGCCTGAAGCTTGCGGTTGTTGAGCAGGGCGACCTCGACGGCGGTCTCGGCCGTGAGCGTCTTCGCCAGGACGGAGCGCACGTGCGCGGCGACGGCCTCGTCCTCCGGTCCGCCCTGGTTCCAGTGGACGCGGCTCCCCGTCCGTTCGGTCGCGAGCTTCGCGACGTCCGGAAACCCGGCCTCGCGCGGTACGGATGCGCAGCCCGAGATCGCGCCCAAGACGAGCGCGGCGAGAGCGGCCCTCATGGCTTCGTTCCCGCCTCCGCGGGCTCGAGCTTCATCCCGCACTTCGGGCACCGCGCGGGTTCGTCGGACACGACCTCCGGATGCATGGGACACGTGTACGCGACCTTCTTCCGCGGGGCCGGCGTGGTCTCTCCGGGACCGGGAGCCGGCGCCGGCGGCTTCTCCGGAGCGGGGGGCGGCCCGGGCGCGGGTCTCTCGTGACCGGCGTGGGGATCGGGGGCCCCGTGGGGCGCGTGACCGGCGTACGGGAGCTTCGACTCGCGCGCCGGCGCCGTCGGGAACGGATCGCTCGCCGCGAGGTCGAGCGTCCTCGAACGCGGCGGAAGCGGCGCCTCGACGGCTTCGGGGCTCGCCGGATGCTCCTTCGGGATCTCCGGCTCGGCGATCGTCGCGCACGCGGCGAGCAGCCCGGCGGCGAGCGGCGCCGCGAGGGAAAGCGGTCCTGGCGGTCTTCCCGTCTTCATCGCGCGCTCCGGTACACGAGGTCCACGAGCTCCGAGTACGCGGCCCCGGCCGCCGCGCCGCCGCGGCGGCTCGCGCTCGCGACACAGTGCCGGAGGTGGTTGCGCAGGAGCTCGCGGCCGACGCTCCGCAGGGCCTCGTGCACCGCCGCCACCTGGTCCAGGATGTCGGCGCAGTAACGATCGGCCTCGACCATGGCCTGAAGGCCCCGGACCTGCCCCTCGATGCGCTTCAAGCGAACGAGGTTCGAGGCCTTGATCTCCGGATCGACCCCGACCGCCCTGCGGCCGAGCGCCGCCGTCGTGGCGCAGCCGCAGTCGGCACGGTCGTTCCGGGACGTTCGTCGCGCGCGTGCGTTCGGCATGGCTCGTCTCGACCTCCGATCGTCCTCCCTCGAATACCCCCCAGGGTATTCCAGGCCGCCGCGTCCGTCGAGGGCCACCACGGGCGCCCTCGTGCGTCACAGGCGGGCGCTGCGCAGCCGGAGCGCGTTGGCGATCACCGACGCGGAGCTCAGGCTCATCGCGGCGCTCGCGAGCATCGGGCTCAGCAGGATCCCCGAGAACGGGTACAGCACGCCGGCCGCGACCGGGACGCCGAGCGCGTTGTAGACGAAGGCGAATGTTCGGGCTGCGCGCGCGGACCGAGGCAAGGCCGCGCCGGAAGAACGGCGCTCCACCCCGGACGACGACGGGCGTCGCGAGGACGAGCTGGATCCAGGCGAGGAGCCGGGGCGAGACGGCGTGCTGGAGCGGCATGCCGGGGATCAGGTCCGACATGCCGATCAGGAAGACGGGCAGCGTGAGAAGAGCGCTCCACCGGAAGCGCCGCGACATGTCGTCCAGCTCGGGGTTCGGCGCCTCCTCGGCCGTGACCGTCATCGGCTCGAGCGCCATGCCGCAGATCGGGCAAGAGCCGGGGCCTTCCTGGACGACCTCCGGGTGCATGGGACAGGTGTAGAGCGTGCCCGGAGCCGCGGGCGAAGGCGGCTTGGCCGACGGTGCCGCGAGGTACTTCGTCGGGTCCGCCCGGAAGCGCTCGAGGCAGCTCTCGCTGCAGAAGGGGTAGACGACGCCGTCGTGAACGTGGCTGCCCGCCGCTTCCTCCGGCGCGATCGTCATGCCGCAGAGGGGGTCGACCACCGCCGCGGAGGACCGTGCTTCGCGGCCGCGATGGTCGCGGGACTCGTGGTCGTGCGGGTGCCTGGAGCGATGATCGCGACTCGACACGGTTCGGTTCCTCGCTTTCACCCAGGCTGACGGTCGACCTCACGAGCGTTACAGCGGGCCGTCCCGCAGGCCGTCCCGCGGGCGGGAGGCCCTTCAGGGACGATGGCCGATGCGCCGCTCCCCTCAAGCAGCGCGCGGGCCCCTCTCAGCGCGCAGGGACGGTCGGCTACGAGGGACCGCTCGAACACGTGCAATCGAGACAGCCGTGCTCGGCGCAGGTGCCGCACGACCGCTCGAGCTCGCGCCGGAGCGCCTGCCGCGCGCGATGCAACCGCACGCGAGCGTTCCCCGCCGTGATGCCGAGCTCGCGGGCGACGAGGCCGACGTCGGCGCCCTCGAGCTCGACGCGTCGGAGGATGCGCTCGTGGTCGCGGCTCAGGAGGCCGATCAAGCCCTTCACACAGCCGCAGACGACCCGCTCGAGCGCCGGGTCGGGATCCTCGGTCGCATCGGTCATCGACCTCGCTCTCCACGTGGTCGGCGAGCTCTGCGGCCGGGAGCGCGCGGAGATCGTTCAGTTGATCATCGAGTACGACCCGCAGCCGCCGTTCTCGTCCGGCCATCCCGGCAAGGCGCGCGCATCCGTCCTCGAAGCGGCGCGCGCGGAGGTCCTCGAGCGGGCGAGGAATCCTCGCGACGCCATCTCGATTCCGATCATCATCTGGAGAAGCGTCCTCGGGAAGCTGCGCGCCGCCCTCGGCTAGGGACCTCGACCGTGTGGCCGCGCCGCGCTGAGCTTGTGGTCGTCGCCCGGAATGCCGGCGCCGTCCCTGTCTCCTCCGCACGGGGGCCCGAAGGCGGGGACGGCCTTGCCGCCGGCGCTCGCGGCTTGGCCCGAATCCGTGGCTACCCGCCGCTCGCGCTTCCGGATACCCTCCCGGGTGCCGTCGGGGAGGGTACGACACGGTCGTCCGGTAGAGGGGGCCTGGTCCTCATCCATTCCCGTCTCGGCGTACCACTCCGCTCGCGCCCGCGAGGGCGCGGCGATCCACGAGGGGGACCTGTGGGGGGGAAACGGGCGGCGCTCCGCGCCGGGGTGGCGATCCTCGCGCTCCTCGCGCCGGCGGCACCGCTCCTCGCCGAGGACGGGCCGCCGAAGGGGGCGCCGCTCGACGAGCGGCTCGAGCGGGTCGAGCGCGAGCTCGAGCGCACGCGGGCGGAGGTGGAGGCGCTCCGGCGCGAGCGCGAGACCCGCCCGCCGGCGCCGGCGGAGCCGCCCGAGCCGGCCGGAGAGGGGCTCCCGAAGGACCTCGGCGACCGGGCGTTCGTCACGTTCAAGGACGGCTTCGACCTCATCTACGTCGACTCCGACGGGGACCCGGCGGCCGAGCCGGCGGACCGCGTCCTCCACCGCCTCGGCGTCCACGGCCTCCTCCACGCGGACTTCCGCGGCCTGCTCGAGCCCGACTACCCGACGGGCGACCAGTTCCTCCTGCGCCGCGCCCGCCTGACCGTCGTCGGCACCCTCTACCGCCATCACCAGTTCCAGGTCGAGGTCGACGGGGGCGGGTTCTCGACGGGGGTCCGCGACGCCCACCTGACGTTCGCGTACCTCGACGCGGCGCGGGTCCGCGTCGGGGCGCAGAAGGTGCCCTTCTCCTTCGAGCTCCTGGCCTCGGCCCGGTTCCTCCCCTTCGTCGAGTTCTCGCTCTTCAACCTCGCGACCTCGGGGCTCCAGCGCGACATCGGCGTCCAGGTCCTCGGCGACCTCGGCCCCGTCGCGTACCAGGTGGGCGTCTTCAACGGCTCCGGCATCGGCCGCGCGGACGACAACGACGACAAGGACGTCGCCCTCCGCCTCTCGCTCGCCCCCTTCCGCGACGACGAGGGGAGCGCGCTCCGGGGCCTCTCGCTCGGCGGCGCCTTCACCATCGGGCACCAGTCCCGCGCGCCCCAGGACTTCCCGACCTACGCGGGAACGACGTACGTCGACTTCCTCCCGGCGACGAGCATGAGCGGCGTCCGCTACCGGCTCGGCGCCGAGGCGGGCTTCTCGGCCGGGCCGTGGAACGCCGTCGCCGAGCTCTTCCACCTGCGGCTCGAGGACCTCGAGGCCCCCGGCGCGAAGCGATCGGCGGGCGTCGAGTCGTTCTACATCGGGCTCTCGTACATGCTCACCGGCGAGGACTTCCCGCTCGCCAAGCGCGTCCGCCCGCGGCGGGACTTCGACCCCTTCGCCGGCGGAACGGGCGCCGTGGCCGTCGTCGCCCGCTTCGACACGCTCCACATCGACCACGGGATCTTCTCGAGCGGGATCGCCTCGGGGACGAACCACCTGGACGCCCTCACGCTCGGCGCGCGCTGGTTCCTGAACGCCTTCCTCAAGGTCGAGGCCGACTTCTACCACGCCTGGTTCGACGACGACGTCGCGGGCGAGGACGACGAGTGGGGCGTGAACGCCCGCTTCGCCCTCACGTTCTGACCGGCGCGCCGCCTCGCCCCCGAGTCGCGCGAGGACGCCGGCGGTGGCGCCGCCGCGCCCGCGGCCTCCTGGACCGCGGGCGATGACCTCGGTAAGCTCTCCCTCGACCGATCGGCGGAGGGCCGCAAATGGGCAGCTACGGCGAAGGGCGGACGATCCTCGTCGCCTACGACTTCTCGGACCCCTCGCGGAGGGCGCTCGACCGCGCGCTCGAGCTCGCGGAGGCGCTGCGTTCGACGGTCCGCCTGCTTCACGTCGTCGACACGAGCGGCGTCATCGGGGGCGGGCCCGTCGGCAACCTCCCCGAGATCGCGGGGATCGCGAACCAGATCCGGTCGGGCTCGGCGGCCGAGCTCGAGAGGGTCGCCGACGCCGCCGATCCCGGACGCTCGCGGATCGGCCGCGTGGACGTGCGGGAGGGCCGGGCGGCGGACACGATCGCCGCCTTCGCCCGCGAGGAGCGGGCCGCCCTGATCGTCGTCGGCACCCGCGGCCGGACCGGCCTCCCGCGGCTCCTCCTCGGGAGCGTCGCCGAGCGCGTGGCGCGCCTCGCGCCCTGCGACGTGCTCGTCGTCCACGAGGGCGACCCCGGCTGACCCGCTCCGGCGAACCGCCCGACCGAGGTCTGGAAGCGATGCTACGCCCGCGAGCGGCGTGAACGGCTCGAGCAGCGCCTGCTCGACCGGCTGGCCGCCGCGGCGCCGGTCGCGCTCCGGGACGACTGAACTCCGCGAGGGCGGCCACGCGCACGGGCGTCGCACTCGCGCCCCGCCCGCCTTGCGACCTGCCCGTCCTCGAGTCCGAAGCCACTCCGTCCGAAACCTCCGGGCGACGGGCGCGTTCCATGGGGTGCCTCGGCTGAACAGCTCGCGCCGGGGCCTGACAAGTGGAGGAACGTGCCATGAGTCGTCTCGCCATCGCTCTGTCGTTGATGGGGCTCGCGTGCGTGGCTTCAGGATGCGGCGGCCGGGCCCACCGGAGGACGGACGTCGTCGTCGTGAAGGACGATCGCGGGCCGGCGGTCGCCGTCGCCCACGTCCACGGGCACGACTGCGGGCATTACTGGCACGGGGGCGGCTGGCGCGAGGTCGAGGTCGGCCACGTCCACGTCCACGGCTGCGGCCACGTGAAGCGCGACGGCTTCTGGCTCTCGTCCTCGGAGGGCCCGGACGTCAAGGTCGGGCGCGTCGAGAAGCCCGGCGTGGAGAAGACGGGGGTGAAGATCGAGGGCGCCGGCGGGCGCGAGATCCAGGTCCGCGACGTCGAGAAGGCCGACGGGACCGAGAAGCGCGGCGTCCACGTCGAGGGAAAGCACGGCGGCTCGGTCGACGTCCGCAAGGTGGAGACCGCGGACGGGGACGTGAAGAAGGGCGTCAAGGTCGAGGGGCCGGGCGGCCGGGACATCAAGATCGCCACCAAGCGGGACGCGGACGGCGACCGGGAGACGAAGATCGAGGTCGACCCGACGAAGGACCGGAAGTAGGCTCCCGCCTCGATCGGGGCCGCCCGACCCGGCGCCCGCCGGGCTTCGGGCGGCGCCCGTCGCCCTCGACGAGGGCGAGGTTCCCCCGACAGACGGCGACGCTCGGGTGCCGCGGCCCGAGCGACCGCTCGAAGATCGTGAGGGCGCGCCGCAGCCGGACGGCGGCGGCGGCGCGCCGGCCGATCTCGAGCTCGAGCATGGCGAGGTTGTTGAGCGTGACGGCGACGTCGGGGTGCGACCGGCCGAGGAGGCGCTCCTTCATGGCCAGCGCCCGCCGGTAGAGGCGCGCGGCGGCGGCGCGCCGGCCGCGGGCGGCGTGCACGGCCGCGAGGTTGTTCAGGTTCACGGCCAGCTCGTAGTGGACCGGGCCGAAGTGGCGCCTGAAGATCCGGAGGACGCGCCGGTAGATCCCCTCCGACTCGTCGAACCGGCCGAGGCCGTCGAGGACCCCGGCGAGGTTCGCGAGGTCGGCGGCGACGGCCGGGTGCGTGCGGCCGAGCGCGCGCTCGCGCAGCGCGACGGCCCGGCGCGCGTGGGGTTCGCCGCGGGCGTAGCGGCCGGCGGCGTGCTCGATCCCGCCGAGGTTGTGGTGGATCGACGCGAGGTCGGGGTGCCCGGGGCCGAGGACCCGCTCGAGGATCGCGAGCGCGCGCCGGTAGTGGCGGCGCCCCTCGGCGAACCGCCCCGTGTACTTGCAGAGCATGCCGAGGTCGTTGAGCGCGGCCCCGAGATCCGGGTCGCGGCGCCCGAGCGCCCGCGCGGCCAGGGCGGCCGCGCGCGCGAGGTGGGGCTCGGCCTCGGCGTACCGGGCCGCTGCGCGCAGCACGTTCCCGAGGAGCCCGTGGGCGTGGACGCGAAGCCTCGCGACATCCGGCCCGCCGCCGCGGATCGCGGCGAGGATGGCGACGGCCCGACGGGCCAGACGCTCGGCCGCCCCTGCATCGCCCGGGGCGCCGCGGTCGACGCGCGTCCGCGCCAGGTGGAGGAGGGCGTTGGCGACATCGGGGTGCCGCGGGCCGAGCGCCCGCCCGAGGCCGCGCAGGGCCCGGCGCCCCAGGGCGAGCGCGTCGTCGAGGCGCCCGCCCTCGCGCGCGGCCACGGCGCGGGCGTGAAGGGCGACGGCCCGGTCGGCGGGATCGACGGGGTCGACGCGGTCGACGCGGTCGTCGCGGTCGACGCGGTCGACGCGGTCGTCGCGGTCGTCGCGGTCGGGGTCGTCGGCGTCGTCGCGGTCGATCGGCACGGCGGTCGTCGCGATCATACCGGATCGGAGGGGGGAGGGCGCCGCGGGGCGGGAGGGGGGAGGGGGCGCCCGCGGCGCCGAGGGGTCCTTCGAGGGCCCGGTCGTTCCTTCCTACTGGACCGCCGGCAGGCCGGCCTTCACGTTCGTCCGGACCTTGAGGCCGCCACGCGTGAAGTTGAGGCCGGCCTTGGTGTTCGTCTTGACCTTGAGGCCGCGCACCAGGGACTCGCTTTGGTTGGTGAACCCGCCGGCCTTGGTGTTCGTGCGGATCTTCATTTTTCCTGTCCTCTCTTTTCCGTCGCTCTCATCCGCGTTTCGTTACCGCCGGTCGTTGCCGGCGACGGCGGGGGGAAGAGCACAGCCCGTGCCGGCGAACCGCGCAGCCCACAAGTCATTGTGTTACTTGAGCGAACGAGTTTGACCCGCCGGGCGTGTCGGCTCCCGACAGCCCCGTGTCCGCCGGCCGACACGCCGGCGTCGGCCGCCGACGCGCCCGTGGTATACTTCCGCGGACGCCCGCAGGGGGCGCGGGAGGGGGCGGACACATGCAGCCGGCGGCCGTTCCCGGGCGCCCGAGCACGGGCGCCGAGCCCGCGGGCTTCGACGCCTACCTCCAGGAGATCACCCACCGCTGGTTCGGCACGGCGCTCGCCGTCGGCGGCGTCCTCTCCATCGGCGTGGTCGCGGTCGACCTCGTCTCCGTCCCGAAGGCGCTCCTGCCGCGGATCGAGATCTACCGGGCCTTCCAGATCCTGATCGCCGCCGGCTACGTCGCCGTGCGCCGCGGCCGCCCCGGTCCGCAGACGTACGCCTACGTCCACGTCATCTCGGCCCTCGTCAGCACGGCGCTCGTCCTCGGGACCGTCGCCCTCGGCGGCTTCGAGTCCGCCTACTACGCGGCCCTCATCCTCGTGCTCGTGTGCGGCAACATGCTCCTCCCCTGGCCGACCGTCCACTCGGCCCTCCACGCCTCCGTCGTCGTCGCCCTCTACGTGGGCCTGAACGCGGCCCTCGGGCCGCCCGCGCGCGCCGCCTCGATCGCCAACAACGTCTTCTTCCTCGTCGCCACGGCCCTCGTCGCGATCGCCGGGACGATGGTGAAGAGCCGCCTCATCCGCAAGGAGTTCGCGGCCCGGAAGGAGCTCTCGGCCGCCTTCGACGAGGCGCTCCGCCTCGAGCACGACGCCCGGGCCGCGAGCGAGGCGAAGACGACCTTCCTCGCCAACATGAGCCACGAGCTGCGCACGCCGCTGAACGGCGTCATCGGCATGGTGGACCTCCTCATGCGCACGCGGCTCGACGAGAAGCAGCGCCGCTACGCGACGGTCGCGAAGTCGTCGGCGAACCTGCTCCTCGGCGCGATCAGCGGGATCCTCGACTTCTCCAAGATCGAGTCCGGCAAGCTCGATCTCGACGAGCAGGACTTCGTCCCGGCCGAGGTCCTGAACGAGGCCATCGACGTCCTCGCCCCGCGCGCCGAGGAGAAGGGGCTCGCCCTCGAGCGGCGCGCCGGCGCGGGCCTCGAGCTGCCGCTGCGCGGGGATGGGGCCCGCCTCCGGCAGGTCCTCGTCAACCTCATCTTCAACGCGATCAAGTTCACGGACCGGGGCTCGGTCGCGGTCGAGGGGCGCGTCGCCTCGCGCGGCGCCGACCACGACGAGCTCCGCTTCGAGGTGAAGGACACGGGGATCGGGATCGCGGCCGACCGGATCCCGCGCCTCTTCCAGCCGTTCACCCAGGTCGACGCCTCGCCCGCCCGGCGGCACGGAGGTTCCGGGCTCGGGCTCGCGATCGCGAGGCAGATCGTCACGGCCCTCGGCGGCTCGATCGGGGTCGAGAGCGAGGCCGGCGCGGGCTCGACCTTCTGGTTCACCGCCCGCTTCGCCCCGGCGCGCGGCGCGGCCGGCGCGCCCGGGCCGAAGAGCGAGCTCGAGAGCAGCCGGCGGCCGCGCGTCACCGGGCGCGTCCTCGTCGTCGAGGACAACGAGATCAACCGGGAGCTCGTGGCCGAGGTCCTCGCCCGCGCCGGCATCCCGTGCGACCTCGTGTCGAGCGGCCAGGAGGCGCTCGAGGCGCTCGGGCGGCGCGCGTACGGCGCCGTCCTCATGGACTGCCAGCTCCCGGGGATGGATGGCTTCGAGGCGACGCGCCGCATCCGGGCCGCCGAGCGCGACGGCACGCTCGGCGTCTCGTCCGGCGGGCACATCCCGATCATCGCCGTCACGGCGAGCGCGACGAAGGGCGACCGCGACCGATGCCTCGCCGCCGGCATGGACCAGTACGTGACGAAGCCGATCGACTCGCGCCTGCTCCTCCGGCTCGTCTCGGCGTGCCTGGCGGTCGGTCCGTCCGCCCCGCTGCCCGCGGCCGATCTCCCCGACTCCCCCTCCCCTGCCCCGGCCCCGGCCCCGGCCCCGGCCCCGGCCCCCTCCCCCGCTCCCCCCATCCCCCTCCCCGCCCCCGCCCCCGCTCCCGTCCCCTCCCCCGCTCCCCCCGACGCCCCGGCCGTCGACCTCGCCCGCCTCCTCAAGACGTGCCTCGGCGCCGGGGCCTCCGCCCGCCGGCCCCTCGCCAAGTTCCGCGACCGCGCCCAGGCCTGCGCCGCCGACATCGACGCCGCGGTCGCCCGCCGCGACCCGGACGCCTCCGCCCGCGCCGCCCACCTGCTCAAGGGCGCGGCCGGGAACGTGGCGGCAAAGCGCATGTCCGAGCTGGCGGCCGCGGTCGAGGAGGCCGCCCGCGCCGGCGACTTCGAGCGCGCGGGCACCGCCGCCGCCTCGCTCCGGGTCGAGGTCGAACGGTGCGGGCGGAGACGAGGAGCAGCGCCTCGGGCGCGCCCGGCGGCTTCATGACCTCGGCGAGGAGCACGGCGCCGTCGACGTCGCCCCACTGGACGTCGTCGATGCAGACGACGAGCGACCGCTCGCGCCCCAGGCGGACGAGGACCTCGCGGAGGGCGAGGAAGGCGCGGCGCCGCCGTTCGCGCGGGTCCGGGGCCGCGGGAGCGGTCCGCGGGGCGAGGGCGACCGCCTCGACCCGCCCGAGGACCGGGAAGAGCGAGGCGAGCGCGTGGATGTCGGGCGGGAGCAGGCCGGCGGCGGCATCCGGGCCCGCCCGGCCGAGGTGCCGCGCGAGGGCGTCGATGAGGCTGTCCACGGCCTTGTAGGGCACGAACTCGCGCTCGTAGCAGCGCCCGGCGAGGACCACGGGGAGGGCGCCGTCGCCGGCCGCGGCGAGACCCTCGAGGAAGCCGCGGAGGAGCGCCGTCTTGCCCGTGCCCGAGGCGCCGTGGACGGAGACGACGACCGCGAGCCCGCGCCCGACGTCGGCGAAGGCGGCGAGGAGGGCCGCGAGCTCGCGCTCGCGACCGAAGAGCACGGGGGCCTCGCCCGCCCGCTCGGAGACGGCCGCGGCGGCCTCGCCCCTCGGCGCGGCGCCGAGCCGTCGCAGGACCTCGACGCCGCCCGGGCGGGCCGCCGGATCGATCCGGAGGAGATCGACGCACAGGGCGTCGAGGTCGGGAGGGCACTCCGGGAAGAGGTCGCGGGGCGGGCGCGGCTCGCGCGACTGCTTGGCGATCAGGATCTCGGCGATCGACCCGGCGATCGGCAGGGCGCCGGTCAGCGCCCGGTAGAGGATCGCGCCGAAGGAGTACCAGTCCGCCGCCTCCGAGAGGGGGCCGCCCGCCGCCTGCTCGGGCGCCATGTAGGCGACGGTGCCGACGAGCTCGACCCGCGAGAGGTCCGCGACCCCGTGGCGGAGCTCGGCGGCGAGGCCGAAGTCGAGGATGACGACGCGTCCGGCGGGCGTGACGAGGACGTTCGAGGGCTTGAGGTCGCGGTGCAGCGCGCCGGCCGCGTGGAGGGCGGCGATCCCCTCCGCGAGCTGGCGGGCCGCCTCCCCGAGCCTCGGGATGTCGACCTCGGAGCGCGGCGCCGGGGCGGACGGAGGCGCGGGAGCGAGCGCCCCGGCGCCGGCCGCGGCGGCGTCGTCCAGGCTCGAGGAGCCGTCGGGCGCGTCCTCGGGGACGGCGTTCACGTGCTCGAGGAAGCCGACCCCGTCGACGAGCTCCATCGTGAAGTACCACTGGTCGCCGTCGGAGAAGAGCTCGTGGAGGGCGACGAGGCCCGGGTGGGTGACGTCGGCGAGGGCGCGGAACTCGCGCTCAAGAGCGGTAGAGCGCCGACGGCTCGAGCTGGCGGAGCACCTTGAGCGCGACCCTCGCCCCGCCGCGCTCGCGGTCCCGGATTTCGTAGACGATGCCGAAGCCGCCGGAGCCGAGGCAGCGCTCGATCGCGAAGCGCTCCGTCCCGGCGAAGGCCGCGGTCGGATCCCGTCCCTCCACGGTCGAAGTCCATAACCGGGGCGGGGGATCGCCCGCAAGACGACGTGTCGCCTGGAGCGGGGGGGGAGCCGCCGCCCGGCGGCGGCCAGGCCGTGCTCCGGCGAGGTGCGCTCCGCGAGAGCGGTCGCGGGGTCGGGCGCCTCCGCGTTGACGTCCGCCCTCGCGCGGCGCTAAGATTGCGCCTCCGCGCCCATGCCCCGAGCCCGAGCGAGCCTCACGGCGTTCCTCTTCCTCCTGCCGAACCTCGTCGGGTTCCTCGCCTTCACCGCCGGGCCGGTGCTGGCGGCCTTCCTCATGACGTTCTTCACCGGCGACTTCACGACGAGGCTCGGAGACGGCGCCGCGCCGGGGGCCGGAGGCGGCGGCGGCATCTCCTTTGAGGCCGGGTTCGTCGGCCTCGCCAACTACGAGCGGCTGGCGCGCGACGAGGAGCTCCTGAGGTATCTCGGCAACACCCTCTTCCTCATGGGGACGATCCCGATCAACGTGGCGTTCTCGCTCGGGCTCGCCCTCCTCCTGAACCAGGGGCTGCGCGGGACGACGGTCTACCGGACGATCTTCTTCCTGCCGACGATCTCGTCCGGCATCGCCCTCTTCCTGATCTGGCGGTGGATCTACAGCTCCGAGGTCGGGCTCCTGAACGCCGTGCTCGCCTCCGTCGGGATCGACGGGCCATCCTGGCTCTCGGACGCGGCCTTCGCGAAGCCGGCCCTCATGATCATGGGGCTCTGGATCGGCATGGGCGGGTACAACATGGTGCTCTACCTCGCCGGCCTCCAGGACATCGACCCCGCGCTCTACGAGGCGGCCGCGATCGACGGCGCCGGCCCGCTCGCCACGTTCCGGCACATCACCTGGCCGCAGCTCGCGCCGACGACGTTCTTCATCGTCGTGACGAACGTGATCGGCGGGTTCCAGGTCTTCGACCAGGCGTACGTCATGACCGGCGGCGGCCCCGAGGGCGCGACGACGACGCTCGTCTACTACATCTACGACCTCCTCTACATCCGCTCCGACGCGGCCTACGCGGCGACGGTCGCGGTCGCGCTCTTCGGGCTCATCTTCGCCGTCACGGTCGCGAACTGGTACGCGGGACGGAAGCTCGCCTCGGGGGCCGCCCCCGCATGAGCCCGGCGCGCGCCGGCCCGGGCCTCCCGCGGACGATCGCCTCGCACGCGATCCTCCTCCTCGTCGGCGTCACCATGCTCGTGCCGTTCGTCTGGACGCTCTCGACCTCGCTCAAGGCGCCCGGGGCCGTCTTCGAGAAGCCGCCCCGCTGGATCCCCTGGGCGAGCCGGACCTACGCCCCGCTCGGCGACGACGGCGCGCCGGTCGAGGTCAAGGTCCTGCGCGAGGCGCCGGACGGAGGCGTGCGCGTGAAGGTCGCCGAGCCCGGGCCGCGCCGCGGCGAGGTCGCGCGCGTCGAGCCCGGGCGGCTCACGCGCGAGGAGGGGCCGGACCTCCACCCGGAGAACTACCCCCGGGCGTGGCGCGCCTACCCGTTCGTCTCGTTCTGGCGCGCCTACGCGAACTCCCTCGCCGTGGCGCTCATCGTGACCGTCGGGCACGTCCTCACGTCGTCGCTCGCCGCCTTCGCCTTCGCGCGCCTGCGTTTCCCGGGCCGCGACGTTCTCTTCTTCCTCTACCTGGCGACGATGATGGTCCCGGGCGCGGTCACGATGACCCCGACCTTCTCGCTCATCCGGGCGTTCCCGGACCTCCTCTCGCGCCTCTTCGGCACCGACTGGTTCACGCGCGAGCTCGTGATCGGCGGCTCGGTCGTCGGCGTCGACAGCTACTTCGCGCTCATCGTCCCGCGTCTCTTCAGCGCCTACGGCACGTTCATGCTGCGCCAGTTCTTCATGAGCGTCCCGCGCGAGCTCGAGGAGGCCGCCCGCCTCGACGGCTGCTCGACCTTCGGCGTCTACTGGCGCGTCGTCCTGCCCCTCTGCAGGCCGGCGCTCGCGACGCTCGCGATCTTCACCTTCATGTGGACCTGGGGCGACTTCCTGTGGCCGCTCATCGTCACGAACTCGAACGAGCTGAAGACGCTGCCGCTCCTCCTCGCGAGCTTCCAGGGACAGCACACGACGGCCTGGCACCTCCTCATGGCCGCGTCGCTCACGGCCCTCGTGCCCATGCTCGTCGTCTTCCTGCTCGGGCAGCGCTACTTCATCGAGGGGATCAAGCTCGGGGCGGTGAAGGGATGAGCCCCGCGCCCGCCGCCGCCCGCACCCGCGCCGTCGCCCTCGCCCTCGCGCTCGCGCTCGCCCTCGCCGCCGCCGCCGCCGCCGGCTGCCGCGGTCCCCAGAGCGCGCCGCCCTCCGACAAGCTCCCGAGCTGGGAGCGCCCGGACGCGCTCTTCCTCGCGCCGGAGCCGTGCGACGCGCTCGTCATCGAGGTCGACTCGACGGTCGACGCCCCGCCGAGCGACGCCGCGCTCGACGCCCTGCGCTCGTTCTTCGCCGCCTACTGCGAGAAGCCGGCCGGCATCTCGATCGTCCGCGACGAGTCGATCCCGGCCGAGTCGGTCCGCGGCCTCACGCCGGAGCGGATCGCGCTCCGCCACATGAGCCTCGCCCCCGACCCGCGCGACCGCGCCACGGCCTACGTCTACGTCCTCTACTACCGGAGCGACGACGGCCGGAACCCGCACGTCAACTGGCACTATCCGGGCGCGATCTTCGCCGACATCACCTACTTCCGGCGCGTCGCCTCCGAGATCCCGGGCTTCGCGGTCGAGGACGTCGAGGCGCCGCTCCTCGTCCACGAGGCCGGCCACGTCCTCGGGCTGACGCGCGACGAGAGCCACGGCGACGGCTCCCACTGCTCGAACCGGCGCTGCGTCATGTACGCCGTCCTCGAGGTCAGCCTCGAGGGGCTGAGCCGCGGCGAGCGGCTGCCCGAGGCGCCCTGCGACCGGTGCCGCGCCGACATCGCCGCCGCGCGCTCCCGCCGCCCGGACGCCCGCCTCGGGTTCGTGGGCCCCGTGTTCGTCCGGCGCGAGCCGCGCTACACGCTGCTCCGGCTGCCCGGGCTGCTCATGGTCGCGCTCGGCGACGAGGCCGCGATCCCGGCCGAGATCCGCGGGCGCGCGCTCGCCGCCCGCGCCGAGATCTATCCGGCCGAGGCCCAGTACCTCTACCTCTACTGGCGGCCTCCGGAGGCGGCCGCCGAGTCGCTCGCCGGCCCGCTCGGCGACGCGCTCCGCGACCCCGACGCCGCCGCCCGCCACGCGGCCGCGATCCTGCTCCGCGACCTCGCCTCCGCCGGCCCCCTCGGACCGCGCCTCGACGCCCTCCGCCGGCTGGCGCTCGACGACGTCGACCCCGGCGTCCGCTCGATCGCCGAGTCGATCCCGGAGTCGGCCGCGCCGCCCGACACGGCGGGCGGCGCGACGGGGAGGTCGCCGTGAGGGCGCCCTTCCCTCGGTCCGCAGATGCAAGGAAACCTTGCATCTGGGGGCCTCTCGACGTCGAACGGGCCCTGGATGCAAGGAAACCTTGCATCCGGGGCTGGCTCCGGCGAGCGGAGATGGCGGCGTGCGTCGGGGGGCTGCTGCTCGCCCTCGCCGGCTGCGGCCCGACGACTCCGCCCGCCGCCGCGCTCCCGACCTGGGAGCGCCCGGAGGGCCTCTTCATCGCGCCCGCCCCGGGCGAGTCGCTCGTCGTCGAGGTCGACACGATCGGCGACGCGGAGCCCGTGGGCCTCGATGGCCTCGTCGCCTTCCTCGAGCGCCGCTGCTCGAAGCCGAAGGGGATCCGCGTCGTGCGCGACGAGACGATCCCGGTCGACGTCGCGCGCGGGCTCGAGCCCGAGGCCGTCGCCCGCCGGCACATGAGCCGGGCGCCCGTCCCCGACGAGCGCGACGTCGCCTACCTCTACGTCCTCTTCTTCCCGGGCGAGGGCCGCGACGCCTACGTGCCGACCGATTACCCGGCCGCGCTCTTCGTCGACGTCGGCGCGGCGAGCCCGTCCGTCGTCCACGCCGCCGGCCACGCCCTCGGCCTCGTGCGCGGCGCGCGCGGCGACGGCGCCCACTGCCCCGACGACGCCTGCCTCCTGCGCCCGGGTGGCACCGACGACCTGCCCCTCTGCGCCCCGTGCGACGCCGACCTCCGCGCCGCCCGCGACCGGCCGGCCGACCCCAAGCTCTCGTTCGTCGGGCCGGTCCTCATCCGCCGCGAGCCGACCCACGCCATCCTCCGCCTGCCCGACGCCATCGGCGTCGTGCGGCTCGACGCCGGCCGCGACGTTCCGCTCTCCGAGGTCCTCGAGTTCCGGGGCCGCGCGGCCGAGGCCAAGGGATCGTTCTTCCGCTGCCGCTCGGCGACCGCCGACGCCGGCGGCCCGGACGCCGTGGTCGCCCCGCTCGAGGCCGCGCTCGAGGACCCCGACCCCGCGGTCCGCTTCGCCGTCGTCTACCTCCTCTCCGACCTCGCCCGGAAGGGACGGCGCGGGCCGCGCTTCGAGGCGCTCCGCCGCCGCGCCCTCGAGGACCCGGACCCGGGGGTCCGCGGGACCGCGCAGGCCATCCCGGAGCTCGACGACCGCCCCTAGCCGACCCGTTCGAGCGGAAGACCGGCCCTTCAGTGCCCGCCCGGTCGGGCCCCGATCCAGGCGCCGTCCGTTCCTCCGGGTGACGAGGGCGCGCGCCTCAGGCGCCACGCCGATTCCCGGTCGATGCGGGCCCTCATTCGGCTCCCACCGCCGATCCCGAACGGTCGCGGAGGCCGCGAATGCTCGGGTTCGCATAGGGTGGACTTGATCTCATTCATACAGGATACAGAGTATGCGATAGCCTCTTTCATCGAGGGTACGGGGGATGACGAACGAAACCCGCGCTCCGGTCCGCGACCACCCGCGGCCTGCCGCCCTCAGGCGGCCTCCGGTCCTCGACGCGCCGGGGGAGCAAGCCTGCACCCGCATCGCCCGCCTGGCCGCGCGGCTCCTGAACGCGCCGGGCGCCCTCGCGTCGCTCGTCGTCGACGGGAGGAACGTCTTCGCGGCCGGGGTCGGCCTCGGCGCCTCGCTCGCCTCGCGTCTCGGCGACCCGGTCGTCCCGCTGCCGTTCTGCGACCCGGCGACGACCTCGGGCGCCCCGTTCGTCGTCGAGGACGCGCGCCGCCCGGCCCCGGCGCAGAAGGACCTCGACCTCGGGGCCCTCGGGATCGGCGCCGCCGCCGTCGTGCCCGTGCTGGCCTCCGCCGGCCGCGCCCTCGGGACCCTCGCCATCCTCGACGTCGCGCCGCGCGTCTTCTCGGCGGAGGACCTGGCCATCGCCCAGGACCTCGCCGCCTGCGTCGCCGGCCAGGTCGAGCTGCGGGCGACCGCCGCCGAGGCCGAGCGCGAGTCGTGCGCCGCCGAGATCGCGCGCGCGGGGGCCGAGGTCGGCCGGCGGGTCGCCGAGGCCGGCCTCGAGCGGTTCCGGGACCTGATCCACGAGACCGGCGCGATCTTCTGGGAGGCCGACCCGGAGACCCTGCGCTTCACGTTCGTCAGCCGGCGCGCCGAGGACATCCTCGGCTACCCGGTCGAGCGCTGGGTCGAGGAGCGCGACTTCTGGACGTCCATCCTCCACCCGGAAGACCGCGAGCGGGCGCTCGCCGCCTGCACCCAGGCGACGAGGGCCGGGGGCGACCACGAGCTCGAGTACCGGCTGATCGCCCGGGACGGGCGCGCCGTCTGCTTCCACGACACGGTCTACGTGGTCCTCGACGCCGAGGGCCGCCCCGAGAAGCTCCGCGGCGTCATGATCGACATCACGGAGCGCCGGCGGATCGAGGACGAGCGCGCCCGGCTCCTCGCCCGCACCGCGCGCCACACCGTCGAGCTCCGCTGGCTCGCGGAGGCGGCGATCGCGTTCGCCTCGAGCCTCTCCCTCGAGTCGGCGCTCCGGACCGTGACCGAGAAGACGCGCGAGGTCGTGGGCGCGCACGTGTGCTCGACCAACGTGACCGTCGGCGGGGCCGGCGACGAGCCGCTCGTGGCCGTCGCCTGCTCGGAGGAGTACGAGGCCCTGCGCCGGGTGACGAGCGGCGCGGAGGCATCGGGCCCGCTCCCGCCGGACAAGGACGGGGCGCTGCGGGCGGCGGTGTGCGGCGCCGGCCGGCCGATCCGCCTCACGCGCGAGGAGCTGACGCAGCGCCCGGCGCTGCGCGCCCTGCTCGCCGGCGGCCTCGGGCGGCGGTCGCCGCGCGGCTGGCTCGCCTCGCCGATCGTCACCCGGGATGGGCGCTGCCTCGGGTTCATCCAGCTCGCCGACAAGCAGGGCGGGGGCGACTTCACCGAGGACGACGAGAACGTCCTCCTCCACGTCGCGCAGATGGCGTCGGTCGCGCTCGAGAACGCCCGCCTCTACCGCGAGGCGCAGGAGGACGCGGCGGCGCGCGAGCGCTTCCTCTCCATGGCCTCGCACGAGCTGAAGACGCCGCTCACCTCGCTCAAGCTCGACATCCAGCTCCTCGCGCGCGCCCTCGAGCGGGCGGCGGGCGGCGCCGGGGCGGGCGAGGGCGTCTCGCCGGGCCGCATCCTCGGCCGCCTCCAGGTCGCGGCCCGGAAGGTGCTCCAGATGGAGCACCTCATCGCCAACCTCCTCGACTCCGCGCGCGTGCGCGCCGGCAAGCTCGAGCTCGACATCGAGGACGTGGACCTCTCCGCCCTCGTGCGCGAGGTCGTCGACCGCTTCCGCGACGAGGCCGGGCGCGCCGGCTGCGTCCTCGCCCTCGACGTCGAGGAGGTCGTGCGCGGGCGCTGGGACCGCCTCCGCCTCGACCAGGTCGTCACGAACCTGCTCTCGAACGCCCTCAAGTACGGGCGCGACAAGCCGGTCGTCATCGCCCTGCACCGGGAGGGCGGCTGCGCGCGCCTCTCGGTGACCGACCGGGGCATGGGGATCTCGCCCGAGGACCAGCGCGCCCTCTTCGAGCCCTTCCGGCGGGCGGCGGCCGCCAAGGACGCGCGCGTCGGCGGGATCGGCCTCGGGCTCTGGATCGTCGACCAGATCGTGCGCGCGCTCGGCGGGTCGATCGAGATCGACAGCCGGCCGGGCGAGGGGGCGACGTTCGCGGTGACGCTGCCGATGGGGAGCGGGAGCGCGGAGTAGTCCCGCGAGCGGTCAGTCCCCGAGCCCCGGGTCCGCAGGCCCGGCCGGGCGTCCGGTCGCGTGGCGGATGGTCCCCGACTGGTCGACGAAGAAGAAGCGCTGTCCGTCCGTCTCCAGCTCCACGGGCTGGGCGGTCGCCTTGAAGGAGCTGCCGCCGACCTCGTAGACAATGAAGCGGTAGCCGTTCCGGACGCCCTCGTCGAGCGGCGGCACGATCAACCGCGCCGTCTCGAGCTCCCGCAGCGTCCCGAAGTCCGGTCCGTCGCGGTCCGGATCGCCCGAGAGAAAGAGGCCCTGCGCGCTCACGAGCGCCCGCAGCAGACGGACGGCGGACGACTCTCGCTCGCTCCGCGGGTCCGGGGGCTCGAAGCGGAGGCGACGCGCGACCGGGCGGCCGGCGTCGCCCGGTCGCGCGGGTCCATCGGGCATCAGGCGCTCCTCGGGAAGACGTACGAGCCAGGAGCTTGCCGCCGTCGTGGACCGTCACGGCGAGGACGGCTTCGTCGTGCGGCAGGACGCGGAGCTCGGCGCCCGTCGTCGCGTCCCAGATACGCACGGTGCGGTCGACGGCGGCCGATGCGAGGCGCCGTCCGTCGGGGTGGAAGGCGACGTCGAGCACGGCGCCTTCGTGGCCGGAAAGGCGCCGCTCCTCGGCCCCCGTCTCGCGATTCCAGAGGCGCACGGACCCGTCCGCCCCGCCGGACGCGACCCACCGGGCCGCAGGGTCGATCGCGACCCCGAGCACGGGCGCCTCGTGGCCGCGCGGACCGAGGACGACGCGCCCCGTCTCGATGTCCCAGACCCGTACGGTCCCGTCCTCCGCGCCGGACACGAGCCGGCGGCCGTCCGGCACGAAGGCGACGCTCCGGACGGCGAAGTCGTGACCTCGGAGGATGCCGACCTCGCGGCGGCTCCCGGTCTCCCAGAGCCGGATCGTCCCGTCGTGGCTCGCCGAGGCGAGCGTCCGACCGTCCGCGGAGAAGTCGAGGCCGATGACCGGTCCGTCGTGTCCGCGGAGCCCGACGCCCTCTCCGTCTCCGTCCCCGGATCGTCGCGCGGCGAAGAGTCGAACGGCGCCGTCGCGGCTTCCGGCGGCGAGTCGCCCATCCCTCGAGAGAGCCAGGGACCAGACGGCGTCCGCGTGGGCGGCCAGGGTCTCCTTCGGCTTGCCCGTCGCGCCATCGAGGATCCGGACGCTTCCATCCAGACACCCGAGCACCAGGTCGCGTCCGTCGGAGCTGTAGACGAGCACGTGCGGGACCTCGACGTCGTCGAAGGTCTGCACCAGCTCCCCGCGGTCGCGGTCGAGCGCGAACACCAGCACGCGGCGATCGACGGCGACCGCCAGGCGCGTCCCGTCGCGATGGAACGCCAGATGCCACGGCGGGAGCGTGCGCGGCCGGATCGTGAGGTCGAGGGCCCTCCGGCCGCCCTCGACGTTCCACACGCCGACGCCGTCGGCGAGCGCCGCCGCCACGCGCGTGCCGTCGGGGCTGAACGTGAAGTCCACGGCGCCCTCCGAGCCGCGCAAGACGACGACCTCGCGCCCGCTCTCGAGGTCGAAGATCCGGACCGGACCGCGGGGCGCCTCGAGGGTCGCGAACCGCCGCCCGTCGGGGCTCACGGCCACGACGCACGCGCCGGGCGCGCGGATGTCCGCGAGGTAGCTCGGGCTCGTCCAGACGAGCCGCGCCGACCGCACGTGCGCCTCGAGCAGGCGCGAGCGGTGCTCGGGATCGTCGTCGAGGGTGAGCGCCTTCGCGAGGAGGACCCGCGCCGCCGCAAAGTCGCGCTCGGCGAGCGCGCGGTCCGCCCGCTCGAGGAAGACGCGCGCGAGGTTCCGGGCCGCCTCGCTCCGCCGCTCGTCCGCCTCGCGGGCCCGCTCGGCGGCGAGCCGTCCGGCCTCCTCGGCGGCGAGACGGGCCGTCCGCTCTCCTTCCCGCGCGCCGACCGCGGCGGCGCGCTCCCGCTCCGTCCGGCGCCGCTCGCCCTCGATCCGGACGAGGGCGGCGAGCGCGCCCGCGAGCGCGAGCACGATGCCGACGGCGACCGTCGTCGTGACCGCGCGGTGCCGCTTCGCCCACTTCCCGGCGCGGCCGAGGATGCCCTCCGGATAGGCGGCGACGGGCCTCTCCTCGAGCCACGCCTGGACGTCGTCCGCGAGCGCGCCGGCGCTCGGGTACCGATCGCCGGGGGACCGGGCCATCGCCTTCACGCAGATCGCGTCGAGCTCGCGCGGGACGGTCGCATCCGCGGCGCGCGGGTGGGGCGGGTCGAAGGCGAGGACCTTGGCGACGACCTCGGCGGTCGTCCGGCCCTCGAAGGGCGGCCGGCCCGTCAGGGTGTGATGGAGCGTCGCCCCGAGCGCGTACACGTCCGAGTGAGGACCGACCCCGCGCGGGTCGCCGCCCGCCTGCTCGGGCGCCATGCAGGCGGGCGTGCCCACGATCGTCCCCGCCTGCGTCTCGACGCGGGCCCCTTCCGTGCGGACACCGGACGCGGGGGCGTCCGGTCCGGTCGGGCCCGCGCCGGTCGACTCCCTCGACCCCTCGGCATCCGCCCGGGCGAGCACCTTCGCGAGGCCCCAGTCCATCACCTGGACCTCGCCGTAGCGCCCGATCATGACGTTCTGCGGCTTGAGATCGCGGTGGACGACGCCGCGCTCGTGGGCGTAGTAGACGGCCCGGCAGACCTCGACGAAGACCTGGAGGAGCCTGAACCGCGTGAACTCCCGCGCGGTCTCGGGATCGCGGGCGTGGACCTGCTCGACGATCCGCGAGAGCGTCCGGCCGCGGACGAGCTTCATCGTGAAGAAGAGGCGGGCGTCGTCGGCGAGGCCGATCTCGTAGACGGGCACGATCCCGGGGTGCTGGAGCTGCGCGGTCGCCTGGGCCTCCTCGACGAACCGGTCGGCGACCTCCCGGTCGGCGCCGAGCTCGCGGAGGAGGGCCTTCATGGCGACGTGGCGGCGCAGGTCGCGGTCGAAGGCGCGGTAGACGATCCCCATGCCGCCGCGCCCGATCTCCTCCTCGACGAGGTAGCGCCCGGCCGGACGCCTCCCGGCGGGCGGGCCGGTCGCGGGCCCCTCGTCTCGGGGAAGCTGGACGCGCACGGGGATGCGGAGGGTGGGTCCGTCGGACGTCGGTTGAGGAAGCGTACCCGACGCGTCCTCGTCCGGCGGCCCGACCATGCGCCGTGGATGCTACTCGCCGCCGCCAGCCGCCATCAAGCTCGCGGCGCGGCGCCCGGGAGATCTCCCGGACGATCGCGGACGCGTTCCGGCGGCAGGCTCCACTCGAGGGCGGCGGCGACGGCCTCGTCGCAGCCGGCGACGGAAGGCGGGGTTCCCGTTCGAGAAGGCGAAGGAGCAGGGGAGCTCGACGCCGGCCCGCCGGCTACTTCCGGAAGTCGTCGAGGAGCGTGCGGTTCAGCCCGTCGGCCGGGACCGTGTAGTCGCGGTTCCAGCCGTCCTCCCAGACGACCTCGTCGCCGCCGCCGCCCGGGCGCGGGCGCCTGACGATGAACTTGTACTCGAAGCGCGTGCCGGCCGGGATCGGCACGGAGCCGATCCAGCTCGGGAAGACGTTGCCGCCCGTCCGCAGCGGGACGGCGCGCGCCGGGTCCCAGGCGCCGAGCGCGGGGAGGTCGCCGATCACGCAGACCGTCTCGCCCCAGGCGGTCCGGCTGTGGCGGGCGACGAACGTGACCTCGGTCGGCGTCGCGGCGAGCGCGCCGTACGTGGCGGCGTCGTAGCGGGCGGCGTCGAACTGCGGGTCGTAGCGCGCGGCCAGGTTCACGTACTCGCGGTAGAAGCGGGCGGCGACGGCCGGGTCGCGGACGGTGACGAGGGCCTCGTCGTTGTTGAACGTCGCCTGCGCGTTCCAGTTGTACGCGCCCGCGCAGACGACGCGCCGGTCGATGACCACGAACTTGTGGTGCATGGCGGCGTAGTGGGCCGACGGGTTGCGGGCCGGGATGAGCCGGAGCCCGGCCGCGGCCGCGTTCCTGAGGATCGCGCCCGCCGCCTGCGTGTGCGGCTCGGCGAGCTGGTTCGCGTCGGTCACGACCTCGACCCGCACCCCGCGGGCCGCGAGGTCGGCGAGCTTGCGCGCCAGGTTCTCCATCCCGATCGAGAAGCAGGCGACGTGCACGCTCTCCCGCGCGCCGTCGAGCTCGCGCAGGATCGCCGTGTCGAGCCGCTCCTCGGGCGCGAAGGCGAGGCGCACGTGCGGCAGCGAGGCCGGCTGGCGCGTCGCCCGGTCGAGCGAGCGGATGTGACGGACGATCTGGTCGGCGCGGCCGCGCCCGGGCGTCCACCAGGAGGGATAGCGCTCGCGCTCGACGAAGTCGCGCACCTCGGCCGGGGTCAGCTCCGAGCGCACGTAGTCGTCGATCGCGACCGCCTCGGCCAGCTCCTCCTCGAAGATGCGCGCCGCGTCGGCATCGCGGAGCACGAGGGCGCTCTCGTGGTTCGAGTGCGTGCCGGTGTAGGAGAGGTTGCCGGAGCCGGTGATGACGACCTCGCCGTCGACGACCGCGATCTTGTGGTGCAGGCTCGCGTAGCGCGAGCGCAGGTTCACGATGCGGCGCACCGGGACGCCGGCGGCCTCGAGCAGGTCGTCGACGACGTTGTAGGACTGCGCCTCGGTCTTGGCGTCGACGAGGACGAGGACGTCGACGCCCCGCGCCTTCAGGTCGACGAGGGTCCCCACCGCGGAGTGGAGGCTGATGTTGAAGTACGCGAGCCGCACGCGCCGCCGGGCCTTCCCGAGCTCGGCGAGGGTGACCCGGTCGATCTCGTCGTGCGGGGCGAAGAGCGCCTCCTGGGCCCGCGCCGGCGACGCCGGGAGGGCGACGCCCGGGAGGAGGAGCAGGATCGCGGCGACGCCGCCGAGCGCGCGCTTCATGGGACCACCAGGACGCTGTTCTCGCCGCCGTGCCCATCGGGCTCGCGTTCCCGCGCGCCCGGATCGGGGTGCCAGGCCCCGTCGGCGACGAACTTGTAACTATAACGACCCGGCGCAAGCCGGATCGTGACCTCGAAGACGTCGCCCCCGCGCGCCATGGCGCACGCGTCGGCGCTCCACCCGTTGAACGAGCCGGCGAGCGTCACCCGGCCCGGGCTGCCGCCCGGCGGCCGGAACCGGAACGTGACGTCGAAGCGGCCTTCGCCCGCGGGCACGACCGTGGGGCCGCCCCCGCCCCCGCCCCCGCCCCCGCCGGCGCCGTCCCCGACGCCGTGGCCCGAGACCGGCCGCAGCCGGATCGACGTCGCCCGCGTGAGGAAGAGGAGGGCGAAGGCGGTGTCGATCGCGTCGCCGCCCTTCTCGCCCTGGTACTGCGGGCTCCAGCGGCCGTCCGCCTGCTGCGCGGCGAGGATCGCCTCGGCGCCCTCGACGTACCAGTCGCGCCGTCCGAGCTCGTCGCACCCCGTGAGCGCGCCGACGCGCTCGAGCGAGTAGAGCCAGTAGTAGAGCCAGTCCTGCTTCGTCCACGGGTTCCCGTGGACGTCGAGGTTCTTCGCGAGCCACGCGCAGGCGTCGCGGATCGCCCGGTCGACCTCGGGCCCGAGCTTCCGGGCGTAGCCCTTGTCGCCCTCGAGGGCCTCCTTCGCCACGACGAGGCAGACGATCCCGGCGGCCGTCATGCTCCCGCGCGGCCCGTGCCCCGGCTTGTAGGCGTAGCCTCGCGCCCGCATGGCGGCGCGCTCGCGCTCGCCGCCGCCGCGCGCCTCCGTGCCGACCTCGGCCTCGCCCGCGCCGCCCTCGCCGCCGTTCTTCTTCCCCGAGCGCCCGTGCCCGCGCACCGGACCGTCGGCCGCCGGCACGCGGAACCGCTCGACCGCAGGTCCGTCCTTCTCCTGCTGCTCGACGTAGTACTCGGCGACCGGGACGAAGACCTCGCGCCGCACCGAGACCCCGGCGCGCATGGCGGCCCTGAGCCCCATGATGGCGAACTGGGCGTTCGAGACGTCGGGGTCGCCGTAGCCCGGATACGCCCACAGGCCGCCCTTCTGCGCGCCCAGCAGGAACTCGGCGGCCCGCGCCATCAGCTCCTTGTCGGCCGGCGGCATGCGGCGGCGGATGATCTTCTGGGCGACCTCCTCGAGGTCTTCGGTCTTGAGCTTCTTCGCCTCCTGCTCGACCTCCCAGGGCGTCGGGGCGGAGCGCGCCTCGAGCGCGAGGGCCAGGCACGAGACGCTGTACGTGCGCCGCATCGGCGCGCGCCGGAGCCAGTCGAGGCCCGCAAGGACCTGCGGGTCGTTCGGCTTCGCGCCCGACTTGAGGAGGGCGTAGACGGCGAGCGCGGTCGGGCCCTCGGGGTAGGCGTCGGCGTACTTGCCGCGCCACGCCCCGTCGGCCTCCTGCTGGGACCGGAGCCACTTCGCGCCCTTCTCGATCGCCCGCTCGACCTGCTCCTGATCGAGGGCGCGAGCCGGCGCGGCGACCCCGAGCAGGGCGCCGGCGAGCAGGGCCGGGACCAGCCACCACGCGATTCGACGGTGCTCCATTGCGTTTTTCCTCGACCGCAGATGAAATGGGTGCCGGGTGGGCGAGGTCCTGGACACCCGCGCGCCCCTTTTTCTCGGAGGAACCTCCCGTGCCCGAGGTGCAACAAGAAGCTCCCGCCAAGCGCGTGGCCGATTCGACGGTCGTCATGACCGAGCACGTCCTCCCGAACGACACGAACCCGCGGGGGACGATGTTCGGCGGCAAGGTGCTGCAGCTCATGGACATCGCGGGCGCCTGCTCGGCGATCCGGCACTGCCGCAAGTCGATCGTCACGGCCGCCATGGACCAGGTCGCCTTCCTCGCCCCGATCCACGTGAACGACATCGTCGAGTTCCGCGCCCGCGTCGTCTGGGTGGGCCGGTGCTCGATGGAGGTCGAGGTCGACGTCTACGCCGAGGCGCCCTACACGGGCGAGCGGCGGCACGCGACCTCCGCCCTCATGACCTTCGTCGCCATGGGCGAGGACGGCAAGAAGTCGCCGGTGCCGCGGCTCATCCTCGAGACCGAAGAAGAGAAGAGGATGAACAAGCTCGCCGAGAAGCGGCGGGCGATGCTGCTCGAGACGCGGAAGCTGGCGGCCGACCTGGGGACGTAGGGGGCGGGAGGACCTCAGGGCGCGGGCTCGGGCTCGGGCTCGGGCTCCGGCTCGGGGATCCGGGTCGCGATCCCGAGGGCGGTCCGAAGCGCCTTGAGGGCGGCCCGGTCGAGCTCGGCCTCGCTCCGGGCGCGCTCGGCCGCGGCGACGTCGCCGTCGTGGGCCGCCTTCGCCAGCTTGACGGCGTCGGTCTCGAGCGCCCGGGCCGCATCCTCCATCCGGGCGACGGTCTCGTCCGGCTTCGACGCCAGGCGGTCGCGGACCAGGTGGTATCGGATCGCGAGCAGGTAGGCGCGCTCCGCCTCGTCGAAGCACTCGACGGCGATCTGGGCGTCGAGGACGCGCTGGTGCAGGGCGCCGGCGCGTTCCGGCTGGCCGCGGGCCGCGACCAACCGGGCGCCGTGGTCGGCGAGGGACTGGCCGGCCGCCGCCATCGAGGCCGCCGCCCGCGCCCGCTCGCGCTCGAGGCGCACGACCGCCGGCGGCCGGGGTTCGCCCGTGCAGCCGCTGCCGAGCGCGAGCACGAGCACGAGCACGAGCCCGAAGCGCATCAGTGCTCGATCTCCCTCTGCGCCTCGGCGAGCTCGTAGCGAAACGCCTGGAGCAGCGCCTTCAGGACCGCCGACGTCCGATCGACGGCGGCCCCGCGCGCCTCCACGTTCCGCAGATCGGCCCGGAGGAGGGCGTCGGCGTCGTCCTTAAGGCGCCTCGCCCAGGTCTCCATGCCCGCGGCGGCGCGCGCGAGCCGCGGGTGCCGGCCGCCCACGGCGTCCTGGTCGAGGGCCGCGAAGCGGCGGGCGACGACCCGCGCCTCGCGGGCCGACTCGTGCGCCGAGAGGGCCCTGGCGTCGCGCTCGACGAGCCGGAACGCCGGCTCGCGCTCGCCCGCCGCGGCCCCCTCGAGGCGGGCGACGTCCTCGATGAGCTGGTCGACGGCGGCGCTCCCGCGGTCGGCGACGCGCGCCGGGTCGCCGTCGCCGTCGTGCGCGTGGGAGCAGGCGGCGAGGGCGACGGCGAGCGCGACGGGAAGCGCGAGGGGGAGCGCGAGCGGGCACGCGGGACGCATCGCGGCGCAGGATACCCGGGGTCGCCGCGTTGTCAACCGCGGGGCGGCGGTCTATCATGGGCCCGTGACCCGCTACGCGAAGAGCATCCGCAACTGGGTCCTCGGAGTCATCTTCCTCGTCCTCACCGCCATCGGGATCGCCATCCCCGTCCTGCCCCAGGTCCCGTTCTTCGTCGTGGCGCTCGCCTTCATCCTCCCCGAGAGCCGGTTCCTCCGGAAGAAGTACGTCGACTGGAAGCGCCGGCACCCGCGCTTCTTCAAGGCCATCGAGGACTGGCGCCGCGCCCGGCGCCTCGCCCACGTCGAGCGCCGCTTCGCCCGGCACGAGACGCGCCTGCGGCGCGAGCGCCTGTTCGCCGAGGCCCTCTCGCACGGGGCGGCCGAGGCGGCGCTCCGGGCGCGCGTCATGGACGCCGGGTCCGGGCCGCCGTCCGGCGCCGGCGCCGCCGCCGCCGCGCCCCCGGCCCCGCCGCCGCCCGCCGCGCCCGCCGCCGCGCCCGCGAAACCCGTCGGCGCCCGCGTTTGACACGCGCCGACCCCTTTTCTATCATTCGCGATCCTCATGACCGCTCTCGAGAAGCTGCTCCTCCCCGAGCGCATCGTCGAGCTCCGGGGGCTGAACAAGGACGAGGTGCTGGAAGAGCTCGTCGACGTCGTCGCGCGCGCGCCCGGGATGCCGGCGCGCGACACGATCCTCGCCGCCGTGCGCGAGCGCGAGGAGCTCATGCCGACGGCGATCGGCAGCGACATCGCGATCCCGCACTGCAAGGACGCGCGCATGAAGAGCTTCGCGGTCGCCCTCGGCCGGTCGGAGACGCCGATCGACTGGGGCTCGTCGGACGCGCAGCCCGTGCGGATCGTGGCCCTCATCGTCGCGCCCGACACGCGCCAGGACGAGTACCTGCGCCTGCTCTCGCGGGTGACGAAGCTCCTCAAGTCGGAGCGGGGCCGCATCCTCGAGATCAAGAACGTGAAGGACGTGCACGAGGTCGTGCACGCCTACTGACCGACGGACCCGTCGAAGCCGAAAGAGCCCGAAGCTGGAGCGAAGTGAAGCGGTGCGATCCGTAAGGCTGAGCGACATCATCCCGAAGGACGCGATCATCTCGGACATCCGGTCCGAGGAGCGCGACGGCGCCATCCTCGAGCTGCTCGACGGCCTCGAGCGCTCCGGGCGCGTGAAGGCCGACCATCGCGAGGAGATCCTCCTCGCCCTCATGAAGCGCGAGGCCCTGGCCTCGACGGCGCTCTCGGACGGCGTCGCCATCCCGCACGCCAAGGTCCGGTGCGTGAGCGACTTCACCGGCGCGCTCGGCGTCTCGCGCGCCGGGATCGACTTCGGCGCGCAGGACGACCGGCCGGTCTACGTCGTCTTCCTCTTCCTCTCGCCCGAGCACGCGATCTCGGGGCACCTCCAGCTCATGGCCCACATCGGCGCCCTCGCCCGCCATCCCCAGTACCTCCGGCTCGTGCGGACGGCGCGGGGAAACGCCGAGCTCGTGCAGCTCGTGGGCGACGCCGAGAAGCTCATCTTCAAGCCGCCGGGCGAGCCGATCTGATCCCGCCCCGACCCGCGGGACCGGCAAACGCAACCCGCCCCACAGGCGCGTTTTCGAGCGTGCTTGACAGACGTGCCGCGCTTGCGATATAGGCTCCACCCTCGAAGCTCCGGAGGCGCGTGCTCATGATCGAGCTCAACGAACGGCAGTTCCTGCTGCGCCGGCTCCACTCGCTCGCCGGCGTTCTCCCGATCGGGGTGTTCCTGATCGAGCACCTGTTCGGCAACTCCTTCGCGATCCGCTTGTGGGGGAGCCCCGAGGCGTACAACAACTACGTCCTCTTCCTGCTGGGCATGCCGTACACGAAGTACATCATGGAGATCGTGGTCCTCGCGATCCCGATCGGGTTCCACGCCGTCTACGGGTTGATGATCACGAAGGACATGACGCTCGACACCCGCGCGTACGCGAACTACCCGTTCAAACGCAACGTCGCGTTCATGCTCCAGCGGATCACGGGCGTGATCCTCGTCGTGTACATCATCGTCCACGTGTACCGCGAGCGGTTCCTCGGGACGATCACCCAGTGGGTGGCCGCCGTCAAGGCGGGCGCGCCCACCCTGGCCGTCATGCCGGTCGATGTCGCCAAGCAGTTCCTCCCGTCCGCGACCTCCGACCTCATGAGCCCGTACCAGACGATGGCGAGCCACCTCTCGAACCCGGGGTACTTCATCTTCTCGCTCGTAGGCGTGCTCGCCGCGACGTTCCACTTCTCGAACGGCCTCTGGTCGTTCGGCGTCACCTGGGGAATCCTGACCGGGCCGCGCTCGCAGCGGGCCGCCGTCCTCGCCTGCGGCGGCATCTTCCTGGCCCTCTCGGGCATGGGCATCCTGGCGCTCGCGTCCTTCCGGTAGGGAGAAGCAGCTCATGGCCTACAAGCCTCGCGTCATCGTCGTCGGCGGCGGCCTCGCCGGGCTCATGGCGGTCATCAAGATCGCCGAGGCGGGCGTCCCGTGCGACCTCTTCTCCATCGTGCCGTGCCGGCGCTCGCACTCGGTCTGCGCCCAGGGCGGCATCAACGGGGCCGTCAACACGAAGGGCGAGGGCGACTCGCCCGAGCGCCACTTCGACGACACGGTCTACGGCGGCGACTTCCTCGCGAACCAGACGATGGCGAAGGCCATGTGCGAGGCGGCGCCCGGGGTCATCTACCTCTTCGACCGCATGGGCGTGCCGTTCTCGAGGACGCCCGAGGGCCTCCTCGACTTCCGCCGCTTCGGCGGCACCCTCCACAACCGGACGGCGTTCGCCGGGGCGACGACGGGGCAGCAGCTCCTCTACGCGCTCGACGAGCAGGTCCGGCGCTGGGAGGTCGAGGGGCGCGTCACCCGCTACGAGGGCTGGGAGTTCCTGTCGACGGTCCTCGACGACAGCAAGGTGTGCCACGGCATCGTCGCCCTCGACATCGCGACCATGGAGATGCGCTCGTTCCCGGGCGAGGCCGTGATCCTCGCGACCGGGGGCATCGGGCGCATCTTCGGGCGGTCGACGAACTCTCTCGTCTGCACCGGGTCGGCGCCCGGCGCCGTCTTCAAGCAGGGCGTCGACTACTGCAACCCCGAGATGGTCCAGGTCCACCCGACGGCCGTGCCGGGCGAGGACAAGAACCGCCTCATGAGCGAGTCGCTCCGCGGCGAGGGCGGGCGCGTCTGGACGTACAAGGAAGGCAAGCCGTGGTACTTCCTCGAGGAGAAGTACCCGAAGTACGGCAACCTCGTCCCGCGCGACGTCGCGACCCGCGAGATCTTCAAGGTCGTGACCGAGCTCGGCCTCGGGGTCGAGGGGAAGGCGCTCGTCTACCTCGACCTCACCCACCTCTCCCAGGCGACGCACGACAAGATCCGCGGCGTGACCGAGATCTACGAGCGGTTCCTGGGCGAGGACGCCCGCAAGGTGCCGCTCAAGGTGTTCCCGTCCATGCACTACACGATGGGCGGCATGTGGATCGAGAACAAGGTCGGCACGGCCGAAGACCACATGACGAACATCAAGGGCCTCTACGCGGCCGGCGAGGCCGAGTACCAGTACCACGGCGCCAACCGCCTCGGGGCGAACGCCCTCATGTCCTGCACGTTCGCCGGGATGCTCGCGGGCCCGGCCTCGGTGCGCTACATGAAGTCGCTCGGCGGCAAGGACGCGTCCACCGTCCCGTCCTCGGTCTTCGACGCCCAGCGCAAGCGCGAGGAGGAGCGGTTCGCCGAGCTCAAGAAGCGGACCGGCCCCGAGAACACGTTCAAGCTCTGCGACGAGCTGGGCGACATGATGACGAAGAACTGCACGGTCGTCCGCTACAAGAAGAAGCTGCTCGAGTCGGTCGACAAGGTGAAGGAGCTGAAGGAGCGGGCGAAGAAGGCGGCCCTGACCGACGACGGCGGCGTCTACAACGAGCCGCTCCGCTTCGCCGCGCAGTTCGACAACATGCTCGAGATCGCGCACTGCATAACGCTCGGGGCGAGCCTGCGCGACGAGAGCCGGGGCGCCCACTACATGCCCGAGTTCCCGAACCGCGACGACGAGAAGTTCCTGAAGACGACGCGCTGCGCGTACGCCCCGGACGGTCCGAAGGTGACGTACGACCCGGTCGACATCCAGTACATCAAGCCCAGGCCGCGGAAGTACGACTAGGAAGCGAAGCGAGAGAAGGCCGGCGAGATCGCACACCACGCCCGTCGAGGAACGAGCCATGGCCGAGAAGGTGCTCTTCCAGATCAAGCGCCAGAGGGACCGCACGTCCGACTCCTACTGGGAGGAGTTCGAGATCCCGTACCGGCCGAACATGAACGTCATCACGGCGCTCATGGACATCCAGAAGAACCCCGTGAACCGCCAGGGGAAGAAGGTCGCGCCGGTCGCGTGGGACTCGAACTGCCTCGAGGAGGTCTGCGGCGCCTGCACCATGCTCGTGAACGGGATGGTGCGTCAGTCGTGCGCGGCCCTCATCGACCAGCTCGAGCGGCCCGTCAAGCTCGAGCCGATGACGAAGTTCCCGGTCGTGCGCGACCTCGTCGTCGACCGGGCGCGGATCTTCGTCGACTTCAAGCGCGTCCGCGCCTGGATCCCGATCGACGGCACGTACAACCTCGGGCCCGGGCCGCGGATGTCGAAGGAGGAGGCGGACGTCCGCTACTCGCTCTCGCGCTGCATGGCGTGCGGGTGCTGCATGGAGGCGTGCCCGAACTACAACGAGCACTCCTCGTTCATCGGGCCGGCGGCGATCAGCCAGGCGCTGCTCTTCAACCTCCACCCGACCGGGGCGCTCAACCAGGACGAGCGCATCGCGGCCGTCGTCTCCGAGGGCGGGGTCCAGTGCTGCGGCAACGCCCAGAACTGCGTCGAGGTGTGCCCGAAGGAGATCCCGCTGACGTCGTCGATCGGCTACATCGGCCGGCAGGCCACGGCCTACATGTTCCGGCGCTGGTTCCGGCGCTAGTCCGGACCGGCGCCCGCCCGCCGTCGACCGGGCACGGCACTCGCGCGTGCCGTGCCCGCGCCCGTTCCCGGGCCCGGTCCGGCCGGGCACCTCCTTCCCGGGGGCGTTTGGCCACACCCCATCTCGGGCCTTGCGCTCTCCGCTTCCCGACCCCATATCATCCGTAAGCAGCACCACCTTTCACGCGCCGCCTTGGGGGAGGATCAACGCGAGTGGGAGGCGCCGCACCGGAGCCCGCCGCTGCCGCCGCCGACGGCGTCCAGGTCCTCGTCGTCCGCGCCGGCGGCCGCACCTGCGCGATCCCGCTCGCATCGGTCGTCGAGACGATGCGGTCCCTGCCGGCGCGGCCGATCGCCGGCGTTCCTCCGTACGTCCTCGGCGTGGCCCTCGTGCGCGGGGAGCCGCTCCCGGTCGTCGACGTGGAGCGGCTGCTCGGCGGAGAGGCCGCCCCTCGACTCGTCCCGGCTGCGCCGGGGCTCGCTCGGGGTGAGCGGGCCGGGCGTCTCGTGACCGTGCGCGCGGGCGGGGCGCGGCGCGTGGCCCTGGCGCTCGACGAGGTCGCGGGGGTGCGGACCGTCGACCGGCTGGCGTGCGCGGCCCTGGCGCCGCTCCTCGGCGGAGCGGCGGCGGGCGCGGTCGCCGGCCTCGGCGCGCTCGACCGCGAGCTGCTGGCCGTCCTCGACGCGAGCCGCCTGCTCGAGGACGCGGGCTTCGCGGCCGTCGACGCCGCCGCCGCGGACGTCGCCCCGGAGGCGACCTCGTGAGGAACCGCGGCCTCGACCCGGACGACCTCGAGTGCGTCCGCACCGCCGTCGAGCAGCGGCTCGGCCTCACCTTCGACGATGCGACGCGCCAGGACCTCGTGGACGCCGTCCACGCCCGCCTCGCCGCGACCGGCGCGCGGACCGCGCGCGACTACGCGGCGCGCCTCGGGAGCGACGCCTCGGGCGACGAGCTGCGGGCCCTCGCCGAGCGGGTCACGGTCGGCGAGACCTGCTTCTTCCGCACGCCCGACCACTTCCGCGCCCTCGCCGACCTCGTCCTCCCCGCGCGCGCGCGGGCGCGCGTCCAGGCCGGCGGCGAGCCGCTCCGGCTGCTCTCGGCCGGTTGCGCGACGGGCGAGGAGCCCTACACGATCGCGATCGTCGTCCGCGAGACGCCGGCCGTCGCGCTCGCGAAGGTGGCGATCGAGGCGTTCGACGTCAACGCGTCGTTCCTCGAGGCCGCCCGGCTCGGCCGCTACGGTCCGTGGAAGCTGCGCGCGACCCCGGCCGCCGCCCGCGGCCGCTGGTTCCGGGAGGAGGGCGGCGGCAACGTCGTCCTCGACGAGGGCATCCGGCGCACGGTCTCGTTCGGGCGGCGCAACCTCGTGGACGACGACCCCGCCTTCTACCGCCCCGGGAGCTTCGACGCGATCTTCTGCCGCAACGTCATGATCTACTTCTCGCCCGAGACGACGCGCGCGATCGTCGCCCGCTTCGCCCGCGCCCTCGCCCCCGGCGGCTACCTGTTCCTCGGGCACGCGGAGAGCCTCCGCGGCGTCTCCGACGCCTTCGACCTCATCCACGCCGACGACGCCTTCTTCTACCGCCTGCGCGATCCCGCGGCGGGGCCGGCCGCGACCTCGTTCGCGTCCGGGCCCGCGGCGCACGGGGAGTCGCCGCCGGAGGCGACGGCGCCGCCCGCCGGGTCGTGGTTCGACGAGATCGGGCGCTCGTCCGAACGAATCGCGGCGCTCGCCGGGGAGGGCGGGGAGGGGGGAGAGAGAGCGGGACGCGGGCAGGGGCAGGGGAACGGGCAGGGGAGCGGGGAAGGGGAGAGGATGGCGGGCGATCCCGTCGACGCCGTCCTCGACCTCGTCCGCGCGGAGCGCTTCGGGGAGGCGCTCAACCGGCTCGACGCCCTCCCGCCCGATGTCGCGGCCTCGGCGCGCGCCGACGTCCTCAAGGCGGCGGTCGCCGCCTGCGCGGGCGACCTCGCGGCCGCCGAGGCCGCCGCGCGGAGGGCCCTCGTCCGCGACCCGCACTCGGGCGGGGCGCACTACCTCGCCGGGCTCTGCCGGGAGCTCGCCGCCGACGCGGCCGCGGCGGCCGTCTCCTACCGGGCGGCGGCGCGCGCCGAGCCGTCGTTCGCCATGCCGCGGCTCAGGCACGGCCTCCTTTCGCGGCGCACGGGCGACCTGGCGACGGCGCGGCGCGAGCTCCTGGCGGCGCAGGACCTCCTGGCGGTCGAGAGCGCCGAGCGCCTGCTCCTCTTCGGCGGCGGCTTCGGGCGGCGGGCGCTCGCCGACCTGTGCGCCGCCGAGCTCAAGGCCGCCGGGGCCGGGGGTCGATGATGGCGGGCGGCGGCGGCGAGAGGGACTTCGGGGCGGCGCTCGCGGACCTGCGCGCCTCGTTCGACGACGCCTTCGCCCGTCCGCCGTCTTCGGCCACGCGCGACGAGGAGCGGCTCGTGGTCCTCGAGGTCGCGGGGCGGCGGATCGGCGTCCGGCTGGCGGAGCTCCAGGGCCTCGAGCGCACCCCGCGGGTCGTGCCGCTGCCGGGCGCGCCCCCGCGCCTCCTCGGGGTGGCGGGGATCCGTGGACGCATCGTCCCGGTGTACGCCCTGGGCGCGCTCCTCGGCGGCGCGGAGCCCGCGGCGGGCGCCGAGGCGCCCGCGGTGTCCGAGACGGGGCGCTGGCTCGCGCTCGTCGGGGTCGAGGAGCCGCTCGGGCTCGCGGTCGACGCCGTCTTCGGCCTCCTCGACCTGCCGCGAGCCGAGGTGGCGCGGGCGGGCGAGAGGGAGGCGGGGGTGGGCGGCGCCGACGCCCGGCACGTGGTCGCCGTCGCCCGCACGGCGTCGGGGCCGCTGCCCGTGGTGAGCCTGGCGACGGTCGTGGCCGAGGTCCGGGGAAGCGGGGGAAGCGGCGGGGCCGGCCCCGGCCGCGCCATTCCGCCACGGGGAGGAGGAACGGCCGCATGAACGGGAGAACGACCGTCGGCATGAGGATCGCGGGGGGCTTCGCCCTGGCCCTCGCCTTGCTCGTCGTCGTCGGGGTGGTCGCCTATCGCAGCGCCGACACGCTCGCCGACGACTTCGCGCGCGACAACGAGGCGCACGACGTCGTCGAGGCGATCGAGCGCATGGCGAGCCAGATGGAGGGGGCCGTGGCGGCCGAGCGCGAGTTCCTCCTGACCGGGAAGGAGGACGCCCTCGGGCGCCATCGCGAGGCCGTCTCGGCGACGCGCGAGGGCCTGACCCGGGTCGAGCGGCTCGTCGCCTCGCAGCCCGCCCAGCAGCAGCGGCTGGCGGCGCTCCGCCCGCTCGTCGAGGCCCGGCTCGCCGAGCTCGCGAAGGCGATCGACGTGCGGCGCGAGAAGGGGGTCGCCGCGGCGCTCGAGGCCGTCGGGGCCAGCGAGGAGCGACGCCTCGACGACGACATCCGCCGCCACGTCGTCGCCATCGAGCACGACGCCGAGGAGCACATCAAGGCCCTGCAGGCCGACGCGGAGGAGACCGTGACCGCGGAGAAGCGGACGATCGTCATCGGCACGGTCGCCGCCTTCGCCCTGGCGCTCGGCGTCGGCGCCTGGGTCACGCGCTCGCTCGCGCGCGACGTCAAGTCCTCGATCCAGGGCGTCCGCGGGACGTCGACCGAGCTCCAGGCGCAGGCCGCCCAGCAGGCGACGAGCGCCAAGGAGCAGTCGACGGCGATGACCGAGATCTCGACGACGACGAAGGAGCTGCTCGCGACGACGAAGCAGATCGAGGAGAGCGCGAGGCGCGTCAACCGGATCGCGGAGGACACGACCGGGGCCGCCGGCAAGGGCCGCGGCGTCGTCGAGCAGGCGCAGACGTCGATCGACCGGATCAAGCGCCAGGTGGACCTCGTCGTCACCCACATGCTCGAGCTCGGGAAGCGGAGCCAGCAGATCGGCGGGATCCTCGAGATCATCAACGAGCTCGCCGAGCAGACGAACATCCTCTCGATCAACGCGACGATCGAGGCCGCGGGCGCCGGCGAGGCCGGGAAGCGGTTCGCGGTCGTCGCCGACGAGATCCGCAAGCTCGCCGACCGCGTGGCCGGGGCGTCCAAGGAGGTGCGCGGGCTCGTCGAGGAGATCCGGGCGGCGGCGAACGCGACCGTCATGGCGACCGAGGACGGGTCGAAGGCGGTCGAGGCCGGGACCCGCCAGTTCGGCGAGGTCGTGGCCACGTTCAGGCAGATCTCCGAGCGCGTGAGCGCGACGACGGAGGCCTCGAAGGAGATCGAGATCAGCGCCCGCCAGCAGACGACGGCGGTCGAGCAGGTGAACGTCGCCGTCGCCGACGTGGCGGTCACGGCCAAGGAGACCGAGGCGGCGTCGCGGCAGACGCTCGAGGCGTCGGCGCAGCTCGTCGAGCTGTCGCGCGCCCTCGAGCGGCTCGTGCAGTCGGACGGCCGGCTGAGCTAGGGGCGTCGTCCCGCACATGGCGAAGGACCCGCTCAAGTACTTCCGGATCGAGGCGAAGGAGCTCCTCGAGGGGCTCTCGCGGGGGGCGCTCGACCTCGACGGGGGCGCGGCGGCGAAGGAGGCCGTCCCGCGCCTGCTCCGGCTGGCGCACACGCTCAAGGGCGCGTCGCGGGTCGTGAAGCAGGCGGCGATCGCGGACCTCGCGCACGCGCTCGAGGACGCGCTCGCGCCGCACCGGGATGCCGCCGGCCCCGTCCCGCGCCCCGTCGTCGCCGAGGCCCTGAAGCTCGTGGACGCGCTCGCCGCCCGGGTGACGTCCCTCGAGGCCGTCCCCGCCTCCGCCCCGTCCCCGTCCCCGGCTCCCGCCCCGGTCTCCGCGGCCCCCGCCCCTTCCCCCGCCCCTGCCCCGACCCCTTCCCCTTCCCCCGCCACCACCCCCGCCCCCGCCGCCCGCGCGCCGGCCCCGGAGACCTTCGAGACCGTCCGCGTCGAGATCTCCGAGGTCGAGGGCCTGCTCGCCGGCATCTCCGAGGCCGCCGTCCAGGTCGCCGCCCTCCGCGAGCGGGCCCGCGAGCTCCGCGACCTCCGGCGCTCGGCCGACCAGCTCGTCCTGGCCCTCCGCTCGGTCCCGGGGGGCGCGCGCCCGCTCGCCGAGGACGTCGCCGACTCGCTCGGCCGCGTCGGGCGCGCCCTCGCCGCCGGCCTCGACCGCGCCGAGCGCGAGCTCCGCGACGACCGCGACCGGGCGGACCGCCTCCGGCTCGTGCGCACGGGCTCGATCTTCGGGCCCCTCGAGCGGGCCGTCCGGGATGCCGCCGAGTCGCTCGGGAAGCGGGTCGAGCTCGAGGCGACGGGCGGCGAGACGCGCATCGACGCCCACGTGCTCACGGCGCTCCGGACCGCGCTCCTCCACGTCGTCCGGAACGCGGTCGACCACGGGATCGAGCCCGAGGCCGAGCGCGCGCGGGCCGGGAAGCCGCCCGTCGGACGGATCAAGCTCCACTTCGAGCGGCGCGGCGGCGGGCGCGTCGCCTTCCGCTGCGCCGACGACGGGCGCGGGATCGACGTCGAGGCCGTGCGCCGCAAGGCCGCGCGGCGCGGGCTCGTGACCCCGCAGGACGCGGCCGGGCTCACCCTCGAGCAGGCCTGCGGCCTCGTCTTCGAGGGCCTGACGACGCGCGAGGAGGCGGGGGCGGTCTCGGGGCGCGGGGTCGGCCTGGACGTCGTCCGCGAGACGGCCGTCCGCCTCAAGGGCTCGGCTTCGGCGACGAGCGAGCCCGGGCGCGGGACGGCGATCGAGATCGTCGTGCCCGTCTCGCTCTCGTCGCTGCCCGTGCTCGCGGTCGGGGCGGCCGGCGACGTCCTCTCGGTCCCGCTCGACGCCGTGGAGCGGACGCTGCGCGTCGCGTCGGGCGAGGTCCTGCGCGACGGGGGGCGCGCGACCGTCCTCGTCGACCGCGAGCCGGTGCCGTACGCGCCGCTCGAGCGCGCGCTCGGGCGGGCGCCCGCCGCGCCCGCGCCGGCGGACGGGGACGCGGGGACGGCCGTCCTCGTGCGGGCGGGCGACCGGCGCGCGGTCGTCGGCGTCGAGCGTCTCCACGGGGTCGAGGACGTCGTCATCCGGCCGCTCCCGGCCGTCGTCGGCCCGCTGGCCCTCGTCGTCGGCGCCTCCTTCGACGCCGAGGGCACGCCACGGCTGCTCCTCGACCCGGGCGCGCTCGTGGAGACCGTGCGCGCGGGCGGCGCGGCGGCCCTGCTCGCGCGCCCCTCGCCGGGAGGGACGTGGGGCGGCGACGGCGCGGGCGAGGGGCCGAGGCCGATCCTCGTGATCGACGACTCGCTGACGACGCGCATCCTCGAGCAGAGCATCCTGGAGTCGGCCGGCTACCGGGTGGAGCTCGCCACGTCGGCCGAGGAAGGGCTCCTGAAGGCGCAGGCGGGGCGGTACGGGCTCTACATCGTCGACGTCGAGATGCCCGGGATGAACGGCTTCGAGTTCGTGACGAGGACGCGCGCCGACCCGACGCTCGGCGCCGTGCCGGCGATCATGGTCTCCTCGCTCGCCGCCCCCGAGGACCGGCGGCGCGCCGCCGAGGCCGGCGCGCGCGCCTACATGGTCAAGGGCGAGTTCGACCAGGGCCGGTTCCTCGCGACCGTGGGCGAGCTGCTCCGGTCGGGGGAGGTCGGAGGCGGGACCGGAGGCGCGGGATGAAGCGGATCCGCGTCCTCGTCGTCGAGGACTCGCTGACCGTGCGGCGGCACCTGGTCGACGTCCTCGGCGAGGACCCGGAGCTCGAGGTCGTCGGCGAGGCGGTGGACGGGCGCCGCGGCGTCGAGATGTGCCGCGAGATCCGGCCCGACGTCGTGACGCTCGACATGATGCTCCCGGTCATGAGCGGGCTGGCGGCGACCGAGCTGATCATGGCCTACTGCCCGACGCCGATCCTGATCGTCTCCGCGTCCCTGAACCGGGGCGAGGTCTTCAAGACGTTCGAGGCCCTCAAGGCCGGCGCCGTGGACGTCCTCGAGAAGCCGACCGGCGGCGAGGCCGACTTGGTCTGGGAGCGGAAGCTCCGGGCCGCCGTCAAGCTCTGCTCGCGGATCCGCGTGATCACGCACCCGCGGGCCCGCCTGTCGCTCCGCGACCTGCCCGGTTTCCCGGCCGGGACCGCCGCCCCGGACGCGGCCGGCCGCTCCGGCGCGCCGGATGCCGCCCCGGACGCTCCCGGCCGCTCCGGCGCGCCGGACGCCGCCCCGCCCGCCGCGCCGGTCGCCGCGCCCCCGGTCGCGGCCGCGGCGGCCGAGGCGCGGCGGCCGGTCCGGCTGGCCGTCATCGGCGCCTCGACGGGCGGCCCGCCCGCGGTCCTCGAGGTCCTGCGCGGCGCGGGGCGCGGCTTCCCGGTGCCGATCCTCGTCGTCGTCCACGTGGCGAGGGACTTCGGGCGCGGGCTCGCCGACTGGCTCGACGGCCAGTCGCCGCTCCGCGTCTCGCTCGCCGAGGACGGCGAGCCGCTCCCGCGACCGGGAGAGGGCGACGGCCGCGCCTTCCTCGCCCCGCCCGAGCGTCACCTGGTCGTCCGCGACGGTCGCCTCAGGCTCAACGACGAGCCCGAGCGCCACTCGTGCCGGCCCTCGGTGGACGTCCTCTTCGACTCGGTCGCCCGCGAGGCGGGTCCCGCGTCGGTCGCCTGCCTGCTCACCGGCATGGGGCGCGACGGCGCCGCCGGCCTCCTCGCCGTCCGGCGGGCCGGGGGCGTGACGATCGCCCAGGACGAGGCGACGTGCGTCGTCTACGGCATGCCGCGCGAGGCCGTCCTGCTCGGGGCGGCCGCGCGCGTGCTTCCGGTCGGCGAGATCGGGCCGGCGCTGCGCGCGCTGGCGGTCGGGAGCCGGGAGGGACGACCGTGACCGCCGGCCGCGTGCTCATCGTCGACGACAGCCTCACCGTCCGCATGGACCTCGAGGAGTCGTTCGCCGAGGCCGGGTTCGCCCCGGTCGTGGCGGCGAGCATCGCCGAGGCGCGCGAGGCCCTTCGCGGCGGGCCGATCGCGCTCGTCATCCTCGACGTCCAGCTCCCGGACGGGGACGGCCTCGACCTGCTGAGGGAGATCAAGGCCGGGGGCGGCGCGGCGGCGGCGCCCGTCCTCCTCCTCTCGACCGAGGCGGAGGTCCGCGACCGCGTCCGCGGGATGACGACCGGCGCCGACGAGTACGTCGGCAAGCCGTACGACGCGGCCTACGTCGTGGCCCGAGCCCGGGAGCTCGTGCGGGGGCGGGAGCCGGCCGCGGGCGCGGGCGCGGACGGCGTCGCCGCGCCGGACGAGGGGCCCCGCCGGCCGCGCGTGCTCGTCATCGACGACAGCCCGACCTTCCTCGAGGAGGCGCGGGCCGCCCTCGAGCAGGCGGGCTACGCGGTCCGGCAGGCGGCGAGCGGCGAGGAGGGTCTCAAGGTCGCGACGTCCGACCGGCCGGACGCCGTGGTCGTCGACCGCACGCTCCCCGGGATCGACGGGCCGGCGGTCGTGCGGCGGATGCGCCTCGACCCGCTCCTGCGCCGGATCCCGTGCCTCATGCTGACGGCGGCGGCCGGCCGGGCCGAGGAGCTGTCCGGGCTCGAGTCCGGGGCCGACGCCTTCGTCCCGAAGGGGGAGGACCTGACCGTCGTCGTCGCCCGCCTGGGGGCGCTGCTGCGGAGCGCGGCGTCGTCGGGGCCCACGGGGGAGCCGATCCTCGAGACGAGCGCCTTCGGGCCGAAGCGCGTCCTGGCCGTCGACGACAGCCAGACGTACCTCCAGGCGCTCGCCGAGGCGCTCCGCGCCGAGGAGTACGACGTCGTCCTCGCCCCCTCCGGCGAGGAGGCGCTCGAGCTGCTCGCCGTCCAGCCGGTCGACGCCATCCTCATGGACCTCCAGATGCCGGGCCTGTCGGGGATCGAGACGTGCCGGCGCCTGAAGGCGGACCCGCTCCGGCGCGACATCCCGCTCGTCATGCTCACGGCCCGCGACGACCGCGAGTCCATGATCGAGGGCCTGAACGCGGGGGCCGACGACTACATCGCCAAGTCGGCCGACTTCGAGGTCCTGAAGGGCCGCCTGCGCGCCCAGCTCAGGCGCCGGCAGCTCGAGGAGGAGGCCCGGCGCATCCGCGAGGAGCTCCTGCGGAAGCAGATCGAGGCCAACGCGGCGGTCGAGGCGTCGCGTCTCAAGTCCGAGTTCCTCGCCAACATGAGCCACGAGATCCGGACGCCGATGAACGGCGTCATCGGCATGATCGGGCTCCTGCTCGACACCGAGCTCACGGCCGAGCAGCGCCAGTACGCGCAGACGGTGCGCGGGTCGGCGGAGGCGCTGCTGACCATCATCAACGACATCCTCGACTTCTCGAAGATCGAGGCCGGGCGGCTCGAGCTCGAGGCCGTGGACTTCGACCTCCGGCACCTGGTCGAGGACGTCCTCGACCTCCTCGCCGCCAGGGCGCAGGAGAAGGGGATCGAGCTCTCGTGCCTCTTCCGTTCGGACGTGCCCTCGGCCCTCCGCGGGGACCCGGGGCGCGTCCGCCAGGTGCTGCTCAACCTCGTCGGCAACGCCGTCAAGTTCACCCCCGAGGGCGAGGTGACGGTGCGGATCTCGCTCGTCGAGGCGTCCGAGGACAGCGCCCTCGTCAAGCTCGAGGTCGCGGACACGGGGATCGGGATCACGGCCGAGGCCCGCGCCCGGCTCTTCCAGCCGTTCTCCCAGGCCGACGGCTCGACGACGCGGCGCTTCGGCGGGACGGGGCTCGGGCTCGCCATCGCCCGGCGCCTGGTCGAGATGATGGGCGGCTCGATCGAGGTCGAGAGCGAGCCCGGGCGCGGCAGCCGGTTCTTCTTCACGGCGAGGCTCGGGCGGTCGCTCGCCGCCGCCCGGGAGGCCGGGGCGGCGCAGCCGAAGCACGAGGACCTGCGCGTCCTCATCGTCGACGACAGCGAGAACGCCCGGGAGGTGCTGAGGCGGCAGGTGGAGTCGTTCGGGGCGCGGGCCCACGTGGTCCCGAACGGCGCCTGGGCGATCGAGGCGCTGCGCACGGCGGCGGCGCGCGAGAAGCCGTTCGACGTCGCCATCATCGACCTCTGCATGCCCGGGCAGGACGGCCTGGACGTCGGCCGCTCCATCCGCGCGGACCCCGAGATCGCGGGCGTCCGCCTGGTCATGCTCACCGGCCTCGGGCATCGCGGGCACGCGGAGGCGGCGCGGCGCGCCGGGTTCGCCGCCTACCTCTCGAAGCCGGTCCGGCTCGACCAGCTCCGCGTCTGCCTCGAGACCGTGGTCGCGCAGGCGCCGGTCGCAGGCGGCGCCGGGGCTGCGGAGGCGGGGGCGCCGGCGACATCGGCGTCCCCGCTCGTCACGAAGCACACGATCGCCGAGGCGGCGTCCGCGGCGAGGCCGCGGGTCCTGGTCGCCGAGGACAACGTCGTCAACCAGCGGGTCGCGGTCGTCATGCTCGAGAAGCTCGGCTGCGTGGTCGACGTGGCGGCCGACGGCGTCGAGGCCGTGGCCGCGCTCGACCGCCGGAGCTACGCCGCCGTCCTCATGGACTGCCAGATGCCCGAGATGGACGGGTTCGAGGCGGCGGCGGCGATCCGCGAGCGCGAGCGCGCGGGCGGCCGGCCGCGCGTGGCCATCGTCGCCCTGACGGCCCACGCCATGCGCGGCGACCGCGAGCGGTGCCTGGCGGCGGGCATGGACGACTACCTGGCGAAGCCCATCCGGCGCGAGGAGCTCGAGCGGGTCCTCAAGCCCTGGCTCCCGGCGGCCGGTCCCGCCGCGGCGCGGACGGCGCCGGCCCCGGCGGCGGCCGCGCCCGCGGTCCCCGCCGCCCCGGAAGGACCGCCGGCCGGGCCGGCCGTCGACGACGCGGTCATCGACGGCCTCCGGGCGCTGGCCGACGACTCCGAGCCCCACTTCCTCGCCTCGCTCATCCAGACCTACCTCGACGATGCGCCCGTGCGCGTCGCCGCCATCGAGCAGGCGGCGGCCCGGGGCGACGCGAAGGCCCTCGAGAAGGCGGCCCACGCGCTCAAGGGGAGCAGCCGCAACCTCGGGGCGCCGGCCCTGGCCACGCTCTGCGAGGAGATCGAGCGCGCGGGCGCGGCGAAGGAGATCGCGCACGCGGCGGGGGCGGTCGCGAGGCTGCGGGGGGAGCTGGAGCGGGCGCGGGAAGGGCTGCTCGCGCGAGTGGCGAGGGCGTAAGGCTTCCGCGCCCGACGCTTCGGGCTTCAGGCTCGAGCTTCGGGCTTCAGGCCTTGTCTCGTCTCAGATGTCGCTGGAGCTTCCGACCGCCACCGGCGGGGCGCCCCCGAGCGGCCCCAGGTCGGACGCCGAGCGGACGCGCGGGCGCGGCGGCGGCAGCTCGGCCTTCATGGCTTGGACCTGCTCGCGGGCGCGCCGCGCGCCATCCTCGTCCTTCGCCTTGTCGTAGAAGGTCGCGGCCTGGTGGTAGCGGCCGGCCGAAAGGGCGGCGTCGGCCGCCTGCTTCCACTCGTCGGCGGACGGGGCGGTGGCCGGGTTGCGCTCGAGACGGACGAGCATCCAGAAGTCCTTCGAGTCGCCCGCGAGCACGCGCCGCTTGAGGTCCGCGAGGCGACCGTGGTCCTTCGCGCGCTCGAAGAAGGCCGCGGCGTCCGAGAGGCGCCCGGCGGCCAGGTAGCGCTCGCCGAGGGCGACGAGGTCCGCCGCCTTCCCCTCGCCGTGGAGGAGGACGCGCCGCTCGATCGGGTCCGGGAGAGCATCCGCCGACCTCGCCATGTCGCCTCCCTCGTCGTCCCGCACCCCGGGGACGGCCGCGCATCTTACGGCCGCGCGGGCGGGCGCGCAAGCGCGCCGTTTTTCTCTTGCATTCCGCCGGGGACGGATTTATAAGAAGGGGCTCGCGGTCGATCTATCGACAGAACACATTACCCTGTATAGCTTTAAGCGGCCTGTTCGGAGGGGGCGATGAGGACGCTCGGGAGGAAGGACGACGAGGTCGAGGAGGTCGAGGAGGAGGTCGAAAAGGAGGAAGAGGAAGAGGAGGAGGCCGAAGAGGAAGAGGAGCTCGAGGAGCTCGACGAGGAGGAGGAGGAGGAGGACGAGGAGGAGGAAGCCGAGGACGAGGAGGAAGAGGAGGAGGACTCCGAGGAGGAGGACCTGGAGGAGGAGCCCGAGGAGGAGGAAGAGGAGGAGGAAGAAGAAGAAGAAGAGGAGGAAGAGGAAGAAGAGGACGACGACGACGACGACGACGACGACCTCGACGAAGACGAGGATGAGGACGTCGACTCCGAGTACTGAGGCGGCGGCGTGAGCGGCGCCCCCGCCCCGGCGCCCGCGCCCGCCCCCGCGCCCGCGACCGCCGCGATCGTGGCCGTGGGCAACGAGCTCCTCTCCGGCAAGGTCGCCGACACGAACACGCCCTTCCTCATCGCCGAGCTGCGCGAGCTCGGGTTCCCGGTCGCCGAGCTCCGGACGATCCCCGACGACATCGACCGCATCGCCGGGACGTTCGGCGAGGTCGCGCCCCGGTTCGAGGCGGTCTTCAGCTCGGGCGGCGTGGGGCCGACTCACGACGACCTGACGCTGCCCGGGATCGCGCGCGCCTTCGGCCTCCGGCTCGTCCGGAACGAAGAGCTGGCCGAGGACCTGGCCGCCCTTTACGGCGGGGCCGCGAACGAGGCCGTGCTGCGCATGGCCGACGTCCCCGAGGGCGCGACGCTCCTGCGCGACCGGCGGCTCGCCGTGCCCGTGATCCTCGTCCGGAACGTGTACATCCTCCCGGGGGAGCCCACCCTCTTCCGCAAGAAGTTCCTCGCGATCCGCGAGCGCTTCCGCCGCGATCCGTTCCACCTCCGCCGGGTCTTCCTCGGCGTCGACGAGCCCGCGATCGCGTCCGCGCTCGCCGACGCCGAGCGTCGCTTCGAGGTGGCCATCGGCAGCTACCCGCGTTACGACGACGCCGGCTACCGCGTGCTCGTCACCGTCGAGTCGAAGGTGCGGACGCGCGTCGAGGACGCCGTCTCGCATCTGCTGGCGGCGTTCCCGGCCGGCGCCGTCATCCGGGTCGAGTGAGCCCGGCCATCCTCGCGCTCCTCGGCCTCGGCCTCGGGGGGCTGCTCCTCGGGGCCCACTACATCGCCCGGCGCGGTCCGGCGGCGCGGCCGCCGTCGGCTCCTCCCCCTCCCCCTCCCCCTCCCCCTCCGCCTCCGCAAAGGCCCCAGCGCGCGCCCCCATCGAAGCCCGCTCCGCCCCGTGCGTCGCCGCCGCAAAGGCCGAAGCCGCCGGCGCCCGCGCGCCCGACCTCCGCCCCGCCGAAGCCCTCGTCCCCCTCTCCCCGCCCTTCCCCGCCCTCGCGCCCATCCCCGCCCGCACGCCGTTCCCCTTCCCCCTCCTCCGCGCCCCCCGCCCCGGCCCCGTCCCCGTCCCCGTCCCCCTCCCCGTCCGGGGCCGCCGCTCCTCCCGGGCCCGACTTCACGGCCTCCCAGAACGCGCGCCTCGAGGACCTCATCGCCGCCGTCCGCCAGGAGTTCGACTCCCTCCTCGCGGCCGAGATGAGGCGGCGGACGACCGAGTCGGCGGAGGAGGAGAAGCCCGCCGACCCGGCCCCGGGCGACGCAGACGACGACGACCTCGACGATTAGGGGGAACCGGGCAGCCGCTTTTGCGCCGCCCTTCCCGGTGGCGTAGCATCACGCTCGGGCCGCGCCTCGGCGGGGCCTGCGCTTTCCACCCAACCAAAGAAATGGGAGGAACTTATGTCCGATGCGAAAGCGGCCGGTCGCGAGCTCGCGCCGCTCGTCTTGCGCCTCGCCCTCGGGGTCGCGTTCCTGCTCCACGGGGCGCAGAAGCTCGACCTCCTGAGGCCGGACAGCGCCCTCCCGAAGACCGCCCTCTCCGACGTGTCCTTCGACGCGACCCGGGCCCGCATCGAGGGCATGGCCGACAAGTGGGCGCTCGAGGGCTGGGTCCCCGAGGCCTACAAGCGGCCCCTCACCTGGGGCGCGGCCGTCGCCGAGCTCGTGGGCGGCCTGCTCGTCGCGCTCGGGGCGTTCACCCGCGTCGGCGCGCTCTCGATCGCCTCGGTCATGGGCGTCGCGGTCTGGAAGGTCCACGGCCCGCACGGGTTCTTCGCCCAGAACTCCGGGTACGAGTACAACGCCCTGATCCTCGCGGTGTGCGCCTACCTGCTGCTCGCCGGACCCGGCAAGCTGGCGCTCGACAGCACGCTGCTCAAGAAGAAGGAAGGGCCGCCGCAGAAGTGAGCCTCGCTCGCGGACGGGGGGTCACGCCCGCTCGCCCGCGAGCCAGCCCGTCGACCAGGCCGACTGGAAGTTGAACCCCCCGATCGGCCCGTCGAGGTCGAGGACCTCCCCCGCCAGGTAGAGGCCCGGGACGCGGCGCGACTCGAGCGTCCGCGGGTCCACCTCGTCCAGGAGGACGCCCCCCGAGGTCACCTCGGCCTGGGCGAACCCGCGGTCGGCCTCGACCGGCAGCTCGAGGCGCTTCACGGTCGCGACGAGGCGCTCCCGCTCCTCGCGCGCGAGGGCCGAGAGGCGGCGGTCGGCCGCGACCCCGGCCACGGCGAGCAGGGCGGCGGCGAGGCGCTCGGGGAGCCGCTCCGCCAGGGCCGAGCGGGCGAGCCTCGCCCCCTCGCCGCGGCGCGCCGCCGCCTCGCGGAGCGAGACGTCGAGCGCCTCGGCGCCGAGCCCCGGGGCGAGGTCGAGGCGGACGGCCGCGGGGCCCGAGGCGCGCCCGAGCGCGCCCGACACGTCGAGGACGGCCGGCCCCGAGAGCCCGAAGTGGGTGAAGAGGAGCGAGCCGCGCCGCCTCGCGACGCGCGCCGAGGCGGCGAGGGCCTCCACGGCCACGTCGGGCACCGTCACGCCCCGGAGGTCGCGCACCCAGGCGACCGGGACGACGAGCGGCACGAGCGCCGGCCTTGGCTCGACGATCGTGTGGCCGAAGGCGTGGGCGAAGGCGTAGCCGTCGCCCGACGTCCCGCACCGGGCGTAGCTGCGGCCGCCCGTCGCGATGACGACGGAGCGCGCGGCGACCGCCCCGTCCGGCGTCTCGACCGCGAAGGGCGCGCCGTCGCCGCCCGCCGGGCGCCGCACGACGAGGGCCGGCGCGCCCGTCCGGATCGTCGCCCCCGAGCGCGCGAGGCGGCGCAGGAGCGCGTCGAGGACGTCGGGGGCCCGGTCCGAGACCGGGAACACCTTGCCCGGGACCGGATCTTCCTCGACCTTCGTCGCCACGCCCTCGTCCTCGAAGATCCGGACCACGGCCTCGGGCGGGAGCGCCCGGAGCGCCGGGTAGAGGAACCGGCCCTTCGGGCCGAAGGCCTCGACGATCCCGGCGACGTCGCGGGCGTTCGTGATGTTGCAGCGGGTGCCGCCCGAGATCAGGATCTTCACGCCGGGGCGGCGGTTCTTCTCGAGCAGGAGGACGCGTCGCCCGCGCTCGGCGGCCCGGATCGCGCAGAGGAGCCCGGCGGCGCCGGCGCCGAGGACCAGGACATCCTGGAGGGTCGGGGGGGGCGCGGTCGCCGGCTCCTACGGGATGTCGTACGTCGGCGCCAGGCCCTTGTCGTCCGGGATCCCGAGCTGGCGCGCCCGCCGGAAGTGCCGCCGCCCCTTCGCCCGGTCCTCGTCGTGCGGGCTCCGCGAGTAGAGGAAGGCGAGCCCGTAGTGAGCCTCGCCGTAGTCCTCCCGGAGCTCGATCGCCTTCTCGAGCTGGGGCACGGCCGCGTGGAAGTCCATGCGCTGGACCCAGAGGGCCTCGCCGAGCACGCGGTAGGCCGGCTCGAAGCCGGCGTCGACGTCGATCGCCGCCTTGAGCTCGGTCGCCGCGAGCCCCGCGTGACGCAGGTCCTCGCGGGTCGTGAAGAGCTGGCGGAAGCCGCGCTCGAAGTGCGCCTTCACCCGGGGGTCGTCCGTCCGCGCGAGCGCGCGCACGAGCTCCTCGGCCCCGCCGAGCCCCCGCTTCCGGAGCGGCAGCTCGCGGTGCCCGTCCGTCTCGGGGTCCGCGACCGCGGCCGACGCCCCCTCCGCCGGCGCCCCGCGGGCCGGCGAGGCCGGATCCCGGGCGTCGGCCGGCCCCTCAGGCGGGGCGGGAGCCGGCGGGATGCCGGGGATGACGGACGCGTCCTTCGCGCCGCCCCCGTTCCCGTCCGCGCCGCCGCCGCCGAAGCGCGTGACCGCGAGGCCGAGGCCGAGGGTGATGGCGATGACGCCGCCGGTGAGGGCGATCGCCCGATGCGTGGAATTCATGGCGCAATTATTGGCCTCTTCGGGGGCGAGCGTCAAGGCGGGCGGCCTTTTCCGCCTTGCGCGGCGGGCGCCCGCGGAGGTACATCCCGGACGTGGCGGTGCGCGCACGAGCCCTCGCGGCGGAAGCGCTGGCCCTGGCCGTCGTCCTCGCCATCGACGCCGCCGCGGCCGCGCCGACCCGCGCGCAGGATCCCCCCGACCCGCCGCGGATCCGCTCGGTGCGCGTCGAACCGGGCGACGTCTTCACGGAGGCGGACGAGCGCGGCTTCGTCTTCTGGCGACTCGCGAACGCGATCCACATCGAGACGCGGGAGGAGATCATCCGGCGCGAGCTGCTGTTCGAGCCGGGCTCCATCTACCGGCCCGAGGTCCTGGCCGAGTCCGAGCGCAACCTCCGCGACCTCCGCTTCATCTCGCGGGCGACGGTCGAGGCCATCCCGCGCGAGGACGGCGACGTCGACGTCCTCGTCCGCACGCGCGACAAGTTCAGCCTGGCCGTCGGCGCCGGCGTCTCGCTCGCGGGCGGCGTCGCCAAGGGCAACGTCCAGGTCTCGGAGTCGAACCTCCTCGGCTACGGGAAGCTCATCCGCTTCAACTTCACGCAGAGCACGAACCGGACGATCTTCCGGGCGGGATACCAGGACCCGAACGTCTTCGGGACGAGGCACACGCTCGACGCCCTGCTCTCGGTCAGCGACCTCGGGACGTTCGCGACCGTCACGTTCGGCCGCCCCTTCTACTCGCTCGAGACGCCGCTCGCCTACGGGATCCGGGCGACGCGCGAGGTGAGCACGGTCGAGTACTTCGACGAGGGCGACGTCGTCGCCGAGATCGACCAGGAGGTGCGGGAGGTCGAGGCCGCGGTCGCCTTCGGCTTCGGCACCCGGACGACCGTGCGCCGCGTCGAGCTCACCCTCCGGGCCGACAACCGGACGTACGACCCGCCCGAGGGCGACGACCCGCTCCGGATCCGGTGGCCGCGCGACCGCGACGCGCAGACCCTCACCGTCCGCCCGTCGATCCAGTGGCTCGAGCGGTTCGACGAGGTCTTCGACCTCGACGCCTACGACCTGACGGAGGACGTGAAGGTCGGGGCCGAGGCGTCGGCCGTGGCGGGCGTGCAGCGGCGCCAGGACTCCGAGGGAGTGCGGGCCGAGGCCGTCTTCGGCGGCACGTTCCAGTGGGTCGCCCGGCCGTCCGGCGAGGACTTCTTGGCGGTCCGGCTCGAGGCCCTCTACCGTCACGACGGCGACCGCCCGCAGGCCTACGAGCTGGACGGCTTCGCCCGGTACTACCGCCGGTTCCGGGGGCACACGCTCGCCGTGAGCTTCGCCGGCCGGGCGATCGAGGAGCTCGAGGACCTCGAGCCGCAGCTCACGCTCGGCGAGGACAACGGGCTCCGCGGCTTCGACGCCCGCGTCTTCGCCGGCACGCGCCTCCTGCGCCTGAACGTCGAGGACCGGATCTTCACGCCGTTCGAGCTCTTCAACTTCCACCTCGGGCTCGTCGGGTTCTTCGACGCCGGCGTCGCCTGGTACCCAGAGGACCCGCCCGACCTCGACGACATCGAGGCGAGCGTGGGGATCGGCTTCCGCGTCTTCTGCCCGGAGCTCCTCAAGCGGACGCCCGTCCGGATCGACATCGCCTTCCCGCTCACGGACGGCGCGGACCGGTCGATCTCGATCTCGGTCGGGAGCGGGCAGGTGTTCTCGCTGCTCTCGGGGGAAACGGACTTCGAGCCCAGGTTCTGAGCCCGGGTCCCGGGAAACGAAGAAGGCCGCACCCGACGCGGAGTCGAGTACGGCCCTCGTGGGCTCGCCTGCCGTCCGGATGCGGGTCTAGTCGGCGGCCGCCTCGGCCTTCTTCGGCTCCTCGGCCTTCTTCTCTTCCTTGGGCTTCTCGGCGGGCTTCTTCTCCTCGGCCTTCTTCTCGACCTTGGCCGGCTCGACCTTCTCCGCCTTCGCCGCCGGAGCCGTCGCCCTCGGCGCCTGGCCGCCCGGCGCCGTGACCTGCCAGTTCTTGTCCCGCGAGAGCTCGGAGGCGACCTCCTCGGTCACGTAGGCGGAGGTCCCCTTGCCGAACGTCCCCGCCTTGCCGAGGTTCACGACGCCGTCGCCCACGTACGTCACGAGAAAGGAAGCGTTCGACATGGTCTCTTCTCCCTCCACTCTCCCTGACCGCGGGGACCGTCCGACTGCCCGCGGACGAGCCCGAAAGCTCGTGAGCCCGGAGCATTGTAGGGACACCCGGGGAGAAAAGCAAACGGGCCGGGGGTGAGGCGCGCCCCGGGAGAAGAGGACGCCGGCCGTTGACGGTCCAAGCCGGCGTCCGTACATTCGGGGGCACATGAAGACGCTCAAGATCGGTCGGGCGATCGTCAAGCCGGGGCAGCGGCGAAGGGTCGAGATCCCGCTCACGGAGACGTATCTCGGCACGGGGCTCGCGATGCCCGTGACCGTCCTCCGGGCCCTGCGCCCGGGGCCGGTCGTCCTCGTCACGGCCGCCGTCCACGGCGACGAGCTGAACGGGATCGAGGTCGTGCGCGAGCTGGACGAGGAGGTGCGGGTCGAGGCCCTCCGCCGCGGGGCGCTCGTCCTCGCGCCGATCCTCAACGTGCCGGCGTTCCTCGCCGGGTCCCGCTACCTCCCGGACCGGCGCGACCTGAACCGGTCGTTCCCGGGGAGCCGCCACGGGTCGCTCGCCAGCCGGATCGCGAACCGGATCCTCCGCTCGCTCGTGCTGAAGGCGGACTACGTCATCGACCTGCACACGGCCTCGACCGAGCGGACGAACCTGCCGCACGTCCGCGGCGACCTCCGGGACGCGCGGGTGAGGCGGGTCGCGCGGGCGTTCGGCTCCGAGGTCGTCGTCCACAAGCCCGCGAGCCGGCGCACGCTGCGGGGCGCGGCCATGAAGGCGGGCGTCGCCGCGATCCTCTTCGAGGCCGGCGAGGCGAACCTCTTCCAGCGGGACATGGTCCAGCGGGGGCTCAACGGCGTGCGCAACGTGCTCCGCGCCCTGCGCATGCTCGAGGGCAAGCCGGCGCGCCCGCAGTACCGCGTCATCGTGAAGCGGGCGATGTGGGTGCGGGCGCGCAAGGGCGGGATCCTCGACATCCGCGTGCGTCCGGGCGACGTCGTCTACCGCGGCGACACGATCGCGATCACGACGTTCCCGTTCGGCCACGAGCGCGACGTGATCCAGGCGCCGGCGACGGGCATGGTCCTGGGCGTCCACCGGCTGCCGCTCGCGAACCCGGGGAACGCGATCTGCCACCTGGTGCGGCTCGCGAAGACGCTGAAGACGGTCGAGCGCGCGCTCGGGATGGCCGAGACCGAGGCGCCGGCGACCGAGGCCGTGGCGGCGGCGGCTGCGGCGGCGGCCGGCGGGCCCGGCGAAGGCGGAGCGGCGGGCGGCGCCGGCGGCGGTTCGAAGGAGGAGGCCGGGGCGACGGCGGCGGCGGCGGCCGGCGCCGGGGCGCAGGCCCGCGGGGAAGACGAGGCGGCGACGGCCGGCGAGGACGGAGCCGAGGCGGGCCGGACCGCGGGCGGGCGCGGCGCCGGGGGCGCGGCCCCGGGGCCCGGCGGGGATGGCGCCGACGCCGGCGTGGGCGGAAGCCGCGGGCCGGGGCGGGACCCGCACTCCGCGAGCCCTCGAACGGACGCAACGGACGCGTGATCCCGGACGGGTCTTGACCGACGCCGAGAAGCCAACGACCGAGGCGCTGCGGGCCGCGCTTCGCGAGGCGTCCGCCGCTCACAACCGGGCCGTCCTGGCCGGGGTCACGGTCGCGCTCGCGGTCGCCGTCGCGTCGCTCGCGGTCGCGCTCGGCCTCGCGTTCTTCGGGTCGCCGCTCCCGGCGATCCCGCTCGTCGCCTTCGCCGGGCTCCTCGTGTTCAAGGGCCTAAAGCTCCATCGCCGCGTGATCCGCGCCCTCGGGGCGGGGCGGGAGGCGGCGGTCGAGGTCGCGCGTCACCTCTCGGCGGCGGGCGGATCGGCGGCGCTGAAGGACCTCGAGGCGGCGTTCCCGCGGGACGTGCTGCTGGCGGGGCTCGACCTGCTGGACCGGCTGGACCTCGTGCGCGGGGAGGCCGGGCCGGGGGGGGAGGCGGGGAGAGAGGGCGAGAAGCCGGAGCGGGTGAGGCTGGACAGGGACCGTCTCGACGCGTTCATCGCGCACGCACGCGAGGCTTGAGGTCCGCGTCCAGGAAGCCGACGTCGTCGGATCTCCCTCCTCGCTACGGGAAGATGCCCCGCTCCGCATACGACGACTCGAGCCGCTCGAGCGAGACGATGTAGCACGCCGTCCGCAGGTCCGTCTCGTACCGCTCGGCCGCGTCCTGGACGGCCCGGTACGACCGGAGGATCCGCTTCTTCAGCTTCGCGTCGACCTCCTCCAGGTCCCAGCGCTCGTTGTTCCGGTTCTGCGTCCACTCGAAGTACGACACGACCACGCCGCCCGAGTTCGCGAGGATGTCCGGGAGCAGCTCGATCCCGCGGTCGATGAGGATGGCCTCGGCCTTGGGCGTCACCGGCCCGTTCGCCCCCTCGGCGACGAGGCGCGCGTTCACGAGCGGGGCGACGGAGCGGCTGATCTGGCTCTCGAGGGCGGCGGGGATGCAGATGTCGACCTTCAGCGACCAGAAGTCGTCGCGCGAGATCTCCTCGGCGCCCCGGAACCCGAGGACGCTCCCCTGGAGGGCGACGTGCTCGAGGAGCAGGTCGACCGGGATCCCGCCCTCCATGTGGATCGTGCCCTTGTGGTCGTTGACGGCGACGAGCTTGGCGCCGAGCTTCCCCATGAGGACGGCCGCGTTGGCGCCGACGTTGCCGAACCCCTGGAGCGTGTACGTCGTCCGCGCGAGGTCCACCCCCCGCTCCCGCGCCCACTCCTCGATCAGGAAGACGAGGCCCTGGCCGGTCGCCTTGTCGCGCCCCTCGCTGCCGCCGCAGTTGATGGACTTGCCGGTCACGACGCCCTTGTGCAGGTTCCGCGTCGCGTAGCCGACGGAGTTCATGTACGTGTCCATCATCCAGTTCATGATCTGGGCGTTCGTGCCGAGGTCGGGCGCCGGGATGTCGTAGTCGACGCCGAGGTTGTTCCCGAGCGCGTGCGTGAACCGGCGCGTGATCCGCATGATCTCGTCGCGGCTGTACTTCGACGGGTCCACCTGCACGCCGCCCTTGGCGCCCCCGAGCGGCAGCCCGGCGAGGGCGCACTTCCACGTCATGAGGGCCGCGAGCGCCTTCACCTCGTCGAGCGAGACGAGCGGGTGGTAGCGGATGCCGCCCTTGTAAGGCCCGAGGACGTTGTTGTGCTGGATGCGGTAGCCCTGGAAGAGCCGGAAGTGACCGTCGTCCATGCGGACCGGGAAGTGCACCTGGATGACGTTCTTCGGCTGGCTCAGGATGAGGCGCACGTCCTCGCGCAGGCCGTAGATGTCCGCCGCCCGGTTGAACTGCTCGGCGACGATCTCGTAGAAGCTGATCCGGTCGGCGGCGGCGTACTCGGAAGCGGTGGTCATGCGGGGCTCCTGCTCCGGGGGGTCATCCGACGGAAACCGGATGATATCACGCCCGCCGTCCCCCCGGGTAGGGGGCGGGCCGCGGTGCCGCGCGGCCTTTGCGAAATGCGATCGGCGTTCCGCCCTCGCGGGTGGACGGTGGTTCCCGGACGTCGCTAAAATGGCGCGTCATGCCGCGCCGCCGACCCCACGCCCTCCCCGCATGCCGGCTCGACCTCCGCGGCGGGCGGCGCGACCGGGCCCGCGCGGGCGCGGCCGCATGAGCGCGCTCCGGGCGACGAAGCGGCTCGGTCCGTGGCTCGTCTTCGGCGTCGTCTACGCCGACATCGGCACGTCCGTCTTCTACGTGCCGGGGATCCTCCACGGCTCGATCGGCGAGCTCGCGAGCCTCGCCCAGATCCTGACGATCGCCGTCTTCGTCTCGATCGCCCGGAAGTACGTCGAGATCTGCGCCCGCTGCCCCGACGGCGGCGGCGTCGTCTCCATCTCCGAACAGGCCTTCCCGGGCCTGCCCACGATCGCGCTCGTCGGCGGGGCGATGATCACGGTCAACTACTTCCTCACGTCCGCGATCTCGGGCGCCTCGGGGCTCTACTACCTCCGGACGCTGATCGAGTTCCCGAAGCCGCTCGTCGTCCCGATCACCATCGCCTGCCTCGGCGGCCTCATCGTCCTCAACGTCATCGGGCTCCGGGAGAGCGCGACGGTCGCCTTCGCGATGGGCGTCCTCCAGATCGCCGTCAACGTCGCCCTGGTCATCCTCGCGTCGGCGATCATCGCGGAGCGCGACGCCTGGGGCGCGCTCATCGACCACGTCTTCCGGCCGGAGGTGAAGCTCACGGCCACGAGCCTGCTCGTCGGCTACGCGAACACGTGGCTCGCGTACTCCGGGCTCGAGTCGGGCGCGCAGCTCTCGGGGGCCATGGGGGCGCCGGTGCGGCGGACCGCGTCGATCGCCATGTGGGGCGTGATCTTCTCGATCGCCGTCCTCTCTCCGACGCTCACCGGGTTCTCGACCTACCTCCTCGACGAGCGGACGAAGGTCGAGGAGCCCGAGTCCTTCATCGCCCAGCTCGCCCTCGTCGTCGGGGAGCGGGGCGGGCTCCACGTGCTGACGGTGATCTCGGCGACCCTCCTCCTCATCATGGCCTGCAACACGGCCCTCGTCGGCAACTACCACGTGAACGGGCGCCTGACCTCGGCCGGGTTCCTGCCGCCCGTCCTCGCGACCCGCAACCGGCGCTTCGGGACGCCGCACGTCTCGATCCTCATCTCGGGCCTCGTGCCCATGCTCGTCCTCGTCTTCACGGACGGGAAGGTCGGGGCGCTCGGCGACCTCTACGCCTTCGGCCTGCTCGGGACGCTGACGATCAGCTCCATCGCCGTCGACGTCCTCCGCTGGCGCGAGCACGGGAACCCGTTCCAGTTCATGGGCGGCTCGATCACGACGATGGCCCTGCTCCTCGCCTGGCTCATAAACCTCGTCCACAAGCCGCAGGCGACGCTCTTCGGCGGCGGCCTGACGCTCCTGCTCGTCGGGCTCGGGATCGCCTACCGCTCCGGCTGGATCCCGCGCGTCGCGCCGCCGGCGCCGCTCCCGACGTGGAGCGCGGCCGAGGAGGTCGCGGGCGAGCGCCCCGAGGCGGCGAAGGTCCTGACGCTCGCCGAGGCCAAGGCGCTCAAGCCCTTCGAGTCGAGCTCGGTGCTCGTCGCCCTCCGCGGCCTGAACGAGCACCTCCTCTCGGAGGCGGCCCTGATCGCGAAGGGCCTCGAGGAGCGGACGGTCTACGTCATCGTCGTGGACGAGGTCCCGGGCCTCTTCATGCCCCAGGAGGTCGTGCCGTCCGAGGACGCGCGCGACATCCTGGCGCGCGCCCTCGAGCACCTCGACGGGCGCTCCGGCCTGCTCGGCATCCCGATCTGGCGCATCGGCAGCAGCGCCTCGTCCGCGATCGCCGAGGCGGCCGAGGAGCTCGGGGTCAAGTACGTCCTCGTCGGGACGACCAAGCGGAGCGCCATCTGGCACTTCCTCCGGGGCAACGTCCTCAAGGGGCTCGTGAAGGAGCTCTCGCCGGGGACGCAGCTCCTCATCTCGAGCTGAGCCGCCCCCGAGCGTTCTCCGTAAGTCCTGACGCGACGCGGCAAAACGGGGGCTCACCCTTGCCTTGGCCCCCCGCCCCAGGTAGAATTCGACCTTTTCCGGCGGGAGGAAGGAAGGGAGTATGGGTACGTCTGCGGCCGCAGAGCCGGGGCGCCTGCGTTCCATCGCCGAGGACCTGCGCGGGGCGCGGATCCTCCTCACGGGCGCGACGGGCTTCCTCGGGAAGGTCGTCCTCTCCGTCATCCTCGGCCGCCGCCCGGAGGTCGCGGGCGTCACGTGCCTCGTGCGCGGCGGCGACGGACGAGCGGCGCAGGACCGCGTCGACGACGAGGTCTTCGGCTCGATCGTCTTCGAGCCGGTGCGGCGCGCGCTCGGCGACCGCCTCGAGGAGACGCTCCGCGAGAAGGTCCGGGTCGTCGAGGCCGACCTGTCCGCGCCGGGCGCCGGGCTCGACGACGCGACGCGCGACCGGCTCGCCGCCGGACACGACCTCATCATCCACTGCGCCGGCCTCGTCAGCTTCACGCCGCCGCTCGACCAGGCCCTCGAGACCAACATCGAGGGGACGCTCGGGATGCTCGAGCTGGCGCGGCGCGCGCCCGCCGGGCGGAAGCCCGTCTTCCTCCACATCTCGACCTGCTACGTCTCCGGCGAGCGCGAGGGCCACATCCCCGAGACCATCGCCGTCGGCGACTATCCGGCCCGCGAGCGCCTGGGCTTCGACGGCTTCGACCCGCGCCTCGAGCTCGAGGAGTGCCGGGCGACCGTCGCCCGCGTGCGCGCCGAGCGCCGCGACCCGGCCGTGCGCGCCGCCCTCTTCGGCGAGGCGGACGGCGACCGGGAGAAGGTCGACAGGCTCCTGGACGAGCGCGAGCGGCGCCGCCTGCGCGACCTCGGCCAGGAGCGGTCGTCGCGCTGGGGCTTCCCGAACGCGTACACGTACTCGAAGGCGGTCGCCGAGCAGCTCGTGGCCGCGACGGCGAGCGAGGCGGGCCTCCGCTTCGCGATCGTCCGCCCGGCGGTCCTCGAGAGCGCCGTCGACTACCCCGTCCCCGGCTTCAACCAGGGGATCAACACGTCGGCGCCCCTCGTGTACTTCGCCGCCCGCGGCCAGCGCTACTGGCCGTGCGGGCCCGAGGCGACGCTCGACGTCGTCCCGGTGGACTACGCCGCCCACGCCATCGTCGCGATCGCCGCGCGCGCGCGCGCCGGCACCGCGGACGGCGTCTACCAGATCGGGTCGAGCGACACGAACCCGTTGCACATGCGGCGCCTGGTCGAGCTCACGGCCATCCGCTACCGGCGGACGTCGATCCCGGGCGACACGGTCCTCGCGAAGTGGTACCGGCGGCACTTCGAGTCCATGGCCGTCCCCGAGCCGACGTACCGCGCGCTCGGCTGGCCGATGCTCCGGCGTCTCGCGGGCGCGGCCGCCGAGGTCGTGAAGGCGCTGCCCTCGAGCCCGGCCGTCGACGCCGTGGCGAGGCAGGTGCGGTCGGCGGACCGGTCGATCGGCAAGGTCAGCACGCTCCTCGACAGCTACGTGCCGTTCATGGCCGGCCCGCACGTGACCTTCCGCACCGACCGCACCCGGGCGCTCCACGCCTCGCTTCCGCCCGGGGACCGGGCGGCCCACCCGTACGCGCCCGAGACGATCGACTGGCGCCGCTACTGGCTCGAGGTGCACCTGCCGGGGCTCGAGCGCTGGACGTACCCGGAGATCCGCAAGCTCGAGGAGCAGGAGTCGCGGAAGAAGACGGCGGCGCCGCGGCCGCCGGTCGAGACGGCGGCGGGCGCGCGGACGCTGCTCGACGTGCTCGCGGCCGCGGCCGGCCGGTACGAGGACGCGCCGGCGGTCGCGCGGCTGACGTTCGACTCCGAGGGCGCCGGCGCCGCCTCGGCGGACGCCTTCACCTACGGCGAGCTGCTCGGGCGCGCGCGCGGGCTCGCGTGGCGGCTCGCGCGGGCCGGCGTCCGGCCGCTCGACCGGGTCGCCCTCCTGAGCGAGAACTCGCCCGCCTGGGTCGCCGGCTACTTCGGGATCCTCGGGGCCGGCGCGACGGCCGTGCCGCTCGACGCCGCGATCGCCGTCCGCGACCTCGTCGCCATCCTCAAGGCCTCGGGGAGCCGCGCCCTGCTCATCTCGCGCCGGCGGGCGGAGGCCATCGCGAGCGACCTCGGCCCGCGCCTGAACGCCGCCGGCCTGGCGCGCGCCGTGCGGGTCCTCGACCTCGAGGCGCTCGCGCTCGAGGGCGACGGCGACGGCCCCGACCGCGACGCTTTCCCGGATGTGGAAGTGTCGCCCGAGGCGCCGGCCTCGATCCTCTACACCTCGGGGACGACGGGGACGCCGAAGGGCGTCCGCCTCCCGCACCGCGTCTTCGTCGCCCAGGTCGAGGCGCTCTCGAAGCTCTTCGCGCTCTCGACCGCCGACCGCATCCTCTCGGTGCTGCCGCTCCACCACGCCTTCGAGTTCACCTGCGGGCTGCTGCTGCCGTTCGCGAGCGGGGCGCGTCTCGTCTACGTGGCCGAGACGACGCCGGAGACGGTCCGCGACGGGCTCGCGCACGTGCGGCCGACCGCCATGCTCGGCGTGCCGGCCCTCTTCGAGGCGTTCTACCGCAAGGTGCGGCGCGAGGCGAAGGCCAAGGGGCCGGCGGTCGAGCGCGCCTTCGACCTGCTCCTCGCCTTCCACCGGAGCTTCCGCGAGACGACGGGCCTGAACGTCGGGGCCACGCTCTTCCCGGACGTCCACCGGGCGTTCGGCGGCTCGCTCCGCTACGCGATCTCGGGCGGCGCGGCCCTCGGGCGCGAGGCCTTCGAGGGCTTCCGGGCGCTCGGCGTCGACATCTACGAGGGGTACGGCCTCACCGAGGCGGGCCCCGTCGTCGCCGCGAACTCCCCCGGCGGCCCGAAGGTGAAGGCGCAGAGCGTCGGGCCGGCGATCCCGGGCGTGGCGGTGAAGGTCCTCGACCCGGACGGCGACGGCGTCGGCGAGATCGTCGTCCGCGGGGCGTCCGTCATGGCCGGCTACCACGAGGACGAGGCGGCGACGCGCGCCGTGCTCGACGGGGACGGCTGGCTCCGGACGGGCGACCTCGGGAAGCTCGACCACGAGGGGCGGCTGGCGATCGTCGGCCGCTCGAAGGACGTGATCGTCGACGCGTCGGGCAACACGGTCTGGCCCGACGAGCTCGAGGAGATCTACGGGCGCTCGCCCGACATCGCCGAGATCGGCGTGGCCCGCGTCTTCTCGACGCAGGGGAAGGAGGTCGTCGGCGCGCTCGTCGTCCCGCGCGACGACGGCGAGGGCGGGGCGGCGGCCGTGCGGAAGCGCATCCTCGAGCACTTCCGCGAGGTCGACCGGACGCTCGCGTACCCGAAGCGCGTGAAGGTCCTGCGCCTGGTGACGCACGCGCTCCCGCGCACGCCGACGCGCAAGGTGAAGCGCCAGGAGGTGAGCCGGATCCTGACGGAGATCCTGCGCCACGAGACGGAGATCCGCGAGGGGCAGGTCGAGCACGACGCGGTCCGGACGGCGTCGGCCGTGCGCCGGCTCGTGGCCGAGGTCGGCGGCCTCGACCCCGGGGCGGTGACGCTCGAGTCGCGGCTCCAGGAGGACCTCGGGCTCGACTCGCTCGCGACGGTCGAGCTCGTGTCGGCGATCGCCGAGGAGACGGGGCGGCCGGCCGAGACGCTCCAGGGCGCGCGCACCGTCGGCGACCTCGCGCGGCTGCTCGTCGAGGGGCCGGGCGAGAACGTCCCCGTGACCGTCGTCACGCCCGAGGGGCGCCCGGCGCCGGCGCCGCCGGTCGTCGTCCGCGAGAGGCCGGTCGAGGCGGCCGCGGTCGCGTCGGCGCCCGCCGAGAGCGTGCCGTCGCTCCGGCTGCCGAAGTGGGCGCGGTGGGCCGGGAACGAGGTCCTGAACTTCCTCCAGAAGTGGTCGTACAGGGGGCCGCTCGAGGTCGCGGTCGAAGGGAAGGTCCACATCCCGCACCACACGAACTGCATCGTCGTCTCGAACCACGCGTCGCACCTCGACGTCGGGCTCGTGAAGCACGCGCTGCGCCCGTACGGGCGGCACATGCACTCGCTCGGCGCCAAGGACTACTTCTTCTCGAGCTGGGTGACGAAGACCTACTTCGAGAACTTCACCGAGGTCGTGCCCGTCGACCGCGACAGCGACCCGCGCGAGAACCTGGCGGGCGTCGTCTCGCTCCTCCAGAAGGGGCGAACGGTCCTCGTCTTCCCGGAGGGGACGCGCTCGCGCAACGGGAAGCTCTCGCCCTTCAAGCCGGGCGTCGGCTACCTCGTCCTCAAGGCGAGGGTCGGCATCCTGCCGGTCTACCTCGACGGCACGCACCGGGCGCTGCCGGTCGACGCCTGGGTCCTGAAGGCGCGCGACCTGGGCGTCCGCATCGGGCCGTTCCTCTCCTACGAGGTGCTGTCGAAGGCCGTCGAGGGCCTGCCGAAGCGGGAGGCGTACCGCCACATCGCGGCCATCGCGGAGGAGGCCGTGCGCTCGCTCTCGGAGAGGCGGGGGCGGCAGGATGTGGCGCATCCGGGCGCCGAGAGCGCGGCGCCGGCGAAGCCGGCCGAGCGCGAGCTCGAGCGCCTCATGCGCTCGCTGCCCGAGCGGTTCAAGAAGGAGAGGGTGACGCGCTCGATCACCTTCTACCTGAAGGTCGGCGACGACGAGGCGTCGCGCTACACCATCCGGCTCGACCCCGAGCACTGCGAGGTCCGCAACGGCAAGGGCGACGCGCCGGCCGACTGCGTCGTGAAGACCGAGCCCGATGTCATGGAGCGCCTGCTCCGCGATGGCGCGCCGCCCTCGTGGGACGACATCGCGGCGGGCCGCTTCAAGACGAACGACCCGGTCGCGCTCCAGGTGTTCACGGACGCGTTCGGGATCGCGGAGAAGTAGGGTGACGGGTTTTAGCCACAGAGACCACAGAGACCACAGAGGGGCTGTCGTTGGTGACCCGGCGATCACGGAAGAGATCATCGCGGCCGCGATCGAGGTCCATAGACACCTCGGGCCCGGACTGCTCGAGAAGATCTATGAAGAAGCGCTCTGTTACGAGCTCGACCTTCGCGGGGTTCCCTACGAGCGCCAGAAGACCATGGAAGTGGTCTACAAGGGGAAGCTCATTCAGGGGCAGCGATTCGATCTCGTGGTTCGCGGGCAAGTCATCGTGGATGTGAAGTCGTTGCGAGCGAATCAGGACTTCTTTGCGGCTCAGATGCTGTCCTACTTGCGGGTGACCGGCCTGAGAACGGGCCTGGTCATCAACTTCGGGCTCAAGCGCCTCGTCGATGGCGTACAGAGGTTTGCAGATTGAACTCTGTGGTCTCTGTGGTCTCTGTGGCTGAAAAAAGCCGCGGACGCGCGGACTCACCTCCCGAGCAGCCGGTTGAGCGGCCGCGTGAAGAGCGACATCGCCCCGAGCTCGGGCGCGAGGCCGACCTGGTCGCGGAGCCACTCTACCGTGTCGCGGAGCGTCTGCTCCGCCGGGCGCGGCGCGAAGCCCAGCTCGGCGCGCGCCTTCCGCGCGTCCACGTACCAGTGATGGCACGCCATGTCGAACGCGATCGACTCTCCACCCTTGAGGCCGAGCAGGCGCTCGACCGAGGACAGCGCCGTGGCCGAGATCTCCGCCAGTCGGCCCCTGGGCACGAACAGCGGCGGCCGCGAGACGCCGGAGACCTTCTCCAGCATCTCGAAGAACGTCGAGATCGGGAGGTTGGCGGCGTTCAGCAGGTAGCGCTCGCCGGCGCGCCCGCGCTCCATGGCGGCGACGAGGCCGGCGGCCGCGTCGCGCACGTCGACGAGCGCGAGCCCGCCGGGCGGCGTCGCGGGGATCTCGCGGCGCAGGAAGCGGAGCACGTCCTCGGTCGAGGAGAGGGCCTCGTCGCCCGGGCCGAGGAGGAGCGAGGGCAGCACGACCACGACCTCCGGCGGCTTGCCCGAGCGGGCGTGCTCGAGCGCCGTCTTCTCGGCGTAGGTCTTCGCCAGGTAGTACGGCCAGCGGCGTGCGAGCTCGATCGCGTAGGGGCTCTGCTCGGTCGCGACCTGCTTCGGGTCGCGCGAGACGCCGACCGTGCCGCTGCTCGAGACGTGGACGACGCGCGCGACCGTGCCCGACTCGACGGCGGCGCGCAGCAGGTTGCGCGTCCCGTCGACGTGCGTCCGGAAGAGCCGCTCCGAAGCGTCCTCGGTGGCGCGGACCACCGGGCCGGCCAGGTGGTACACGCGGCGCACGCCCTCGAGCGCGCGCGCGACGGCGTCCTCGTCCTGGATCGCGCCCTCGACGCACTCGACGCCGCGCGCCTCGAGCTCGGCGGAGGCCCGGCGGGCGAGCACGCGCAGCGGGCCGGCCTCGCCGCCGCCGCGCGCGAGGAGCGCCTCGATGAGATGGCGGCCGAGGAAACCCGTGCCGCCCGTGATGAGAGTGGTGAAGGCGGTGGAAGCCATGGTGCGCGGTAGTCTATCAGGCCGGACGGCGGCCTTCTACGACCTCGACGGGACGCTGCTCGACGGCAACGTCGTCACCCATTACCTCTTCTACGCCCGCACCGAGCCGTCGCTCGCCGGGCGCGTACGGCGCCTCGTCGAGACGGCCGTGAAGGCCCCGATCTACAAGGCGCTCGACACCATCGACCGGCGCACGTTCAACGAGTACTTCTACCGCTCGTACGAGGGCCTGTCCGAGGATCGGCTCGTCGTCCTCGGCGAGGAGCTCTTCGACGACGTCCTGAAGAAGCGGATCTTCGAGGGCGCGCGCGAGCTCGTCGAGGGCGACCGGGCGGCCGGTCACCTGACGGTGCTCGTCTCCGGGGCGCTCGACTTCGTCGCGGCGCCGGTCGCCCGCGCCCTGGGGATCGAGCGCGTCGGGGCCTCGCGCCTCGAGTTCGGGCCGGACGGCCTCGCGACCGGGCGTCTCGTGCCGCCCGTGCTCGCGGGGCCCGAGAAGGTCGGGTGGGTGCAGAAGCTCGCCGACGACGAGGGGATCGACCTCGCGCGGAGCCGCGCCTACGCCGACGACACGTCCGACCTGCCGCTCCTCGCGCTCGTCGGCAAGCCGGTCGCGGTCAACCCGAGCCTCGGGCTGCGGGCGGCGGCGCGGGCGCACCGCTGGCCGGTCATCGAGCTCGGCCGCAACCCGGGAGGGGGCAGGGGCGTGGGGCGGATCTTCGACGACATCGCGAGCTGGGTGCTGAGATGACCACGACCGTCTCGACGCGGGACCGGGAGAAGGCACGGGAGCGCGGGCGCGAGTCGCCCTGCGTCCTCACGCTCGACCGGCGCTCGGCGCCGCGGATCATTCAATCGGGCGAGGACTTCCTTCGGGTCAAGATGCCGGAGGGGACGCGCGTCATCTACCCGCCCGAGCCGCTCGCCCCCGTGCCGAACGCGGAGGCGGCGATCCGCCACGCGCTCAACCACCCCGAGGGCTGCGAGCCGCTTCACGCGAAGCTCAGGCCCGGGATGAAGGTGACGATCGCGGTCGACGACCTCTCGCTCCCGCTGCCGCCGATGAGGGCGCCGGACGTGCGCCAGCAGGTGCTCGAGGTCGTGCTCCAGATGCTGGCGCAGCACGGCGTCGACGACGTCGAGGTGATCATCGCCGTCGCCCTGCACCGCCACATGACGGCGGACGAGATCCGCCACGCCGTCGGCCCGAAGGTCTTCCGCGAGCTCTACCCGAAGCGCCTGTACAACCACGACGCCGAAGACCCCAAGGGGATGAAGAAGATCGGCGAGGGGGCCCACGGGGAGCCGGTGATCATCAACCGGCGGGCGGCCGAGTCGGACCTCCTCATCTACGTGAACCTGAACCTCGTCCCGATGGACGGCGGGCACAAGTCGGTCGGCGTCGGCCTCACGAACTACGAGGGCCTGAAGCCGCACCACAACCCCGACATGATGCTCGAGTGCTGGTCCTACATGGACCCGGCGAAGAGCGGCATGCACCGCTCCTGCGAGCGGATCGGGCGGGTCGTCAACCAAGCCCTCGACGTCTTCCACATCGAGACGACGATCAACAACCACATGTACGGCGACGCCCTCGGCTTCCTGGCCAAGCGCGAGGAGGACTTCTCGACCTACGACGAGTGGGCCTTCTGGGGCATCCAGCGGGCGCTCGAGCGCCTGCCGCGCGCCGCCAAGCGCGCCTTCTTCCACGCCTACCGCGCGCCGTTCGGGCTGACGGGCGTGACCGCGGGCAAGACCGACCCCGTGCACGCGAAGACGCTCGAGCGCTGCTTCAAGCAGTACGCGATCCCGGTCCGGGGCCAGTGCGACGTGCTCGTGAGCGGCGTCCCTTACCTGTCGCCGTACAACGTCAACTCGATCCTGAACCCGCTCCTCGTCCAGGTCATGGCGAACGGCTACTGGTTCAACATGTACCGGGGCGTGCCGATCATCCGCCAGGGCGGGGTGCAGATCATCTGCCACCCGCTCTACGACGACTTCCACCCCCAGCACCATCCGTCGTACATCGAGTTCTTCCACCGCCTGCTGCCGGAGACGCACGACTCGCGCCGCCTGCGCCACCATCACGAGGAGGCGTTCGCGCGGGACCCGGCCTACATCCACCTCTACCGGAACGAGTACGCCTATCACGGCGCCCACCCGTTCTACATGTGGTACTGGGGAGAGCAGGGGCGCAAGCACATCGGCAAGACGATCGTCGTCGGCTGCGAGAGCCCGCGCGCGGCCGAGATCCTCGGCTGGGAGACAGCCGAGTCGGTCGACGACGCGCTCGCCATGGCCGCCTCCCACCTCGGGAAGCCGTCGCCCGAGGTGACGCTCATGCACTGGCCGCCGCTCTTCATCACGGACGTGACGGCCTGAGCCCGGCGCACGCCGGGCGAGAACGGTTCAGTCGTCGTCGCCCGGCGCCTTGACCTCGACCGCCTTCGCGACCTTCGAGAGCACGAGGGCGGCGAGCTTCGCGGCCGCGATCTCGCCCTCGACCATGGCCGGCTCCTCGGTCTCTCCCGGCTTGAGCCCGAGCGACTTGAGGGCGGCCTTCGCCTTCTCGACGTCGCCCTCGACGGCGACCGCGACCCGCACCTTCTCCTTCGGGTCCAGGACGGACCGGCCGAAGAAGCGCGAGGCGACGTCGACGAGGGCGACGAGGTCGAGCCGGCGGGCGACGACGTCGGACTGCTCGGGGAAGAGGTCCGCCTCGTAGACGCCGGGCGCCTTCCGCTTGAAGCCGCGCGGCGTCCCCTCGAGGAGCGCCTCGAGGGCCTCGGGCTTCGCCTTCTCCTTGAGGACGACGAGCAGCCTCGCCGGTCCCGTGCGCTTCCCCGAGACCTGGATGCGGCGCATGGCCGCCTCGGAGACGATCGGGCTCGGCTCCTCCGTGAATCCCTCCGGCAGCGCCGGCGAATCCGGGTCGGCCTTGACCATGGTGCGTTCCCCTCCCTCCCGCCCTTCCTCGAACGCGGCCGGCGCCGCGCACCCCGCGCGACGCCGGCCGTCCTGCGATACCGTCCTTCGATGCCCTGCGGCTCCGCGACTACGGGTTCGCCGGCGGGCGCACGGCCTTCCGCGACTGGAGGTCGCCCATCGTCAGGAAGCCGCCGACCGCGTACGGGTCGTAGGCCCCCGTCGAGGCGTTGTACAGCCGCTGGATGTCGCGCATGTTGGCGCCGGGCGCCTGGGCCTCGCCGTCCCACGTCGAGTCGATCGGGTCCTTCACGTGCTGCGTCCAGAAGAAGTCCGGGGCGCTGTCGTTCAGGTAGTTGTAGTCCTTGACCGTCCCGTCGTTGTTGAACTTGACCCAGTACGTGAAGTCCGAGCCGTTGATCTTGGTCGAGAAGTAGTACTTGCCCGCGTCGCCCGTCGACCCCGAGAGGATGCCGGGCTTCTTGTCGTTCTCCTTGAGCCAGCTCGGCACGTCGGCCGCCTTCATCGGCTTCGTGTCCATGCTGTCGATCGTGTAGTTCCAGACGTGCGTGCCGGGGTCCTTCTCGATCACGCTCGAGCCCTTCTCGCCGACCTTCTTGTGCATGGCCCAGAGCTGGTCGGGCTGGATGTCGAGCTTGTTCTCCCAGCCGAGGTTGGCGATCTTGTCGGCGGCGATCTTCTCGGTCCGGCCGTCCGGGTAGCTGACGGTCACGGTCTTGATCTTGTCGCCGGCGGCCTTGCCCTGGTTGAGGGCCGCCATGTCGATCGACGACCAGCCGACGGAGCGCCCGCCCGAGTAGACCGTCTTGCTCGACAGGCCCGGGCCGCGGAGCATGCTGCGGTCGGTCTCGTCGTAGTCCGTCCCCGAGCGCGACCCGACCTCGAGCTTGTTGCCGGACGCCGTCTCGACCTCGGTGATCCAGGCCCCGACGTTGCGCCCGTCCTTGAGCTTGATCTGGTCGTTGAAGCCCCAGTAACGGTTGCCGAGCGACCCCTTGTACTCGACGGCGCCGTCGCCCATGTGGGCGACCATCGTCGTCACCTCCTCGGTCGACATCGTCGACACCTCGGCGGCCTTGACCTTGCCGTCGCGCGCGATGACGACGGGCTCGGCCTTCTTGTCGGCGGCGAGCTTGTTGCCGTCGGCGACCGAGAGGTTGCGGCGCCCGCTCACGGTCCCGGCGGCGTCGCGCGTCTGCTCCTCGTAGCCGGTCACGTTGCCGGTCCGCGTCTTCTGCGGGACGAGGACCTTCGTCGCCGCCCCGTCCCTAAACTGAAGGCCGAGGACGTCGCCGTTCCGCTCGTTGACGTTCGTCACGAGCTTCACGTCCTTCGCCGGGAGCTTCATGCTCGAGGCGCCGATCGCGGCGACGTTGTGGCACTTGCCCCACCACGACATGTCGTAGCTGTTCTGGACCTTGCCGTCGCCCTTGAGCGCCCCGCTCCGCTCCTGGACGCGGTGGATCACGTCCTTGCCGCGCGTCCGCTGCTTGAACTCGGCCTCGGTCAGCGTCCCGCGCGTCTCGCTGACGACGCGCTCGCCCTTCTTGTCGAGGATCTGCTCCTTGTAGCCCGTGATCTCGCCCGACGAGCTGCGCTGCGGGATGTAGGCCTTGACGCCGTCGCGGGTGTTGACGGTCGGGACGATCCGGTCGCTCGGCGGGTTGTAGGACACCATCTCGCCGGCCGCGTCGAGGAAGTCGAACTTGACGTTGTCCGTGACGCCGACGAGGTCGTCGCGGCTCTGGGCCTTGTCGCCCAGGCCGCCGCGGATCTTGCCATCCGTGCCCTTCAGGCGCCAGACGACGTCGCCCGTGACCGGCTCGTTCGTCCCCTTCTTGAAGTAGCCCGCCTCGCCGCGCGCCTCGACCTCGACGGTCTGCGTGCCCGTCGTGGCCGGGCCGAGGGGCACGCGCGTCACGATCGTCGGCACGAAGCGGTCGCCGGCGCGGACGGGGTACTGCTTGCCGGCGCCGTCGAAGAGCGCGTACTTCGCGTCCTTCGGCGCGCCGGACTCGCGCAGCAGCTTGTAGGCGTCGTTGCCGATCTTGCGGCTGCCGGTCACGTCGACGCCGGTCGCGCGCTCGAAATCGCTCTCGCTGATCGTGCCGTCGGCGATCCACGAGCCGGGCTCGAGGTTCGAGGGCGGGTTCGCGTAGAACTCGAAGTAGCCGTGGAGGTCGCTCGCCCCGGCCGGGTTCTTGAAGGTGTCGGCGTACTTGCCGAACGCGACGTACTGGGAGTCGCCGAAGTACGGCATGTAGCCGACGCTCCACTTCTCGCCCTTGTACGTCGACGTCGTGTTGAGCTTGTCGGTCTCGAGGCCGTGCTTGCGCAGGATCTCGGCCGGGACGATGTCGCTCGCCTTGGGCGCGGTCGTGCGCGCGAGGCGGCTCGCGACGACGCTCCCGGAGATGTCGGACCGGACCGTGCTCGGGCCGCCCGAGGAGGGCGTGGTCCGGGGCGTGGTCGGCGTCGTGGTCGCGGGAGTCGTCGACGGGGTCGTGGTCGGCGTCGTCGTCGGCGTGACGGTCGGGGTCGTGGGCGTGCGCGGCGTCGGGGTGATTCCGGACATGGGAGGGCTTCTCCTTAGCGCGGGCCCGGCCTTGCGCGTCCCGACGGGGGGCGACGGAGGCTCCACGGGCCCTGTCTCCGGCTGGAAGGGCGTAACTGTACTACGGGCAGGGACGAAGGTCAATACGACGAACGATCGGGAGCGCTTGAAAGAAACGGAGCGGGTGCGGCAACCTTGAGGGAGGAGGACCGCTGGTCGGTGGGCGTGACGCGGGTGGGGGAGCGGGAGCGAAAGGGCGAGCGCGACGAGGCCCTCGTCGCGCGGGCGCGGGCGGGCGACGCGGGCGCGTTCGAGGCCCTCGTCCGTCGCTACCAGGACGCCGTCTACGCGTTCGTGCGGTCGCGCGTCGAGGACGGGCCGGCGGCCGAGGACGTCGCCCAGGACGCGTTCATAGGCGCCCACCGCAACCTCGGCACGCTCGAGGACCCGCGACGTTTCGCCGGCTGGCTGTTCGGGATCGCGCGCATGAAGGTCCTCCTCCACCGGCGCGGGGAACGCCGCCGTCCGGACCGCGCCCGCGAGGAGCTCGACCCGGACCGGGTCGTCGCCCCGCGCGCGGCCGGCGACGCGGCGGCCCTCGGCGGCGAGCCCGACGCGGAGACGCTCCTCTGCCGGCTCCTCGACGGGCTCTCCGACGAGGCGCGGGCGGTGCTGCTGCTCCGGTTCCGCGACGGGCTCGCGTACGGCGAGATCGCGGCGCGGCTCGGGATGCCGATCGGCACGGTCGGGACGATCCTGCACCGGGCGCGCGCGGCGGTGGCCGCGAACCGGGAGCGGATGCGCGCGATCGCTTGAGCGGTAGAGGGGTTCGAGGTTCGAGGTTCGAGGTTCGAGGTTCGAGGTTCGGGATTCGGGATTCGGGATTCGGGATTCGAGGCGCGAGGCCCTTGCTCATGAGCTGCGACAGGACGGAGGCGCTTCTCGGCGCCTGGCTCCTCGGGGATGTCCCGGAGGAGCTGGCGGCGCACGGCCGGGCCTGCGACACGTGCGCGGCCGCCCTGGGGCGCGAGGCGGAGCTGGGCGCGGCCCTCGGCGCGGTCGGCACACCGAAGGGCTTCGCCGCCAACGTGATGAAAAAAATCGCGCGCGGCGGCGAAATCGTGTCGGACCCCGTTAGTAGAATGTACGGGTCGAACGGCGGGCGGAGCGCGGCGACCGCCGGGCGAGGGGCGGGGACGGGGACGGGAGCAGGGGCAGGGGCAGGGGCAGGGGCAGGGGTTGGGGCAGGGGTTGGGGCAGGGGTTGGGGCAAGAGCGGGAACGGGGGACGGGACGGGCACGGACGTGAGGTGGCGAGGGACGACGGCGTGGCCGTCGAAGGAACGAGGCGCCGGCGCGCCGCGCGGGCGGCGATCCGCCCCGGACCGGCACCCGCCGGCGCCGGCGGGCGGCGAGCGCGGCGGGTCGGGCGAGCGGCGGGCCGGGGGGCGCCGAATGTCGGCGGGCGCCCTCGGCGTCGCGCTCCTGGCGTCCTGCGCGGTCGCGTGGGCCGCGGCGTCGCTGCTGACGGCGCGGCAGGAGCGCGGGGCGAAGCCGCCGGGGGCGGCGGAAGTGGCGCGGGCGCTGCTCCCGCCGCTGCCGCAGGTCGCGCTCGAGGCGCCGGTCCGGCTCACGGTCGGCGACGAGGTCGAGGTCGCGCTCGTCGTCCGCTGGCCGGGCTCGGCGCCGGTCGAGGTCGCGCTCGAGCCCGGGGCGTCGCCGGCCCTCGGCCTCGCCGGGCTGGCGCCGGCGCGGATCGGCCTCGCGCCCGGCGAGGAGCGGCGCTTCGTCGGACGGCTGACGGCGCGCCGGCCGGGCGCGGCGGCGCTCGCGGTCAAGGTCGCGACGGGCGAGCGGACGGCCGTGGCCGAGCGGGCCGTCCTCGTCGGGCCGCGCGACCGCGAGGTCGCGCTGGCGACGACGGTCGAGCTCGAGGGCGAGGAGACGCGGGTGACGGTGCCCCTCGACCCGCGGGCGGCGCGGCTCGGCGAGCCTCGCTGGCTCGAGCTCCGGACGATCCCCGGGCTCGCGGCCGAGGCCGAGCTCGGGCTCCGCGGGCTGGTGCGCGTGCCGATCGGCTGCTTCGAGCAGACGACGGCGGCGACGTACCCGAGCCTGCTCGTCCTCGCCCTCTCGCAGCAGCCGGGGCGGGCCGACGAGGCGCTGGCGGCCGAGGCGCGCCGGCAGGTCCTGGCGGGCGCGGCCCGGCTCGCGAGCTTCCAGCTTCACGACGGGAGCTTCAGCCTGCACGGGCAGGGGCCGGCGGTGCCCTGGCTCACGGCGTACGGGCTCGCCGAGCTCGCCCACATCGCCCGCGTGCTCCCCGAGGCCGTGGACCGGGCCCGGATCGACCACGCCGCGCAGGCGCTGCTGAACCTGCGCTCGCCGTCGGGCCGGATCCTGGCGTCGCCCGGGCGCGCGGGCGGCTCGGGAGACCTCGCCGTGACGGCGTTCGCCGTCTCGGCGCTGCTCGCGGCCGGGGTCGAGCCGGCGGCGATCGAGTCGAGCATCGCCTGGGTCGAGAGCGAGTCGGTCCCGGCGGAGCGGACGACGTACGCGCTCGCGCTGGCGGCGAAGGCGCTCCACGCGGCCGGCCGGAGCGAGGCGGCGACCGCGCTCGCGGCGCGGATCGGCGAGCGCGCGATCCGCGACGAGCGGGGGCGGGCGCGCTGGGAGGGCGACTGGACGCTCACGGGCACGGGCGCTCGCGACGCGCTCATCGAGACGACGGCGCTCGCCGTCCAGGTGCTCCTCGCCTCGGGCGACCGCGGGCTCGCGGGCGACGGCCTGCGCACGCTCGAGGCCTCGCGCCGGCCCGAGGGCTTCGGCGGCACGCAGGCGACCGTCCAGACGCTCGAAGCGTTCCGGCTCACCGACCCGCGGGCCGCGAAGGGCGTGGTCGAGGCGCGGATCGCCGGGCTCGAGGCGGGGCGGATCGAGATCGAGGCCGGCGACGGGCTCGGCGAGGCGGCGCTCGCGCCGGCCGACCTTCCGGCCGAAGACGTCGTCCGGCTCGCGCTCGAGCGGGGCGTCGAGCTTCGCTTCCGCGGCGAGGGCCGGCTGGCGGCGCAGGTCGTCGTCCGCGGGACGGCTCCCTGGTCCGATCACGAGCTGAGCTCGGGCGAGCGGCGCGAGGCGCCGCCCGCGCTCCAGGTCACGATCGACCGGCCGCGCGACGCCGCCGCGGGCAGCGTCCAGCGCTGGACCGTGCGCGTCCGCAACGGCGGGCCCTACCGGGTCGCCTCGCCCATGGTCGAGGTCGGCCTGCCGCCGGGCTTCGAGGTCGCCGGCGCGCGAGATCTCGACGCGCTCGTCCTGAGCGGCGTCCTCCGCGCTCACGAGATGCACCGCGACGGTCTCGCCCTCTACGTCGCCGACCTCGCCCCCGGCGGGGTCGCGACGGTGCCGTTCGGCGTCGTCGCCCGCTTCGCCGGCCGCTTCTCGAGCGGCCCGGTCGAGGTCTACCCGTACTACCGCCAGGCCGAGTCGGCGGTCGTGCCGGCGGTCGACCTGCGGGTGCGCGCGCCGGGCGAGGCCGGGCCGCGGGAGAGGGTGCCGGCGACCTCCAGCGACGCGCCTGCCGCCGTCGCCGCACCGTCCCGTCCCGCCGCCACGCCCGCGCCGCCGCCCCGCGTCCCGGAGGACGCGACCTCGCGGCGCACGCCGGAGTCGGTCCCGGACAAGGCCCCGGGCGAGCTCGTCATCGGGTTCGACGAGCGGCTCGGCCCGCTCGAGATCGCGAGCCTGCGCGATCCGAGGAGCCCGCTCCGCCGGCTTCTCGTCCTTGCCCTCTTCGAAGGACCGGACGTCGAGCGGGCGAGCGGCGACACCGAGAAGAAGGGCTGGGAGGTACACCTGAAGCCGGCCACCTGGTCGGACGGAAGCCCGGTCACCGCGCACGACTTCGTGGACGCCCTGAAGGGTCGGCCGAGGACCGCCCAGGACTATGACGCCGGCGAGTACATCTGGGCCGAGGCGGTCGGCCCCTACACGCTCAGGATCGTCCTCGACCGGTCGACTCCCGACCTCGTCGAGCGCCTGGGCGGGTACCCCTTCCTCCCCTGGTCGCGCTTCTCCCGGGTGGACGATCCGGATCCGCGCGCCGTGCTGACCAACGGGCCGTACCGGATCGAGCACGCGGACGAGCGAGAGATGCTCCTCGGGCCGGCGCCCGGTCGGAGCAAGGGGGCGCCTCCGATCCGGATCCGGAGGATGAGCCGGGACGACATGGATTCGCGCGTCGACCTGGGCTGGACGAGCCCGCAGGAAGAAGAGCACCGCGGGGGATCCTGCGTACCGAGGTGGAGCGTCTGGGTGACGTTGAAGGCGGGCCTCGACAAGACCCGGCGCGAACGACTGGAGCAGGCCCTGCGCTATGCCATGAGCCCGTACTCGAGCGGCGAGACCGGCCAGGCTCCCGCAGGACTGGCGGAGCTCCGCTCGATCGTGGTGGCCTACGCGCCGGAGCTTGTGCGCGTGGCCGAGGGGATCCAGACCGCGCTCGGGAAACAGGGAGTGGAGGCGAAGCTCGTTCCGGCGGATGGCCGGAGCCAGCGCTACGAGGTGCATCTCCGCTCGCACCAGGAGCGTATGGAGGCGAGAAGGGGGGGGAAGGACGCGGAGTCGGGTTTCGTGGCCTACGAGCTGGAGTCCGAGCTCCTGCCCGTCCGCGCCCGCCCGGCCGGAGACGCGCTCGATGCGCTCGGCTGCCTCCGCTACCCGCCCCGGATCGAGCGGTAGGGCATGGGCTCTTGACAAACGCCTCGGGTGGGGGACACCGTATGTAACTACTCAAGCCGCAGTTGGCTTCGGGATTACCGGACCCACCGGAGGTGTTCCCATGCCGAGGTCGTGGCCGTTCCTCGGGCCGATCGCCGTCGTCGCCGCCGCGCTCGTCGCGGCCGCCGCCGTTCCGGCACGCGCCCAGGAGGAGGAGAAGAAGCTCAAGTCCGTCGACGAGTACGTGAAGACCTTCGACGAGAAGTCGCAGGGCTTCTTCCACGTCTACCGCCACAAGAAGAAGGTCCTGATCGAGATCCCCGAGCGCGAGATGGAGCGGCCGTTCTTCCTCGCGACGAGCTTCTCGGGCGGGACGACGTACGCCGGCTGGCAGTGGACGGACTCGCTCGTCTGCTGGGAGCGCTACGAGGACAAGCTCCTCCTCGTCGAGAAGAACGTGCAGTACCGCGCCGAGGAGGGGAAGCCGATCCACGAGGTCGTCGCCCGGACCTACACGGACCGGGTCGTGAAGGCGATGCCGATCCTCGCCGAGCAGCGCGGCGACAGCAACCGCGGCGTGCTGATCGACCTGAAGGACCTGCTCGCCGACAACGCCGGCCTCTTCTTCGGCGGGATGGGCGCGAACCTCGACGCCTCGATCGCCCGCTTCGCGAAGATCAAGGTCTTCCCGGGCAACGTCGAGCTCGGCGTCACGATGCCGACGCGCCGGGACGGCACGCTCCTGACGCTCCACTACAGCCTGGCGAGGCTGCCGCGCACGGGCTACTCGCCGCGGCGCGCCGACGACCGCGTCGGCTACTTCCTGACGGCGATCAAGGACTTCTCGCGCGGGCGGGCCGAGGATGACCGGTTCGTGCGGCTCGTCAACCGCTGGAACCTCCAGAAGGCGGACCCGAGCTTGAAGCTCTCGCCGCCCGTGAAGCCGATCGTCTTCTACATCGAGAAGACCGTCCCGATCCCGTTCCGGCGCTTCGTCCGCGACGGGATCCTCGAGTGGAACAGGGCCTACGAGAAGATCGGGTTCACGGACGCGATCGTCGTCCGCCAGCAGACGGACACGAACGAGTTCGCGGACTTCGACCCCGAGGACGCGCGCTACAACTTCTTCCGCTGGATCACGAGCGAGAGCGCGTTCGCCATGGGGCCGTCGCGCGTGAACCCGCTCACGGGCGAGATCCTCGACGCGGACATCATCTTCGACGACAGCATGGTCCGCGCCTACATCCGCGAGTACGAGACGCTCCTCAAGAAGACGCCCGAGATCTTCTACACGCCGCGCATGCTGCGCTTCTTCGCCGACCACCCGGACGCCCACCCGTTCCACGGGACGCGGCTCATGTCGACCCCCGAGGAGCTGCGCGAGGCGGCCGCGCGCGCGGCGGTCATGCCCGTCCCGGGCGGACGCGGGCCGGAGGCGCTCCGCGCCCGCGGGGCCTGCAACTACGGCGAGGGCGTCGCCCACCAGGTCGCGCTCGCCGGGCTCGCCCTCGCGGCGCGCGACGAAAAGGGGGGCAAGGGCCCCGAGTTCATGGAGGAGTTCCTGGGCGCGATCGTGAAGGAGGTCGTCATGCACGAGGTCGGGCACACGCTCGGCCTCAGGCACAACTTCAAGGCGTCGAGCTGGCTCACGGTCGCCGAGATGGACGGCGCGGCGAAGGACGCCGCGACGGTCGGCTCGGTCATGGACTATAACCCGATCCACGTCCAGGCGCCCGGGAAGAAGCAGGGCGCCTACATCACGCCGACGATCGGCCCGTACGACTACTGGGCGATCGAGTACGGCTACCGGCCGCTCGACGACGAGGCGAAGGGCCTGAAGGCGATCACGGACCGCGTCGCCGAGAAGGGCCTCGCTTACGGGACGGACGAGGACGTGGGCTCGCCCGACCCGCTCATCAACCGCTGGGACCTCGGCGCCGACACGCTCGAGTTCGCGCGCTCGCGCATGGACCTCGTGAAGGCGCTCCTCCCCGAGCTGGCCGACCGGGTCGTGCCCGAGGGCGAGAGCTACGAGCGGGCCCGGCGCGCGTTCGAGATGCTGCTCTGGGACCACGCCTACGCGGGCTACATCGCGGCCCGCTACGTCGGCGGCGCCCACGTGAACCGCGACCACCGCGGGGACCCGAACGGGCGCGCGCCCGTGCAGGTCGTCGCGGCCAAGAAGCAGCGCGACGCGCTCGAGCTCGTGTGCGAGCGCGTGCTCTCGGACAAGGCGTACGACATCCCGCCCGATCTCCTGACGAAGCTCGCCGCCGGGCGCTGGACCCACTGGGGCACCGACGACTGGGGCGAGGACCTGGGCTACCCGATCCACGAGCGCGTCCTCGCCTTCCAGCGCATGACGCTCTCGCTCCTGCTCGGGCCCGACACGCTCGAGCGGGTGCTCGACGCCGAGCTCAAGCTCGACGCCGACCAGGACGCGGTCTCGCTCCCCGAGCTGCTCGGGAGGCTCTCGAAGGCGATCTACCCCGAGCTCCACGGCGAGGAGGGCGCGGCCCTCGTCGGCGGCACGCGCTTCACGGTGCGCCGCCCGTTCGTGCCCTCGCTCCGCCGCAACCTCCAGCGCGCCTACCTCGGCGAGCTGATCGCCCTCGCGCTCGGCAACCGCGGCTGGAGCGTGCCGCCGGTCACCCGCGCCCTCGCCTACCGCGAGCTCAAGGGCCTGAAGACGAGGCTCGACCCGATCGCCCAGGACTCGGGCAAGGCGGCCCTCCTCGACCCGTACTCGCTCGCCCACATCGAGGAGTCGCGCGCGCGCATCGAGAAGGCGCTCGCGGCGGCCTACCAGACCCAGTAGCGCCCGGTGTAGATCGGTCTCGCCGGCGCGGGCCCCGCTTCAAGCGGCGGGGCCCGCTCCCTTTTCCGGCGGCGCTCATGACCGGCGGCTTCGACTCGTCTCGCCGACATGGACGCGGTCCCGACAAGGAGCCGGTCTGGCGTAGAATGGTCTCATGGCCGAACGACCCGACCTCGAGTACTGGGTGAGAGTCCTCGACCGCGAGCTGCCCGGTCGGAGGATCGTCGGCGTCCGCGTCCGGAAGCCGGTCGTGCTGCGGCTCGCGGTCGACGGCGAGCCCGGGATCCTGCTCTGCGGGCGGCAGTTCGGGCGGGTCGCGCGCCGAGGGCACTTCGTCCGGTTCGCCATCGAGCCGCCCTCGGCCGAGCCGCTCGAGATCGTCGTCTCGCCCATGCTCGCCGGGCGGTTCGTCCTCGACGACGCCGAGGCGAAGGCGCCCGGCGACCTGGCGATGGCGTGGGCGCTCGACGACGGGCGCGAGCTCCGCTACCGCGACGACGTGCAGATGGGGAAGGTGTACGTGATGCCCGCGGGCCGCGACGAGATCGTGCCCGGCCTCGCGACCGTCGGCATCGACGCGCTCGACAGGAGGGCGTTCACGCCCGCGAAGCTGCGCGCGCTCGCGAAGGGGCGGCGCGACCAGGTCCGCGTCTTCCTCATGGACAAGTCGGCCCTCGACTCGTTCGGCAACGCCTATGCGGACGAGGCCCTCTTCGAGGCGCGCGTCCACCCGAAGACCTGGGTGCGCGACCTGAAGCCGGCCGACCTCGACCGCCTCCACGCCGCGATCGTGAAGGTGCTCCGCGAGGCGCGCGACACCGTGGCCGCGCGCCGCCCGCCGCTCGACCTGAAGCTGCGCGACTTCCTGAAGGTCCGCAACCGCCACGGGGAGCCGTGCCCGCGCTGCGGCGACAAGGTCCGGAAGGCCGGCGTTTGCGGCGAGGACAGCTTCTTCTGCCCGCGCTGCCAGCCCGAGACGAGGAAGAGCGGGATCGTCGACTGGCGCGACCTCGGTTCCTCGACCTGATCTTCAGGCGGCCGGCGCCGTCGCCAGGTGGGCCCGGAACTCGGCCACGCGCCGCTCGAGGTCGAGCAGCCGAGCCCGCAAGGTCGCGAGGTCGCCCGCCCGCGCCGCCATCTCGACGGCCTCCGCGGCCTGCGCGACCGCCCGCGCGCCGACGGAGCGCGCCGCCCCCTTGAGCGAGTGCGCCGGCACGCGCACCCCGCCCGGATCGCCCGCATCCACGGCGCCCAGGATCTCGCCGGTGAGGCGCGGGGCCTGCTCGAGGAAGAGGGCCAGGACCTCCGCCTCGAAGGCCTCGTCCCCGCCCGTGATGGCGGTGAGGTGCTCGCGATCGAGCGTGGGCTCGGCGGGTACGGCCGCGGCCGGCCCGAGGGCCGCCGGGCTCGCCGGACCGCCCGCGGGGGCCTTCGCCCCGCGGCCCTCGCCGACCCACTGCTTCAGCACCCGCTCGAGCCGCGCCGGGTCCACCGGCTTCGGCACGTAGTCGTCCATCCCGGCCTCGAGGCAGCGCAGGCGGTCGCCCTCGAAGGCGTGGGCCGTCATGGCGACGATCGGGACGCGCGAGCCCGTTCCCCGGCTCGACTCGCGCCGCCTCAGCTCGGCGGTCGCCTCGACCCCGTCGAGGATCGGCATCTGCACGTCCATGAGCACGAGGTCCGGGGCGCTCTCCTCCCACCGCGCCAGCGCCTGGGCCCCGTCCGTCACGACCTCGACCGTGCACCCGAGGCGGCCGAGCAACCGTAACGCGACCTTGGCGTTGACGGCGTTGTCCTCGGCCAGCAGCACCCGCAGCCCGGCGAAGGGCCGATCGCCCGGGGCCCGCAAGGCCCCGACCGTCCCGGCCGCCAGCCGCCCCGCTCCCGCTCCCGTCGCCCCGGCCGGGGCGAGGGCGGCGGTCAGCGCCTCGAGCAGGCGCGCCCGCCGCACGGGCTTCGTCAGGCAGGCGACGAAGCCCCGCTCGGCGCACTGCTCCGCGGACCAGCGCTCGCCGGCCGACGACAGGAGGATGAGCGGGATGCCGCGGAGGCCCGGATCGTCGCGGATCGCCCGGGCGACCGCGGTCCCGTCCATCTCCGGCATCTGGAAGTCGACGAGGGCCGCGCGGAACGGATCGCCCGAGGCGGCGCGCAGGGCCGCGAGCGCCTCGGGCCCGCCCGTCGCCGTGGCGGTCCGGCAACCCCAGGCGGCGAGCATGCGCTCGAGCACGCGGCAGTTCGTGGCGTTGTCGTCCACGATCAGGATCCGCGTCCCGCTGAGGTCCCCGGCCGCCGGCCGCTGGCCCGAGGGCGAGCCCCGGGGGCGGCGGAGCGGCAGCTCGAACCAGAACGTGCTCCCCCGGCCGACCTCGCTCTCGATGCCGACGCGGCCGCCCATGAGCTCTATGAGCTGGCGGGAGATCGCGAGGCCGAGCCCCGTGCCGCCGAAGCGGCGCGTCACCGACCCGTCGACCTGCACGAACGGCCGGAAGAGGGAGCCGACCGCTTCCGCGGGAATGCCGATCCCCGTGTCGCGGACCGAGATCCGGACGGTCGTCGCCGCCTCGGTCCGGGCGACGACGTCGGCCGAGATCGCGACCTCCCCGCGCGGCGTGAACTTGACGGCGTTGCCGACGAGGTTGTTCAGGACCTGGCGGATGCGCGTCGGGTCGCCGTTCAGGCGGATCGGGATCTCCGGGGAGACGGCGCACGCGAGCTCGATCCCCTTGGCGACCGCCGCCGGGGCGAGGAGGGCCGCGCCCTCCTCGACCTCCTGCCCGAGGTCGAAGTCGACGGCCTCGATGTCGATCTTCCCGGCCTCGATCTTGGAGAAGTCGAGGATGTCGTTCAGCACCGTGAGCAGGACCTCGGCGCTGTCGCGCACGGTCTCCGCGTACTCTCGCTGCTCCGGGTCGAGGGGCGTCTCGAGGAGGAGCGCGTTCATGCCGATGACGCCGTTCATCGGGGTGCGGATCTCGTGGCTCATGTTGGCCAGGAACTGCGACTTGAGCGCGGCGTTCTTCACCGCCTCGTCGCGGGCGCGCGCGAGCTCCGCCTCCACGCGCCGCCGCTCCGTGACGTCCCGGACGATCGCGATGAGGACCTGACCCTCGCCGCGCGGGACGAGCTGGTGCCGGACGTCGGCGGGGAACCGGACGCCGTCCTTGCGGCGGCCGACGGCGGCATCCGCGGCCGGGCCCTCCCGGTCTCCTCGGTCCTGCTCGCCCGCCTCGCCCGGGCGCTCGATCAGGTCGGCGAACGGCCGGCCCAGGGCCTCGCCGGGGGCGTAGCCGAACATGCACTCGCCGGCGGGGTTCAGGGACTCGATGCGCCCAGACGCGTCGACCGCCACGATGCCGCAGGCGGCGCCCTCGACGATCGTCCGGAGGCGGACCTCGCTCGCCTTCAGGTCGGACGTGCGCGCCCGGACCTCGGCCTCGATGCGCTCGTTCGTGGCCTCGAGCAGGGCCTGGCGGCGCGCGTCCGCCCGGACCTCCCGGACGCTCTCGGACGTCGCCCACAAGAGGAAGACGTCCTCGAAGACGACCCACCCCGCGTGCTCGACCCAGCGCCACGGGCTCGCCGTCAGGACGCCGTACACGGACTGCGGCCAGTAGACGCCGCGGATCACGTGGTCGAGGGCGACGACGGCGCTCGCCGACAGGAGGACGCGCCAGTCGCGGTAGAAGGCGAGGAAGGCGAGCGAGCCGAAGACGTGGAAGTGGGTCTCGATCCGTCCGCCCGTCAGGTGGATGAGGAGGGCGGAGAAGAGCATCTGGCCGACGGCGATCGCGTGCCGGGTGAGGACCGCCCCGGGACGGAGGACCGCGAGGAGGATCGGCAGGGCGACGATCGCGCCGCCGAGGAGGACGGCGGCGAGGACGTGGGGGTGCGTCGCGCTCGCCGTGCCGGCCCACGTGCGCGGCGAGACGACGAGCGCCGTGACGATCCCGCCGATCCACTCGAGCCCGAGGAGCACGGCGAAGGCCCGGTCCGCGCGCCGGTGCGTCCGGTCGAGCGCCTCGGCGTGGAGGACCTCGGCGCGCGCGTCGATCCGCTCGTCCATCAGTCCGGATGGCATGGGGCGTCTCCTTCTCCTTCTCCTTCGCCTTCGCCTTCGCCTGGCGCCCCGCCCGGTCCGTCGCCGTCCCCGTCGCCCTCGTCGAAGAGCGGGCAGCCGTAGACCGGCGCCGTGGCGAGACCCTCAGCGAACGGCGCGCCGCGCAGGATGGCGAGGACCGCGGCCCGCCCGGCGCTGTCGCCGCGATGGCCGCGCGAGGCGGTGATGCCGCCGCCGAACCGGAGCCGGCCATCGGCGTCGTAGAGCAGCACGTGGCCGGAGGTTGCGACGCCGAAGCGGCGGGCCTCGGCGCCGTCCGCGTCGACCGCGACCTCGACGCCCGCGAGGCCGCGGGCGTCGGCCAGCGACGCCGTCCGCTCGAAGCCCTCGGGCGCGCCGCGCGGGCGGACGAACAGGACCCGCACGGCGAGCGGCCCGCCCGCGCGCGCGAGGAGGGAGTCGAGCTCGGCGAGGCTCGCGCGCGTGCAGGGACAGCGCGGGTGCGCGAAGAGGACGAGGGTGGGCCGCCCGGGCTCGCGCGCGACGTGGCTCGAGGCCGGCCAGTCGACGGGCTCGAGAGCGCGCGAGCCCGGAGCGTTGTCCACCTGCCAGAGGGCCTTGAAGCCGGCCGTCACACCGGCGAGCCAGAGGACCAGGGCGGCGAGGGTGATCGCGGTGCGGGCCACGCCCCGTGGGGATCAAATACCGTGCCCACCGCGCGGGCGCTCCGCGCGGGGGGTTCGACGCCCCTCCCGGCCCCGACCCGGACAGATTGTCCGGACATCCGGGACTTCCCGGCGCCCGAGGGTTGCGCCCGGCCCGGCCCGCACGCTACGATTCGCGCCCGAATGCCGGGCGCGCTCGCGAGGTGGCTCGCTTCCACGCTCGACCGGCGCGCGATCCCGGCCCTCGGCGCGCTGGCGCTCACCGTCGTCCTCGGCGCGTACGCGAGCCGCGTGCGCCCGGACTTCTCGGTCGAGCAGGCGTTCCCCGTCCGCGACCCCGTCCTCGAGGTCTACCGCCGGTACAAGGCGGCCTTCCCGCAGGACGACGCGCGCGCGCTCGTGATCGTCGAGGCCCCCGACATCTGGACGAACGCCGGGCTCCGGCGGATCGACGCCCTCGAGCGGGACCTCCGGCGGATCGACGGCGTCCGCCGGGTCGAGGGCCCCCTGTCGATCAAGGACGTGACCGCCCAGGGCGGCCTCGTCGGCCTCGAGGAGCTGATCGACGGCCCGGAGGCCCCGGCCGCGGAGATCGAGCGGGCGCGCCGCCGGGCGACGGGCGACCCCCTCTTCCGCTGGACGCTCGCGCCGCCCGACGGCCGCGCCGTGTCGATCCGCGTCCTCCTCGAGGAGCGGGCGGCCGGGCACGACCTCGGCCGCGCCCGCTTCCTGGGGGCCGTCCGCGAGACGGTCGCCCGCCACGAGCGCGAGGGCCAGCGCCTCGTGCTCTCCGGCCTCCCGGTCGTCCGGGCCGAGTACGCCGCGCTCGTCCAGCGCGACACGTCCGTCCTCTTCCCGGCGGCCGTGCTCGTGATCCTCGTGCTCCTCTACGCCACGTTCCGGCGCCTGCGCCCGGTCGGGGCGGCGCTCGTGACGATGCTCGTCGCCGTCGTCTGGACCGTCGGCGTCATGGGCGTCCTCGGGTTCCCGCTGACGCTCCTGACGCAGATCACGCCCATGATCTGCATGATCATCTCGGTCTCGGACACGGTCCACATCGTCTCGGACGCCGCGAAGCTCGAGGCGGCCGGCCAGGACCGCCGCTCGGCCGTGCGCCACGCCGTGCTCGAGCTCGCCGGCCCCTGCCTCCTGACCGAGATCACGATCGCCTGCGGCTTCCTGGCCCTCCTCTCCGCCAACATCGTCGCCCTGTGGCAGTTCGGGATCGCGACGGCGGCCGGCATGATGCTCACCTGGCTCGCCAACGTGACCGTGCTCCCGCTCCTGCTCGGGCTGGGCTCGAGCGCGCGAGCGACGACCCTCACCCCGTCCCCATCCGGGAGGGAGAGGGAGACGCCGGGCGAGAGGAAGCCCTCGGGGGCGGAGGAGGAGCGCCGGCCGGCGGCGGGCGCGGCCACGCGCGGCTTCGAGGCGTTCATCGCCTTCATCGAGCGCCAGGTGACGACGCGCCCGCGCGCGGTCGTCTCGGTCGCGGTGGTCCTCGTCGTCGCCGCGATCGCCTGCGCCGTCGCCCGCCTCGAGCCGCGGTACCGCATCTTCGACGACCTGCCGGACGACCACCCGCTGCTCGAGCGCGTGCGCTTCGCCGAGGGCGTCCACGGCGGCCTCGTCCAGCTCGCCGTCCTCGTCGAGCCCGGGCCGGCGGCGCCCGGGGCCTCGGGGCCCGAGCCCATGCTCGAGCCCGAGGCCATGCGCCTGGTCGCCGACATCGCCCGGGGCGTCCGCGACGTGCCCGACGTCAAGCCGGTCGTCGCCGCCTCCGACTATCTGCGAAAGACCCACAAGGCGCTCGTCGGCCCTCCCGACTGGCCGCTCGGCGGCGGGCTGCCCCGCTCGCGCGGGCTGCTCGCGAAGGAGGTCCTCTTCATCGACGACGGCGAGGTCCTGCGCGACGTGCTCTCCTTCGACCGGACCAAGGCCGCGGTCGTGACGTACCTCCCCGACCTCGGGTCGGCCGAGCTCCGGCGCATGGTCGCGGACGTCGAGGCGCGCGCCGAGTCCGCGCGCCGCGCCCATCCCGGCTACGAGGTCACCGTCACGGGCGTCGCCCGCGTCGCCGACGAGGTCCACGAGAGCGTCGTCGGCGGCCTGGCGCGGAGCTTCGGCCTCGCGATCGCGACGAGCCTGCTCGTCTTCTCGCTCGTCCTCCGCTCGTGGCGGCTCGGGCTGATCGGGCTCGTCCCGAACCTCGCGCCCATGGCGCTCACCTTCGGGCTCATGGCCGTCATGGGGATCCCGCTCAACGCCACGATGGTCGTCGTCTTCTCGATGACCCTCGTCATCGCCGACGACGACACGATCCAGTACCTCGCCCGCTTCCGCACCCGCTACGTCGAGGCGGCGAGCCGCACCGGCCCCGACGCCTCGCGCGACCCGCACCGCGAGGCGGCCCTCTCGTGCCTGCGCGACGTCGGGCTCGGCATGGCGATCACGGCCCTCGCCGTCGCCGCCGGGTTCGCGACCCTCATGCTCTCGGAGTTCCAGGGGATCAGCCGCTTCGGCATCCTCGTCGGGACGACGCTCGCCGTCGCGTTCCTGTTCGACCTCTTCATCTCGCCGATCCTGATCCTGAAGACGCGACCGCGGATCGGCGGCTACTCCGGCCGGATCGGCTCCTGAAGGGCCTGCCAGATCTCGCCGGCGACGCGCGGGTCCTTCTCCCTCCGCCAGATCTCGTGGAGCGCCTTCGTCGTCGGCTTGTCGCGCCCGGCGAGGCGGCACAGCCTCTCGCGCGCCGCCTCGATGCGGGCCGCGTCCTTCGAGTCGAACGCGCCGCGGAGGCTCATGACCCCGACGACGGCGTCGACGACCGCCGCGGACGGGGGCTTAGGCGCGAGGGGCGAGGGGGGCGGGGCCTTCTCGGCCGCCGGCTTGGGCGGGGGCGTCGGCGCCGGCGGCGGCCTGGGCGTGGAAGGGGCGGACGGAGGAGGAGCAGGAGGAGGAGGAGGCGACGGAGGCCCCGCCGGCGGCGCGACCGCCGGCGCCGACGCCCGCGACGGGGCATCGCCCAGCGGGCGCGCGACGGCGAGATAGACGACGCCCGCGCCGGCCAGGAGGAGGAGACCGATCGCCGGGACCCCACGCATCGCGAGCTCTCTCAGGCCCGGTCTCAGAACAACCGCGCCGCCCGCTCCCGGGGCGCGCGCAGCCGCTCGAGCGCGACCTCGTGCGCCCGTCGAAGCTGCGGGTCATCCCTGAGGTCGGGCGGGACGGCCACGCGCCGGTCCGACTCCGCGATCGCGCGCCGGAGCTCCCGGCGCAGCTCGCGGCGCACGGCCTCGCGCGACGGCGCGACCGCCAGCCCGGCGCCGGCCGCGGCCGTCTCGACCGAGGCGTGCAGGGCGTCGAAGCCCGGCCAGCGCGCGCAGTCGCCGCCGTCGTCGTTCGCGAGCACGAAGAGCGTCGCCCGGTCCGCCGCCAGCCGTCCGTCGACGTACCTCCGGAAGACGCCGCCCGCGCGCAGGGCGAAGATCGCCTCGGCGTCCTTCGGGTCGGCGGTCGGCCCGGAGACGGCGACGTCCGGCTCGATCCCGACGCGCTGCGGCGTCGTGCCCCGGGGCGTGTAGTACGTCATCTGGGTGAGGAGGAGGAAGCGCTCGCCGAAGGCCGAGTCGAGCAGCACCGGGCCCTGGCCGACGCCCTTGCCGTACGTCGTCTGGCCGACGAGGAGGGCGCGGCCGTTGTCCTTGAGCGCCCCCGCGAACATCTCGCTCGCGCTCGCGCTCGAGCCGTTGACGAGGATCGCCATCGGGTAGCGCGGGCGCGTCCCGGCCTCCTTCGCCCGGTACGTCTGGTCGCCGAGCAGCCCGCCGCGCGACTCCGTGCGCGTGATCAGCTCGCCCTCGCCGAGGAAGAGGTCGCAGATCTCGATGCACGAGATCACGGCGCCGCCCGGGTTGTCGCGGACGTCGAAGACGAGGGCCTTCATGCCCTGCGCCTCGAGCCGCTCGACGGCGCGCCCGACCTGACCGCCGGCCTGGAAGAGGAACGTGTCGAGGCGGACGTACCCGATCCCGCCCGGGAGGAGCGCCGACTCGACGTTGGGGCCGGCGGGGGCGGTCGCCGCGAGCGTCACCTCGTGGGCCCGCGCCCACCCCGGACGGTAGAGGCGGAGACGGACCTCGCTCTCGCGCTGGCCGGACGTCGCCGCGAGCACCTCGGCCTCGCTCAGGGCCGCCGTCGGGACGCCGTCGACCTCGACGATGATGTCGCCCTGGGCGACGCCCTTGGCGGCGGCGTCGTAACCGTGGTAGACGAAGCCGACGCGGTACGCGCCCTCCTCGCGGACGGCCTTGAAGCCGAAGCTCTTCGGCTTGCCGCCGAAGATCTGCGAGGCGATGCGCCACATCGCCTTCTGGTCGAAGTAGTGGGTGAAGGGATCGCCGACGGTCTCGATCACCCCGCGGGCGAGCGCGTCGGAGACGACCCAGACGTCGTCCATCCGACGCCCCGCGAGCCGCCGGTCCATCTCCGCGAAGAGCGGCCCGAACGAGCCGTCCTCGGGCGGGCGCGCGCGCGCGAACGCGAGCAGGGCGTCCCGGTCCCCGGACGAGAGCGCGATCCGGGAGTCCGGCGCCTCGAGCGTCCGGGCGAGCGTCCGGACCGCCGACGCGTAGTAGTCGGCGTCCGTGAACCTCGCGCCGTCGACGTGCATGGCCTTCATCTTGGCGCGCACCTCGAGGACGACCTCCGCGCCCTTGCGGACGCGCGCGTCCTTGACGCCCGCGAGCTCGTCGGCGCGGGCGGCGCCGGCCGCGAGCCCGCCGGCGAGGGCGGCGAGCGCCGTCGCGATCAGGGCGAGGCGGACGGGGCGGCCCGGGCGCGGGCGCGGGCAAGGCGAAGGCGACGGCGACATCGATCCTACCTCCGGTCGGTGACTCTTCCCTCTCATCTTACGGCGGATCGGCCCCGATGTCGGCGTTCATCTCGGGGTCCTCGTGCGTGAAGAAGAACCGCGCGACCGCCGGCCGGTTGCGGGCGACGAACTTGTAGCCCGCCTCGACGCCCCAGACGAACGGCGGGAGGCGGAGCAGCGACGCGAGCCGCCGCCAGCCGAGCTCCTCGACCATGAGCAGCCCGGCCCGCCCGGCCGCGGCCACGACCCGCCCGTCGGGCGCGACCACGTGGATCGCCTCCTCGCACCGGCGCGCGAGGGCGTCGGTCATGGGCGGCCTCGGCCCCTTCTGGAAGGGAAGGAGGACGAGCCGCCCGCCCGGCTGGCGCCGCCTGAACCAGGCGGCCGTGCGGCGTCAGAAGCCTCAGTCGCCGTCCCAGAAGAGGTAGAGCCGGTCGCTCACCGCGCCTCCTTGTCCCCGAACGACACGCCGACGGCCCGGGCCGTCTCCACGAGCTCCCCATCCGGCGGCACGAGCTTCTCGCGCCCGACCGCCTCCTTCAGGGTGACGAGCTCGAGCCGGTGCTTGACCAGGGCGACCATCGTCCCGAACCGCTCCTCGGCGACCGCACGCACGGCCGCGACGCCGAAGCGCGTGCAGAGGATCCGGTCGTGCGGGTTCGGCGACCCGCCGCGTTGGAGGTGCCCGAGCACGGTCACGCGATACTCGCGCGGGCAGAGCTCGAAGACCTTGGCCGCGACGCGCTCGGCGACCCCGCCGAGCCGCGGGGCCCCATAGCGCGGCTTCTCCTCGACGTAGACGGCCTCGCCGCCCCGCTCGACGGCGCCCTCGGCGACGACGACGATCGTGTAGCCCTCGCCCGCCTCGGCCCGCCGCTCGATCTTCCGGGCGACGAAGCGCGGCTCGAACGGGATCTCGGGGATCAGGATCACGTGGGCGCCGCCGGCGATGCCGCTCGAGGCGGCGATCCAGCCGGCGTGCCGCCCCATGACCTGGAGGTACATGACGCGGTGGTGGCTCTCGGCCGTCGTCTGGAGCTTGTCGATGGCATCGGTCGCGGTCGCGACGGCCGTGTCGAAGCCGAAGGTCACGCCCGTCGCCTCGAGGTCGTTGTCGATCGTCTTCGGGATGCCGACGACCTTGACGCCGAGGTCCGCGAGCTTGCTGGCGATGAGGAGGGTCCCGTCGCCGCCGATCACGATCAGGACGTCGATCCCGGCGTCCTTGATGTTGCGGATCACCTCGGCCGAGCGGTCCTCGCGGTGGACGCCGTCGCTCGCGAAGGCGAAGGGGTTGATCCGGTTCGACGCCCCGAGGATCGTGCCGCCGCGCGTGAGCGCGTTCACGAGCTCGACGGGGCCGAGCTCGACGAGCCGCGGCGGGTCGAGGAGCCCCTCGAAGCCGTCGCGCACGCCGATCACCGGCCAGTCGAAGAGGTTCCGCGCGGCGCGCACGACCGCGCGCAGGACGGCGTTGATCCCGGGGCAGTCGCCGCCGCCGGAGAGGACGGCGAGCTTCATCGGCAGCTTCACGATGGACCGGGCCTCGGACGAACGAGCCAGGAGCGCTCGGGCTCGGGGCTCAGTGTAGCATCGCGTCCCTTATGAACGCGGGCGGGACCGAGCCGTACCCGAGCAGCTTGTCGTGGAAGTCCTTGAGCTTGAACCGCTCGCCCCGGTGGGAGCGGTAGTCGTCGCGCAGCCGCTCGATCTCGCGCTTCCCCACGAAGTAGCTCATGGGCTGGGTCGGCGTCAGCGTGTAGCGCTTGACCTCGGCGAGGGCGCTCGTGCGGTCGACCCCGGCGACGCTCGTCAGGACGTCGACGGCCTCGGCGAACGTCATCTGCTGGAGGTGGAGCTTGACGTCGACGAGCACGCGGCACGCCCGCATGAGCTGCCACTTCAAGCCCATGAGCCGGACCTTCGGGTCGTCCGAGTAGCCGTGGGCGAGGGCCAGCTCCTCGCAGTAAAGCGCCCAGCCCTCGGAGAACACGGGGGTCCAGAAGACGCGCCGGACCTTCGACGACGCCCGGTTGGCGTAGAGCGTCTGGACGTGGTGCCCGGGGTAGGCCTCGTGGATCGCCATGAGGGGCAGCTCGTAGACGTTGTGCTCCTCGAGCCGCTGCCGGACCTCGGCGGCCTTGAGCTCCGGGTCCACGGGCGTCACCCAGAAGAGCCCCTCCTGCTTCGACTCGAACGGGGCGGGGGCCACGTACCCGCCGTAGGGCACGGTCGGGCGGGCGAAGGGCGGCGTCTCGACGACCGACAGGCGGTCGTTCTCGGGCAGCGTCAGCAGCTCGCGCGAGACGACGAAGTCGCGCGCCCGCTCGGTCTCGCGCCGGTAGGCGTCGAGGAGCTTGTCGGCCTTCGGGTGCTCGCGCCGGATGTCGCGGATCACGTCGCCGAGCGACTTCCGGGTCGAGATCTCCTTCGCCGCGCGCTCCATCTCGCCGCGGATCGAGGCGACGCTGTCCTCGCCGAGGAGCAGCAGGTCCTTGCACTTGAGGTGCAGGCCGTGCTCCTTCTCGAGGAGGAACTCGAAGAAGTCCCGCCCGACGGCGAAGGCCCCGTCGCAGCGCGGCAGCAGGTCGTTCTGGAGGAAGGCGCGGAAGCGGAGGAGCGAGCGGCGCGCGCCCTCGGTCGCGTCCGACAGCTCCTCCTGGATCTTGCCGCAGCGGGCGGCGAACGGGAGCAGCGTCTCGCGGAAGAAGCGGTCGGCGCCGTCGGCCGTCTCGACCGCGATCTCCGTCCAGACGGCCGGGAGGTCGTACCCCTGGCGGAGGTTCTGGGCGGCCGTGTCGAGGTAGGCCGGGAGCTGCTGGAGGCGCTTCAGGAGCGCCTTCCCGCGCTCGAGCTCGGGCGAGTACTCGCGGACGGCCGCGTGGAAGAGGGCGTCGAGCAGCCGCACGAGGTAGCGGTTGGCGTCGCGCTCGTAGACCTTGATGTCCTCGTCCCAGCGGAGCAGGACCTGGAGCTGGCCCTGGAGGACGGAGAGGTCCATCTGCTCCGTGTGGCTCAGGCTCGCGACCTCGTAGGCCTTGAGCTCGCGGAGCTGGTCGCGGACCTCGGCGCGGTGCGCGAGGCGGGCCTGGAGGTCGAGACGGTCGAGCTCGCGGTCGTGGCTGTGGACGCCGTACGTGGTCGCGAGGAGGGGCGACCGCGCGAACAGGGACTCGATGATCCGGTCCGAGAGGGAGCGGAACCCCTTGTTCATGCCTGGACTTGGCTCCTGGCCCCCTTCGGCGTGGGCGGGCCCTCTGCGCCCCCGCGAGCACCCACGGCCCGGAGAAAAGGCGGACGGCCATTATAAGGATGTCTCCCCCGGCCGTCAACGGCCGCGCGAGGTCCGGCCGCCCCGCGGGGGGCGCGGGCGGCGCGCCGACCGGCCGCCCGCCCGCCTGGGGTGGGCACTGTAGAAGAATTGACACTCCCCCGGCCCCCCGTTATACTCAACCCCCGTCGTCGTGCCGAAACGGCTAATGCATCTGCCATTGCGGGGCTGCGGCCTCGGCCGGGCGTTCCTCGCCGGGCTCGCCGTCGCCTGCGTCGCGGGCCTCGCGCCCGGCGCAGGCGGGCGCGCGTTCGCGGACGACGCGCCCCCCGCCGCGGCGACCGCGCCCATGGACGTCGACGCGCTCGTGCGCGCGCTCGGCTCGGACTCGTTCTCCGAGCGCGAGGCGGCGACCGAACGCCTGAAGGCGCTCGGGCCCAAGGCCCAGCCGGCGCTCAAGGCGGCGCTCGCGAGCCAGGATGCCGAGGTCCGCTACCGCGCCCGGCTCCTGCTCGGGGCGACGGGGCGGAAGGTGCGCGAGCTCGTGGACCTCCTGCGCGGGGCGAGCGACCCGCGGCGCAACGCCTTCTTCGAGGAGCTGATCGCCCTCGGCGACAACGCCGTCGAGCCGCTGCTCGAGGTCCTCGAGCGCTCCTTCCCGACGTCGGGGACGGTGAACCCGGCCGACGCGCGCGTCGCCTTCTTCGCCCTCGAGGAGCTGAAGCGGCCGGCTGCGGTCGAGCGTCTGGTCGGGCTCATCTCGCGACCGATCCACGGCTGGCAGCAGCAGCTCGCCCGCACGCTCGGCAAGTGCGACGCCCGCGAGGCGCTGCGCCTCCTCGGGGAGCGGATCGGGGCGCGGGAGACGTCGCCCGAGTCCGTCCGCCTCTGCGCCGTCCAGGTCATCGCGTACCTGCCGCAGCAGACGGGCGACAACGAGCTCTGGCTGCCGATCGTCGCCGTCCTCCGCGACGGGCTCTCGGACCCGCAGGCCGGCGTGCGACGCGAGATCCTGAACGTCCTCCGCCTGACGAGGGGAAAGCCGGCCCAGGACGCGGCCCGCGAGGCCGTCCTCCTGGCCGTCGAGGACCGGGACGACAGCGTCCGCCTCGCCGCCGTGCAGCGGCTCGTCCAGCTGAAGGAGCCGCGCGTCCTGCCGTACCTGCGCCGCGCGCTCGCCGCCGAGGACCCGAAGCTCGTGATCGAGGCGACCCAGGGGCTCGGGCAGCTCGGCGACCGCTCGGCCGTGGCCGACCTGCTCGTCCTCATCGACCGGCCGGAGGACGCCGTCAAGGGGGCGGCGGTCGACGCCCTGCGGCTCCTCCGGGCGCGGCCGGCGGTGCCGCGGCTGGTCGAGCTGATCGAGTCGCCCGACGTCAACCCTCAGGTCCAGGCGAAGGCGATCCAGGCGCTCGGCGAGATCGGCGACCGGGCGGCCTTCGCGGCGCTCGCGAGCTACCACGAGCGCGCCCGCGCCTGCCCGCCGCCGGAGCGCGACGCGAAGAAGCTGCTCTACGGGCGGCTGGCGGTGCAGGCGATCGCCCAGATCGAGGGCGACGAGGCGACGGCGTTCGTCGTCGACCTCGTGCGGACGGCGAGCGACGACGAGATCAAGGAGGCGCTGCTCGCGGCGGAGCGCCGGCCCGCGGCCCAGGTCGGCCCGGCGGTGGCCGGGCTGCTCGAGCGGCGCTGGCTCTGGATCCGCACGACGACGGGCGTCGGCCCGCACGTCCGCCACTACGTCGCCCTGACGCTCGGCAAGCTCCGGTACCGCCCGGCCGTGCCGGCGCTCATCGCCCTCCTCGACGACGCGAACGAGGCGACGCGCCAGAGCGCCATCCAGGCGCTCGGCGAGATCGGCGACGCCCGCGGGGTCGAGGCCCTGAAGGCGGCGAAGGCGCGCCGGCCCGAGCTGCAGACGATGGTGGACGACGCCCTCGTGCGGCTCGGCGACCGCGAGATCCTCGACCCGAAGATCGCCAGGGCGAGCGAGGAGTGCGACAAGTTCCCGCGCGACACGTCGCGGCGCAACAACCTCGGCATCCTCTACCTGTACGCCCGCGAGTACGCGAAGGCGAAGGCGGAGTTCGCGAAGATCCTCGAGCAGGAGCCCGCGAACGAGGTCGCGGCCTACAACCTCGCCTGCACGGAGTCGCTCTCGGCGCGCGCGGACGAGGCCATCGAGTGGCTGCGGAGGTCGGTCGAGCTCGGGTTCGACGACTGGCAGCACATGGAACGCGACAGCGACCTCGACCCGATCCGCCACCTCGACGCCTACAAGGAGCTGATCCGCGAGCTCAAGGGCGGCGGGACCGGCGAGGGCCGGCGGCCGCCCGAGCCGCCGTTCGGCTTCGAGGGGTTCGGCGAGGACGGGCCGCGCCCCGCGATCGGCGGGGTCATGGAAGGCGGCGCGATCATCATCGAGGGCGGCGAGATGATGGTCGACCCCGAGGAGCTGCGGCGCGTGCTCATCGACGAGGAGCTGCGGCGCGTCATCGACGAGGGCGGCGGCCGCCTTCGCATCCGTGTCGTGGACCGAGTCGAGGTCGCGCCCGTGCCCGAGCCGGCGCCCGAAGAGGCTCCGCCGCCGAAGCTCTTCGACGAGGACCTGCCCCCGCCCGCCGGACGGCCGCCCGCCGAGCGCCCGTTCTGGTGGGAGGGCGCGGCGGCCGAGCCGGAGATGCGGCCGCTCGAGGGCGCCGTCCGGATCGTCGGCGACGACGGGCAGGAGCGCATCTTCGTCGTCGACGACGAGGGCGTGATCCGCCTGGTGCCGGTCGAGCCGGCCGAGCCCGCCCGCGTGGCACCCGTCCGGGTGGAGCCCGCCCGCGTGGCGCCGGTCCCGGTCAAGCGTGCGCCCGCGCCCGTGCCCGTTCCCGTGCCGGGTGGAGGCGGCGAATGAGGCCGTCGGGGCCGGTCGCGTGGCTCGCGGGGACGGCGGCGCTGTCGGCCGCCCTGACCGCCCTCCCGGGGGCCCCCCCGCCGGCCGCCGGCCACCTCGCCCCCGAGCGTGGGCCGGAATCCGTGAGTGTCGCCGACCCGTCGGCCAAGACAAGACCGAGCCGTCGGCTTCTCCCTGCGGAGCCCGTGGCGGTCGGCCCGGCGTCCGACTCCCTCGAGGCCGGTCCCGAACGCGCGCCCCTCGACGGCGCGGCGCTCGCCACCTTGCGCACCCTCGAGGCCCAGGGGCCGTCCGGCGACTGGGACCTGCGCGGCGCGACGCTCGCCGTCGAGCGCCGGGGCGCGGTCGAGGTTCACCGCCTGGCCCAGGCCGGCACCGGCGCCGGCGTCACCCCCGGCGCGCCGGCCGCAGCCGCGGCCGCCCCGCGCCGGTTCGCCGGCCGGCGCCCGCGGCTCTCGCCCGACGGCGAGATGGTCGCCCTCGAGCGCCCGGTCGGCGGGCCCGGCGAGTCGGCGGTCGTCGTCGTCGACGCCGCTCGCGGCACCGAGATCGTCCTCCCGGGCTTCGCCGCCGGCGAGCTTCACTGGTCCCCGGACGGCGGGCGCCTCGCGGTCGTCCTCCGGGTCGGGCAGCACGCGAACGTGTTCGTCTTCGATGTCGCCCGGACGAGCCTCTACCAGATCACCGAGTCGGGCGGGGGCTCGCCTCGCTGGCTCGGGCAGGGGTCGCGCCTCATCTACGAGGCGCCGCGCCGCGAGGGCGGCTTCGGTCTGTTCGTGCGCGACCGCGGCGGCCTCGGCGCCGCCCGGCTCTTCTGGGACGAGCCGGGGACGCCGTCGCCGGCCGCGGACGGGGACGTCGTCTAGCCGGGGGGGCCCGCCCGACGGCCTCGGCCGGGAACTTCACGCCGGGCATCGGGTACTTGGCATCGAGCACGTGAGCACGAGAGCCCTCGCCATCGTCCTGCTGCTGGCCGCCGCCGCGCCGGCCGGCGCCCAGACGCCGCCGCCGGCCCCGCCGCCCGCGCCCGCCTCGCCCGCGGCCGCCGCGGGGAGCGAGGCGTCCGCGCGCGTCGGCTCGCTGCTCTCCGTCCTCCGCGAGAGGACCGACGCCCGCCTGGATCCGGCCTGGCGCGACCTCATCGCCCTCGGCGACACGGCCGTGGCGCCGCTCGTGGCGACGGTCGGGCGCGCGCTCGCGACGGACGGGGCCGACCGGCTCGACGCCTACACCGCCCTCCTCGCGCTCGAGGAGATGAGGCGGCCCGCGGCCGTGCCGGGGCTCGTCGCCCAGGCGGAGCGGCTCCACCACTGGCGGCCGCGCGTCGCCATCGTCCTCGCCCGCATCGACGCACCCGCGGCCGCGGCCGCGCTCCGCGCCCGCCTCACCGACCGGACGGCGACCACGCCCGAGGCCCGGCTCGCCTGCGCCCGGCTCCTCGCCGCCCTCCCCGTCGCCGACGCGAACGGCGCGGCGGCCGTCGTCGAGGCGAGCGTGGCCGCACTCGACGACCCCGACCCGGCCGTCCGGGCCCTGGCGGTCTCGCTCCTCGACGAGAAGCGCCTCGCCCTCGCCGGCGAGCGGGCTCGCGAGCCGCTCCTCGCGGCCGCCGCCGCCTCGGTCCCGGCCGTGCGTCGCGTCGCCCTGCGCACCCTCGTCAGGCTGAAGGAGCCGCGCGTCCTCCCGCACCTCCGGCGCGCGCTCGCCGACGAGTCGGCCGAGGTCGCGACCGAGGCGGTGACGCTCATCGTGCGGCTCGGCGACGCGGCCGCCGCGCCCGACCTCATCGCCCTCCTCGTCCGTGTGGAGCCGGGGGGCGCGAGCGAGGCCCTCGCCCTGGTCGTCGCCCAGGCGGTCGGGCACTTCAAGCTCAGGGCCGCCGTGCCGCACCTCGTGCGCCTGCTCTCGGACGTGCACCCGTCGGCGGTGAAGAGGCAGGCCGTCCACGCGCTCGGCGAGATCGGCGACCCCGCCGCCTTCCCGGCGCTCGTGAGGTTCCACGCCGCCGTCGAAGACGCGCACAAGGGCCAGGTCCTGCTCGCGGTCGCGGGGATCGATGGCGCTCCGGCGACGGCCTTCGTCGCCGCCCAGCTCGCGGCGCTCGCGAAGGACGATCCGGCCGCCGAGGACATGCTGGCGGCCGCCGAGCGGAGGCGGGGCGCCGAGATCGGGCCGGCCGTCGTCGCGCTCCTCGCCCGGGCCGAGGGACCGCTGCGTCCGAGGGTCTGCGAGACGCTCGGCCGCATCCGTTACGCGGGCGGGGTCGATCCGCTCTGCGCGATCCTCGCCGAGGACGCGGCGGCCGACGCCCCGACCCTCCACGAGGTCCTCTGGGCGCTAGGCGAGCTCGGCGACCCGAAGGCGGCCGAGCCGCTGCGCGAGTTCCTGAAGCGCCGCGGGCCCGACCGCCAGTTCGAGGCGACGGCCCGCCTCGCCCTCGCCCGGATCGACCAGGCGGCGATCGCGAAGGCGATCGAGCGGGCCGAGGAGGAACTGCGCCGGCGCCCGTACGACACGAGCTGGCTGAACAGCCTCGGGATCTACTACACGCTCGCGAAGGACTACAAGAAGGGCGAGGAGCAGTTCAGGAAGATCCTCGAGCGCGACCCCTCGCACCAGATCGCCGTCTACAACCTCTCCTGCATCGCCTCGCTCGACAACCGTCCCGACGAGGCCGTCGAGCTCCTGCGGCAAGCGGTCAAGATGGGCATGCAGGACTGGCGCCACATGGAGAAGGACCGGGACCTCGACAACATCCGCGACCACCCCGGCTACCGCGACGTCATCCGCGGCCTCCAGGGCGCGGCCGTCCCCGGGGTCGAGGACGAGGAGCCGGTGCCGCCGGGGCAGTCCGTGCCGCGGGTCCGCGGGACCGATCTGCCGCGCGATTAGAGCCACCAGGGCAACACTCCCGCCGGGCGCTCGTGCCGGAGCCCGGGCAAGGAGGCCGGCAGCCGCTAATCGCGGCCCCCGCCCGCTTTCCGCTTGATCTCCGGCGCTTCGCGGGTAAAATGATCGCCCAACTTTTGCTCGCGAGGCGAAGCCCATGGCGGTCGAACGGACGCTCGTGTTCGTGAAGCCCGACGGCGTGCAGCGGCGGCTCGTCGGCCGGATCCTGTCGCGGTTCGAGGCGCGCGGCTTGAAGCTCGTGGGCCTGAAGCTCATGCGGGTGAGCGAGGACCTCGCGCGCACGCACTACGCCGAGCACCAGGGCAAGGGGTTCTACGAGCGGCTCGTGAAGTTCGTGACGAGCGGACCGATCGCCGCCGCCGTGATCGAGGGGAACCACGCGATCAAGGTCGTCCGCGAGATGATGGGCAAGACGTTCTGCTACGACGCCGCCCCGGGGACGATCCGCGGCGACCTCGGGATCTCGAACCAGTACAACCTGATCCACGGGTCCGACGGCCCGGACGCGGCGCGGCGCGAGATCGAGCTCTACTTCAAGCCGGACGAGCTGCTCTCCTACGCGGTCACGGACGACGTGTGGATGGCGGCCGAGTGACGGGCCGATGACGCCCTTGTGACGCCCGGGGCGGTAGATGGCAAGGCGCTCTCGGCGGCCGACGTGGAGCGGGCGCTCGCCGAGGTGCGGGCGCGGGCGGAAGGAGCGCGAGTGGCGAAGGTGCGGCCCTTCGGGGCGCACGGTCTCAGGCTCAGGCTCAAGCCGCCGCCCGACCGGGGCGGCGAGCCGCTCGACCTCGTGCTCGTCCACGGCGGGGCCGCGCCGCGCCTCTTCGGGGCGCCGGTCGAGACGGCGGGCGCGAGCGGCGCGGCCGAGGCCGCCCGCGCGAGCGAGCTTGAGGCCGGCCCATCGCCCTTCGCCCGGCAGGCGCGAGCCCGGCTCGAGGGCGCCCGGCTCCGGGCGATCCGCCAGCCTCCGGGCGAGCGCGTCGTCTTCCTCGACCTCGAGCACCGGGGCCCGGACATGCCCGGCGGCGGCGAGGCCCTCACGCTCGCGGTCGAGCTCACGGGACGCGGCGCCAACGCGGCCCTGGTCGGCGCGGACGGCCGGGCGATCGCCGTCGCGCGCCCGAGCCCTCACCCCGGCCCTCTCCCGGGGGGAGAGGGGAAGCCGCGGCGCCAGCTGGCGGTCGGCGAGCCGTACGCCCCGCCCGCGCAGCTCGCGGGCGGTCCCGCGGGCGCGCCCCCGATCGGCGCCCGCCCGCCGCTCTTCCCGGACGTCGCGCCGGAAGCGGCGACCCTCGCCTACGGCGGCCGGCTCGCCGCCTGGGGCGCCGCGCTCGAGGCCGCGGCCGGAGCCGCCGAGGCGCGCGCCGCCCTCGTCTCCGACCTCGACCGGCGGGTGAAGAAGCTCGAGGGCGCGCGACGCAAGCTCGAGGAGGCGGTCGCGGCCGGCGCCGACGCCGAGCGCTGGCAGCGTCTCGGCCACCTCCTGCTCGCGAACCTGCACCGCCTGCGGCGCGGGATGGCGTCGATCGAGGTCCGCGACGACTACGCGGGCCTGGCCGCGCCGCCCGCGACGATCGACCTCGACCCGGCCCTCCCGCCCCCGCGCCAGGCGGAGCGGCTCTTCAAGCGGGCGAAGAAGCTCCGCCGCGGCGTCGAGGTCGCGGGCGAGCGGCTCCTCGCCGTCGCGGCCGACCTCGAGCGCGTCGAGCGGGCGCGGGCGGCGCTGGCCGCGGGCGCGACGGTCGAGGAGGCGCGCGCCCTCGCCGGCGGCGGCCCGCGCGCGGTCCGGCCCCCGGGGCGAAGGCGCGGGCCGGCGGGCGGGCCGGGGGCGGGCGCGCGAGCCGAACCGTCGGGGCCGCGCCGGTTCCTCTCGCGCGACGGGCTCGAGATCCTGGTCGGGCGCTCGAACGCCGAGAACGACCGGCTGACGACGCGCCTGGCGAAGGGCAACGACCTCTTCTTCCACGTCGAGGGGTTCGCGGGCTCGCACGTGATCGTCCGGGCCCAGGCGGGGAAGAGCGTGCCGCTCGAGACGATGCTGGACGCGGCCGCGCTCGCCGTGCACTACAGCAAGGCGCGGGACCACGCGAAGGCGTCGGTCTCCTACACGCCGCGGAAGTACGTGCGCAAGCCGAAGGGCGCGCCGGCCGGGCTCGTGAGCCTCGACCGGCACCAGACGCTGTTCATCCGCCCGGACGAGGAGCGTCTGCGGCGGGTCCTCGCGACGGCCGGCGGGGCCGCCGAGGCGGAGGATGAACCGGGGGCGCCGCCCGAGCGTCCAAGTTGACTCGGGGAGACCAACCAGGGTGAGCGGGGAGGTTCCGGTGGTGGAGACACGCGAGGGAACGAGGACGAGGACGCGGACGGCGACGGGAGCGGGCCTCGTCATCGCGGCCGCGATCGGCGCGACGATGGCGCTCGGCGGCTGCAACGGGGCGGAACCGAAGTCGCCCGAGGAGCGCACCAAGACCGCGGTCCAGTCCTACAAGGAGGGCGTGAGCCTCTACAACGAGGGCAAGCGCGACCAGGGGATCGAGAAGCTGCGCGATGCGACGAGGCTCCAGCCCGACTACACGCTCCTGCGGAAGGACCTCGGCACCATGCTTCTCGACCGCGCGCTGCAACGCGATGGCGCGTCGATCCAGCTCCAGTACGAGGCGGACATCGCGAAGCGGGAGAACCGGGCGCAGGAGGCCGCCGACAAGGAGAAGCGGGGCTCGGAGTTCGCGGCGCTCGCGAGGGCCGACTTCATGGAGGCGCGCGACAACTTCGAGTTCGTCTACGACCGGTGGCCGCAGCCCGACGAGCGCGCGAACGCGGCCTACAACCTCGCCCAGGCCTATACCGGGCTCGGCCAGTTCAAGCGGGCGCGCGACCTCCTGGAGGAGGCGATCGAGGCGGCCCAGCCGACCGGCCCCCTCCGCGAGAAGCTCGAGCGCACGCTCGCCCTCCTCAAGGAGGCGGCCCTGCGCGAGGAGCGGCTCGGCCAGCGCTGAGGGGCGTCGGCCTGGATCGAGCTCGAGTCGAGCTTGAACGGAGCCTCCCCGGGCGGCGAGCGCGTGCTCCGCCGCGCGAAGGTCCTCGCCGCGGTCTTCCTCGTCGCCCTGATCCTCGTCACCGTCGGCGCCGCCGCGATCTCGCGCGGCGGCGCGGCCGGCCGCGTGATCGCCGGGATGGCGGCCTCCGTCGCCGCGGGCGCCGCCGCCTCGGTCGCCGCGTACGCCCTCGCCCGCGCCGTCCACCGGCGCGGCCTCCCGGGCGCGGCATCGCCCGTCTACCTCGGGGTCGTGCTCCTCGGGATCGGCATCGCGGCCGCGGCGAGCGCGGTCCTCGGCCCCCCGGGCGGGCCCGTCGAAGGCGCCGCCGCGGCCCTCGCGGGCGTGCTGCTGGCGGAGGTCGGGCGGACGCTCGGGTCGGGGAGGTAGTCGCCGCCGGTCCGGCGCCGGCCGCGTCAGGGCCGGATCGAGGTGACCTTCCAGCCCTCGTCGTCGGCCACGAGCGTGAAGACGTACTCGGTCGTCTGGCGCGCCGAGCCGTTCCTCACGAGCACGCGGATCGTGGCCTCGCGCGCGCCGAGCTGCACGTTCACGGGCTTTCGCGTCGTGTGGTCGAGCGTCGGGCGGACGCGCTCGACCAGGCGCTCGAGGTACTTCGTCACCGTCCCGTCCAGCTCCTCGAGCTTCGCGTCCGGGAAGAAGGCGGGCCAGAGGTAGAGGGGGCGCAGGCCCTCGACGTCGCCGGCCTGGATCCCGTCGAAGACGGCGTCGACGACGGCGAGCGGGCTGCCGGGCGGGAGCGCGACGGCGGGCGGGGTCCCGGCCGCGGGCGGCGTCCCGGTCCCCGGGGCCGCGGCCGGCGCCGGCGCTCCCGGCGTGGACGGCGCGCCCGCGGGCGGCGCCGCGGCCTTGCCGGGCGTCGCCTCGCCCGGGGCGGCCGCCGGCGCCGGCTGGATCGGCTTGCCGTCGAACGGGCAGAAGCTCCACGCGCGGTCCATCGCGCGCCCGCAGTCCGCGCACGTGAGGGGCAGCCTGGTGCCGTCCTCGGGGCAGAACTTGAAGGCGGGGTCGACGTCGCGCCCGCAGGTGGGGCAGCCCGGCTGCGCGGCGGCGTCGCCGGCGAGGCTCAGGACGGCGGCGACCGCCGCGAGGAAGGACGCGAGAGCGGACGCGATGCGCATGTCGTTCGGGCCTCCGGCACCCGACGGGATGGTACGCGTCGCGCGACGGCGTGTCAAAGCCGCGCCGCCCTCTACCGGAGCGCCCGCAAGACGTTGAACGCCCACGCGAGCAGGATCGTGAGGAGGAGCGAGAGCGCCGCGCGGCGCGACGCCGCGGGGGTCACGCGGGCGGCGATCGGCACTCCGAGGGCGGCGATCGGCGGCCCCGCGAGGGCGAACGCGACGGCGACGAGGAAGATGACGAAGCCGGCGGGCTGGGTGATGGCGGCGGCGGCGAGACGCCCGCGCGCGGCGAGGGCGAAGGCCGTCGTCATGCCGCAACTCGGGCACGGCAGGTCCGTCCAGAGCTGGAAGCCGCAGGGCGGGAGGCCCAGGCGCTCGTGGGTCCCGAGGCCGCGCGGATCCGGCTCGAGGCGGAACGCGAGCGCGAGGACGGTCGCGGCGAGGACCGCGGCGACGAGGAAGAAGAGGCGCTCGCGCGTCGAGGCGCGGGGCGGCCGCGGCGGCGACGCCGGCGGCGCGCCCGGCGACGCGGCGGCCCGCGCCGGGCTCGGAGCGTGTGGATCTTTCCGATTCACACGCTCTTCGCCGGTCTTCGGCTTCGGGGGGCTCCGCCCCCCGGAGCCCCCGCAGCCGAGCGCGCGGCAAGGATTTGGCTTCGTCTTCCGCGCGCTCGGCTCAAAGGGTGTGAATCTTTCCGATTCCCACCCTTTTCGCCGGTCTTCGCCTTCGGGGGGCTCCGCCCCCCGAACCCCCCCGGAGCCGAGCGCGCGGCAAGGATTTGGCTTCGTCTTCCGCGCGCTCGGCTCAACGGGTGTGAATCTTTCCGATTCCCACCCCTTTCGCCGGTCTTCGTCTTCGGGGGGCTCCGCCCCCCGAACCCCCCCGGAGCCGAGCGCGCGGCAAGGATTTGGCTTCGTCTTCCGCGCGCTCGGCTCAACGGAACGCCGTGCGGAACCACTGCTCGAGGCGATCGAGGCCGCGCTCGATCTCCGCGGTCGCCGTCGCGTAGGAGAGGCGGACGTGGCGCGGGCTGCCGAAGGCCTCCCCCGGGACCATGAGCACGTTTGCGCCCTCGAGCGCCGCGTCGCAGAAGGAGGCGGCGCCCTCGACCGGGAGCCCGGACGGTCCGGCGCGCCGGCCGATGAGGCCGCCGATCCCGAGGAAGGCGTAGAACGCCCCGCGCGGCTCGACGAGGGTGCAGCCCGGGAGCCGGCGCAGGCGCTCGCACATGAGGCGACGGCGCGCGTCGAAGGCCTCGCGCATGGGCGCGACGATCTCGTCGCCGGCGCGGAGGGCGCGGGCGGCCGCCGCCTGCGCGATCGAGGCGGGGTTCGAGGTCGAGTGGCTCTGGAGGCGCATGGCGGCGTCGATCGCGGGCGCCGGGCCGGCGGCGTACCCGATGCGCCAGCCGGTCATGGCGAAGGCCTTCGACGCCCCGTTGACGACGATCGTGCGCTCGCGCAGGCCGGGGAGAGTGGCGATCGACTCGTGGCGCGCCTCCCCGTAAACGAGCTTCTCGTAGATCTCGTCCGAGATCACGGTCACGTCCGGGTGCCGGCGGACGACGTCGGCGATCGCCTCGAGGTCGGCGCGGTCGAGCAGCGCCCCCGTCGGGTTCGACGGGGAGTTCAGGACGAGCACGCGCGTGCGCGGCCCGATCGCCTCCGCGAGCGCCCGGGGGCTGAGGCGCCAGCCCTCATCCTCGAGCGTCTCGACGAGCACGCTCCGCGCCTCGGCGAGCCTCGCCATCTCGGGGTACGAGAGCCAGTAGGGCGCGGGGATGATCGCCTCGTCGCCCGGGTCGAGGAGGACCTGGAAGAGGTTGTAGAGCGAGTGCTTCGCCCCGCAGGAGACGAGGACCTCGTCGGGACGGTACTCGAGCCCCTGGTCGCGCTTCAGCTTCTCGCACACCGCCGCCTTCAGGTCGGGCGTCCCGCCGGCCGGCGTGTACTTCGTGTCCCCGCGGTCGATCGCCGCGCGCGCCGCCGCCTTCGCGACCTCCGGCGTGTCGAAGTCGGGCTCGCCGGCCGTGAAGCTCACGACCTCGACGCCCTTCGCCTTGAGCGCCCGCGCGCGCGCCGCCAGCGCGAGCGTCACCGACTCCTGCACCCCCTCGATCCGCCGCGCGAGCCGCATGCTCGAAGCCTCCCAAGCCCTCGAAAGCCGCGCCATCCTACTCGCGCGGGCGGCCCTCGGCAAGGCGCGGACCTGACCGACCTGACCGTCGAGCGCGGTCTCAGTCGGCGGCGACGAGCGCGTGGTGCCGGTGGAGGAGGCCGAGCAGGTAGCGCAGCGCGGCCGGCTCGACGTCGGTCCCGTCGCCGGCGAGCGCCGCGACGGTCGAGTCGACGTCGATCCGCGCGCCCGAGGCGGCGCGCTCGAGCAGGAGGACGAACGGGCGCGCGGCCGGGTAGCGGAAGATCGCGCCGCCGACCGAGAGGAGGAGGATCCCGTCGTCGCGCTCCGCCCAGGCGACGCCGCCGGGGAAGGGAGCGCGGACGGTCGCGGGCAGGGCCATCGCGCGCGGCAGCGGGTCCGGGCGGGCGAAGTAGCCGAACGCCGTCGCGTGGGCGAGCGCCTTCTCCTCGATCCGATCCCGCAGCTCCGGGGCGTCGAGCCCGCGCCCGAGGGAGCCGGCGAGGTCCGTGAGGCTCGCCCGCCCGCGCCGCTCGCCGAGCGAGGGGTGGGGAAGCGTGCTCGCGAGCGGGGCCCGGCCTTCCTCGATCAGCTCGGCGGCGGCCTGGTCGACGAGCCGGTACGGGGAGGCGTCGCGGAAGAGGCCGAGGGCGAGGGTCGTGCAGAGCCCGCCGTCGGACTCGGAGACGTGCCACCACTCGGCCGGCCAGCAGAAGACGTCGCCGGGCTCGCCCTCGATCGCGATCGCGTCCTCGCGGTAGGGCGCGTAGTCGAGCTCGTTCAGCAGGACGACCTTGAGCTCGGAGCCGGGGGCGACCTCCGGGCGGTCGGCGAAGTAGTCGTAAGGCCAGAGGAGGAAACGCTTCTTGCCCTCGAGGACGAAGGTCACCACGTCCTGGTCGTCCTTGTGGACGCCGAAGAAGCCCGAGCGGTACGCACCCGCGAAGAGGTCGAGGATCGCGGCCCCGGGCCGCACTCCATCCACCTCGGCGAGCGAGGCCAGCACGGACTGGGCCCGCCGCCAGATCTCCGGGTCGGCGCTCTGGATGTTGTTGACGACGAGGCCGGCGTCGCCGAGCGTCGCGTCCAGGCGGCGCACGTAGCCGGCGATCGAGCCGTCCTCGGCCGTCGGGTGGTCGCCCGCCCGCAACGTGCGCGCCTTCCCCTTCGAGTAGAGGCGCACGCTCGCGCGCCGGTCCTTCGCCTGCCACGCCTCGGAGGCGCTCCGCAGCCACCCGAACGCCTCGTCCGGGGTCGCGAGCGGCCCGCCGAGCGGGTTCCGCCACACCCCGGGCTTCCTCGCCCGCAGGTGGTCGATTCCGAGCTCGCGCCAGAAGAGGTCCTTCGGGTTCGCGATCGTCGCCTGGGCCGTCATGCTCGCCTCCGGAAGGTTCGGGGGGGTCGAGAACGAGCGGGGCGGGGCGGCCGCGACCGCCGCCCCGCCCTCGCCCCGCCGGGTCGTCCTAGAACTTCCCGGCGTACTTGCCCGCGCCCGCGCCGGCCCGGAGACCCGTCCGCACCGCCAGGTTCCGCGTCTCCGTGGCCCGCTCGCACGCCTCGAGGTCCGCCGCCGTGATCCGGATCGCCTTCGCGCCGCTCTTCGCGCTCTCCATCGTCGTATCTCCTGTCTTCTCTGTGCTTTACTCTCGCCCGCGACCCGTTGCCGCGTGGACGCCGGGTACAGGAGCACGGCGCGTGCCGCGTCCCCCCATGGGCCGGCGATGCAGACAGGAGGCGGATCTCCCAGCGCCGGGAGCGGCGAGCGTCGGCTGCCGACACGCCCCCGCGTCGGCGCCCGACGCCCCGCGTCGGACGGCGGACACGCGGAGGCCGGCGCCCTCCGGCCGCCCGCCCCCCATGCGCTTGCACGCCTCCGCCAACGCGTCTACCATGCAGTTCCCGGAGGGTTGCCAGAGCGGCCGAATGGGGCTGACTTGAAATCAGCTAGCGTACCGAAAGTACGCTCGGGGGTTCGAATCCCTCACCCTCCGCCCCCGCCGGCCCCGGGCGGTGCGCGGCCGGAGCGGCGGCCGCGGTCCTTCGCCGCGCACGCGACCGGGACCTCGGCAACGGTCCGGGAGGCGAGTGAAGCCGGAGATCGACGAGAGGGAATTCACCGGCACGACGCGCTTCGAGGTGCGGCGGCGGATCGGGGCCGGGAGCTTCGGCGTCGTCTACGAGGCGTTCGACCGCGAGCGCGGCGCGGTCGTGGCCCTCAAGGCCCTGCACCTCAGGAGCTCGGAGGCGATCTACCGGTTCAAGCGCGAGTTCCGGGCCCTCGCCGACATCGTCCACCCGAACCTCGTCCTGCTGTACGATCTGCTCTCGACCGGCGACCGGTGGTTCTACACGATGGAGCGGGTCGAGGGCGTCCCGTTCATCGAGCGCGTTCGCCCGACCACGGCGGCGTGGGGCCGCCTGAGCCAGCTCTCGACGGCGTCGGCGAGCGGAGACGCGGCGGCCGGCCCGGCCACGTTCCTCGAGGCGGCCACGGCCCACGAGGGCGCGGGCGATCCGGAAGGCAGCGAGGGGCCGGGTCGCATCCCCCCTCCGCCGCTCCCGCCGCTCGACGAGGGTCGGCTGCGCGGCGCCCTCCTCGGGCTCGCGTCCGGGATCGAGGCCCTCCACGCCGCCGGAAAGCTCCACCGGGACCTGAAGCCGTCGAACGTCCTCGTCACGCCCGCCGGTCGGGTCGTGATCCTCGACTTCGGGGTGGTCGCCGAGATCGACCAGCCCGACACGTCGGGCGGGGTCTTCGGCACCCCCGCCTACATGTCGCCCGAGCAGGCCGTGGCCGGGCCGCCGTCGCCGGCGAGCGACTGGTACTGCGTCGGGGTCATGCTCTACCTGGCCCTGACCGGCGTCCTCCCCTACTCCGGACGGCCGACGGACGTCCTCCTGAAGAAGATGCGGGAGGACGCCCCGCCGCCCGAGACCCGCGCGCCCGGGCTGCCGCCCGACCTGGCGGCCCTCTGCCGCGCCCTCCTGCGCCGGGATCCCGCCGCGCGGCCCACGGGGCGCGAGATCCTCCGGCGCCTCCGCGCCGGCGCCTCGCCGGCGGGCGCCAACCCGGCGGCCGCGTCCGAGCGCCTGCCCCCCGTCCCGATCGCGCCGTCGTCGCCGTTCGTCGGCCGGGAGCGCGAGCTCTCCACCCTCCTCGCCGCCTTCGAGGAGACGAACGCGGGCCGGGCCGTCGCCGTCCGCGTCCACGGGCACTCGGGGATCGGGAAGAGCGGTCTCATCCGCCGGTTCCTGGACGAGGTCTCGCAGCGCGAGCCCGAGGCCGTGGTCCTCGCCGGGCGCTGCTTCGAGCGCGAGTCCGTCCCCTACAAGGCGCTCGACACCGTCGTCGATGCCCTGAGCCGGCATCTCGAGACCCTCCCGCGGGACGAGGTCGAGGCGCTGCTCCCCGCCGACGTGCCCGCGCTGACGCGCCTCTTCCCCGTGCTGAAGCGCTCGCCGGCCGTGGCCGCGGCGCGGCGGCGCGTGACCGAGCCGGCGGACCCGACCGAGCTCAGGCGGCGCGCGTTCGCCGCCTTCCGGGGCCTGCTCGTGCGCCTCGCCGCCCGGGCGCCCCTCGTCATCGCCATCGACGACCTCCAGTGGGGAGACGCGGACGGCGCCCGGCTCCTCCACGACGCCCTGAAGCCCCCCGACCCGCCGCCGCTCCTCCTCGTCGCCGTCCACCGGAGCGAGGAGGCATCGGCGGTGCCCGTCGTCGAGGCCCTCCGCGACCTCGAGGGGCTCGCCGACGCCGCGATCTCGGTGCGGGAGGTCGTGGTCGCCGAGCTGCCCCTGGATGAGGCGCGCCGGCTCGCGGAGTCGCTCCTCGGCCCCACCCCCGACGCGACCGCCCGGGCCCGGGCGATCGCCGACGAGTCGCGGGGGAACCCGCTCTTCGTCGACGAGCTCGTCCGTCACGCCCTCGAGGCCCGGGCGGGCGCGCACGTCGGACCCGGGGCCGGTCCGGGCGGGGCCGCGGCCGCGGGGGCCCCGGCCGCCGGCCTCGCGCCCTCCCGGGACCGCCTCGACGACGCCATCCGGGCGCGGGTCGCGGGCCTCCCCGAAGGGGCGCGCAAGCTGATCGAGACGATCTCGATCGCGGGCCGGCCCATCGAGGCGCGAACCGCCTGCCGGGCGGCCGGGCTCGAGGGCGTGGGGCTCGAGGCGGAGCGCGTCCTCGCGTCCGCCCACCTCGCCCGGGCGCGGGCCCTGAGGTCGCCGGACGACGCGCCGCCCGGGGCGGCGGGCGAGCGCCGCGAGGTCGAGGAGATCGAGGCCTACCACGACCGCGTCCGCGAGGCCGTCGCCTCGGGGCTCGAGCCCGAGGCGCGACGGGCGATCCACGCCCGCCTCGCCACCGCGCTGCAGGACGTGGGCGACGCGGACCCCGAGACGCTCGCCGCCCACTTCGAGGGCGCGGGCGACCGCGCCGCGGCGGCCGGCCACGTCGAGGAGGCCGCCCGGCGCGCCGCCTTCGCCCTCGCCTTCGACCGGGCCGCGCGGCTCTACGGGCGCGCCCTCGAGCTCTCGGCGGCGACGGGCGAGAGGGCGCGCGACCTCGAGACGCGGCGCGGCGAGGCCCTGGCCAACGCGCGGCGCCCGGCCGAGGCGGCCGCGGTCTACCTCGCCGCCGCCGAGGGAGCCGGCGGGCGCCAGGCCCTGGAGCTCCGGCGGCGGGCCGCGGAGCTCCTCCTCATGGGCGGCGACATCGACCGCGGGCTCGCGGTCGTGCGCGCGGTCCTGGGCGCGGTCGGCCTCGCCCTCCCCGGGGGACGGCTCCGCGCCCTGCTCGAGCTCCTCTGGCTGCGCGCCCGGGTGCGGCTGCGCGGCCTCGGCTTCGTCGCCCGGACGCCGGACGAGGTCGCCGAGGACGACCTCCGGCAGGTGGACGCGGCCTGGTCGGCCGCCGCCGGGCTCGGGGCGGTGGACCTGCTCCGCGGCGCCGTCCTCCAGACGCGCCAGCTCCTGCTCGCGCTCGCCGCCGGCGAGCCGTTCCGCATCGCCCGCGCCCTCGCCCTCGAGTCCGTGTACGTGTCGGGCGGCGGGGTCCGCTGGCGCGAGCGGGCGGCGGCGGCCTCGCGGGCGGCCGCGGACCTCGCCGCCGGGCTCGACCACCCGTACGCGAGCGCGTTCGCGACGCTCTGCGCGGGCGGCACCGCGTTCAACGAGGGACGCTTCCGGGACGCGGCCGCGGCGCTCGAGCGCGCCGTCGAGAGCCTGCGCGACGGATGCGAGGGCGCGACCTGGGAGCTCGGGCAGGCGCGAGCGTTCCTGATCGGGAGCCTCTACTACCTGGGCGAGTGGGGCGAGATCTCGAGACGCGCGCCCGCCCTCCTCGACGAGGCGCTCGAGCGCGGGGACCGCAACGTCGCGACCATCCTCCGCAACCGGGGCCTCGCCTGCGCCTTCCTCGCGGCCGACGCGCCCGAGCGGGCGCGCCGCGAGCTCCTCTCGGCGCCCGAGCCCCACTCGCGCGAGGGACCCCAGCTCCAGAACTACCGGGCGTTCGGCGCCCGCGTCGAGATCGACCTCTACGAGGGGCGCGCGGCCGACGCCCTCCGGACCCTGTCGGACGGGTGGGCCCTGGTCCGGCGCTCGGTCGCCTGGCACCTCCAGGTCTACCGCCTCGAGGCCCGGGACCTGAAGGCGCGGGTCGCCCTGGCGGCGGCGGCCGCGGCCGGCGCCGGCAGCCGGCACCGCGCCTCCCTCCTCCGCCTCGCCCTCGGCGAGGCGCGGCGGATCGAGCGGGAGCGCGCGCCCTGGGCCCTGCCGCTCGCCGCCCTCGCGCGCGCCGGAGCCGCCGCCCTCGGCGACGATGCCGACCGGGCCCGGGCGGCGGCGCTCCTCGACGCCGCCGCGCGGGGCCTTTCGGGCGCCGACCTCCGCCTCCACGCCGCCGCCGCGCGGAGGCGCCGGGGCGAGCTCGCCGGCGGCCCCGAGGGCCGCGACCTCGTCTCCGCCGCCGACGCCCTCATGGCCGAGCAGGGGATCCGGAACCCGGCGCGCGTGGCGGACCTCCTCGCGCCGGGACGGTACGGGGGTAGACGAGGACCGGGCCCCTAAAGGCCCGCCTGCACGCGAGAGCGGAGCGCCTCGAGGGCCAGCTCCACGCAGGCGAGGGCGCTGTCGCGGTCGACGAAGCGCACCCTCGCGGTCGACGAGGCGATGTGGTCGATCTCCGCCCGGACCCGCCGCTTGAGCTCTTCGCGCTCGGCGGGAGGCCGCCCGGCCGCGTCCACGAGGGCGTCGAGGTCGGTCCGGATGCGACCCGCGGCCTCGGAGTCGAGCACCTCGCGAGCCGTGAGCGAGGTGGGTCGCCAGGCGTCGGCGAGGAAGGCGTCCACGGTCGAGCGGTTGATGCGCCGGTAGGTCGAGGTGAAGGCCCGCGACCACTCGTAGCCGCCGACGTCGCTCGAGAGGCGAAGGTCGCCCCCGGCCCCGGCGGCGACCGAGGCGTCGAGCAGGCCCTCGACCTTGGCCATGGCCCCGAGGATCTGCGGCTCGGACGCGCCCTCGAGCCAGCCCTCGTCGCCGAGGTAGGCGGGCTCGAACCCGTTGCGGACGGCCGGGTCGCCGAGGGCCGTGAACGGCTCGAACGGCCTGGGGGGCGGAGCGGGGGCGGGCGGCGGGAGGACCGGCGCGGGCCCGCTCGCCGGGAGCGTGCGGCCGACCTCGAGGAGCGCCCTCGCGAGGGGCGAGAAGGCCGCGACCTCGCTCGCCGAGTAACCGTTTCGATTCGTGTCCTTCGCGCGGAGGTCCTGCGTGACCTGGCGGACGGTCGAGTCGAGTGCGGCCCCGTCGAGGCGCGCCCGCTCCGGGAGCCGGCTGCGGGCGAAGGCGTAGAGCTGCTCGACGGCAAGGGCCTCGTTGCCCCGCCCCTCGGCCTTGAGGCGCGTCGCGAGCGCGGTCGCCTCGGCCGCGCTCACGACCCCGTTGCTTCCGGCGGACGCGCGCAGGAGGTCCGCCACGTGTCGAAGGCCCCGGTCGGGAACGGCGTGGGCGATCCGGCCCGACGGCTGCGGGACCGCGAGGACGCGGCCGAGCTCCGCGAGCGAGCGCCCGACCGGAGTGGGTGCGCCGCCGGCGTCGACGAGCCAGCCCCGGACGAGCGGCCGCGCCCGATCCAGTTGCTCGCGCGACACCCGACCGTCGCGGGCGCCGTCGGCGGCGTCGAGCATCTCGAAGACGCGCGCGAGAGCGAGCGCCTCCGTCCCGCGGCCCTGCTCCCGGAGACCGGCCGCCGCCCGACCGGCCTCGCTCCGCGCGATCACCGGGTCGGCGCCGCCCGCCCTGTCGAGGAGCGTCGCGATGTGATCGTACGCCCGGGCCTCCGGGAAGGCGGCCGCCGCCGCGCCCCGCGGCGCCGCGCCGGCGACCGGCGCCGTCTCCGCGCTGGAAGCGGGTGCCGACGCCTCACCGGACGATGGCGCAGGCACGATGTCGAACCCCGAGCTTCTCGAGCCGCCGACTCCGCCGACGCTCATGCGTGTACCCTCCGTCTGCAGGGTCGGTCTTACTCCCGGCGTCGCCCGACTGTCAACGGGCGTCGCGGCCGGGCGCGGGTCGGGGCCCGCGGCGACGACGTCTTCACGCCCCCGCGGGGACCGTGAACGTCTCGATCCCGCGGCGCGCGATCTCCGGGAGGAAGCGCTCGAGCGCGGCGGCCGTGGCCGGGCGGTCGTAGCCCCAGCTCGAGCCCGTGCCGGAGTCGTGGAGGTCGAGGACGGCGTCGAGGCCGAGCGCGGCCGCGCGCTCGACGTGGGCGAGCATGCGGGCGGCGAGGTCGGGGCCGGCCTCCGCGGCGAGCGTCCAGTCGTCGAAGTCGCTCGTCCAGTGGACGTGGGTGCGGCCCAGGCTCGCGAGGACGGCGAGGCGCGGGTCGAGGACTCCGGCGGCGAGCGTGCCCGTGGCCGCCGGGACCGTCTCGGAGACGATCTTGACGCCGTAGGGCAGGCGGACCGGGATCGGCGCGTCGGCCGGGAGGCCCGCCTCGCGGCGGCAGGCGCGGATGACGTCGTCGTTGCGGCGGAGGTCGTCCGCCAGCCGGCGCCAGTCCTCGGGACGGACGTGCGAGTAGGTGTGGTTGCCGGCGACGTGCCCCTCCTCGAGGACGCGCCGGACGAGGGCGCAGGCGCGCGCGCGGTCGCCGCCGCACCAGGGCGCCTCCTCGATGTTCCGCCCGAGCAGGAAGAACGTGGCCCGGGCACGCGCGGCCCGGAGGAGGTCGAGGACCCGCCCCGTGACCGGCCCGGGACCGTCGTCGAACGTGAGGGCGACGCGGGGCACGGCGGGGGGCCCTTAGGAAGCGGGCGCCAGGGCCGGCGCGCTCGCGTCCTTCGGGCTCCCGCCGCGCAGCCGCGCGAGCGCGCGCAGCCGCGCCTTCAGCCCGTCCGCCTGCCGGCGCGCGAGGCTCGACCAGGGCGTCGCCGCTTCCGGCTCGATCCGATCGTCCATGGGCCCTCCTCGCCGACCGCCGACGGCGGCCCATCGTACGCGCCCGCCGCCCTTCGTGATAGACTCTCCCCCATGTCGACCGAGATCCGCAAGACGACCTGCAACCGCGATTGCCCGGACGCCTGCGAGATCGTCGCGACCGTCGAGGACGGGCGCGTCACGAAGCTCCAGGGAAGCCGCGAGCACCCCGTCACGCGCGGGTTCCTCTGCTTCCGCACGAACCAGTTCCTGCGCCTCCAGTACGACCGGGACCGCCTGACGACGCCGCTCCTCCGCCGCCGCGAGGGCGCCGATCTCGAGCCCGTCTCGTGGGACGAGGCGCTCGACTTCGCCGCCTCGCGGCTCCTCGCGATCCGGCGCGAGTCGGGCCCGGCGGCGATCTTCCACTACCGGAGCGGCGGGTCGCTCGGCCTCCTTAAGCACCTCGCCGACTGGTTCTTCGAGCGGTTCGGGCCGGTGACGGCGAAGCGCGGCGACATCTGCTCGGGCGCCGGCGACGCCGCCCAGGAGACGGACTTCGGGGTCGAGGACAGCCACGACCTCTTCGACCTCCCGAACGCGCGCCAGGTCATCCTCTGGGGCAAGAACGTCTACACGTCGAGCCCGCACACGATCCCGGTCCTGCGCGAGGCCGCCGCCCGCGGCGCGCGCCTCGTCCTCATCGACCCCGTCTGGCACCGGACGGCCGGCCTCTGCGAGCGCTTCATCCAGCCGCGTCCCGGCGGCGACTTCGCCCTCGCCATGGGCGTCGCCCGCGTCCTCTTCGAGCGCGGCTGGACGGACCCGGAGGCCGCCGCCTACTGCGACCACCTGGACGACTTCCGCGCCCTCGCGTTCCGGCGCCCGGTCGAGGCGTGGGCGGGCGACGCCGGGGTCGGCGCCGGGACGTGCGAGGACATCGCCCGCCGCCTCGGCCCCGGCAAGCCGTGCGCGATCCTCGTCGGCTGGGGCATGGGGCGGCGCGTGAACGGGGCCGGCATCGTGCGCGCCCTCGACGCGCTCGGCGCGATCTCGGGGAACCTCGGGATCCCGGGCGGCGGCGTGTCCTTCTACTTCAAGCGCCGCGCCGCCTTCGACACGTCGTTCGTCCGCGGCCTCAAGGTCGCGCCGCGCTCGATCTGCGAGCCGCTCTTCGGCCCGGAGGTCCTGGCCGCGAAGGACCCGCCGATCCGCGCCGTCTGGATCACGGCGGGCAACCCGATCGCCATGCTGCCCGAGTCGCTGACGATCGAGAAGGCGCTCCGGACGCGCGACCTCGTCGTCGTCGTCGACTCGTTCTTCACGGACACGGCGAGGCTCGCCCACCTCGTCCTGCCGACGACGACGCTGCTCGAGGCCGACGACATCGTGGGCGCCTACGGGCACCACTGGCTCGGGGTCGCCCGCCCCGTCGTCCCGCCGCCCGCGGGCGTGAAGAGCGACCTCGAGATCTTCCAGGCGCTCGCCCCGCGCGTCGGGCTCGACGGGCTCCTCGACGGGACGGCCCGCGACTGGAAGCGGCGCCTCATCGAGCCGCGGCTCGGCCCGCACGGGATCACGCTCGAGACGCTCGAGGCGAAGCCGACGCGGAGCCCGCTGGCGGCCGAGGTCCTCTTCGCCGACCGGCGCTTCGGGACCGAGACCGGGCGCGTGAACCTCGTCACCGAGGAGCCGCCCGCGCCGCCGCCCGCGCCGCCCGGGTTCCCGCTCACCCTGCTCGCGATCTCGACCGAGAAGGCGCAGTCGTCCCAGTGGTCGGTCGCGCTCGACGGCCCGGCCGAGGCGACCGTCCACCCGGACGCCGCCCCGGAAGGCCTGGCGGATGGCGCGCTCGCCCGCCTCGAGTCGTCCGTCTCGTCGATGGTCGTCCGCCTGCGCTTCGATGCCCGCCAGCGCCGCGACGTCGTGATCGTCCCGAAGGGCGGGCACCTGCGCGACGGCCGCTGCGCCAACGCGCTCCTCCGCGCCCGTACCACCGACCTCGGCGAGGGGGGCGCGCTCTACGACGAGCCGGTCCGGCTCACGGCCCCGGTCGCCCCTTGACCGGTCCCTTACAATGGGCGGCTTCGTTTCCAGTCGGGGGAGGGACGGCGTGCGCCTCTTGAGTCGCTTCGTGCTCGTGATCGTGCTGGCGCTCCCGCTCGCGTCCACGCTCGCGTCCACCGCCCTCGCGGCCCCGCCGCCCGCGCCCGTCGTCACGGCGAACCCCGACCCGGCGCACCCGATCCTGTCGGCCGCGTTCCAGGCCGAGACCGACGCGCGCAGCGCCTCGCGCCTCACCGGCGGCAACCGCCTGACGCTCCTCGAGAACGGCGTGCGCTCGACGCCGGTCAAGCGCGCCCTCGCGGCCACGGCCCGCTCGACGCTCTTCGTGACGACGATGAACTGGCGCCACGACGCGTCGGGGCGCGGCTTCGCCGACGACCTGATCGCGGCCCGCCGGCGCGGCGTGGACGTCCGCGCGATCGTCGACGCGGCCTTCGCCAGCCCGCTGATCGTCGCCCGCCTGCGCGCCGGCGGCGTGCGCGTCGTCCGGTTCAACGGCGTGTTCACGCCGGGCGCCGACCGCAAGGGCCGCCTGCACTGGAAGATGGTGATCGCCGACCTCGACCGCGGCGTCCTCGGCGGCATGAACATCGGCGACGACTTCTGGCAGGGCGACGGGGCGAACGGCTACTTCCACGACGCGGACGCGCTCCTCGAGGGCGCCGCCGCCGTCGAGGCGGCGCGCGCCTTCCTCGACCTCTGGCGCGATCTCCAGCCGCGAGACCTCACGGCCGTGGCCCTCCTCGCCGACCCGCGCTTCGCCGCGCCCGCCGTGCAGGCGGGGGCGCCCGGGGCGGCGCGCGTGATCACGCACGAGCCGGACCTCGGGCGCTTCCGCCTGACCGACTACTACGTCCGCTGCATCCGCGCCGCGCGCACGCAGGTGCTGTGGCACGTCAACGTCTTCGAGCCCGTCGAGCCGCTCTACGGCGAGCTGATCGCGGCCGCCGCCCGCGGCGTGCGCGTCGTCATCGTCCTCAACTCGGGCGAGGCGTTCCGCCCCCGCTTCCCGCTCCCGTACGTCCCGTACTTCAAGCTCGAGGCCCTCTTCGCCCGCCTCGCCTTCATGGGGACGGGCGTCGAGGTCTACGAGCTCGACCAGCCGATCCACTCGAAGGCGTTCACGGTCGACGGCGTGCTCGCCTCGGTCGGCTCGTACAACTTCAACCGGACGAGCGTGCGCCTGAACCTCGAGTGCAGCGCGATCGGCTACGAGGCCGCGTTCGTGCGCTCGGTCGAGGAGATGTTCGATCGGGACATGGCGCGCGCCAGGCGCGTGCTCTAGCGACGTCGGTCTTCTCGACCCTCGGACGACTACCGGCGGGCCTTCTTCTCGGCAACCCGCGCCCGAGCGCTCTCGAGCGACCTTAGAGCCGGCTCGAACCCCGGATCGACCTTGAGGAGGCGCTCGAGGGCGGCGACCGATTCCGCCTCCCGCCCCGCGAAGTGGAGGGCGGCCGCGTAGTTGTAGAACGTCGGGATGTCGGTCGGGCTCGACTGCAGCTCCATCTCGAGGACGGCGACGGCGTCGTCGTGCCGGCCCGCGAGCTGGTAGGCGAGGCCCAGGTTCGCCCGTGCGTTCGGGAGCTTCGGGCCGAGGGCGGCCGCCTTCTCGAGCAGGGCGATCGCCTCGTCGAGGTCGGCCTTCTTGACCGGCTTCCCCGGGCCGGCGGCCCGGGCCCGCTCGACCAGCGTCCCGCCCAGGTTCGCGAGCACCTCGGGGATGTCGGGGTCGCGCTTCACCGCCTCGCGGAAGGCGGCGATCGCCTTCTCGAGGTCGCCCTCGCGGCAGAGGAGCGCCCCGCGCGCGTAGTGCCACGACCCGAAGGCCCGCAGGTCCTCCGGCGCCTCGTCGAGCGCGCGCAGCGCGGCCTTGCGGTCGCCCGCCTGCTCGGCCGCGCGCGCCCGGGCGAGCACGGCCTGGATGCGGTCCTCGCGCGGCTTCTCGGGCGGCTTCTCGTGGGGCGTCGTGTCCTTCGGCTTCTTCGTCGCCATGCCGGGGTCCTCAGAACGTCCACTGCAGGAACGAGAGCGCCCACTGCTTCAGGTTCGTGAAGACGCCTTCCTTCGCGAGCGTCGCGCTCGTGACCTCGGTCGCCTCGGGCAGCCCCGTGGCGAAGCGGCGCTCGTTGGCGGCCGCGACCGCCGGGTCGTCGACGACGGCGGCGCTCTCGCTGTCCAGGTTGTCCGAGCGCCCGTTCAGGTTGAGCGAGCCGACGATCGAGAGCCGGCCGTCGAACGTCGCCGTCTTCGCGTGGACGGTCGCGTTCTGGCGCTCGTAGATCCGGACGCCCGCGGCGAGCAGCTCGTCGAAGTGGTAGCGCGACGCATCCGTTATGATCTTCACGTCGTTCGACGCGTAGCTGTTCGTGAGGAGCTTGACCTCGACGCCGCGCTTCGCCGCGTCGATCAGGGCCTCCTTGATCTCGGGCGGCGGCACGAAGTACGCGTTCTCGATCGTGATCGACTCCGTCGCGCTCCGGATGGCCTGAAGGTAGAGGGCCTTCGTGTGCCCGTCCCCGTCCTCGTCCGGCCGGTGCTGGACGATGCGGACGGTCGACGACCCCGCCCCCTTCTCGGGCGGCGGCGGCGTGAGGAGGCGCTTGCGCTCGGCCGGCGCGATCTTGCCGCCGAGCGACTCCCAGTTCTTGATGAAGGCCGCCTGCGCGTCGCCGACGGCCGGCCCCTGGACGAGGATGTCCGTGTCGCGCCAGGGCGGGCCGCTGCCCCCGGTCGCCATGCGGACGCTCGAGATGCCGCTCCCGCCGTAGGCGTACTCGTTGCCGATGTTCATGCCGCCGAGGATCGCCGCCTTGCCGTCGACGACCATGTTCTTCTCGTGCCACGAGTTGTTGAGGTCGTTCAGCTCGTGGAGCGGGGCGTGGACCTTGATGTCGACGCCGCCCTTCTTCATGAAGTCGAAGATCTCGTTCTTCGAGAGGATCGTCCCCTTGGCGTCGTAGATCAGGCGGACGTCGACGCCCCGCTTGGCCGCGTCGACGAGCGCCCGCGCCGTCTTCCAGCCCGTGTCGTCGTCGGCGAAGATGAACGTCTGGAGGTGGATCGACTCCTTCGCGTTCTCGATCAGCTTGAAGCGCTCCGCGAAGGACTGCGCCCCGTCGAAGAGCATGCGCGACGGGCTCCCCGGGCGCGCGACCGAGCCCGTCTCGGCGTCGAGGATCTTCTGGAACTCGGGGCTGCCGATCGCCGGCCGGCCGCGGTCGAGCGCCTCGAGCGCCCGGTCGAGCTCCTTCCCGGACATCTCGTCGTGGAGCGCGATCCTCAAGCTCGCCCAGGCGCGCCCCTCGCTCTTGTACTTGCGGGCGAAGGCCGCCTCGATGGCCTGGAGCTCGGCCGGGGAGCGGTTCTCGAGGACCTTGTAGATGGCGTCCTCGTCCGTGCCCAGGCCCTTCATGGCCTTGTAGAGCGTCTTCGCGTCGGCCTCGGCCTTCGCCAAGGAGACGGGCGGGGCGGCGGGCGGCTTCGGCAGGCGGCTCTCGAGCCGCACGGCCGCCGCATCGGCGGGCGGCAGGCCGCCGGCCGACTCGCGGAGCGCCCGCGGCGCGACCGGCGCCGGCTCGGCCGGGCACTCGTTCGCGGCCGGCGCCGCCGCCTGCTGCCCGATCGAGGCCGCTTCGCCCGGGTCGATCCGGGCGGCGCCCGGCCGCGCTCCGCTGACTCCGCCGCTCATGCCCGCCTACCTCCCTGAACCGTCGGGCAAAGGATAGCGCCGCGGAGGCCCAACCGCAACGGGCTGCCGTTTTTACGAACGGTCGCGCAGCTTCTCGAGGGCGAGGTCGAGGTCGCCGTGGAGCGGGGCCCGCGCCCGGTAGCCCTTCCCCGAGACGGCCGCGACGTGGAAGAAGGGGCGGACGAGAGCGGCGCGCTCGAGCACGGCGTGGGGCGCGGTCCGGGCGCCGCGCGGGTCGCCGAGGACCGGGTGCCGGGCGCGGGCGAGGTCCGCGAGGGCGCCGGCGGTCGCGTCCGCGCGCGCGTGGAGCCGGACGAGCGACAGCCCCGGCGCGAACGCCTCGACCCGATCGAAGGCCAGGCCCGCGAGCTGGCCGCCGGCCGGCAGGCGGCCGGCGACGAGGGCGAGAGCCTCGACCACCTGCGGCGCGGGGCCTTCGAGGACGGCGACGCCCGACGTCGAGGGCGGCGGCAGGAACACGGCGCCGGCGGCGGGGGCGGGGCGGGCGCTCTCCCAGGGCGGGAGGGCGACGGCGCGCACCAGGGCGCCGGCCGGGCCGCTCACGTCCGCGGGCGGCGGCGCGGGCGGGTCGCCGCGCGCGAGGGCGACGACCGTCTCGACCTCGAACGTCTGCGGGAAGAGGTCGACCGGCGAGATCCGCGTGGGGCGGTGACCGGTCCACCGGAGGATGTCCAGGTCGCGCGCGAGGGTGTCGGGGTCGCAGGACACGTACGCGATCGTGCGCGCGCCGGCGCGCGCGATCGCCTCGAGCGTCCGCGGATCCGAGCCGCGCCGCGCGGGGTTGAGGACGATCGCCTCGACCGGGCCGGCGAGGCGCGCCAGCTCGCCGCCCGCGAGGACATCGGCGGCCCGCCCCAGGACGAAGCGCACCCGGCCCTCGAGACCGGCGTCCGCGGCCGCCAGGCGGGCGGCCCGGATGGCCTCGGGCCCCTCGTCGACGCCCAGGCCCTCGTCGGCGTCCGGGGCGAGCGCGAGCGCGTGGGTGCCGACGCCGCAGTAGAGGTCGGCGAAGCGCCGCGCGCCCGCGACCGCCTCGCGCACGCGCCGCACGACCTCGACCGCCTGGCGCGGGTCCACCTGGAAGAACGCGCCCGGCGTCAGGCGGTAGGCGCGCTCGCCGATCCGCTCCGCGAGCGCGGCCGGGCCGGCGAGGACGGCGGGCGCGTCGCCGAGGACGCGCACCCCGCGGGGGTCCGAGCGCGAGACGGCGACCGTCGCGACGCCCGGGATCGCCCGCCTGAGGCGGCGCGCGGCGCGGGCGCCGCCCGGCAGGTCGCCGCCGCGGCAGGCGAGCGTGACCTGACAGGCCCCGGCCGCGGCGGCGAAGCGGACGTCGATCGACGTGACGGGCCCGGCGGGCGCGGCCAGCCCCTCGGCCGCGAGCCACGCGCGGAGCGCGTCGACGACGGCGCGCGCCGCCGGGTGCAGGATCGGGCAGCCGGGCGTGTCGACGACGACGCGGTCCGCGGCCGCGTAGAGGCCCACGTGCACGGCCTCGCCGGCCGCGACGACCGGGAGCTTCGCCCGGTGCCGGTAGGCGACGACGTGGGGCGAGCCGACGATGGGCTCGGGCGCCGGCTCACGGAGCGCCGGGTAGCGGGCGAGCGCGGCCCGGAGACGCTGCGCCTTGGCGTCGAGCTGCGCGGCGTAGGAGAGGTCACGGGCGGGGCAGCCGGGACAGGAGAGATGGGGACAGTCGAGCATCGTCTCTCGATCCCTGCGTCCAACCGTCTCCCTATCCGAGCCTCTCCTGACCCGACGTCGCCTCGAGGAACGTCACCCCCAGGTAGCACCACGCCCCCGCCCGGCGGTAAAGCCTCCCCCGCCCCGAGCGCACGTGGCCGTCGAGGTACGCGAAGAGGCCCGGCGCGAGGCGGTCGTACTCGACCGGCTGGAAGGCCCGCTCGACGCGGGCGACCTCCCGCACCGCGAGGCCGCGCGCCCGCAGGAGCGACGAGAAGGTGTCGGGGCCGGCCCAGTCGGTGACGAGGGCGTACAGGCGTCCGCCCGGGACGAGGTGGTCGCGGATGCGGGCCGCGAGCCGGCCGAGGAGGCGAAGCCCGTCGGGCCCGCCGTAGCGCGTCGGGATGACCGGGCGCGGGGCCGGGAGCTGCGGGAGCGTCGCGACGGCGACGTCGAAACGCTCGCCGTACACGGGCGCGAAGAGCGAGCCGGCGCGCCCCTCGACCGCGTCCCCGAAGCCCCCGCGCCGCGCGTTCGCGAGCGTGCAGGCGACCGCCCTCGGGTCGATGTCGGTCGCGACGACGCGCCCGGCCCCGAGCGCCGCCGCCGCGAGCGCGTACGTGCCCGCGCCGCAGCCGAGGTCGAGGACGCGCGCGGCCCGCGGGATCCGCATCCGGGCCGCGAACTCGCCGGCGTAGGGATCGATCGGGTGGATGCCCGGCGCGCCGACGATCCGGATCGCCCGCGCGCCGTTCCCGAGGTCGAGGTGGAAGACCGCGCGATAGGACGACGCGGCGACGCGCCGCCTCACGAGCGGCGCTCTCAGAGGAGCGCCTCGATGAACGGCGTCGGCCGGTACCCCTCGATCAGCGGGACCTCGCGGCCGCCCTTGCGCATCACGGCCCGCAGGTCGACCTCGGGCGTCTTGTTCGGCGCGAAGAGGATGTCGTCGTGGACGGCGTTCCTCTTGTTCTTGAAGCTCCGGCCGTCGATCGACCCGCCCAGGTGATCGCTCCGCCCCGTGGCCACGTGCGCCGTCCCGAGGATCTTCTCGTCCTGGATGTCGGCCCCGGCGAACGGCAGCGACTGCGTGCCGAGCCCGAGCTCGCCGATCTGCCCGGCGTTCGGGTCCTCGGCGACCTTGGCGAGGAACGCCTCGACCTCCCGCCCGTCGCCCGCCAGGCTCCGCCCGGAGACGATCCCGCGCCCGCGCACCTCGAAGAGCCCGAGCGCCCCGTCGTCGAACTTCCGCGGGAAGAAGCCCTCGGCGTCGCGCGGGACGAAGTAGACCTCGCCCGCCGGGAGGTTGGCGATGTCGCCGAGCGTGCGCACGAGCCCGTGGCTCTTCTGGGCCGCCTGGCCGCGGAGGTCGAGCCTTAGGACGTGCCGGCCCCCGGCGAGGCCGAACTCGAGGCGCACCTCGTCCGCCCCGTCGATCGCGCTCCGCAGCCGCTCGGCGCGCGCCGACACCTGCTCGTAGTCGACGGCGAGCCCGGTCGCGAGGATCAGGTCGTTGACGCCGTGCATCGTCGCCCCGCGGAAGCCGATCTCCTTCGCGAGCGCCGTGATCGGGGCGGTCGCCGACCACGTCGAGACGTAGAGGGCGATGTCGATCTCGCGCAGCGCCTCGCGGAGCGGCCGCTCGCGGCCGTCGAGCCCGATGACGGTCTCGGGCAGGTCGAGGTTGCTCCCGCCGGTCGCCTCGTAGAGGAAGAACGAGACGTCGCCGATGCCGAGCTCCGCGCGCCGTCGCAAGAGGTCCTCGTAGAAGGTGCGGTAGGCATGTCGCTGGATCGGGAGGGCCGCGTCCGCGAGGAAGGCGAGGTCGCGCGCCTTCGAGAGGTCCGCGAGGTCGGTGAAGACGCCGAAGCGCTCGCCGCCCGAGAGCTCGAAGACGGTGCGGAAGAGGCGCCCGAGGTCGCCCTGGCGCAGCGGGATCTCGGTCCGGGTCTGGCTCGCGTGCATGCGGTCACCTCCGCGCGGCGCGGGCGGCCGACGACGCTGCCCCGGCCCCTCCGCGGCCTCGATGGAACATCGGGCCCAAGACGATTGGCGAGACGAGCATAAATGAAGGCCGGCCGCCGTTCAAGGGTCAGGGGTGGAGGACGCGGGCGAGGAAGCCCTGGAGCCGCGGGTCGGGCGGCGCGCCGAACATCCCGGCGGGCGGCCCCTCGCACACCTTGCGCCCGCCGTCCATGAAGACGACCCGGTCGGCGACGCGCCGCGCGAAGCCCATCTCGTGCGAGACCACGAGCATCGTCATGCCGTCCCGGGCGAGCGCCTGCATGACGTCGAGCACCTCCCCTACCATCTCGGGGTCGAGGGCCGACGTCGGCTCGTCGAAGAGCAGGATCCGCGGCTGCATGGCGAGGGCGCGGGCGATCGCCACGCGCTGCTTCTGCCCGCCCGAGAGCGCCGCCGGGTAGGCGTCCGCCTTGTCGAGGACGCCGACGCGCGCGAGCAGCTCGCGGGCGCGGGCCTCGGCCTCGGCGGGCGCGAGGCCGCGCACCTTGCGGGGCGCGAGCGTCACGTTGCCGAGGGCCGTGAGGTGGGGGAAGAGGTTGAACTGCTGGAAGACGAGGCCGCACTCGGCGCGCGCCGCGGGCGGCAGCGGGCGGCCCGGCGCGACCTCGTGGCCGAGGACGAGGACGCGCCCCTCGTCGGGCGTCTCGAGCCCGTCGACGAGGCGGAGGAGCGTCGACTTCCCGCTCCCGGAGGGGCCGATGATGACGACCTTCTCGCCGCGCGCGACGGCGAGCGAGACGCCGTCGACGGCGACGAGCGCGCCGTAGCGCTTCGACGCGGCCTCGAGGCGGACGAGGGGCTCCTCACCCACGCGCGCCGAGCCTCGCCTCGAGGCGGGCCGAGAGGCGCGAGAGCGGGAACGTGACGAGGAGGTAGAGGGCGGCGAGCGGCAGATAGCTCTCGAAGACGCGGTACGTCAGGGCGGCGCGCAGCTCGGCGACCTTCGTCAGCTCGACGACCGAGATGATCGAGAGGAGGGAGCTGTCCTTGACGAGCGAGACGAGCTGCCCCGTGAGCGGCGGGATCACGCGACGCACGGCCTGCGGGGCGATGACGTGGACGAGCGCCTGCGTGCGCGTGAGCCCGAGCGCGAACGCCGCCTCCGTCTGCCCGCGGTCGATCGACTCCACCCCGGCCCGCAGGATCTCGGCGATGTAGGCGCCGGCGAAGACCCCGAGCGCGAGCGTGCCGACGAGCGGCGGCGACGGGTCCTCGATGCCGGCGGCCTTGGGGATGCAGAAGTAGGCGATGTAGAGCTGGACGAGGAGCGGCGTCCCGCGCACGACCTCGACGTAGAGGGTCCCGAGGAAGCGGGGCGCCTCGCTGCGCGCCAGGCGGAGGAGGCAGCCGGCCGTCCCGAGCACGAGGCCGACGGCGAGCGCCCCGATCGAGAGCTGGACCGTCATGCGCAGGCCGGCCTGGAAGCGCGCCCGGTAGTCGAGCGCCCCGCCCCAGTCCCAGCGGTACTCCATGCGGGCGAGCACGACGTAGAGCGCGCCCGCGAGCAGGGCGAGGATCGCGGCCCGGGTCGCGGCCCTGGCGATGAACGCGCCGGCCCTCACCGGCCCAGCAGCTCTCCCAGGTGCCGGCGCTCGATCTCGGCGAGCCGGCCGTCCTCGCGGACCGTGCGGAGGAACTGGTCGATGAAGCGCAGCAGGTCGGCCTCGCCCTGGCGCGTCGCGATCGCGTACGGCTCGTGGGTGAACGGCTCGAGGATCGCGCGCGTCGTGTCGGCGTAGGCGCGGGCGTGCTTGGCGATCGAGATCTGATCGTAGACGAAGGCGTCGGCGCGCCCCTGCGCGACCTCGAGCGCGCACGCCCCCTCGTCGCGGAAGATGCGCTTCTGCGCCTTCGGGAAGCGCTTGTCGGCGACGATGTGCCCGGTCGTCCCCGTCTTCAAGGCGATGACGACGTCCTCGCGGTCCAGGTGCTGGGCCCCGAGGATCCCGGCGCCGCGGCGGTCGCTCACGAGCAGGCAGAGGCCCGTGCGGAAGTAGGGCTCGCTGAACGAGACCGTGCGCGCGCGCTCGAGCGTCGCCGTCATCCCCGAGCAGACGATGTCGACCTTGCCGTCGAGCAGGCTCGGGATCAGGCCGTCGAAGTTGATGTCGCGGACCTCGAGCTCGACGCCCAGGGCCTCGGCCAGGAGGCGGATGAGGTCGACGTCGAAGCCCTTCGGCCGGCCCGTGCCGTCATCGTACTCGAAGGGCCAGAACTTGGCCTCGAGCCCGACGACGAGCTTCTTCCGGTCGAGGACCTTGTGGAGGGTCGACTGCCGCGAGACCTCGTACGGCGTGGGGGCGCCGGCCGGGCTGCCGCCGGGGCAGCCGGCGAGGACGAGGAGGACGGCGGACGCGAGGAGGGCCAGGCGCTTCCTCATGCTTGCACCTCCGGGGGGCGGTATCATGCACGAAGAGCCGCGAGGCCGCAAGGTTCGAGCGCGAGCGCGAGCGCGAGCACGAGGTCGAGCCCGAGCGCGAGAAGGAAGGGATGACCGCCTACTACGACGCCGAAGCGACCCGCGACGAGTACCTCCGCTTCCATTTCCCGGAAAGCGACGAGCTGGCGGCGCTCCTCGCCCCGCTGCCCGCGCCGCCGCTCGGCGAGCGGTTTCCCGTCGGGGTGCGCCGCTTCTGGGACCCCGCGCCCGGCGCGCTCGCGCTCGACCTCGGGTGCGCCTGCGGGCGGATGACGCTCGAGCTCGCGCGCGACCACGCCGTCGCCGTCGGCATGGACCGCTCGGCGCTCCTCGTCGCGGCCGCGCGGGCCGTGGCCTCGACCGGCCGCGCCCGCTACCCGGCCGTGGTCGAGGGGCACGTGCGCCGCGCCGTCGACGTCCCGGTCGAGGTCCCGGGCCGCGTCGCCTTCCACGTCGGCGACGCTCACGCCCCGCCCTACGCGGACGGGCGCTTCGCGACCGTCGTCGCGCTCAACCTCGTCGACCGCGTCGGCGACCCGGCGCGCTGCCTGGCCGCGGCCGGCCGCCTGGTGCGGCCGGGCGGGCTCCTCATCGTGTCGAGCCCGTACACGTGGAAGGCGGAGTACGCCGACCCCGCGCGCTGGCTCGGCGGCGTCGTCCGCGACGACGGCCGGCCCGTCCACGGCGCGGAGGGCGTGCGCGAGGCGCTCGGCCCTTCGTACCGCCTCGAGCGCGAGGGCCGGCTCCCCTTCTACATCCCGTGGCACGACCGCTCCGGACAGCTCGCGGTCGCGCACGTCCAGCGGTTCAGGAAGGGGTGAGGCGCCCGAGCCTGCGCGCCGCGGCCGCGAGCCCGCAGATGGTCTTCGCGTCCGCGATCTCGCCGCGGTCGATCATGGCCAGGGCCTCGGCGAACGGGACGCGCAGGCACCGGAAGACCTCGTCCTCCTCGGGGGCGGCCTTCCCCTCCTCGAGGTCGCGGGCGAGGAAGAGGTGGATCCGCTCGTCGCAGAACCCGGGCGTCATCCACACGGCCGCGAGCGGCTCGAGCGAGCGGGCGCGGAGGCCGGCCTCCTCCTCGAGCTCGCGCCGCGCGCAGGTCTCGGGCGCCTCGCCGGGCGCGAGCTTGCCGGCCGGGATCTCGAGGAGGTAGGAGCGCGCCGCCGCGTAGCGGAGCTGGCGGAGGAGGACGACGTCGCCGTTCCCGTGCACCGCCACGACCGCGGCCGCGCCCGGGTGCCGGATGACCTCGAGGCGCCGGACGACGCCGTTCGGCAGGCGCACCTCGTGCAGCTCGAGGCGCTCGATCGGGTGCCCGCGGTAGATCGGGGCGACGCTCAGGACCTCGACGTCGCCGTCCGGGCTCGCGCCGCTCGGGGTCGTGGGGCTCACGCGCGCGCCGCCTCCATGGTGGGGTGAAGTAGCGCAACGCGCGCGGCCCGTCAAGACGCGCCAAGATCGAGCCAGGAGCCTCTCCGCGCAACTCCGCGATCTCTGCGCCTCCGCGGTTCAGTCGTTCGGTCGATGCGCAGCTGTCCGTTGGTTCTGTGTCGGGACACCGGGCTAGAGGACGGGCAGGCCTTGCGACGGCGGGCCGGGCGGGAAGGCCGCGTCGATCCGGGCCCGCTCGGACGGGGTGAGCTCGAGGCGACCGGCGCCCGCGTTCTCCTCGACGTGCTCCGGGCGCGCGGCCTTGGGGATCGCGAAGGCGGCGGGCCGCCGCACGAGGAAGCGGAGCGCGACCTGGCGCGGCGTGGCCCCGTGCGCCGCGGCGATCTCCGCCAGCACGCGCCCGCCCGGCGAGCCCTCGTCGGGGAAGTCGTCGTGCCCGAACGGGCTGTAGGCGACGAGGGCGACGCCGTGCGCCTCGCACCACGGGAGGACGGCGCGCTCGATCGCCCGCTCGCGCAGATGGTAGAGGACCTGGTTGCAGGCGATCCGGCCCGCGCCGGCGATCGCGCACGCCTCCTCGAGGTCGGCCACGTCGAAGTTGCTGACGCCGAACGAGAGGATCTTGCCGTCGCGCGCGAGCTGCTCGAAGGCCGCGAACGTGTCCGCGAGCGGGTGCCGGCCGCGCCAGTGCAGGAGGTAACCGTCCAGCCGGTCGGTCCCGAGGCGGGCGAGCGACCGCTCGCAGGCCGCGACCGTCCCGCGCCGCGAGGCGTTCTCGGGGAGGACCTTGGAGACGAGGAACACGTCGTCGCGCCGCCCCGCGATCGCCTCGCCGACGATCTTCTCGGCCGCGCCCGACCCGTACATCTCCGCCGTGTCGACGTGGGTCGCGCCGAGGTCGAGGCCGCGGCGCAGGGCGGCGATCGCGCGGTCCCGCGGGCCCCTCTCGAGGTACCAGGTCCCCTGCCCGATGACGGGGGCCTCGCGCCCCGTGCGCCCGAACGCCCGTCGCTCCACGCCTCGCCTCCTCCGCCGATGGCTCCCGCAGCCGGTCCACGGTAGCATATCGCGAAGCAAGGTGAAGGCGTGACCGTCGCCGCCCCCGACCGTCGTCCGTGCCCCTTCTGCGGCGAGGCCATCCTCATCGGCGCCCGCAAGTGCCGCTTCTGCAACGAGGTCCTGGACGAGGCGCTGAAAGGCCGACCGGGCGCGCCAGGCGTCGGCCGCCGCGGCGAACGATCCGGCGCTCGCCCTCGTGGTCCCCTTGGGGCGAAGCGGCCTCGCGATCGCGGCCGGCTACCTCGGCCTCTTCGCCATGATCCCGTTCCTCGCGCCGGTCGCGCTCGTCGTCTCGATCCTGGCGCTGCGCGACTTCCGCGCCCATCCGGAGAAGAAGGGGCGTGGCCGGGCGGTCTTCGGGCTCATCATGGGGATAACGTTCACGATCCTGCTCGCCAGCATCCTGCCCGGGCTCCTCGGAAAGAGGTGACCCGTCCGCGCGCGCCTACCTCGCGGCCGCGAGGCTCTCGGCGGCGATCGCGCGCACGTCTCGGTGCGGGTCCCGGGCGGCGGCGGCGGCGAGCGCCGCGCGGGCGACCGGGTCGCGGACGGCGGCGCCCGCGAGCGAGCGGGCGGCGGTCGCCCGGACCTCCCAGTCGGGGTCGGCGGCGAGGGTGGTGGCGAGGGCCGGCGCGACGCGCGGGTCGCCGCCGGCGGCGCGCCCGAGGGCCAGGCCGGCGGCCTCGCGCACGTCGGGGCTCGGGTCGGCGCGGAGGGCCCGGACGAGCAGGGCGATGTCGTCCGTCTCGCCCGGAGCGGGGGCGGGCGCGCCCGCCGGCGGATCCGGATCCAGGCGGCGGCCGACGAGGTCCACGGCGAACCGCCGGGTGCCGGCCTCCCCGGCCGAGGCCGCGAGCGCGTGAAGGCGCGCCTCCTCGTCGCGAGCGAGAGGGGCGGCGGCGAGCGGGACGGCGACGCGCAGGCGCACGGCCTCCGGGGCTCCCGGAGCGGCGTCGAGCAGGCCGGCGACCGTCGCTCGCCGCTCGGGGTCGTCGGGCGCGGTGGCGCCGGCCCAGGAGGCGAGGGCGGCGGCCGACTCGGAGGCGGCGTCCGGATCGGTCTCGCGCGCGACCGAGTCGCGGAGCGCCTCGCGGACCCGGGGATCCGACGTCGAGTCGCGGAGCGCGCGGGCCGCGGCCGCGCGGACGCCCGGGTCGGACGAGCCGGCGAGCCGGGCGGCCATCTCGGCGCGCGCCGCCGCGTCGCGCACGGGGCCGTCGACGAAGACGATGAGGCCGGGCGCGACCTCGACCGCGGACGGCTGGTCGTCGCGCTCGAAGGCGCCGTCGTCGACGGGCTCGGCGATCCCGAGGGCGAGGACGGCGGCGCGCTCGAGGCCCGCGAGCGCGCCGTCGCGGAGGCCCGCGAGGACGGCGGCCTTGCCCTCGCCGCCGGGCAGGCTGCCGAGGACGGCGGCGAGGGCCTCGCGGAGGGCGAGCGGCGCGGCCGGGTCGACGAGCCGGGCGACCGCCTCGGCCGCGAGCTCCGGGCTCGCGATGAGCGCGGCCCGGAGGGCCCGCGCCGAGGCGAGGACGGCCGCCCGATCGCCCGCCGCGAGGGCCCGCTCGAGGCCTTGGACCATCGTGACCGTTCGCCCCGAGCCCGCGCGAGCCGGCCCGCCGGGCCGGCTCGGCGCGAGGCGAAGGGCCGCGAGCCGGCGGCCATCCGGGCCGGCGACGCCCTTCGCCTCGGGCGCGCCCCGCGCGACTTCGCCCGGGGCGAGCGGTGAACGAGTCCCGCTCGAGGGGGGCGCGTCGCCCCCCGGCCGGCGGCCGGCGAGGCCGAGCCCGATGAGCGCCAGGGCCGCGGCCAGCGCCAGCCCCGCGAGCGCGAAGCCCGCGAGGAGCCGCGCCGGCCGTCCCCGGCTCACGGCGCCGCCGATCGCACGGCGCCGGCGGCGTCGACCCGGAGGATCGGCGCCCCGTCGGGGTAGTCGAAGCCCGTGTCGACGCGCGTCGCGAGGAGTCGCTGGCGCACGGCGGCGCCCGTCGCGCCCGGCGTCGTCGCGAAGACGAGGGCGGCGATGCCCGAGACGATCGGCGTCGCCATGGACGTCCCGCCCGAGAAGACGTACTGGCCGCCCGTCCAGGTCGAGAGGATCGAGACCCCGGGCGCGGCGATGTCGACCGTCCGCCCGTAGTTGGTGAACGAGGCCGGGCGGCCCGTGGCGGTCGTGGCCGCGACCGAGAGGCAGACGGAGAAGGCGGCCGGGTAGTCGGGCCGGCTCGAGGCGTCGTTGCCGGCGGCCGCGACGAGGAGCGCGCCCGCGCGGTCGGCCCGGGTGACCGCCGACTGGAGCGTGTAGGTGTAGCCCGGCCCGCCGAGGGACATGCTGATCACGCGGGCGCCGGCCGTCTGCCACGACCACGTGATCGCACCCGCCGTCCAGGAGTCGTAGGCGCCGGTCGGCGACAGGACCTTGGCGATCGCCAGCTCGCAGTCGTACCCGGCGGCCGCGACGCCGCGCCGGTTCCCGGTCCTCGCCCCGACCGTCCCGGCGGTGTGGGTGCCGTGGCCGTCCTGGTCCGTGACGTCGGCGGTGTCCCGGGTCGTGAAGTTGCGGACCGCCTTCACCTTCCCCGAGGCGCCGCTCCCGATGTCGGGGTGCGCCACCTCGCAGCCCGTGTCGACCACGGCGACCCGCACGCCGGCGCCCCGCGAGACGTCCCAGGCCGCGGGGAGGCGCACGAGCCCGAAGGGCGAGGCCTGGTAGCGCGCGTAGTACGTGTCGTTCGGCGTCGCGCGCTTGCGCCGCACCCGGTCCTCCTCGACGTAGGCCACGCCCGGCTCGGCGAGGAGCGCGCCGACCCGCGCCGTCGGGACCGTGCCCGCGCACGCCCGCAGCACCGGCCCGAGGTCGCTCCGCGCCCGCCCGCCGTGGCGGGCGAAGATGCCCGGGTCGACGTCGCGGTGGAACCCGACGATCACCGGGACCTCCTGCGCCCGCGCCAGGCGGGCGTCGAGCGCGCCGCCGCCGGCGAGCAGGGCGGCGGCGACCAGGGAGGCGAGGCCGAGACCGGCAGGGTGCGGGATCCCCGAAGGGGATCGGTGGGCGGGGCCATCCGTCGCGCGCATGCTTTCCCCCCTCTCCTCGAGACCGGCGCCGCCGGCGGCACGAGGCCGGACGGGGCCGGCGTCACCTGGATGGACGCGCGGGGGGGACGGGGTGTTGCAAGCCGGCCGCAGGCGCGCGCGTGGCCGGCGCCCCTGCCCTCTCAGCCGCGCCCGTCCTCGAACCCCGGGGCGAGCATGGCCGCGAACCGCGCCGGGTTGCGGACGCCCTCGGCGGCGAAGCGCTCGTCGGCCGCGGCGACGAGGTCGCGGCCGGCGGCGCCGCCGATCCGCTCGCCGTGGCGGCGGCGGGCGGCGGCCGCGAAGAGCGTCATGTCGGCCGCGTCGAACGTCCGCGCGGCGGCCTCGAGATGGGGAACGGCCGCGTCCGGGGCGGCGCGCGCGACGGCCACGCCGGCCCGGACGAGATGGGCGCTGCCCTCGCTCCAGCCCGAGCCCTGGCGCTCGAGCCGCCGGGCGGCGCGCTCGGCCTCGCCCAGCAGGGTCCGCCGCTCGGCGCCGCCGGGCGGGAGGACGGCGGCCGCGGCGAGGGCGCTCCCCGCCTGGAGCCGCAGCGTCTCGACGAGGTGGTACTGGACCTCCAGGAGGAACGTCCGCTCGATCTCCGGCATGGCGGCGGCCAGCCGGCGGTGCGCGGCCGGCCCCGGGCCGCGGTAGAGCTCGGTCTGGACCTGGCTGCAGACGTTCATCCAGTGCTGCGAGAGGAACTCCGTCCTGGGCCAGCGCTCGATCGCGTCGCGCAGCTCGGCGAGGGCGCGGTCGGGCTCGTCCGCGACCCAGAAAGGCACGCCCCCGCAGAGCGAGCGCATGTAGACCTCGGTGTAGAGGTCGCCGCGCTCGCGCGCGTCGGCCACGACCGCCGGCAGCCGCCGGCCCAGCTCGCGCAGCTCGCCCAGGTAGAAGAGGCAGCCGAGGACGTAGCCCTGGAGCGTCTCGAGCTCCCACGCCACGTCCGTGCAGCCCTCCCGGAGGAGCGACTCGCAGCGGAGGACGCGCTCGAGCGAGGAGCGCCAGCTCGCGACGAAGAACTCGGCCACGCCGTCGATGAAGAGCGCGCGCCCGATCTCGCGGCGCGTGCCGATCCGCTCGGCGAGGACCGTGACGAGCCGCCTGAGCGCCTCGGTGCGGCGCCGCCGCCGGGGGCTCCGCGTCCCCGGCATGGCGATGTACGCGACCTCCGCCAGCAGGGCCCGGGCGATCCGCGTGACCTCGCCGATCCCGAGGGCGGCGAGGAGCTGGCGCGCGTGCAGCTCGGAGGCCTGCATGAGGTCGACGTGGCTCAGGACCGAGACCGCCGTCCAGGCGACGTCGAGGCGGGCGAGGTCGTCCGGGGCGACGTCGCGCTCGGCGCGCTCGCGGAAGCGCAGGCCGCGCAGGCGGAGGAAAGCCCGGCGGGCGAGGATCGAGAGGATGGCGCCGGCGCGCGTCCGCGGCAGCCTGAGCCCCACGGAGCGCAGGCAGGCGTCGAGGGTCGCCTTGCCCTCGACGATCCGCCCGCTCAGCAGGAGCTGCTCGGCCGCGCGCCGGCGCATCTCGCGGACGAACGCGGCGTCGGGCGCGCCCAGGGCGGCGTCGAGGTAGGCGCGCGCCGCCTCCGCCCCGCGCCCGGCGTTGGCCAGCGCCTCGCCGAGCCGCACCCGCAGCGCTCGCGCGGGCTCGGGCTCGAGCGGGCGGAGCTCGAGGGCGAGCCGGCAGAAGCGCGCGGCCTGCTCGAAGGCGAGGGCCGCGGCCGCGCGCGCGGCGGCGACCTCGGCGTACTCGGCCGCCTTCGCCCTCTCGCCGGCGCCGAGCCAGTGGGTGACGAGGGCGTCGGCGTCGGCGTCGGCGTGGGCGTCTTGGTCCCGGCCGGCCTCTTCCCCTCTCTCGCCGGCCGCCTCGAGCGCGAGCGCCAGGCCGAGGTGCCGCTCGCGGGCCGTCTCGGCGGCGAGCCCGCCGGCGACCGTCTCCCGCACCCGGTCGTGGTAGGTCTCGAGGCGCTCCTCCGCGCCCGCCCCGCGCGTGCGCACGAGGCCGGAGGAGCGCAGGACCGTGACCGCGCCGAGGGCCGCCGCGGAGAGCCCCGCCGCCCGCAAGGCCAGGTCGGGCGCGATCGGCCGGGCGGCGACGGCGGCGACCTCGAGCAGGCGCCGCGCCTCGTCGGGCAGGCGCGCGACCCGCGCGCGCAGGACCGCCTCGAGGCTCGCCGCCGCGCCGAGCCCCTCGCCCGCCCGCACGTGCTCGACGAGCGCGCCGAGGAAGAAGGGGCTGCCGCCGCACTCGCGGGCGACGGCGTCGACGAGCGCCGGCCCGCCGGCCGGGCGGGCGCCCGCCTCCCCCTCGCCGAGGAGCGCGACCGCCAGGTCGTGCGCCTCGGCGGCCGCGAGGGGCTCGACCGCGATCTCGCGCACGCCGGGCGGGGCGCCGCCCGCGCTGCCCGCGCCGCCCGCGGCGCCGCCGGCCTCGCGGAACGCCCGGACGCACGGGCTGTCGGCGTCCTCCGTCCGGTAGCAGCCGACGAGCAGGAGCGCCGGCGAGTCCGGAGGCCTCAGGATGTCGGCGAGGACGGTCGCGCTGTCGACGTCGCCCCACTGGAGGTCGTCGATGAGGAGGACGAGCGGGGTGCGGTCGGCCATCCGCCCGAGGAGGTCGCGGAGCGCCGCCGACGCCCGGCGCCGGAGCTCGTGCGGGTCGGCGGCGGTCCCGGCGCGCCGCGCCGGGGCCGTCGCGACCGCCTCGACCCGCGAGAGGGCCGGGAAGAGGCGGGCGAGGACGTGGATGTCGCGCGGGAGGTGGACCTCGACGACGCCGGGCGGCAGGGCGAGCAGGTGGCGGGCGAGCGCGTCCACGAGGCTGTCGAGCGCCTTGAAGGGCACGGACTCGCGCTCGTAGCAGCGTCCGCGCAGGACGACGGCGGCGTCGCGCTCCGCGAGCTCGTCGACGAAGCGGCGCGCGAGGGCCGTCTTGCCCATGCCCGAGCGGCCGCGGATGTAGACCGCGACCGTCCGTCCCGTGCGGACGTCGGCGAACGCCCGGGCGAGCTCGGCCAGGTGCCGCGCCCGGCCGACGAGCGGGATGGACGCCGGCGAGAAGGCCGCGGCCGCGCCGCCGGCGGCAAGCCCGCGGATCTCGGTCTCGGCCGCCCCGAGGCGGCGCAGGACCTCGGCCCCGCGCGGGCGCGCCGCCGGGCGCCGCGAGAGGAGCTCCAGGCACAGGGCCTCGAGGTCCGCCGGGCACGACGGCGCGAGCTGGCGCGGCGGGAGCGGGTCGCACGTCCGCTTGAGGCGGATCACGTCCGAGAAGCGCCCGCGGAAGGGCACCGTGCCGGTCAGGGCCTCGTAGAGGAGCGTGCCGACGCTGTACCAGTCCGACGCCTCCGACACCGGCTGCGTGGCCCCCTGCTCCGGCGACATGTAAGCGACCGTGCCGACGATCGCGCGCCCGGTCGCCGCCTCCGCCTCCGGCCGCTGCGGCCCGAGCTCGAGGGCGAGCCCGAAGTCGAGGATGACGACGCGGCCGTCGCCCGTGACGAGCACGTTCGAGGGCTTGAGGTCGCGGTGCAGGATCCCGCGGGCGTGGAGCGCCGAGACGCCGGCGGCGAGCTGGCGGAGCGCCCCGCGCAGACGGTCGACGTCGAGGGCGGCGGCCGCCGCCGGCGCCGGCGCGGGCGCGGCCGCGGGGTCGGGCGCGCCGCCGGCGCCCGTCGCCGGGCCCTCCGCGAACGCCGCGGGCGTCGCCACGGCCGTGAGCGCCGACGGCGTCGGCGACGCCGGCGCGTGCACGCCCGTCCTCGCCTCGGCGAAGCTCGCCCCGCTGTCGCCCGGCCTAAGAGTCGGGGTCGGCCGGACGTGCTCGAGGAAGCCGACGCCCGCGACGAGCTCCATCGTGAAGAACCAGAGGTCGCCCTCGCCGACGAGCTCGTGGAGGGCGACGAGGTTCGGGTGGGCGACGTCCGCGAGCACCCGGAACTCGCGCTTGAACCGATACAGCGCCTCGGGATCGAGGCGGTGCAGGGTCTTCAGGGCGACGGTCGCCCCGCGCTCGCGGTCGAACGCCTCGTAGACGACCCCGAACCCGCCGGCGCCGAGCTGCCGCCGCACCTCGAACCGCCCGGTCCCGCGGAACTCCCTCGAGTCCTCGAGCGGAGCTACGGCAGGAACTCCGAGACCGCGTCCGCCCACCGCCGGTACGCGTCCTTCTTGAGGTGGAGGCCGTCGTTCGTCAGGTCGTCCTCGAGGAAGCCCTCGTCGTCCCGGTAGAGCGCAAAGAGGTCGACGAACGCGAGGCCGCGCTCCTTCGCGAGCTTGCGAAGCCCGTCGTTGTAAGCCTCGATGCGCGGGTTCAGCTTCGCGTGGTTCGCGTACTTGCGGCCGGCGGGCAGGCACGTCTGGACGACGACCTTGACCTCCGGCCGCCACTCGCGGATCGCGTCGAGGATCCGCCCGACGCCGTCGACGAAGGACGCGGGCGCGCCCGGGCCGGTGAGGTCGTTGACGCCGATCATGATGAGCACGACGGCCGGACGGCAGTCGAAGACGCTCGCGTCGAGGCGCCGGAGGACGCCGCGCTCGCCCGCGACGCCGACCGTGTCCGCGCCGATCCCGCGGTTGAGGACGTCCTTTCCCGGGAAGAAGCGCTCGAGCGGGAAGCCCTCCGTGATCGAGTCGCCGACGAACACGGCGTACGTCCGGCCGTCCGGCAGGGCGGCGTTCTCCTTGCGGAACCGCTCGAGGCGCTCGCGCCAGTGCTTCGCGGACCGGCTCTCGACCGGCGGCTTCGGCGGCGGCTCCTGGGCGCGGGCCGCGTCCCCGCAGGCCAGGACGGCGACCGCGGCGAGGACGACGACGGTGATGCTGAGGCGGCTTTGCATCGTGGACCGTATCATAGCGCGCCGCTCACGCCAGCGCAGTCGCTTCGATCACGGTTCCCCTGTCCATGGCCGCCCTCCACATCGCACCTCCGTCTTCCGACCCGAGCCGGGGGGCCGCCGCCGCTCGTGCGCCGCCTCTTGCGCCGTCGCCGGGCGTCGGGTTTCCACCCGCGAGCTTCAGCGGGGCTGCACCGACGTCCACCGACGTCCCATCCGGGAGTCGCTCTCCCGGATGGACGATCCCGATCGCGCCGGCTTCGAGCCCGCCCTTCGCCTCGGCAGCCGGAGCATCGCCCTTGACTTCGGGGCCCCGAAGATACAAAACGGGTGGTCGTGAACTCCCTGAGCGCGACGATGGCGGCCCCGGGCGACCACACGCGGCGGTCGGTCCTGCGGCGACCGACCACCGTGGGCGAGCTCGCGGCGCCGTTTCGCACTCGCCGCAGGCCGTCTCGAACCACCTCGGTGCCTGGAGCGCGCGCGGCTCGTCCGCAAGTCGCGCCGCGGGCACTTCCTCGCTCGATCCGGCTCCCCTGAACTGAAGGAGGCCGCCATGGTGTGGATCGGCCGGGTGCTTTCGGGTCTGGTGTCGCTCGTCTTCGCGATGAGTGCCTTCATGAAGCTCAAGGGCGGAGCCGAGGTGACCGAGGGGATGGCGCACCTCGGGCTGCCCGAGCGCCTGATCCTGCCGCTCGCGATCCTCGAGCTCTCGTGCGTCGTCGTCTACGCGATCCCGCGGACGTCGGTGCTGGGCGCGATCCTGTTGACCGGTTACATGGGCGGCGCGATCTGCACGCACTGGCGCGTGGGCGACCCGTTCTTCGTGCAGGTCGCGATCGGGGTGGTCGTGTGGCTCGGCCTCTTCCTCCGCGAGCCGCGACTGAAGGAGCTACTCCCGCTGAGAACGGCAAGATAGAGGGCGCTCGGCGTGGTCGGGCGGAGTGCGGTCGACCCGCGCTTCCGCGTCCGGACCGCGGGCCGCGACGCGACCTGTCTCGGCAGGGGGTCGAGGGTCCGCTTCACGCCAGCAGGTTGACGAACCGCCGTCGCTTCCCCCACCGGTAGATCGAGAAGTCGTCGTCGAGGGTCAGGATCCGTCCCGTTCCCAGCTCCTCCGCAAGATGGACGAGGCATCGTCCGCCAGATCCATGGGGACGTCCCTGTACTTCACGAGAAGCGCGCGAACGGTCCCCGCCACGCGGTCGAGCCGGAAGGGGATCTGGAAGATGCCGCGCTCGACGTTCTCGAGCACCGCGTCCGGAGCGCCAGAGAGGTTCCTCAGCAGACAGCAGCTCTCGGCGATGACCGCCTCGCACGTGACGAGACCGCCGCGGATGTCAGGGACTGTCGCGTCTCACACTCTTTGATCGTCCTGTCTCACGCTCTTTGATCGCGGCGGCAAGGCCCGCATCGAAGCGCGTCACGTGACGCTGGCGCCTGTCGCGTCTGGGGCGTTCGGCGGCGACAC
>Ga0187892_10000135_pt1 | contig 178559 bp, 192 predicted proteins | sample MA1701073metaG_FD_139345 | JGI IMG/M metagenome (GOLD analysis project Ga0187892, IMG submission 139345) | Bio-ooze microbial communities from a basaltic lava cave in the Kipuka Kanohina Cave System on the Island of Hawaii, USA - MA170107-3 metaG ...
CGACGAGGCCCTCCGCGAGGTCCGCTTAGCCCTCCTTGAGGCAGACGTCCACTACAAAGTCGTTAAGGACTTCGTGGCCGCCGTACGTGAGCGCGCGCTGGGAACGGAGGTTCTGAAGAGCCTCACGCCCATGCAGGCGATCATTGACCTCGTCAACCAGCAACTGGTCGAGGTGCTGGGCGGCGGACACGCTAGGCTGGAGCGCGCCAACAAGCCCCCGACCGTCGTCATGCTGGTTGGCCTCAAGGGCTCTGGCAAGACGACCACCGCCGCCAAGCTTGCGCTGCACCTGCGGCGTTCCGGCGAAAAGCCACTGATGGTGGGGGCAGACCCGGGTCGTGTAGCGGCGGCCGAGCAGATCCAGTCCCTGGGCAAGCAGTTGAACATCCCGGTCTACGCTGAGACCGGAACTATCAAGCCGGAGCAAGTCGCGAAGAAGGGCCTCGAAGAAGCGAAGAAGCTGTCCTCCAGCTACGTGATCGTGGACACGGTGGGTCATGTGCAGATCGACAATGAGGACGCGGCTGCGCTCAAGTCACTGCACAAAGTCTTAGAGCCGACGGAGGTCCTGCTGGTCGCGGATGCGATGACCGGCCAGGAAGCGGTCACCGCGGCCGAGCAGTTCAACGCCGCCATTGGCCTGACTGGACTGATCCTAACCAAGCTGGACGGCGACGCGCGAGGCGGCGCAGCGCTTTCCATCCGCGCGGTGACGGGCATCCCGATCAAGTTCACCGGCGTCGGCGAGAAAGCCGATGCGCTCGACCCGTTCTATCCGGACCGCTTCGCCTCGCGCATCCTGGGAATGGGCGACGTCCTCACCCTGATCGAGAAGGCGAAGGCCGAGATCAGTGAAGACGAAGCGGAATCACTGACCGTCCGCATGAAGAAGGGCGACCTGACGCTGGACGACTTCCTCGCTCAATATCAGCGGATCAAGCGAATGGGCCCGATCGGCAACTTGCTCGGCATGCTTCCAGGCCTCAGCCAGATCAAAAAGCAGCTCAACGTCGAAGAGATGGACGAGAGCTTCTTTAAGCACACGGAAGCGATCATCATGTCGATGACGAAGGCGGAGCGGACGAACCCCGACATGATCGACGGCAGCCGCCGCAAGCGCATTGCCATGGGAAGCGGCACGCAGCCGGCGGACATCAACAAGCTAATCAAGCAGTTCAAAGAAGCAAAGAAGATAATGCAGGCGATCAGCAGCGGAAAGGGCCCGGGGCTCGGGCAGTTGCTCCGGTAGCCACATGACTCTTCACCACACCGGAGGTACCAATTGCTCAGGATAAGACTTCAGCGAGTCGGCAAGCGAAAGCAGCCCTCGTACAGGATCGTCGTGACGGACCAGCGCAACCCGCGATCCGGCGCGCACGAGGAGATAATCGGACACTACAACCCGCTGGTTAACCCGGCGGGACTGACCGTGCAGGAAGACCGCGTGGTGTACTGGCTCAAGAACGGCGCGCAGCCATCCGAAACCGCGGCCAAGATTCTTACCCGCGCGGGCCTGATGGAGCAGGCCGGACGCGCGCCCGTCACCTGGGGCGGCAAGATCGTCGCGCCGGGTAAGAAAAAGCAGAAAGCGTTGGCAGCGACGGCTGCAGCCGCCCCAGCGGCAGCAGCTCCGGCAGCGGCAGCGGCTCCAGCGCCAGCAGCAGAAGCAGAACCAACGACAGAAGAAGCACCACCAGCTGAGGCGCCTGCGGAAGAGGCTGCCCCGGCAACAGAAAATGCGGCGGAACCAGCCAGCGAATAACCCCTCACGAGGATTCCGCAGATGAAAGAGCTCATCGAGTTCATGGCCCGGGCGATAGTGGACAACCCCGACGGCGTCGAGGTGACGGAAGAGGACGCGGGCGACCACATCATCTATCACCTCAAGGTGGCGGATGAGGACATGGGACGCGTCATCGGCAAACAGGGCCGCATCGCCAACGCGATGCGCACGCTTCTGAAGGTCGCGGCGATCCGGCGCGGCGCCCGGGCTGTCCTGGAGATCGGCTAGTCCGCGAACGACCGGAAGTCCGCGACGGCTACGTCGCCGTCGGCCTTGTGCTCGGCGCCTGGGGAGTCCGGGGCGACATGAAGGTACATCCTCTCGGCCCACCAGAAGTCCTCACCTCTGGAAAGACCGTTCACCTGAGCGCAACGCCACGAAAGATCCAGCACAGCAAACCACACGACAAAGTCCTGCACCTGAAGCTGGCCGGGATCGACAACCGCGAACACGCCGACGCTCTGCGCGGCCTGTACCTCGAAGTCGCAAAGGCTGACCTGCCTGAAATTGCCGAGGATACCTACTACTATTACCAACTCATCGGCATGAGAGTCGTCACAACGGGCGGCGAGGAGCTGGGCAAGATCGATGAGATACGCTCAGCTGGCGGAAACGACGTCTTCGTGGTGCGCGACCAGATGCGCGAGGTCCTGATCCCGGCCGTGGACGAAATCGTCGTTGAAGTCGACGTTGCGGTTGGGCGGATGGTCATCGAGACGGTACCAGGCCTGCTGGACTAGGGTTCGGTATAATGGCCTGTGACGGCTCGACCGTCGATCCAGGTGGGGATATAGCTCAATTGGGAGAGCGCCGCGTTCGCATCGCGGAGGTTACGGGTTCGAGTCCCGTTATCTCCACCATTTTGATTGGGAGCCCCCGTAGCTCAGAGGATAGAGCGTCGGTTTCCTAAACCGCAGGTCGCAAGTTCGAGTCTTGCCGGGGGCGCCACTGTTTCCTCACCCGTATAACGTTTTCGTTACAGGCCCGTATCGCTTTGCAAACCATGCATGGCACCTTCTTGACTCCCTCTGTCGGCGGTGCAAGCATGGCGAAGTCGCCCGGCACAGAATGCAGTTCGGTTTGGTAGGAGGCTGAGTATGAGCACCGACATTCACGCCGTAGAGTGGTACAGAAGCTGCATCCACGAGAGGCAACGCAAGGCGAACTCCCTCTCGATCGAGGTTGAACTCAACGCTCGCGAGAAGGAAGACCCGGGAGCGCTCGCAGAAGCCATCAACTGCCTGGACACCGCGATCAGCGTATTGGAACAGGCGAAGGATGGCCTTTCCGAATCGGAGCTACAGCCAGCCGTAAGGCTCCGGCGTCCGCACCGGCGAGTAATCCCCATTGGTGACTTCCGTGAGCCGATTAGCGAGCCAGGACCGCTCATGGAGGACCTCGGTCATTCGATGACATCGCTGGACGTGCCCATAGTACGGACATACGGCGAGCGCAGGAACGGGGCCGAGATTCGGAGGCAGGCGCTGGACCTTAGCCGGGTGCCCTTCGAGAACTCGCTGAATTTCTTCCAATAGGGCGAGCGCACGGCCACGAACCTGGTCCGAGACTTGTCCAGAGCTGCCGCGATTCGGGGCACTGACGGTGCCGGCCTCCGCGTACATTACGCAATAACCTTCGGGCCCCATTGGAGATAGAACCTGGTCGGCGGACAAACCTACGCGCTGTCCTCTTCAAGCTTGCAGCCTGACCGTAACGCGTTCGTTAGCTGGAACTCGCTCTCATTTACGCGCACTCCAGTCGTGATTGGCGATGATGGTGGCACACCTTACCGGAGGTGCAAAAGATGGAAGCTCTAAAGTGGATAGGATTCTCGGTACTGGTCGGTTACCTGTTCTTTATAGCAATGATCGGCGTCGTGATCAGATAGTCTCCGGCTCCCATCAGTCGCAGGATTTGCTGAAGAAGGGGTTCATCTGGAGCAGATCAGCGCCGTTGATCAAGCCGCTCGCATTCAGGTCCCAGCGTTCATCGTAGGCTGCGTCACCAGTTTGGTGTCCAAGGTGTGTGTTGAAGGTGAGCCAGTCCGCGCCGTTCACGAACTGGTTGTCGTTGAAGTCAGGCGGCCAGGCGTCTGGCAACGGCTCATCGTTGCTGTTTGGTGTTCCCGCGCATTTGACGCCAGCCTGCGTACCGATGAATGATTCCGGCGCGCGCGGCGGAGCCGCGACTGCATCGGGGTATCCATCGCAGTCAGAATCGCCGCTAGGTACCGTCCAGAAGTTCGGAATGGTCACGCATTGCACCTGTTCGCAGGCGTCCCCGTACGGGTCACCATCCTGGTTCGACTGCGAGATATTGGCGACGGACGGGCAGTTATCTATTGTGTTCGGGAAGCTGTCGTGGTCGGAGTCCGGGCAGCCCGTCCCCATGTAGAGCACCGGTTCCGACGGGTCGCCGGGCTGATCGCCCGTAAAGCCACATGCGCTGTTCTGGGAACGGGTATAGCCCGCCGCGTGCAGAGCTGACATCGCGGACGCCGAGTCCGAGAGACCGCCGTAGCCGCTGAGCCGCAACAGGAGGAGGGCGCCTGTAACGTGGGGTGCGGCCATGCTGGTGCCGCTCATCCAGGCGTAGCAAGAAGTGACACTGCAGGAGCCGCCAGGACCCGGATACGTCGAGACAATGTCCACGCCCGGGGCGGCGATATCGACCAGCGATCCATAGTTGCTGAAACAGGCGAAAGTGTCGTCAGTGATGACTTCGTTAGGCTGGCAACTACTGAATCCTCCAAGTGTGTTGGCACTCAAGGCGCCCGGCTGCCCGTCAAAATCCCCGAATGCTGACACCGTAACCGCCGTTGGGCAGTGGGCGGGGGACTCAGTGGCCGAGTCGGAAGCGGCGTTACCTGCAGCAACGATAATCATCACCCCCGCGGCGACCGCGCTGCCGATCGCCTGGCAAAGCGGGTCGTCTTGGGGAGGACCCTCGGCGTTGCCGCCGAGGCTCAGGTTGGCCGCCTGGATGTTGACTCCAGGATCGCCGTCGCCGGGGCCGTCGTTGTACTCGAGGCGACGGCCGGTCACCCAGTCCACGCCACTGATGACGCAGGACGTGGTGCCGTTCCCGGCATTGTCCAGCACCTTGACTGCCCAGACGCGTGCTCCGGGCGCGACCCCCACAACACCTAGATTGTTGTCGATTGCGGCGACCGTTCCGGAGACGTGGGTGCCGTGCCCGTGGCCATCCACATATGTGTTGCCCGCACACGGGAGCGAAGGTCCGCCGCCGAAGTTCAGATCCAGATGCCCGGGAGTGATCCCGGTGTCGATGACGGCGACGTCTATGTTGAGGTTCGGCCCGCTGTTATCGATCGCGGCAATCGGGTTCGATTCAGCGTCGACGCGGTCAACGCCTGTTGGTAGCGTCTGGAATGGGTTCTGGTGTAGCCCGATGCTGACTCGCCGGTCAGGCACAATCGCCGCGACGAGATCGCTCGCGGCGAGCCGCTCCACCTGTTCGGTGGACATATCCGCCGCGAAGCCCTCGATGGCGTTCGTGAAGACCGCGTCTGCGCTCACGCCGGCGGACAATTCGAGCAGGTCGGTACCGGCACTGCCGTCCACGCCGTCTTCGAAGACGACGATGTAACTTCCTGGTATCTCCTCTGCACCGTAGACGGGTTCGCTGGGTGAGCCGCTCGGACCGCTGAGAAAGCCGGCGGCCAGGAGTACCAGGACCGCTAACGGAAGCCCCCGCGCACGCATAGATGAATTGTACTGCCGCCGGGCCCTATCTTTACGAAGGCTCTTCTTCATAGACGGAATATTTACCTTAGGGCCATCAGAATGCCAGCAGTCGGGCAGGGTTTTCGACAGTCATCTGGCGAAGACTGGCCTCTGAAACTCCGGTCGCTCGCAGCGTGGGAACGATGTAGCGGGCGATACGAGTGTAACCCTCACCGCCGCCGCGCCGAGTGTTGAGGTGAGTGAACACGTCATGACCCAGGGTGATCTGACGCGCGTATCCTTTCTCATCCAGGGCGCGAATACCGGCCATATAGAACCAGTCTGGCCTGGGCGCCAGACCGGCAGCCTCCTGGTCCCAGTCCGCGCCGATGCAAGTAAAGCAGATGTTATACCCGCGATCCAGCACCTCCACGTGCAGCGAGAGGTCGGCCGGGACACGAGACGGATCCATGACGAGCTCGACCGTGTTTAGCATGCCGAGCCAGTTCTCAACGTGGCAGACCACAGTCCTTTCAGGAACAGGGCTACAGTCGTAAAGCAACGGAAAGAACCGCTCACGCAGGACATCGTTCGAGAGCAACAGGCCGACATGTATCTGCAAGGAGATGCCGGTCTCACGGCTAACGAGGCAGGCCGCGCGGAGGTAGGCGTCGGCGTCCATACTCCGTCCCTCAAAAAGCTACTTTGATCTGGCCGGGGCGAATGCCGGAGTCGCCAATACCATTGGCGATCTCGCCGCGAAGGTAGTCGGCGTACTGATCGCTGGTGAGTCCCCGGAAGTGGTCAGGCCAGCTGTCCTCGGCGTAGAGACCGGTGCAAGCCACGATGTGGACCCCGGTCGCCTCAGAGATACGGGCGAAAGCACGCACGTCATCGGCGCAGCGGATGCCGGGCGCGCCGGTCTCGACGATCGCATTGCCGCCGGCGCCCGCGAAGTCCTCCACTTCACCGGTCATCATCGCTTCGTCGTTCAAACGCAGGTTCTCCGGCGAAAGGATCATCCCGTGCCGCAACCGCGAGCGGTTCGCCAGTGTCAGCGGCACTTCCGGCATGTCATTTCGCCCGAGCAGCTTCTTGAAGCGCTCACGGAAGACCGTGAGGTCGCACAGGATGTGCTCGTGCATCGAGGTGAATCCGAGCGATTCTGGCGCGATGGGGCCACAGACTGTCTGGATAGGAGAAGGCATGGCGCGAAGTATAAGACCCTGAAGCATCCAGGCGGCCTATCCCGACGTAAATAGAGTGCGCACCCCTCCCGAAATGCGGACGTACTCCCCGTCCGCATACCCTCCGCGAGCGGTATGATTCCTTTTGTACTGGAGGTACTGACGCATGCTCTTCAACCGCGAGAAGCCCAAGATGGTCACCGCCGACCGTGCCCTCAAAGGCCGCGACCGCCCAGCCTTCGATGTGCCGGAGCGGCACGAGGTGCTAGGCACGCCGCTGCAGCCACCTTTCCCGGCCAGCATTGAGACGGCGATCTTCGCGCTGGGCTGCTTCTGGGGCGCCGAGCGGCTATTCTGGCGAATCCCGGGCGTCTACACGACAGCGGTTGGCTACACCGGCGGGTTCACGCCAAACGCAACCTATGAGGAGGTCTGCTCTGGCTCGACCGGCCACACTGAGGCCGTGCTGGTAGCGTACGACCCGAAGAAAGTCTCGTATGAGCAGCTGCTGAAGACGTTCTTCGAGGAGCACGACCCAACCCAGGGCATGCGCCAGGGCAACGACATCGGCACGCAGTACCGCTCCGTGATCTTCTACACGACGGAAGAGCAACGCTATGTCGCGGAGAAGGCCCGCGACATGTACAACCAGGCGCTGCGCAGGGCCGGGATGCCCGAGGCCACCACGGAGATCGCTCCGGCCGCTCCCTTCTACTACGCGGAGGACTACCACCAGCAGTATTTGCACAAGGTCCCGAGCGGCTACTGTGGCCTCAAGGGTACAGGCGTGACGTGCAGCATCGCGCCCGAAGCAAGCGACGCGGATGATGGCTTGAAGACGTTGCCCGGGACAGACGACGAGTGGCAAGGCCAGCTATCAGCGGAAGAGTTCGCGGTCCTGCGACACGCCGCCACGGAGCCGCCGTTCAGCGGTGAATACGTGGATACTGAGGACGACGGCACCTATCGCTGCCGCGCCTGCGGCAATCCATTGTTCAATAGCGATACCAAGTTCCATTCCGGCTCCGGCTGGCCGAGCTTTACTGACGCGCTGTCTGAGGCCGTGGAGTACGTACAAGACGACTCGCACGGCATGACCCGCACAGAGGTTCGCTGTGCGAGGTGTCATTCGCACCTCGGACATGTGTTCGATGACGGCCCCGCGGACTGTGGTGGCAAGCGCTTCTGCATGAACAGCATCGCCCTCGAACTTGAGGAGCGCTAAAAGCTGACAGATCGAAATGTGATGAAGGCCTCTTTACGGATTTCTAGCAAATGCTAAAATAGCGGCGTCATCTGTCAGGGAGGGCCGCCAATGACTACCGAAACACCAAAGGACTACACGACTGATTACGACGTCCTCGACCCCGAGTACATCAAGAACCCGTTCCCCATTTGGGATGAGATCCGGGAGGAGTGCCCTATCGCGCACACGGAGCGCAGAGGCGGCTCCTGGATGCCAACCCGGTACGACGACCTGTTCAAGATCGCGCAGGACTGGAAGCGATTCTCGTCGCAGGACGTTCTGGTAGTCCCTCCGCAGCTGGCACCTGGCAGTCCCTACCTCAACGAGGACGGTGAATACACTGGCGGCGACTTCCCTGACGTGGCTGCCCCTCCGATCACCTCCGATCCACCGGAGCACACCTGGGCGCGAAAGATGCTACTTCCTCCGTTCTCAATGAAGTCGGTTTCGAAGTTTGAAGACACCACGCGTGAGCACTGCCGACACCTGCTTGATGACATCCTCGCCCGCGGTGATAGCAAGGCGGACGCTGCGACGGAATACGCCCAGCAGATCCCGCCGCACGTGATCGCCACCATGCTCGGCGTGCCCACTGACATGACTCCTCAGTTCACGAAGTGGGTGCGAGAGTTCCTGGAGCTCGGCCCGTTCAACCCTGAGGGCGCCGTCGAGTCACGCACAAACATCCTTACGTTTGTCTGGGCTCAGATCCAGGACCGCCGCCAGAACCCGAAAGATGACCTGCTGACATACCTCGTGCAGCAGGAGGTTGATGGGCAGCCTGTGCCAGACACCCACATCCTGGGCACGGCCTTTCTCCTGATCGTCGCCGGCATCGACACCACATGGAGCTCCATCGGCTCTGCGTTGTGGCACCTGGCGCAGCACCCAGAGGACCGCAAGCGCATTATCGACGAGCCGGACATCATCAACTCTGCGGTTGAGGAGCTAATTCGGGCATACTCTCCCGTAACGATGGCACGAGTTGTTGTTCAAGAAGCTGAGATCGATGGCGCCAAGATGTGCCCAGGCGAAAAAGTCTTGATGAACTTCCCGGCAGGAAACCGCGACCCGGAGGTCTTCGAGAACCCGGATCAGGTCATCCTGGACCGTCCCAAGAACCCTCACATTGCATTTGGAGTGGGTATCCACCGTTGCGCCGGCTCCAACCTGGCCCGTATGGAAATGAAGGTTGCCGTCGAAGAGTGGCTGGCCCGGATACCTAATTACCATCTGGCCGGTGACAGTGATGAGACGACATGGGCTGGCGGACAGGTGCGCGGGCCGCGTACACTGCCCGTGGTGATTGGCTGATGAAGATAAAAGTCGAATCAGAGAAGTGCCAGGGGCACAACCGGTGCTTCGTCGTCGCCTCCGAACTCTTCGAGCTGGATGACTACGGCTACGCCCACGAGGTCAAGGACGGCGTCGTCCCGAAGGAGCTGGAAGAGAAGGCGCGGCTGGCGATCGCCAACTGTCCGGAGCAGGCGATTATCGAAGTCGCGGACTAGCGCGCTGCGCTAGGACCAGAACGCATCGACTTCGTAGCGGTCCTCCACGAGGAACCAGATCTCGGCGATTTTGCCGCCGGCGATCCTGTACACCCACGCCTGGAACGAACCGTCTAGCTTCCTGCCCTGACGCTCCGCGTACATTTTCACCAGCAATGTGACGTACGCATCGCTACTGAGCACGTCCACGAGTTGTGGGCGCGCGGTCCCACTCGATAGCTCCTGGACATGTGCCAGAAAGGCCAGCGCCTCGTTCGGGCCATGATAGTCGCGCGAAAGCAGATTCTTTCCGGGCACATGCCAGACCAGGTCCGCGGAAAGGGCTTCTCGCACGGCCTCGGCATCACCGCGGCCCTGGGCAGCCATCATTCCCATAACCAGTTGCCTGTTGACGTCAGTCATTGCCCGAACTTTAACACTCGATAGATTGCCTCCGAACGTTAACCTTCCCTCCCCGAAGCGCCGTAACGGGTGAATCTGAGGCCCGTCTATCAGGGCGAAGGGCGAAATAGCGCCTGGAAGAGGGTATAGCCATGGGTAAACTTCCAGCACCGGTCCCGCGTTCGGTCGGATCGATGATCATGGCCGGATTCGGCGCACTCATCGTGATCCTGTGCGTCTGCATTGTCGCGGCTGTGATCACCGTTAGACACTACCAGTCCACGACCGCCGAGATGCTGGTCTGCGCAAGCATTGCATCTGAGCTACAGACGACGCAGGCCCAGGGTGGAAACGCTGCCCTCCTCATCCAGCGCTACGTTTACACGGGTGACGCCACTATCATCACTGACACGCAGTCCAGCGCTGCCGCTTCGACGAGCGCGATGGCGCGGGCCTCCCAATTGGCACGAGAGGGAGGTTGCAGCAAGACGGCAGCAGTGCAGCGAATGGCTGACGTTGCAGCCACTTCGCAGTCCCTGACGACAACTGCGCTTGAAATTATTCAGCTTCGCCAGGCAGGACAGGCTGAAGAGGCCGCCACTCTAATGGAGTCGATCGTGCCGGTGTTCCGCGGCATGCGGCTCGAGCTGGAGGACCTGGCTTCGGCCCAGATTCAGGAAGTGGAGCGCTTGCAGGGCGAATCCGACAGCGCCGGCAACCTGGCGATGACTCTGCTCATCGTCTCCGGGATTGTCGGATCGGTTCTGGCCATATCGATTGCGGTCACTGTTGCGCGGGCGATCATGCGGCCACTCTCACGACTCGAAGGTACTGCGCTTGCGGTCGCCCTCGGCGACATGAAGGCCCGCGCCCCTGTGCAAGGTCCGCGCGAATTGAAGCGTCTGGCCGAGTCGCTGAACCTGATGACGTCAACGGCTCGTCAGCGGACCGAGGAGCTCAGGCTCTCGAACGAAGAGCTGCGCCAGCGCAACCGGCAGCTACTGGACGCGCGCTACCAGGCAGCCACGGACCCGCTCACCGGCCTGCTAAACCACCGCTCGTTCCACGAGAATCTGCGCGAGCAAGTGGCAATGCGCCTCCGTGAGGGCGGCCAGGCTTCTGTCATCATGATCGACATCGACAACTTCAAGAAGGTAAATGATTCTCTGGGCCACATGGCGGGCGACCATGTTCTACGGACGATCGCCTCCACCATCGGGGACGTCGCCGGCGATCAGCACGCCTATCGCTACGGCGGCGACGAGTTCGCCATTCTACTCCCGGGCGTAGGCCGGGGAGAGGCTTTCAGCACGGCAGACCGCCTGCTGAAGGCGGTGAAAACGCGGGTGAAGAGCGAAGACGGCACGAAGGCGACGATCAGCCTGGGCGTGGCCAGTTTCCCTGACATGGCCGGCTCTGCCGAAGAACTTCTCTACCGGGCCGACATCGCCCTCAACTGGGCCAAGTCCCGCGGGAAGAACCGCATCGGCGGCTGGGACCAGGTGGAAGCCGAGGAGCGCGCTCCCTCCGGCGCTATGATGGCCCTCCGCGAAGGCTAGGCTGCTCGCCGTAGGCTTACGGCTATTGCGATACTGTAAGGCGTGAAGCGCCTTGTGTGGTGCCTGCCGTTATTGTTCGCCGTCTACTCATGCGGTGGCAGCGGACCGTCTGCCACGCCGCCGCCCAAACCGGTTGAAGAGATTACCATCGTCGCAGGCGACCGGCTCTTTGACGTGGAGACAATCCGTGTCCCATCTGGCTCGCGTGTAACGGTCACGCTCGAGAATCTGGACGCGGATCCACACAACATCGCGGTCTACAGGACGCGGGCAGCGGAGGAAGAGATCTACGTGAGTGAGACGATCGCGGGTCGCGGCACAGAGACCAGCGGATCGTTCGATGCCCCACCTCCCGGCGAATACTACTTCCGCTGTGACGTGCACCCCGTGACGATGGTCGGCGAATTCATAGTCCAGTAGCGCTACACTTGTCGCGTGGCCGATCTTGAAGCACTCTCGGGCGAGCCGTTCATGTACGTTGCTACGATTGGTCGCCGCACTGGCAACCCGCACGAAATCGAGATCTGGTTCGGAATGAACGATAGCACGGTCTACCTGCTGGCCGGTGACGCCGCGAAAAGCGACACCGTCCGCAACGTGCAGGCTAACCCCAACGTAAGAATTCGCATCGGAGGCCGGAGGTTTGCCGCTAACGGACGCATCCTCGGTTCTGGCAAAGAGGATGTGCTCGCGCGCCGTCTTCTGCTCGAAAAGTACGAGCCGACATATTCCGGCGACCTGAAGGAATGGGGTGACACGGCACTCCCGGTCGCCTTCGACCTGGGCGACGAGATCGCCTAGTGCTATTCAGGTCGACCCTCCTATCGGTTGCCTTCTGGGTTGTGTTCGTCGCATCCCTGCGGGTCGCCGCAGTGCCACCTGAGGATTGTGGCCTCGACGATGCAGCGTCAATCGAGGCAGCAGCGAGGGAGGCCATGGCGTGGACTCAACGCAATCAGAAGGCGGATGGCACATACGTATACGAATACAACGCCGAGACGGGCGAACTTACGCCGCACTACAACAACGTCCGTCATGCCGGCGTGACGATGTCGCTGTACCAGGCGTTCGGCAAGCTCCGTGAACCAGACACGTTGGAAGCTGCGGACAAAGCGATGGCCTGGATGATCGCCAACACGGAGAGGCGCGACGGCTGGGCGGCCTTTGCTCCGTCCGGCACGTACGCTGAACTTGGCGCCAGTGATTTGATGCTGGTCAGCCTGGAGGAACGCCGGTACGCCACCGGTGATGAGAAATACGACGAGCTGATGGAGGAGCTCGGGCGCTTCATCGTGTCGCTGCAACGCGAAGATGGGGGCTTCTACGTCGGCTACGACCTCGAGAAGCACGAGCCGCAGCGCGAGGGCACGTCCCGGTACTATCCGGGCGAATCTCTGCTGGGCCTGGCGATGCTGCACAACCTGTTCCCAGGTGAAGGCTGGGACGAACCTGCGTTGAAGGCGCTCGACTTCATTACCACGAAGCGAGATGACGAGGAGGGCGTCGACTTTCCTCCGTTACCGGACCAGTGGACCGGCCTTGCCGTCGCCGAGATGACCGGCTGGGGACTGACTGATCAGCAGGCAGACTACATCCATAGGCTCGCAGCGAGGTTTGGGCTGCTGGTTCGGACAGAAGCCCAGCGGCAGGGCTCCTGGTACGGGCTGGCGGCTCGCGGGCGCCATGCACGTGGCGCCGGCGCCGGCACCTGGATCGAGGGCATCACAGGGCTCTGGCGTGGCACGTGGCAGGATGAGCGACTCGCGGATGTCAGAGAACCGCTCAAGGAGAGGGCGATCTGCATGTCGGGCATCATGGCCGAGAACCAGGCCTCGGTTGATGAGGCGGCGCAATACGGCCGGCCAGACATCGCGCGAGGGGCCTGGTTTTCGCAGGGCTCAACCCGGATGGACGACCAGCAGCACGTACTCTCCGGATTGATTTCCACGCTCGACGCGATGGAGGGATACGCAGACCGACAGCGAAGACCGGTGGTAGTCGCGACTGATGAGTGAGTTCCTGCGCTGCCTGATCGGAATGTTCGCAGTGGTTGCGCCGGTGGGTGCCCTTGCTGCTGTCCTCGCGAATCGCAAGGCATTTGACCCGAAGCCAGACACGCTGCTCTGGGTTGCGTCCCCGGCGGCAGCTTTCGCCGTTCTAACGACGTTCGCCCTTTTGAGCGACCCGCTGCTTGACGCACTGGACATCTCGCCGGAGAGCTTCCAGTTCGCCGCAGGTGCCGGAATGTTCCCAATTGCGCTACGGCTGATGCTGACCGGGGATTCGACGTCAGTTCCCGAGCGAGTACCCCGATCGGCGTGGCTCATACCGCTCGGGGTGCCGGCACTGGCGGGCCCTTCATCGATCATCGCGGCGGTGTCCTACGCGGCTCGTTTCGGAGAGGGGAATGCGATTCTCGCGGTCGCACTTGTGCTCGGCGCTACATCTGCGCTGCTTGCCGCGCAGGAGTTCTTCCAGCGCATTCCAATTGTCGTTTTGCAGACGGCGGGACGGCTGTCCGGCGGCCTGCTGCTCGTCATCGCAGTAGAACTGGCGGTGGACGGTGTGCGGAGCGTCTAGACGGCGAACGATGCTCGAAGCATGAGCCTTACCCCCAGCACCAATATCGCTGCGCCCAGGAGCGCTAGTACGGCTCTGGGCCGGACTCTCTGTGCAATGAGTGCCCCTGCCTGTGCACCCGGCACCGCTCCGATGGAGACCGCCAGCGCCTTCACAGCCTGATCCTCGCCGAGCGTGCCGTTCACCGCATGGATAATCGTCGCACCGCCCGCCATGAACGTAAGAGTCAGCTGCGACGTGGCTACGGCGTACTGAATCGGGATGTGCAGCAGGATGATCATCGCCGGTACCTGTAACACTCCCCCGCCGATGCCGAAGAGACTTGAGATGAAACCTACTGCAAGACTGATCAGTGCGCCCTGCCAGATCCGGTAGGCGTAGACGTAGACCCGCCCCTCCGGGTCGATCATGTTACGCACGAGCACTCCGGGACCCCGGATGGGCGCGCGGATCGCCTCGCCGCGCCCGCGGATGGCGAAGGCGGCCAGCAGGAGCAGTAAACCACCGAACATCGCGCTAAACAGCCGCTGCGGCAGCAGACCCACGACGAAGGCCCCTGCGACGACGCCGGGAGCCGAGCAGGCCGCGAACAGGAGGCCCGTCTTATAGTCGATGCGCCGCTGCCGTGAGTAGGCAATCGAGCCGGATGCGGCATTGGCCATGACAACTGCCAGAGATATCGCCGTGAGCTCCTCGGGCTCGTAGTCCGGGTAGAGAAACAGGAGGGCCGGAACGAGAATGAAGCCGCCTCCGGCGCCGATGACCGTCCCATACGCGCCGATGAACAGGCCCAGGAGGGCAAGGCCGGCTAGCTCAAGCATGCGCTCGCGATGATACTTGACCCGCTCGCTCGACAATAGCCGCGAGCCACAGCTATCCTGAAAGTGAGCCGGCTCGCCCCTGCGGACGTTCTATCTTTATGCAAACAGACCTCGCGCGAACAAAGACCGGCGGCGGCCCTCTCCACCGCATCCGCTCGCTCGACCTAGCGTCCTCATCGCTTCTGCGGTTTCTCGTTGTTGGCGGCATAGCCTACGTCATTACCCAGCTCGTCCTAGCGCTCTTCCTCGATGTCCTGCCGGTCCTCCCGGATAAGGACAGCCGGTTAGATCTCGGGCTGTTCAAACTCGATACGAGGCTGTTCATTTCGTCTGCCATCGCGGTGGAAGCAGCAATCGTCTTCAAGTTCTTCGCGAACGAGCACTGGGCCTTCGCCGGTAGAGAGACGGACGGGTGGATAGTCGCCCGGATGGCGGCATTCAACGCGAGCTGCCTGGCCAGCGCGGCCGCGACCATAGCCACGGTAAACATTCTTACGCCGGTCTTCGGCTTCAATCCCTACATTGCTAACACGATCGGCACGCTACTCGGTTTCATGGTCAACTACGCTGTCAGCGCGCACTTTATCTGGCCTCACCGCAGGCGCAGCAACACTCGTGGCTGAGGTCACCACCGGGCGCGCGCTTACCCTGCCGATGGTAGGCGTTCTAAGCGAGGAGCGGCAGCGCACCATCGCGATCTGCCTGGCCCTGATGGCAGTGGTGTTCATTGTGTACTGGTTTGCAGGGCCGAAGGACACGCCCTACTCCTACCAGACCAGCCAGGCCAACAACATCCTTCACGGACACCTGGATCTGTTGCCGGAGTACTCCGTCAACCTCTCCGTCCTGGAGCGCGTGATGTATGACGGCGAGGGCTTCTGCTACCCGATAGGCGATCCCAAGGCGTATGAGACCACCGGATCCAGAGAGTCAGCGGACTGCAAGACCTACATGCAACACTCGCTTGGCCCGGCGTTTATGGTGATCCCCGGCGTATTGATCTTTGGCGTGGAGATGAACCAGGCGCTCGTCTCTGTTGTCATCGCGGCGATGACGGCGCCGATCGTATTCCTCATCTCCCGTTCGTTCTCGACGAAGCTCTTGAACCAGTTGCTCCTGACGGCATTGATGATGTTCGGGACCGTGTTCTGGTGGGTCGGATCCAACGGCGGAGTGTGGTTCTTCGCGCACACTACGGCGACCTTCTTCTTGTTCGCCGCCATCTTCTTCGCCGTCCGCAGGCCCAACCCACTCCTGGCCGGAGCTCTGCTTGGGGCTGCCTTCCTCTGTAGACCAACCGTAATTATCGGCGGGCTGTTCTTCGTTGTCGTTTTCCTGCCTCTCTGGCTGGAAGCCCCGAACGAACATCATCGCGGTTGGCGGATCAACCTGGCGCCGATTTCCAATTTCATCGCTGGCATCGCACCGTTCATCCTGCTGAACATGTACGTGAACTACGCCCGCTTCGACAGCCCACTCGAGACGGGCTACACATACGGTGAGCAGTTCCACCAGGACAACCACAAGCACATCTACAACGAGGGGACATTCGACCTGTCATATGTTTCCCGCCACGTGAAGGTAATGTTCGAGCAGATGCCCCTCTTCGACAAACCAGGCACGGTTTGCTCGACCCAACCAGCGCTCGATTGCGCGCCGGTCCGGCCCTCCAACTTCGGGATGGCGATTTGGGCGACAACCCCGATCTTCCTGGCAAGTGTGTTTACCGGCGTCACTAACCGATACGTCTCACGCATCGGCGTAGTGCTCCTTGCCCTGGCCTGCGCAATCATCTTCAGTCGCGCTTTCTCGCACATCTGGGAAAGCGATTGGCAGACGGCGGACATCCAGTTCGGCATTCATCTGCTGCCGTTTTGGGGCATGATCGGAGCAGCAGTCTACTTCTCGCTACGAAACCGCGACCGGATTGTCGCTGCCTGCTGGGCCGGCACCATCCCGATCGCCGCATTCGTATTCACTTTCGCCGCCACCGGCTGGACGCAGTTCGGCTATCGCTACGGGCTGGACTACACCCCGTTCCTCTGGCTGCTCGTCGCCCGGCTGATCGGCGACAACCTCAAGTGGTGGCACGTATTGCTCATCGCAGTCGGGATCGCCGTCAACGCGATGGGAGTGCTCTGGGTCTACCAGTTCCAACCGGAGCAAACCTTCGATTGGGCGTGGGCGACTTTCTAGCCTAGGGGTGTTCCGGCCCGATATCGTGGTCGACCATCGCTGCCGCGATCGCTCCGAACAGCACATTAGCCCCGATCACTATTAACGCCTGGCCGACGGCAGCCCACGGGAGCAGGTCAGGATATGCTGCGGTGCCTCCGAGCCATTCAATCAGCACGACAAGGTCGATGATCCCGCCGGCGAGAAATCCGGCTCCGGAAACTAGCAGGAGGCGTTCCAACCCCAGGTACCTGTGATAGAAGTCGACGACGCGGCTCTCGATTCCGCTGGTGCGGAACGCCAACAATTTGGCGAGCACCCCCAACATGACGACATTGATGCCGACCACGAAAAATATGCTCGCCGCGAAGACCGGCTCCCAGTTCAGGTCGCCGATGTCCAGCCCGCTGTTTGTGCTCACGGTGATGATTAGAGAGAACAGTCCCAGGAGCATAAAGAGCAACCCCGGAAGGAGGAAGGCATGACTAGGGCTGCTGATCAGCAGGAAGCGAAGGTGCCGCCAGCCGTCCCGGAAGGTGCTTAGTTTGCTCTCCCCAGCGCGGACGTCGTAGCTAATAGGCACTTGGGTGATCTTGAGGCCGCGGCGCATCGCTCGCAGGATCATCTCGGAGGCGAACTCCATGCCGGTGGACCGGAGACCCAGGGCCTGAATGGAATCGCGGCGCATGGCGCGGAGCCCGCACTGACTGTCACGGATCTTGGCCCCGGTGAAGATGCGGAGAATCCAGGAGATCATGGGCGTCCCTATGAAACGGTGAGCCCACGGCATCGCCCCGGGCGCCAGTTGGTCCGTAAGCCGGTTACCCATCACGAGGTCGTAACCTTCGTCCAGAGGGCCGACAAGAGCGTCGAGCTGCGAGAAATCGTAAGTGCCGTCACAGTCGCCCATTACCATGAATCGGCCCCGCGCCTGGCGGAAACCGGCGCGCAAAGCGGAGCCGTATCCCGGATCTCTCTCGGCTATGACACGCGCCCCGGCAGCGGCGGCCAGCTCAGCAGAATCGTCCGTGGAGTTATTGTCCACCACGACGACTTCGCCCTTGAGGCCTGCTCGGTCAATCCACTCCCGCCCTTTCCGAACGCATTCGGCCACCCCCTCTGCCTCATTGAGACAGGGCATGACTATCGAGATATCCAGCTCTTCCGTCGCAGATGCTGTTTGCTGCATGTTAGCAATTGTAGGACATCCCGAAGGTACGAACCGTTGCGTTTCCAGGGCCTCCCAGATGTTACGGAAAGCTGGCAGAAGGAGTCTTATAGTTGCCATGCGCTCAGTTGGTAGAGGTATCGGGTTTATCCATCCCGCCAGGGTTCAGCCGCGTGGGCGCGAGAGATCGCCTGAATCTCGCCAGGTTGCCGGCTCAGTCGTGCTTCTCCTCGTCGCTGTTGTGACGATGGGCGGCCTCGCCATTGCCTGCCTGGGTGCGCTTTCAGCGGGTGCGGAGGACTGGTGGCTCCTGGCCGCGCTTGCTGGGCTGGCTGTCATCGCCGAACGCACGGACGTCAGCGTTTACGGAAACAGCCGCCTTTCACTGGGCGTCGTCCCAATCCTGGCGTCGGTCTTGGCCGCAGGATTTACGGGACTGGCCATCGTTGTGCCGACGGCGGTCATCGCCTCGGCCTGGGGCAGGCCATTGCACAAGACGGCCTTTAACTTCGGCACGCAAATGCTTGCCGGGGCTTGCTCAGTCCTGGTGATCAGGACCTTCCGTGAATACGACTTAGTAACTGACTGGCCAAAGGTACTGGCCCCCTCGCTTCTGGCGGGATTCAGCAACTACCTTGTGAACAGCCTATTGGTTGCGGCCGCCATTTCTCTGAGCGAGAGCGCCAGGCTGCGGGAGGTATGGAAGGAAAGTTTTCTCTGGCTTCTTCCGCACTACCTGGTCCTTGCGATGATATCCGTCGCCATCGTCGCCGCGGACGCGGCCATTGGGCTCTGGGGTGTAGCGGTCTTCGCGGCGCCGCCGCTCATGATGCGCCTTTCTATCAAGCAGTACCTTGACCGCACGACTACGAATGTCGTCGAGTTGCGCGACGCGCATGCGCAGCTTCAACAAGCTCACGACCAACTAACCGCCGCACTAACACGGCTGAATGAGGCCTATGATGGCACACTCCGTTCGCTGGTCGGAGCGCTGGACGCGCGTGACAGCGAAACCGCCGGCCACTCCGAGCGGGTCGCGGAGTTGACCATGGCGATCGCGGCGCAATTAGGTGTGATCCGCGACTCCGAAGAGTGGCGCAATACCAGTTGGGGTGCTCTGTTGCACGATGTCGGGAAGGTAGCAATTCCGGACCACATCTTGCGCAAGCCGGACTTGCTGACAGAATCCGAATGGGACACGATGCGCACGCATCCGAGCGCTGGGCACGACATTCTGAATGCGGTCAACTTCCTCGCGCCCGCTGCCGAGCTGGTTTATAGCCACCACGAGCGCTACGACGGGCGCGGATATCCGCGGGGCCTGGTCGGCGAACAGATCCCGCTGGGGGCCCGCGTCTTCATGGTCGCGGATGCTTTCGACGCTATGACCTCCGACCGTACATATCGCCCGGCACTTCCCGCCGAGGAAGCGCTGGCGGAGATCCTGCGGGGTAGCGGTACCCAATTTGATCCAACCGTCGTCCGCGCGTTTCTGATGGTCTACCAGGAGCGCTTCGTCGGCACCAAGCACCACGGCCACCTGGGCGACCGTCCACCAAGTCGACCCATGGAGCTAAGCGAGTCCCTTAAGCGGGCGATCGCCGAGGCCGCCGGGCTTGATGAAGACTAAGAGGGCAGTAAACACTGGGTGAATAGCCCCCTCTGACGCCGTTTTCGCGCTCCTCTTACCCGTAACTCGCAGCGGCCGTACGGCGTCTCCTTTTATGGCGAATCATTCTGTAAACCAGTAGGGGAAGGGTCGCTATGCTCGCCAGCGACAGGGGATTTCTATGAGTGTGAATAACTCAATCAGCAACCGCGAACAGGGCCAGACAATTATCCTGTTCAGCTTCATGATCGTCGCGCTGCTCCTTTGCATCATGTTGGTGGTAGACGTGGGGTTCTTCCTCCACGCCCGCCAGACGGCGCAAGGAACTGCCGACGCCGCCGCCCTCGCTGGTGCCCAAGAGCTGCCAGACGATCCTGATCTGGCTGAAGAGATTGCTCTGGATTACATCGTCCGCAATGGACTGGACCCGGACACGGTCGACATCGAGTTTAGTTGCACGAGCGACACGCCGGTCATCTGCGAGGACGGCGACGGGCGATACGACACGATCCGCCTGACACCACATGTACAAGCGCCGAGCTTCTTCGGAGGCGTATTGACGTTCATGGGTATCGACAACTGCTGGGTGGAGGGCTGCACTGCCGAGGCATCGGCGGCAGGTTGCCGAGGCGCGTGTGGACCTGTCGGCACTCAACCGGTGGACGTGGTCCAGATCCTGGACCGCACAGGCAGTATGTCCGCGTCCGACCTGACCAATGTGAAGAACGCCGCGAAGTCCATCCTCGGGTTCTTCGATCCCGACCTGCACAACGTGGGACTCGGCGTGTTGGGGCCTAGCAGCACGTCTTCGACCTGTACAGGTTCCTACAGCGGGGGGCTTGGAATATCAACGAGTAGCGGTGGCACCTGGTTGCCTGTACAACTGACCAACAACTACCAGAACGCTGACGGCAGCCTGAACAATAGCAGCACGACCGTTAAGACAGTCAACTGCCTCAACACGTCCAGCGTGGGGACGAACCTCGGTGACCCGGTGAAGGCCGCTAAAGATCACCTGGCTGCAAACGGTCGTGCGGACACGACGTGGGGAATCATACTGTTTACGGACGGTGCGGCAAACGCGGCACCAACAACAACCGTCACGACCACGACGTCCGGAGACACCGGCTGGAACAACTGCAGCAACAACGGAGCCGTCACGAGCAGCGCCGGCGACAACAACGGCTTCCAGAGCAACGCCAGCGGTGCCTGCGCTAACGGTGGCGCCTACGCGGAGGACGTTGACAGCGGCACTAACACGAACACCACTTGTTCCAACACAGGTAAGGACAAGCACCGCTACTGGGGTTATGACCTGGGTAGCGAAATAGCAAGTGGAGCCACCATCAACGGGATAGAGATCCGGCTGGACGCCTGGACGACGGGAACCCCATCCACTCGTAACATATGCGTGGAACTATCCTGGAACGGCGGCACTTCGTGGACATCGGCACAAACAGTCAATCTCAGTGGCTCGGAGACCACGTTCAACCTTGGCGGCGCCGCAAACACCTGGGGCCGGACATGGACTCAGAGTGAAATGAGCAGCAGCAACTTCCGTATCAGGATCACCAATGTCAGCAACGTCGGCACGACCGACTTCCGGCTTGACTACCTCGCTGCAAAGGTCTATTACACGACGTCAAGCACCACGACCGTCTGGGATGGGCACCTCGGACCCTGCGACTACGCGATGACCCAGGCTGAGATCGCCAAGGCCCTCGGCATCGAAATCTACACCATCGCCTACGGCCTGAGCTCCGGTGACCAGTGTGTCGATGAGTACTCCACAAGCGAGTGGCACAACCAGCCCATCAATGACCTCCTCGAGGCGATGGCGACGGATGCAGACCACTTCTACGATGCGCCGGCTGGAGAAGACCTGGAACCAGTGTTCTATGCGATTGGAGGCGCCCTCACCGCGGGTGGCTCCAGACTGGTCGAGTAACCCTGGAGACTTCAGCAACAGAGCGCCGCCTTCGTATTGGAGGCGGCGCTCTCGCATGTCAGCGACTGTAGGTGCCTGTGATCCGACCGGCCTCTAGAACGTGCGGATCAATCAGCGCGGTCACCTCGTCCGCAGTAGCGCCAGAACCGAGTTCTAGCTCTGCATCGAGCGCGTATATGGCGAAGACGTATGTGTGCTCGCCGCTGGGCGGGCAGGGTCCCGTGTAACCGATTTGTCCGCGGCCGTTTGATCCCTGCACGGAGCCGTTGGCCAGCGTCGCTTCATCGGTAACGCCGGGCGGCACGCCGATCGCGTTACCCGGGATGCTGTACACGACCCAGTGAATAAAACCGTTCGCGTCTGGGTCATCCATAATCAGCGCGAACGATACGGTTGCGTCGGGCGCACCGCTCCATTGGACGTCCGGCGAAATATTGTCGCTATCGCAGGTGTATGCAACCGGGATGCGCCCACCGTCAGTGAAGATGTTGCTGGTTACAATCATCTCCTCAGCGCCGGTCGCCGCGCCAGTTTGCGGCGGCGGCGTCTGGGCAACGTCATCGTCTCCGACGCAAGCAGCAGCGAGAAGAAGCAGGCCGAATAAAAGAGCAAGTCGCGTCGCCGACACCTTAGACATACTTCTCGATCAGATCTCCAGGCAACCGGTTGTTCTCCGCCACATCTTTAAAGAAGTAGGCGCTGGGCTTCGGGATGCGGTTTAGCGTGCCTTCCTCTGTCCCGAAAAGCCCAAACTTCTGGCGGTACCCCTCTGCCCATTCGTAGTTATCCTGCTGGCACCAATGGAGGTAACTCCGAACGTCAACCCCATCCTTGAGCGCCCGCTGCACCTGGTAGAGGTGGCGGACGAGGTAGCTGATCCTTTGCTCATCATCGTCCGTGCCGATCCCGTTCTCCGTGATGTAAACGGCTTTGCCGTAGGGCTTGAGCTTCATCATGCACTGGTAGAAGCCCTCAGGGTAAACCTGCCAGCCCATTGTGCTGCACTCCGCACCGGGAGGCGGCGCCATCTGTCGCATATTCATCCCGCGGCCGGTAGCAGCCACCACGCTGCGAGAGTAGTAGTTTAGCCCCACGATGTCCCAGGATCCCTTCAGACCGGGGACTTCTTCGCCATCGCCGGCCGGCGGGCCAATGACCCCATCCCGGATGCCGTCCAGCCAGTAGCGGTTCCAGTACTGATCCATGCTGTCCGCTGCCTGTTTGTCTTCTTCTGTGTCGGTAGCGGGCATCGCGTAAGTCATGTTGATCACCGGCCCGATCTGAGGCTTGTGCGGCGCGTTCTCTCGCACGGCGTTGTGCATCGTTCCCAGTGAGCGGAGGATGTTCCGCATCGCCGTCATCGCCAGGCCGAAGTCGCGCTTCGCCGGCGGGTGAACCGCCGCGATGTAGCTGGCGGCGGGCAAAACAGGTGGCTCGTTAATGGTCAGCCAGAACGGCACCGAATCACCGAGCGCCTTCGCCATCTTGCCGGCGTACCGCCCCAGCAGCTCGGGTGCCCGATCGGCGGTCCAACCGCCCATATCGGCGAACCAGACCGGGTGTGTGAAGTGATGGAGTGTGACAAATGGGGTTAACTCATACTTGTGGAGCGCCTCGACAACCTTCTGATAGTGCTCTATCTCCCTATCGTCCCAGCGGCCTTCCTCAGGCTCTATACGGCTCCACTCAATCGAGAAGCGGTGGGCGTTATGACCAAAGTCCTTCGACATGCGGAAGTCTTCGTCAAACCGGTTGTAGTGGTCGCAGGCGATTCCAGACCGGGTTCCATCCTTGACCTTGCCCTCGATCTGCTCAAACGCCCACCAGTCATTATTCCGGTTGTTGCCCTCCACCTGGTGGGACGAGGTGGCTGTTCCCCAGTAGAACCCGTTCGGAAATGGCATATCGCTGGGCATAAATTGCTCCTTCTAATCTGACCCGCACTCGTCAAATCTCTCACCTCTTCTGGCACCCGCGATTCTAGCAGCAAGTTCGCTTTACTCCACGCCGTTCCAACTTCAACGCAACGTTAACTGCCACCGCAATCCCGGGGGTAACGAGCGAAACACCTTCCGCCTCCATTTCTGTAGAGAGTCCAACACACCAGCCAGTCCCCTCTAAAAGGAACATCCTCTTGCTTCGAGAACTCGGCGAACTCTATATACCCGCCAACGACCGTGCCCTCCGCTCCGTGCAAAGACGCGGCGAAGAGATGGACAAGCAGGTCCGCAACTGGGCCCAGGGTGTCATTGACATGCTTCCGCGAGGCCTGCCCCTCAACCCTGACGAGACGTTCATTCTGAGCCTATACCTTGCCCAGCAGCGCCGTCTCAACATCCAGATGGATGCCACCTCCCGGCCGGAAACTGGCTTCGCAGGCGCCGTCAAAGCACTACTCCCGATACCCGCCCGCAACGGAAACTCAGAGGTAATGACCGCTGCTCACAGGCTCGTCGCAGCACGCCTGGACTCCGACATTGAACGGGCCTGCCGTTTCTTCTGCGATGACAACGGCATCAACTCCGAGGGCGAAGAGGCGATAGACTGGCGCGTCTCCATTCGCTTCATGGCGCAGAGCATCTACTCTCGCGTTGCGGATGGTGACCTGAAGAAGATGGCCGGCTCGCCGCGCCGCTTCGAGCTCGCGCTTACCGCGCGAGACCTCGCCTCCGAAATCGGTAACCGGCGCCAGGCGATGCTCACGCTCAACATCACGGTTGACCGCCGGCGCAAGGCGCTCTAGACAGCACTCCTAGCCAGCACACCTTTACCTCGCGCATAATCGCGACGTGCGACCACTGATCATTTCACACGCCGCCTGTGGCGGCCACGCGCAGGAGAATACTCTCGCGGGTATCCGCAAGGCTATCAAGCTCGGTGCTGAGGCGATCGAGATCGACGTGCAGTCCAGTTCCGATCATGAGCCTGTGCTGATGCACGACCTAACGGTGGACCGCACCACAAACGGCAAAGGTGGTGTCGCTGTCCTGCCGTTGCAAAGATTGCGTGAGCTGGATGCCGGCGATGGCCCGATACCCACGCTCGCCGAGGTGCTGGAGCTGACGAGGGGCAGGGTGTTGCTGGTCATGGAGATCAAAGCGCCCGGCATCGAAGAAGACGTCTGCCGGGTCGTTCACCAGTCGCGCGCCCTTGATGATGTGATGGCCTGGTCCTTCTTTCCGCAGGCGATCGAGGGGATGCGCAGGCAGGACGGCCGAATTCCCTGCGCTTTGCTTATCGCCGGCGAAAACATGGACCGCTGGCGGGACATGCGTGCTCGTGCGCTGAGGCTGGGCGCACAGGGCGTCAGCGTCTTCTATCCATGCGTTGACAAGGCCGTTGCCGAAGACTGCCGCCGCGCGGGCCTCGCCTTGTACACTTGGACGCCGGACAGTAAGCGCGAGATCGCGCGATTGGCAACGCTCGGTGTGGACGGCATCTGTTCTAACTTCCCGGACAAGGTGCTGGACGTGCTCGCAAACCCGCGGCCGGCTTAAGCCCAGAACCGATTGTGATATCATTCTCAATCGGAACAGATATGGCAGACGCCCCTGTAATTCGGGTCACCGACACTGCTGCGGAGTCCCTTGAGGAATCCGTCAAGCAGAACCTGATGCTCACCTCTCTGGAGGGAGTCGTCAATTGGGCGCGCCGATCTTCCCTCTGGCCGGCAGCGTTCGGCCTGGCCTGCTGCGCGATCGAGATGATCGCAACAGCGATGCCTCGCTACGACATCAGTCGCTTCGGCGCAGAGTTGTTTCGCCCGTCACCGCGGCAAGCCGATCTGATGATCGTGGCGGGCACCGTGACCTGGAAGATGGCCGTTCCCGTCCGCCGCATCTACCTGCAGATGCCCGAGCCGCGATACGTTATCTCCATGGGCAGCTGCGCCACCATCGGCGGGCCGTTCGCTTACGGCTACAGCACCCTTCCGGGCGTCAATCTGATCATACCGGTGGACGTCTATGTCCCCGGGTGCCCACCCCGGCCAGAGTCACTCCTACAGGGGCTGATGCTCCTCCAGGAGAAGATCAAGCACGAGCGCGTCATCGGCGGCCGCCAAGTAAAAGAGCCGGCAGGCGACTTCTCCCGCTACCTCCCGGAGAGCGATCCGGTCCGCAAAGAGCTGGAGTCGCTCTTCCCGCCATTCATCGAGACTGGCATGGGGGACTCCGCGACCAGCCGGATAATCGCAAAGCCGGGCGCTTAGTCCAGGCGAGCGTTCTGAGCCGGAGCGGCAATATCGCGCCTGTAGTGGGCGTTAGTAAAGTGGATCCGCTGCACGTTTCGGTAGGCCTTCGCCCGCGCTTCGCTGAGAGATGACGCCTTTGCCGTTACGGTGAGCACGCGGCCTCCGTTCGTAACGACGCGGCCGTCCTCATCCAGCATGGTACCGGCGTGGAAGACAAGGACGCCATCTTCAAGCGTGTTGAGGCCGGAGATCTCGTATCCGGTGGAGTAGTCCTCCGGGTAGCCCCCAGACGCCATTACGACGCCCACGGCGGCGTCAGTCGACCATTCGATCTCTGCGTCGGATAGGCGGTTGTTCACGACCGCGAGGCAGATCTCGAGCAAATCCGACTTCAGGCGGGGTATGAGGACCTGCGCTTCCGGGTCGCCAAGGCGGCAGTTGAACTCGACCACCCGGGGGCCATCCTTCGTGATCATGAGCCCCGGGTATAGCGTTCCGCGAAACGGCGAGCCCTCCGCCATCATCGCTGCCACGGCCGCTTCGGTGATGGTCTCATGGATTACGGGCTCCAGCGCCTCGTCCAGCCAGGGAGGCGGGCTGTAGGCGCCCATCCCGCCGGTGTTAAGCCCCTCATCGCCGTCCCTGATGCGCTTGTAGTCGCAGGAGAACGGCAACGGCGCGACCGTGACGCCGTCCGTGAACGCCATCGCAGAGACTTCGCGTCCGATGAGCCGCTCCTCGAGAAGAACGGTGTGTCCGGATGCACCGAAGATCGCCTCATCGCCCATCATCCTGTCGATCGCAGTCGCGGCCTCTTCGGGAGAGTCACAGACGAAAACGCCCTTCCCAGCCGTTAGCCCGTCCGCCTTTACAACGATGCCGTCCGACTGTGACTCGGCATAGATACGGGCATCCGTGTGGTTGTCGAAGGTGCGAGCGGAGGCAGTAGGAATGCCGTAGCGCACCATGAGGTCCTTGGAGAAAGCTTTCGACGACTCTATACGGGCTGCACTCTGCGTGGGGCCAAAAGCGGGAATACCTTCCACGGACAGGCGGTCCACCAGCCCGCGTGCCAGCGGGTCTTCCGGACCGACCACGACCAGGTCCACTTTCAGCTCTTTCGCGAGAGCTACGATGCTCTCCACCTCGGAGGCCTTAACCGGACGATTACCGGAGCCTAATGCGGCCGTTCCCGCGTTACCCGGAGCCACCCAGAGGTCTGTCAGCTTCGATGACCGGCTTATCTTCCATGCGATAGCATGCTCGCGCGCTCCGGAGCCGATAATGAGTACTTTCATAGCCAAAACCCACTATATCGCAGCCTTCGTGCGCTCCTCAGTACGGGGTTTAAACGACAATAAACCATCGTCCAATTACTGTAATGTCAGAATACGACCGTCGGCAGATGGGGCCCTATCGGGCCTGCGGTTGAATAGACCACGTAGCCGCACTCCCCTGCGGTCTAGAGTCCGGCGGAAGTTGCCCCCTCCGCCGGACTTCTATTTTTGCCGTATCACACGCCTGCGGATTATCACCGTCTCTTCGTGCGCCTCAAATATGTGAGGCTCCGGTCGTGCTACGGCCCGACTGCGGCCGAACGGCAAAGAGACGGCCTTCCGGGCGGCTGATCGCAACAGCCACTCACCAATGACCCCCGCCGCCACCAGCGCCACGCCTCGTACGACTACAGGAGCGGCTTGCTGCCAGACTGGTACGGGCGGTTGAACCGGGTCTTGCTTCACGGGCAAGCGATAGTTGTAGGAGTTGCTCATTCGGCTTCCTCGTTATGCTGGATTATATACGAGCAGCGGCCACCAGCCAGCCTCCCAACCGTTATCGCTTGGTCTGGGCTGGTCGGTGGCTGATATACTCGCGCCGCTGGGAGGTGCCCATGCCATACGCATCGATTCAATGCAACCAGATCCACTATCGGGACACGGGCGGAGATGGGCCGGTGGTCGTGCTCGTTCACGGCTTTACCGGTAACACCAGCAACTGGGCGCTCACAGTCCCCGCACTCCGCGATCGGTTTCGCGTGATTTCTTCCGACCACCGCGGGCATGGACATTCCCATAAGCCTACCGAGGCCGCCTCCTACGAACTCGACCTTCTGGCCGAGGATCTCAATGGACTGCTCAAATACCTGGAAGTTGGGCAGTGCGTGCTCGTGGGCCACTCTATGGGAGGGATGGTCTCGCAACTGCTCATCCTCAGCCATCCTGAAGTGGTGCGGGCGCTTGTCCTTGTGGACACCGCTGCCGAAGTGCCGGAGGAGTTGAGGGCGCGGGCACGTTACGCGGAGCGGCAGCGCCTCGTTCAAATTGCGGAAGAACAGGGAATGGAGGCTGTGTTCGATGAGCAGATGCGCCTAAACACTGACCCACGAGTAGCGGGCAACCCGCAGTTCGTCCAGGTTTGGCGTGAGCAGTTCTTGATGACGTCCCGCGAGGCGTATATCGGTGGTGCACACGGCATGGCCACCCGCCGGTCTGTGGTCGATCGTTTGAATGAGATCGGCGTGCCGACGCTGGTGATCTGTGGCGAGCACGATGCGCCGTTCCTGGACGCGTCTCGCAAGATGCACGAGAACATACCGGGAAGTGAATTCGCCCTGATCGAAGGGGCCGGTCACACGCCTCAGATCGAGACGCCCGACAAGTTCAACGCTATCTTGACCACGTTCCTCAGTAAGGTCACCTTCGCCGCGCCTGTATGACCGATCCCTACGACATCGAAGCCGTCCGCGCGAAGTACATCGGCTTCGAAACCGCGAAGGCGAAGGGGCGCTATCCGGTGGAGCAAGACCCCATCCGGCGGCACTGCCACATGGTGGAGGACAACAACCGCCTGCACCTGGACCCGGCGTACGCCGCGCGTACCGGCCATGGTGCAGTCGTCTGTCCTCCCTCCGGCTGGCTCGCCCTCTACTTCGCCAGCCTGGGCCCATGGCCCGCCGCGTTCGAGCCGCTCTTCCCGGTGGTCCCTACTCCCGGGAAGCGTCTCATCAACATGAGCCAGGAAGTTGAATGGTTTGCCCGCATCAAGGTCGGTGACGAGCTGTCCGTCGTTCGCCGGGTGGCGGATGTCTACCAGAAGGGGATCCAGATCGATCCGGAGGCGGTCTGGATCGTCGCTGAGGCGATCATCACAAACCAGGATGACGAGAGGGTGTGTGTCATCCGCAACGTCCTCCTCACGCACCGTACGCCGGCAGAAGTTGCAGCCTCAGGATGAGCTCACAGATCTACTGGGAGGACGTTGCCCTCGGCGAAGAGCTGCCTTCGGTGGAGCTGGCGATCACGCAGAAGCGGATACACCTGATGACGAGCGGTACCCAGGATTGGTATCCCGTCCACTACGATTCCGCGTTCGCGAGCAAGTCCGGCCACGAAGAGGTCTTCGTGAACACAGGCTTCATCCATGCCGCGCTCGTCCGGGTAATCACGGACTGGATGGGCGACTCTGGATTCCTGAGCCATCTCAAGTTCGAGATGCGACGGCAGCACCGCCTGGGCGACGTGATGGTCTGCCGTGCGCGCGTAACGGGTAAGAGGATGCAGAAGGAGGCCTGCATTGACCTGGAAGTCTGGGCCGAGAACGAGCGAGAGGGTGTGGCCACGCCGGGAGAGGCCTCAGTGATCCTGCCCCAGAAGCAGACTTGAGGCTCTCAGATCGCCGAATAATTGACGCGCTAACCTCGCGAATGCTACAACTTGCGCAGCAACACACGCCCCGGAGGGTAATATGGCCAGCCGTGAAGATCTCCTGAAGAAAGTGCCGATATTCGCTGACCTCAGCAAGCGTGATTTGGAGCGCCTGGCGAAGCTCATGGTGCCGCGCAAAGTGGCCTCTGGAGAGATCATCATCAAGGAGAACGACCAGGCCGCCGGCTTCTTCGTCGTCTCCGACGGCAAGGTGGAGGCGATCCGGGGTATGGGCGGCGACCACGAGCAGAAGCTGGCCACGTTCGGCCCGGGCGACTTCTTCGGGGAGATGGCCCTGTTCGAAGGGTTTCCGCGTTCGGCATCTGTGCGAGCGGTGGAAGAGTCCGAGTGCCTTGCAATGACACGCTGGGACTTCATGGCTGAGATGAAGAACCACCCGGAGATCGCGGTCGGCATGCTCCCGGTGCTGGTACGTCGCCTACGCGAGGCCGACGCCAAACTGGCTGAATAGCTTAGCTTCCTTCAGATAATCGCGCCCTGCTCCCGCAAGGCTCGCCGCAGTTCCGCCACGTCGACATCGACAACTGAGGTCGCCTTCTTCGCTGCCAGCGCCCCCGCAATTCCCGCAGCCTGACCAGTAGCCATGCAAGGGGGGATCTCTTTCGTCGCGTGGTGCACACGGTGATCAACGGAAATGCACCTACCGGGCACGATGAGGTTCGATATGCCGCGCGGCAGTAGGCTCCGGTAAGGAATGTCGTACGTGCAGTCGTACTTAGTCCAGTGCCCGGTGCGCGCGATCGTGTCTTCGAAGGGGCTATTGATGTCATCGCGCACCATGATGTATCGTCCCTGCAACCGGCGGGACTCAGTGATGCCCAGCTGATCGGCCATCAGCGAGACATATGCGTCCTCGAAACCGGGAACGGTAGACCGCAAGCGGCTTGCTTCCTCCATCACCATTTCCCGGCACTCAACCAGTGCCTCGGACACCTCTGCTGGGTTGGTGGCGTCGATCTTATGACCGACACGCGCCTCACCGCCCCAGGGAACGAGCACTCGGTCACGCCGGGGGAGTTGAAGTAAAGCCCCTTCGCCGCTTCGAATGTCTTCTCGATGTCCTGTACTCCCGCCATCTGGAACCAGAGCCACGGGTGTACGCGCTCCAACTCGAAGGGCTCGCCCGCAGCAGCGAATATGTCGCCGTCGCCGCTTGCGTCTATCACAACCGAGGCTTCGATCGCCTGCCGTCCCGCCTTGTTTTGGATCACTACGCCGCCAATGTGATCACGCTCCATCACAGGTTCGCAGGCCCATGTCTGGTACAGCACCCGTACGCGTGCCTCGGCGAGCATTCGATCCGCCGCAAACACGAATTCGTGTGGCTCGAACGCTACCGAGTAGCGGACGCGATGAGGCCCACTTCCCCAGACCAGACCCCAGCGACGGTAGTGCTCAACCAGCTGAGGGTCAGGGTCGTTCCACTGCTCGCTAGTTGGATAGTAGACGCCGCCACGGGCCTCCATGCGATCAACGACTTCCTGGCAGAGCCCAGCGACGACCTGGTTACCGCGGCCATCGTCCATAGTGAGCAGCAGGATGATCATCCCGCCTGTCGCAAGTCCCCCGATGTAGCTGAAACGCTCTACGAGCATCGTTTCAGCGCCGCTTCTAGCCGCGGCCACGGCGGCTGCGAGGCCGGCAGACCCGCCGCCAACAACCAGCACGTCCGGTCGGGCGACTACTGGGACGCGTGACCCGGGCAGGGTTAGAAAGTCCGCCACTACGGCGGAAGCATATCAGGGGCAGACTACGCGGTCTTGCGCCACTGGCCCTTGCCCTCCGTCGTGCGGCGGGTGGCCTGGGCGTGGAGGACTGTCGCTTCAGCGACAGCGCCAAGGTCGTCCCTCTTGATGAAGGCGAATGGAAGGAACGCCTTCGGGTCGACGGTCGCTATCACTCGGGCTGACCGATACAGGTGACCCTCTGTGTAGACGGCATCGATCACCTGGCGCACGGGAATGTCCGAAACGGGGTCGTGCACGGAGTCGCGGAATACGACCTCGCCCCGGCCGCGTCTTGCCGTTTTCAGAGCGACGTCCTCGATCGCATGCACGAGCACCGGCGGCGAGTCAAAGCCCGTACCGTCCGGCCTGGGCAGGTACTTGAAGTAGAAGAATCCGGTCTCGTCCCGTCCGGCCGGTGCGCCTTCGTTGCAGCGGCCACGGACGCTGAGGAAGCGGATCTCGTGGCGCTCTGCGGAGCCCCATACGTGGTCGTCCTGCTCTTCGAACACGACTCTCGCGAGCTTGCTCGGTGTACCGTAGAGGTCTCTGCCGAAAAGCAGTGCCGCCGGCGTCGAGACCGGCAGCGAAAGAACATAGTTCGCAGTGATCTCTCGGTATCTCGCGCGAACTGCGAGTCCTGCCTCCGTGTAAGGTCCAACAGTGGTGGAGTTGCCGATGTCTCGTACCCAGACCATGCCGACGGGGTTCGGTGACGGCTCAAGGGGCGGCGGAAGAATCGCGGCAATAGTCTCCGGGGTCGTCTCGAAGGTGGCCGTCAAAGTGCGTAGGCCAAGCTCGTGGCTACGCGAATAGATTGCCTGTATTCGTTCGATATCTTCGGCGGTCTGTACGAAGCGCACGGTATGCCTCCTTCTAGGAAGGACGCCGGGAAACGGTCTGCGTTGCGTCAATTGATAGATATGTCAATAATCCGACCGTCGCTTAAAGGAAAAAGCAGCGGAGGGGGCGCCCGCTGCTCTTTCCGATTGCCGGGTGTGTTTGTATTCGTTACCGTCTCTGGGACGTCTCCTGTCCCTTTCGAGCGCCATTCCTGGCACCCGTTTCGAAGGCGTCCTGGATGTTCTTCACCACTTCCCTCGCGGTGATATCCGACGCCTTGGCGGCATCCTCCAGGTCCTGACGAACGATGTTCCGATCGTCTCCGTGTCGCTCATCGGGCTGCTTGCAACCACAGGACATACACATTTCTCATCCTCCTCTTCCTTCACCAATATTTCCGCTCTCACCGTATCGCCGGAGGGGAACACTGCAGATAAAGAAACGTGGCATCCGCCTTGCATGCGCGTTGCATGCCTGTGACGGCCGTCGCTTTCGGTATTACAGACACTCTGACATAATTTCTTTTCAGACCCACCCCTTCGCCACATTCGCCGAAAGGATTTCCCTTGGCCGTCGAGGCAAAAGAGGGCAGTTATGCCTCCGCGCCTGCCCTCATCGACGAAACGAATCTGCTGAGTTCAGTAATCAAGCTCGCCTGGCCGGTCATCGTGCAGCAGGTCAGCTTCTCCATGGTTCAGCTCGTCGATACGGCACTTGTGGGTCACCTGGGTGAGGACGCGCTAGCAGGCGTCCGCCTGGCGGGCCAGTTGTTCTGGTTTTCGCAGGCAGGGATCGTCGCAGTCGGCATCGGTGCGACGGCGATCGTTGCACGCTCAGTCGGAGCGGGTGAGACCGAGAAGGCCTCGCGCGTTCTGCAGACAGCGTTCCTGATGGCGCTTGCATGGGGTTGCTTGATGGGCGTCCTGATGTACTTTATCGGCGGCTCTGTGCTCGGGTTCCTCGGTGCCGAACCGGCCGCCCAGCATAATGGAGCGGTCTTCCTGAAATACGCAGCGATCGGTATGCCGGCGATGGCCTTGCTGTTTGCTGGCAATGCCGCACAGCAAGGCGCCGGGGATACGCGCACGCCGATGCTCGTGGGGTTAGTCATCAACGTAGTCAACGTCATCGTCGCCTACGCGCTCATAAACGGAGCCTGGGGCGCGCCGGAGCTGGGCGTAAAGGGCTCCGGCCTGGCCTTCGCCACATCATCGTTCGTGGGATGCGCGCTGGTTCTTGTTGCGCTGGCCTCGGGCTCGCGCACACTCTCATGGTCGCCAACGAACCGCCTGGACGGCGAGTCCGCGCGGCGCATCCTGAACGTTGGACTACCGGCCGGCGTCGAGCAGATGCAGTTCAACGTGGCATTCCTTACGTACACTGCTATCATCGCGAGCCTCGGCACCACTGCCCTCGCTGCGCACGGCGTGACGCTCGCTATCCAGAGCCTCACCTTCAATGTCGGCTTCGCGCTCGGGGTAGCGACGACAGCACTGGTCGGTCAGAGTCTTGGCGCAGGCCGTCCGGACTTGGCGGAGAAGGCGACGTGGCTGACGTTGCGCCATTCACTGATCTTCATGTGCGCGATCGGCGGCCTGCTGATGGTATTTGGCGGCCAAATCACCAGCCTCTTCGTCGGTGGCGAGGATGCGGACGATGTGGTTCACATCGGGCGGCAACTGCTGCTGATCTTCGCGTTTGCCATGCCTGGAATCGCTGTTAGCCTGACATTGGGAGGTGCCTTGCGGGGCGCAGGTGATACGCGCGCCGTACTCATCATCATGGCGTTTTCGACGTGGGTGGTGCGACTCGTGCCTGCTTACCTGCTGGCGGTCACACTGGGGTTAGGCGTGCCGGGCGCGTGGGTAATGGCAGTCGGCGACATCACGGTCCGCTCGGCCCTGATGTATGGGCGCTTCCGTACGGGCAAATGGAAGTCTATTCGCGTTTAGGCTCATAAACGGCTGGAGTAGAATTAGTGCCGAAAGGAGCTAGCTACCCTTGGCAATAGTTGTCTACACATTGCGCAACTGCGACGTCAGCGAGAAAGCCGTCGCTGCACTGCGGGAACGCGGCATCGACATCGAAGAACGCCGTGTGGACCAGAACGCCAACTGGTGGGAGGAAGCGCTCAACTATTCAATGACCGTTCCCATTATCCTCTGGGAAAACGGCGAGGTGGAGATAGGCTGGGACGGCGAACACGGGTGAGAGATCACCTGACGGGAGCCGTGCGCTACCCAGCCCGATCGGTGCAATCAACAATGCTTGCACAACCCAGTCCGACTCTACAACTCAAGGTTCGCGAGACTCTGTCCCGCGACGTACGCGCGTTTTCGCCTACCGAGCCGGGCAGTGTCTCCGTCTATACCTGCGGCCCCACCGTCTACCGGGACGCCCACATCGGCAACCTGCGCTCTTACTTGATGGCGGACTGGTTAAGGCGCTTCCTTGAAGCGCAAGGCTACACAGTCAATCACATCAAGAACATCACCGATGTCGGACACATGCGGGAGGACCTGCTAGACCGTGGCGAGGATAAGGTGATTGCGGCTGCCCGCGCATCCGGTCAGACGCCGCAGGATATAGCCGCGCACTACACGCGGCGCTTCCTCGATGACGAGTCACGACTCGGCGTCCTCCCGGCAACGGAGTACCCGCGCGCCACGGACCACGTCGAGGACATGATCGCGATCATCCGCCTCCTCGTTAGTGGCGGATTCGCCTATGAAGCGGAAGGCAATGTCTACTTTGAGGTCTCGCGCTTTCCGGACTATGGCAAGCTATCCGGTCAGCAAGGCGGAAGCCTGGAACAGAGTGGACGTGTCGCAGCCGACCCGCTCAAGCGAGACCAGCGCGACTTCGCACTATGGAAAGCGGCTGAGGCAGGCCGCACGCTCAAGTGGTTCTCTCCGTGGGGCTGGGGCTTCCCCGGCTGGCACATAGAGTGCTCGGCAATTGGCCACGCGAAACTTGGAGCCGAGATCGATTTCCACACAGGCGGCGTCGACAACATCTTCCCCCACCACGAAGACGAAATCGCCCAGAGCGAGGCTGCCTTCGGTAAACCGCACGTGCGGATGTGGCTGCACGGCCAACATCTTCTGGTAGATGGGCTCAAGATGGCGAAGTCCACCGGCAACGTTTATCTCGTGGCTGACCTGGAGCAGCGCGGCTTTGATCCCATGGCCTTCCGGTACCTCTGCGCTACTGCGAAGTACCGCACGCGACTCAACTTCACGCTCTCCTCGCTCCGGGCGGCCCAGCGCGGGCTGAACCGGCTCCGTGCTTCCTTGCGAATGAACGATGGCGAAGCAACGGACGAGCAGAATGACGCCGCCGAAGGGCTGCGGAAGAGTTTCTGGGAAGCGGCCGCGAATGACCTGAACATCCCGTCTGCGCTGGCGATCACATGGAGGGTCGCGCGGTCAGATCTACCCGGCTCGCTGAAGCGCGACCTGCTCACAGACTTCGACCGGTTGCTTGGTCTGGACCTCGCGCGAGTGCCCGCCCGGAACAAGCTCCCTGCGGAGGTGATCGACCTCCTCCGCCAATGCCACGTCGGGCGTCAAGCCAAGGACCATATCAGAGCGGACACCCTCCGCGCGGAGCTAATCGACCTCGGCTATGAAGTGCGTCAAACGCCTGACTCGACCGTTGCGCTTCCGATGCCTGCCTGGCAGCGAGAGGAACCTGGCATCACATCCAGCCGGGACGTTGCTTCCTTGCTGCAGCAAACGCCACAACTCGACTACACAGTCTGCATCGTTGCCCGTCGCGGCTGCAGAGAACTCGAGCGTTGCATCGCCTCGGCGGAGCGCTGGCTCCCGGACGGCGCCGGCGAAGTGATCGTCGTCGACAATGGATTCGAGGAGCAGTGCCAGGCATTTGTCGGTGACCTCGCTGCGGACGATGAGCGATTTCGGCTCTTCCGGGTGGACCATTTCATCGGATCAGCCGCTGCGCGTAACGTTGCTCTGAGACAGGCTCGCGGGCGTTTCGTGATCCTGATCGACACCAGCGTGGAGGTTGTCGGTGACGTCTTCACGCCGCTTGCAAAGCTCCTCGATGACCCAACCGTCGGCATCGCCGGCCGCTGGGGCGTACAGACGACGGACATGCGTGACTTCACCGAATCAGACGGGTCCGGTGATGTGCACGCCGTGGAGGGCTACCTGATGGCGTTCCGCCGGAACGTCCTGCGCGAAGCCGGCCTGCTTGACGAAAAGTTCCGCTTCTATCGGCACCTTGACCTCGACTTTAGCTTTGCGGTACGCAGCCGGGGTTATCGCGCGATCATCGACACGACGTTGCCGGTCGTGAAGCACGACCACGTTGACTGGAACGCAACCCCCCCAGAAGAGCGCGACCGCCTCAGCAAACGCAACTTCTATCGCTTCCTGCGCAAGTGGGAGAAGCATCCCGAGTTGCTGAGCGCGGGTCGTTAACGAATCCGTTGCTCCGCCCTTTGAGCGGCGCTGAGCATCCCGCTGTCGAGATTGCGGGCGAAGCGGTCGATGGAGTCGCTCACGTCGAGTATGACGGCCTCTTCGATGTAGGCGATGGCATCGGTCACGACCCGTTCATAGCGGTAGTAGGCGAGCGCCTGCCAGCTCAGCTCGTGCAGTCCGTAGCCCTCGAAGAATGGTGAGCTGCCTGCCACGCCTGGGTCCTCAACGAAAATGAAGTCGCGCTCGCGTGCGGCGAGCATGACGTCGTCCCAGTCGATGATGTACGCGTGGTCGGGCCGGTCGCGCAGGAGGTTGGCAGCGTGCAGGTCGGCGTGGCAGATGACGAGCGGCACATCGCTAGATCGCAGGGCGGTAGCCAACGCCTCCATCCGCTTGCATAATGGGAATACGTCCTCACCGTGCTTGCGCCAGAGCGGCCGCAATTCTTGTGCAGCCGCAGACGGGTCTGACTCCAACATTGCGGCGAGTTCCTCCAATCTGCGCCCGTATTTGGACGGCGTGAACGTCTCGACACGTATGCCATCGGTGGGAGGCGACCGGCTGTCGTGGATGCGACGGAATGATCTGCCGACACCGGCCCACTGCTCTGGCGTCATGCCCGTCCGCTCGGTGGTGCCTTCAATGTAGGGGTAAACGATGAGTTTCCAGCTATCGGCCTCGCTCCACAGTGTGCCGTCGGTGGTTGAGAGCGGAGCCACTACTGACTCGATGCCTTGATCAGCAAGCCAGCGTGGAACGAGACAGGATGGCGGGTAGAACTTGTTCCTCCTGATCTTAACCAGTAGCCTATCCGAACCCGTCGAAACGCGATAAACAACTGCGTTGTAATCCAGACCGACGGGAAGGTAGTCGATGTAAGTCGCCTCACGGCCGTACTGAAGGCGAAGGCAGTCGACTATCGCACCGCGGTCTATTTTGGGTTCGTCACGCACTAGAGCAAGCGCCTATCAAGCGGTAGGTGAAGACGCGAGTCGGGCTACTTGCCCTTGTCGTCTTCGTCCTTGCGGAAGCGCTTGTCGATCTCGCCGCGGACGCGCCAACCCAGGCGCCGACTGGCGGAGCGAACGGCGGCGACGCGGTCTTCCACGCCGCGTCCGATAGGCGTCCAGCGGCCCACATGCCGGTCCACAGCGACGCTCCAGCGCATCGATAGCGCGGCCCAGGTCAGGCCTGCGCCGAAGCTGGCCAGCACCACGTTGTCACCGACCTTCACGCGGCCGGTCTGGATCGCCTCGCAGAGGGCGATCGGGATCGAAGCGGCGCTGGTGTTGCCGTATTCTTTCACGTTGGAGAATACTTTCTCCAGCGGCAGGCCCAGGCGCCGAGCGGCGGTCTCCAGGATGCGGAAGTTCGCCTGGTGGGGGATGAACAGGTCCACCTGGGAGGCACTCAGTCCGGAGGCCGTGATCACCTTCTCGGAAGCCTTCGCAAGCATCTGCGTGGCCCAGCGGAACACCTGCGGGCCGTTCATACGCAGGAAATAGTCGTCGCCCCGGACGACGAGGCCGTCCACTTTGCCGTTCTTGCCGTTGTTCTTGTGGCGAACAGATGACTGCCGGTTTCGCGAACCCGCCTTTATCGTCAGCAGCCCAGCGCCGGAACCGTCCGAACCCATCGTCGTGGCCAGGATGCCCGGCTCGTCGGCGGCGCTCACTACAACTGCACCGGCGCCATCACCGAACAATACGCACGTGCTGCGGTCGTTCCAGTCCAGGTGCGTCGACAGCTCGTCCGCGCCGACGATGAGGATGTTCTTCGCGCGGCCAGACTCGATGTAGGCGGTACCCGTGTTCAGGGCATAGACGAAACCTGCGCAGGCGGCGTTCAGGTCCATCGCGCCGGCATTCGTTGCGCCGAGCCTGTCCTGCACGAGCGATGCCGTCGAAGGCATGATGTGGTCAGGCGTGCACGTCGCGATCACGACGAGGTCGAGTTCGCTCGGATGGAGGTCGGCGACGCGTAACGCTTCCTTGGCCGCCTTCACGGACATGTCGGAGGTCGCCTCGTGATCAGCGACGACACGGCGCCGCTCTATGCCGGTGCGGGTCGCGATCCACTCGTTCGAAGTGTCGAGGCCCAGTTCAACGAAGCGTTCATTGGGGACGACCTGGTTTGGGACGTACATCCCCCAGCCCGTGATCTGGGCGTATTTCTGCCACCTGCGCGCGGGAGCGGCGGTTTCGTTCATGGTTGCGGCGCCGGCAGACTCCTGGTGGCCGTTCACGCCATTTTGCACTAGGCAGTTCCCTCCGCCCCCATGGCCTTGGCCATTACCCAGATCTCTTCGGGAGTGAAGAACGTGGTCCGGAACTTCACGAAGTGCCCCTTCTCTTCGTCCCACTCCCCGTTGTACGCGTCCTGCACCGCATCGTACAACTCCTTGACGATGCGGCTCATGGTGGTGAACCTCGGCTCCAGGCCTCGTGATTCGGCTTCCTGGTTCAGGATCGCCACGATGCCCTCTGAGCCGGACATGGCGCCAATGACCGTGCGCTCGGCCTTCTGGCGGCCGACCAGGGCCGGATCGTATGCGAGGTAGATCAGCCCACCGGGGGCATCTTCCTGGCGGACGATGCCAGCCTGGTGGATGCCGGCCTGGGTCGAAAACACATCTCCGATTACGGGAGCGTTGGCCGCCAGCGGCACCAGGTTATGGATGAGAGCACGCATCTCTGGCAGCACCTCGAGGTTGAACCCGGGGTCGCCGTAGTAGCGCACGTAGCTCGCCACCATCTGTTCCAGTGATGTGTTTCCTGTCCGCTCGCCGAGCCCACCAAATGCAGTGTTTACCCGGCGACAGCCGTAGCGCCAGGCGGCAACGGAATTAGCCGTGGCCGTGCCGAAGTCATTGTGGCCGTGGAACTCCAGTTCGGCGCCTGTCTCGTTGTAGAGGAACGAGATCAGCTTCGGTATGCCGAATGGCATCGCTGCATAGGGATCGATGGAACCCCAACCGATGGTGTCGCAAACCCGGAACTTTGCGCGGCCGCCTGTCTGTTCCATGACCGTTCGAATGAAGGGGATAACCCAGCCATGAATATCAGCGCGAGTGCAGTCCTCCAGGTGGATGCGAGGAGTAATGTTGTACTCCAGCGCGGTCAGGATCGGCTTCAGGTACTTGTCGATCGCGTCTTCCTTCGACTTGTAGCCGAGCTTGTCGAAGATGTGGTGGTCAGAAGATGATGCGAGCATGCCCGTCTCTTTGACGCGGCCCTGGCTTAGCGCGTGCAGTTCCTTGACGTCCTTGGGGTTGGCGCGGATCCAGGTGGTGATCTCCGGGTACTGGTAGCCGCGCTCAAGCAGCTTGTCCAGCACCCAGCCGTCTCGCTTGTGGTAGATGAACGTCTCCACTTGCTCGATGCGCCCGGTGCCGTTGTCAAGCTGGTGAAGTAGATCCACATAGCGCAACCGGTCTTCGTTCGGGAAGAACGGAAAGCGAGAGTCCTGAGCGCCGTCACGGAGCGTCGTGTCCGTGATGAGCTTCGGCTCTTTCTGGTTAGCCGGAGGAACGGCCGGATCTGCTTCCAGTTTTACCGGCGGGATCTGGCCCTGGTAGTTGTAGTAGACGCGCTCGGAGTTGACTGTCTCTTTTGTGACCATTCGCTCGCTTCCAGCTGTACGGGGCTAGGGCATCTGTCATTGTACTTGTGTAGGGGCACGGCTGCCACATGCGGTGTTGAGTCGTGGTTACGGCGTCAACATTTCTGGTTGCATGGAGCAGGAGCGGCACTGAAGCAAAATATGACGTTGTCAGCTGATTCCAGTGAGGCCAGCGTCAACGGCCAGAATCTGCGCGGTCACATAGGCGCTCTCGTCAGAGATAAAGAAGAGGGCTGCCTGGGCGACTTCCCAGGCCGTCCCGTGCCTCCCGAACGGAGTACGCGTGGCGGCGCGGGATGGGCGTCCGGCGGTGGCAAGGCGGCCGAGGGGTGTGTCGATCAGGCCTGGCGCGACGATATTCGCCCGAATACCTCGCGGGGCGCCTTCCAACGCGACGTGGCGCATCAGGCCGGCCAGCGCGGCTTTCGAGGCATCATAGGCCGGCAGGCGGCTGCCCGCGATGAGTCCGGCGATCGACGAGATGAAGACGATCGATGAACCATCTTCGAGCCGCGGTAGTGCTGCCTTGCAGCAGAGCATCGGGCCGCGGAGGTTCACGGCGAGGACGCGGTCCCAGTCCTCCGCCGTCGCGCCGGCAAGGTTCATCTGCCCGACACCGATGCCGACGTTCAGCACCATGCCATCCATCCCACCGAGTCCATCGACAGCTTCGTCGATCAGTCTCTCGATATCGTCTGGTTTGGAAATATCAGCTTCGACTGGCAGTGCCTTGCCGCCTTCCGATTCGATCTTCGTGATGGTCTCGCGTGCGCTGGCCAGGTTCATATCAGCGACGGCGACACGCGCACCTTCTCGCGCGAAGAGGATCGACATCGCGCGTCCGTTACCGACCGGGTCCGTAGCCGGATCGACGATCCGCTGCCCGCCCCCGACTACGAGAACCCGCCTGCCGTTCAACCGTCCGCGACCCGGCGCTTCTCCTAGTGACTCAGATGTCGGTGGGCGGACGTAGCGTTCTCCGTCGCTCATCGATTCAACCCGTGATGGTGTACGTGCCGTCTCCGTCGATCATCGCGCCTTCGAATTCCTCAATGGTCTCACCGTTGCAGTCCAGTACCAGGAAGTCGTATTCACCGGCACCGACCTGGATCGTGTGGGACGCTCCGGGCGGGAGTGTTATGTCGGAGCCCAGCTTGTCGCCGCCCCAGAACTGAGCGCTGGGCGGCGCAATTGCCACGACACAGGCTTCCACATTGCTTTCGTTGGCGATCTCGAGGTTCACCACCGGATGGTCATCCCCAACATAGAGCGACGAGCCCCCAGATGCGTCACCTTCGACCTGGATGATGATTTCGTAAACGCCGTCAGGGAGGCCCGAGTCATCGATAATGCAGGCCCACCAGGAACCGCTTTCGCCGCCGGACCAGGTGTCGTTGATGATGCTGCCGAATTCGTCCTGCTCGCCGTCGATGTACCAGATCGCGTCCCAGCTCATCCCGTCCTGCATTCCTTCGTACTGCCAGAAGGCGCAGATCTTCCCAGGAAGTGACGGCAGCGAAGGAACTACCACCGTGGGCTCGTCATTGTCCGTCACATCAGGGGCGAATTGGAATCCGAAGGCATCCACCGAGCTGGTGTCGAAGCCGCCCGCCGGCGTCGGGCCGGTCTCCTCTGCGAACGGCGAGACGTACTCCTCACCGTCGAGGGCCGCCTCGATCAGCGGTTCTGCCAGCTTCGCCGGACGGATGCCATTGATGAAGCCACCGACTGAGATGCAGCTGTCCTGGTCGTCGAGAAAGCCGTCCCCGTTGGTGTCTTCCAACACGCGGCAGTCCACCGTATTCGTATCAGCGCCAGATCCGACGATCGTCGGCACGCCGATCAGGCGTCCCTCTTCGCCTACAGCAAGGCCACCGCTATTGCCGCCAGAGATTGTGGCATCGGTCTTTATCCAGGCCCGGTCGCCGACCGCCCGCTCCGAGGTAAACCCGCTGACGGAACCTCGTGTGAAAGTGATGGTGTCGCCGCCGATCCCGGGATAGCCGAGAACCTGGATGTCGTCTCCCAGGTGGACGTCGTCGGAATCTCCGAGTTCAACAAACGGGAAGGCTTGGTTAACGGAGTCACCGTCCATCCGCTCGGTAATCTCGATAACGGCCAGGTCAATGGTGTAATCGACTGCACGGATTTCCGCGACGAATTGCACCTCGGGCGCCGAATCCTCGTCCTCTGTAATACCAATGCCCAGGTGATCGTACTCATCGAATCGGTCGTCCACCACGTGGGCGTTGGTCAGGATGAACCCTTGCTCGCTGATTATGGTGCCGGAACCGGTCCAGACGGTGCTCCCGTCTTCGTCGAGGGCGGCGATCAGCACGACTGCGCGGGCGAGATCGTCGATTCCAACGGGGTCAGCGGAGGCACTCGGTCCTGCGGATCCGGACGGCCCAGGGCCGTCGTCATCGCCACCCCCGCAGGCAAGGGTGAGGGCAAGCGAAAAGACAGGTAGCAGCAGTATGATTAGCCGGGTCGCAGGCATATTTCGACCTCACGGGAAAGGCTGGTGGACATTGGGACTCAACGGGAATTGTCCGCCCGCAGCCGACTTACGGTCAAACAGAAGGAGTACCGAGTGAGAGGACGCTGGGACACTGTAAACACGACAGACGGGCCTATGCGCTGCTACGTGAGCGGCCCGGCAGGACCCGCCATCATCGTCGCGCAGCACGCCGGAGGAGTGGACGACTTCGTGTGCGGCATGACGGACCGGTTTGGGGGTGAGGGCTTCGTTGCTGTCGCACCGGACCTCTACCACCGCGAAGACTCCGGCTCCAGTGACGATCCGATGACCCGGATGGGCCGGCTGCGTGACCGGACGATCATCACGGATATGAATGCGGCGGTGGACCACGTCCGCAGCCTGGCCGAGGTGTCCGGCGAGAAGATGGGCGTCACGGGCTTCTGCATGGGCGGCCGCGTCGCCTACCTGATGGCTTCGCAGAACGCCGCGTTCGGCGCGTCCATCGTCTTCTGGGGCGGCAACATCATGATGCCGTGGGGAAGCGGCCCTTCGCCTTTCGCCCTTAGCGATAAGATCGCGTGTCCAATTCTGGGTCTCTTCGGCGACGATGACCCCAACCCGAACCCGGCCGACGTCTCGAAGATCAGCGCCGAACTGGACCGCGTGGGTAAGGCGCACGAGTTCCACGGATACGCCGGCGCCGGCCACGCTTTCATGAACGAGAGCCGTCCAAGCTACCGCGAAGAGGCCGCGAATGACGCCTGGAAACGGGCCGTCGAGTTCTTCACCAAGCACCTGAAGGGATGACCCTGCCAACCCTGAAGATCGTCGTCGCCTGGTCAGACCGGCGGAATCTCTGTTCCACTATCCGCAACGCTGTCGAGGAGCTCGCCGGTGCGCACGAAGTGCGGCCGCTTGGAGATGATGCGTTCCTGGTGCACACCGATCTCACCGCTGCGGAGCTACGCGATCGGTTGCGCGCACTCGCTACGGATAGCGAAGGCATCTTGGTCGCGGAGTTCGAGGTGTGGTCCGGCGAGGGACAGAGCCTCGACGCAAAGTGGCTGCTGGCGCGGGGCCACTAATAGCGCGAGAGCCCTGGACGCAATCCAGGGCTCATCCGCTCCCATCCAACCGGGTGTTATCGTTGTGAGGGGCTGTTAACGATCTCCTGTGCCCGCTTCTGGGCAGAGGCAGCCCAGTCCTCTGCCTCGCGACGCGTCTCATCGGCGGTGTCGCGGGCGCGTTCAGCAGCGTGGGAAGCACTCGTGCGGGTCCGCTCGGCCGCTTCAGAGAATGTGGCAGCGCCGGCCTGGATCGCCTCGTCAGCGCGGTCTGTGAAGTCACCCATGCGTCCGCGCCGGAAGCGCTCCCGGAGCATTCCACGACGTTCTTCCAGATAGCGTGAGTCCAGCAGATAGACTGCCAGGGCGCCGATGATGATTCCGAAGAGCACTCGCAACATATACTCCTCCACCTGTCTTGCCGAGAGCAGAGCCTAGCGAAGTCGGGCTTGCGCTGCGATAAAGGCGTGCCTCGATACCTAGTTGCAAAGTCATTACTTCACCAAACGTGCTATGGGACTGACAGACTGCGCCCTGGCTATTTACACCGGGGAGCATCAATGGAGCCGATGATTGACGGGAACAGGGCAGGAGGTGAAGTCATGGCAGTTCAGACGATCGAACGCGAAGAAGTTCAAGAATTGATGCGTCAGGGCGCCCAGGTTCTGGACGCACTACCACCGGATGACTATGCGCGGCAGCACCTCCCGGGTGCCGTAAGCGTGCCCATGCAGAAGTTCACAACCGGTCTCGTGCGTAATCTCGACCGGGACCGGCCGACGGTCACGTACTGCGCCGACAACCAGTGCGACCTCAGCGCGCGCCTGGCGGCGCGGCTTGTCGTCGAAGGGTTCACGAACGTGCGCGAGTACGCAAAGAGCCTTGCGGACTGGAGCGCCTTCGGGCTTCCGCTTGAAGGGGACGATGCACAGATTGCCACAGCGGGTGATCTGGCGCGAATGGACTTCGAGAAATGCGCTCCAAGCGATCCGCCCGCGGAGGTAGCGGAACGAATCGGTGACCAACTTTGCCTGATCGTCGATGAGGACGGCGTGTTGCTGGGGCGCGTTAGCGCGGAGCACCTGCGAGGTGCAACGACTCTCCGCGAGGTGATTGACACGGGTCCCAGTACCTTCCGCCCCGATGTCCCTCTGAGCGAGATGCTTGACTGGTTCAAGCGGCGGCCAAAGATCGATGCGTTCATCATTACGACGCCCGACGGGCGCCCGCTCGGCGTTCTTCATCGCTCTGATACGGAGGCCGCTGCGAAGCAGGCGGAGCGTCGAGAAGCAACCGCTAGCGCGCGTTCGTCCGGTCCGTGAACGCGCTCACCGCGCGCCACAGCTCCCGGTCGGACTGCAGGAACTTCAACAACTGGCTGGTCGTCACTCCGAGCTTCTCGGCGGCCGCGGCATAGCTCCCCTCAGCGTCTACCAGGGCATCCAGCGCACTCGCCACGATGAGAGGGAAGTTGGGGTTCTTTGCGTTCACGCGCAGTGCTCCCTTCGGGCCGCGTTGGGCGGCGAACTCCGGAGGAACCGTCTCGAATCGGGCTCGCACCTGGAAGGCGATGCGCTCTCGTAGGCGCGCCAGCGCGCGTGTCCGATTGCCCTCAGGCGAGCGTGAGTCTTCGGCGTGCGCGTTGACGCCGCTAGGCGCATGGTGAAGGCGGATGGCGGTCTCGACCTTGTTGCGGCGCTGGCCGCCCGGGCCGCTGGCGCGGTATCGCTCTTCCTTGCATTGCCGGAGCAGGTCAGCGTCTGACAAGCGTAGCCAGGCGTTGCGTGAGGCGGCGTCCATGACCCGAAGCCTATCAAGGCTGGTCGAAGTTTGTTTTGCAAAATCGGGGTTTCGGCACCGCTGGACGCTTGTGACGTACTTCACAAGAGGAGTACCCTAGTGCCAGGATAGGCTTCTGGTTCCCTGAGGAGGCTGCCGTGATCCTGGTAGCAGGCGGAACGGGTTTCGTAGGCGCGGGCATCGTCCGCGAGCTGGCGAGAAGGGGCAAGTCAGTGGCCGTCTTATCTCGCTCGGCCGACACCGTCGCGATGCGGTTCCCGGGGCTGGACGTTGAGGCTCGACAGGCCGATGTCACCGACGCCGCCTCCCTACCCGCGGTGTTCGCCGGCATCGAGACGGTGATTGGCTGCCAGCAGTTCCCGAACTCGCCGATCGAAAACCCGGGCAAGGGTTACACCTTCGAGAAAGTCGATGCCGAGGGAACGGAAAACCTGGTCGCGGCAGCGAAGGCTGCCGGCGTCCGGCGATACGTCTACCTCAGCGGGGTCGGGGCAGCGCCCGAGGGAAGGCACTGGTTCCGCGCCAAGTGGCGCGCCGAGCAGGCGGTCCGCGAAAGAGTTCTGACCTACACGATCATCCGCCCAACCTGGATCTACGGGCCAGAAGACAAGTCGCTGAACCGCTTCCTAGGGATGGCGCGATTTCTGCCGTTTGTGCCGCTGATCGGGAACGCTGGCAAGCAGCAGATGCAGCCGGTATTCATCGACGACGTGGGTCGTGCGGTGGCTGAATCGCTGGACAACGCGGCTGCGGCAGATCAGCTGTTCGAGCTGGGCGGTCCAGAGGTCATGTCGATGAGCGATGTGGTGCGGACAGCGCTCAAGGTATCGGGAAAGAAGCGGCTGCTGCTGTCGTCGCCGAAGCCGGTGATGAAGCTGATCGCCTCGGTGCTGCAGTACGCGCCTGGCCGTCCGCTGACGCCGGACGCTATCGACTTCATCACCGGTGACGCCGTCGCCAATGGCACCGCGATGCAGGACAAACTCGGCCTGACGCTGACGCCTCTGCGCGAAGGACTGTCGACGTACCTGGGGAGGCGCTGATGTATGAGCTACGACGGGAAATGCTCATTACGGCTCCAATCGAAGAAGTGTTCGAGTTCTTCTGCGAGCCGGCCAATCTCGGCAAGATCACGCCCAAGTCTGTGGGGTTCCGCGACCTGACGCCGGACGCCCGGCCGATGCGCCCGGGATTGCGGATTATCCACGAGATCCGCTGGTTCGGTATGCCGCTGCGCTGGGAGACCCGAATCGAGGAATATGACCCGCCGAACGCGTTCGTAGACACGCAGATCAGCGGACCTTACAAGTCCTGGCGTCACCGCCACTCCTTCGAAGAAGTCCCCGGCGGCACACTCATGTGCGATTACGTGCAGTACGCGCTTCCGTTCGGTCCACTTGGCGCGATCACGCAGAAGCTGATGGTGAAGCGCCAGTTAAAGCACATCTTCGACTATCGAGAGCGCACTATTCGCAAGCTATTCGCCCGAACGGGCTCCAAAATTAGTGCATCACTCTGGTAAAGGCGCCCCCACGCATAGCGCAATGCGGGTCTTGAAGAGCCTATCAACTGCGCTACAATCCTCTTGTGAAGTATTCGTGGCTGTATTCTGTCCCTATACTTTTCGGCGTGGTCGCATACTTCCTATCCCGGTCCGTCGCGAGTGGAGGAACTGATCCCCCACAAGGGACGCCTCCCCCAGGACTCGGGGTTCCTTCGAACGAATCTGATGGCGAGTACGACGAAGGAGAATACTTTTCGCTTAGTGAGCCTATACCAACCACAATCGAGCATGAGGTTGGCGGAAACAAGTTCCTCATACCCGAAGGGTCGACAATGATCTTGGTGGGAGAAGGTGTGCCCGTCGTCGATGAGGTGACTCGCAAGCCACTCTTTGAGTTGCCAGAGCACGGCTCATATTGGCTCGTTCGAAACGGCAAGGCCGAACTGAAGATCGATGCCGACGATGGCACTGTATACGATGAGGTAGTCGATCCAGCGAATGCCGGTGTATTCGACAAGATAAAGGGAACCGCCGATTAAGGGAATTGCAATCTGTTTGGCGCTAGCGGCTGTTGGATTTACGTTCGCTTCCGAGGCGCGGACGGCATTCGCCGACCACGAGCGCTTTTCTGCGCAGGGTCAGCAGCAGACATACGTGGTGACCACCTGACCGTGTTCGTGGGCGAAGGTTACCGCAAGACTGTGGTGGCCTACCTCGCCAGGCACTCGCCGATACCCGTCACCTAGCCGAGGCGGCGCGCTTTCGGTATCGTGGCCAGCGGAGGAGCGCATGACAACCGAGAAGATCGCATCTGAATCGATGACGGCGGCGCGGCAGTTGGCCGATATCGCGGCGGGCGTTGCCGAGAGCGCCATCGAGTCCGCCGCGAAGCTCACGAACGGCGGCAAGGACATCGACGAACACCAGGTGCACGCCGAGCGGATCGCCCAGATCGCAACGGAGGCACGTGCAGCCGGTGAACTCGTGACTTACGCAGAGAAGCAGGCGAAGAACGGCAAGCGTGACGAATTGACCGAGGACGAGGCGTTCGCCTTCACAGCGGAGGCCCTGCACAAGGCCCACGCTACGGTGGAGATCGACCCCGAGAAGTTCCGGCTGGACAAAGGCTTCCACGAACTGCTGGCCGGCAACAACACCCGCACCATGATCCGCCTCGGCATGGACAACGCTTTCGTGGCGGGCATCGGCCGGCGGGTGCTGGATGCGCGCGGAGCCTTCACAGCCATCCTCGATGACGAGATCGCGAATATGACGCGGGAGCACGCCCGTGACTTCGCGCGTTCAGAGGTTGCGCCGATCGCCCAGGACATGCACCGCGAAGATACGCTGGTGCCGGAGTCTCTGATACAGAAGATGGCGGGCATCGGGCTATTCGGCTCGTCGATCCCGGAGTCGTACGGCGGTACGGAGATGGGCCTGCAGACTATGTGCGTCCTGACCGAGGAGCTTTCCTCGGTCTCGCTGGTGGCAGGCAGCCTGATCACTCGCTCCGAGATCCTGACGAGAGCGCTGCTGCAGGGCGGGACAGAGGAGCAGCGGGAGACCTGGCTCCCGCGCATCGCCTCCGGCGAGCTGCTGGTCGGCATCGGCGTAACGGAGCCGGACGTCGGTTCGGACGTTGCGTCGCTGACCTGTAAGGCGACGCCGGGCGAACACGATGGGAAGAAGGGTTGGTTCATCGACGGGCCCAAGGCCTGGTCAACGTTCGCCGGCCGTGCGAACATACTCGCCTTGCTCGTCCGTACCGGAGAAGCGGGCTCCGGGAACAAGGGGCTGTCGCTGTTCATCGTTCCGAAGGAGCCATACGACGGCCACCACTTCGAGCACAAACAGAAGGAGGGTGGCACGATCACCGGCACCGCTAACCCGACGCCCGGCTACCGCGGCATGCACTCCTTCACGCTGGCGATCGACCACTACTTCGTACCGGAGGAGAACCTGGTCGGCGGGGCGGACGGCATCGGGCGCGGGTTCTACCTACAGATGGGCGGGTTCGCCGCCGGGCGTCTGCAGACTGGCGCTCGCGCCACGGGTGTAAGCCAGGCCAGCATCGAGAAGGCCTGCAACTACGCCAACGACCGCAAGCAGTTTGGGAAGACTCTCGCGGAGTACCAGCTCACACAGCATAAGGTCGGGCGGATGGCCTCGTCCGCGGCGGCCGGACGGCACCTCACCTACGCCGCCGCCGCGATCATGCAGAAAGACGAGCGCGCCTCCATGGAAGCGGCAATGTGCAAGCTCTTTGCTTCTGACGTGGCCGTCTGGGTCAGCCAGGAAGGGATGCTGATCCACGGCGGCTGGGGCTACAGCGAAGAAGACCCGATCTGCCGTTACACGATCGATGCGCTGGTTCTGCCGATCTTCGAAGGGGTAAAGCCGACGCTGGAGCTGAAGGTCATCGCCAGGACGTTGCTGGCCGGTCGGTAACAAGCGCAGTGATTCGCCCGTCCGCAAAACTAATCGTCCTCGGCGACATCGCCGCCCTCGTTTGCTTCGGCCTAATCGGGCTCGTCAGCCATGAGAAGTCCGTCGACGTCTCGCCTGTGATTCGCTCAATCGTGCCGTTCGTGGTGGTGTGGCTGATGATCGCACCGTTCCTCGGTGCGTTCTCAGAAGAAGCGATCCGCGGACGCAAACCGCTTGGCGAGATCGCGCTCCTGTGGCTGCCGGCCGGCGTCGTCGCGCTCTGCGCGAGGGCTCTGGTCTTCGACCGCGAGCTGTTCAGCGCGTTCTTCGTGATCGCGCTGATCGGGCACGGGGTGTTCTTGCTCAGCTGGCGGGCGGTGTACTCACGGTGGCTGGCGCAGGCGCCGACACGGGTATAAGGGACGGCGGCCGGCTGATCATCCGTGCCAGACGGAAGGCGAGGCTGTCACGCGATTCGACGAGGCGCCAAGACAGCTCCGCGGCGGCGAAGGCGAGGACGAACGAGAGAACGATCTGCGGGACCGCATCGACGTCCCGCAACCAGAAGTTAATGACGTGGTGCCAGAGGTACAGCGCGTAGGAGCGGGTGCCGACATAGCGCATGACCGGGTTGGTGAGGACGAAGGAAGGACGATAGAGCGCCGCACCAACGATGACCGCAGCGAAGATCGCGGCGGCGGTGTACATGCCGCCGTAGAGGAACTCCTCCCGCTCCTCAAGGTTCGTGATCATGATGACGAAGAAGCCAACCGACACTGCAAGCGCTCCCTGAAACCACCAACGCTTTACGATCGTGGGAGCGAAGGCACCCGAGACTCTTAGCTGCGCCAGTATCACGCCGGCCATCAGTTCCTGCGCGCGGAAGTCGGTGCCGCTGTACATCTCGCCGTAGCCGCGGCCCGACCAGGCCGGGAGTGATGCGGACAACGCGAAGGCGGCAAGGCTGAACCACAGGAGGAAGCGTGGCCCGGATCGCACGGCGAGGACGAAAGCGAGCGGCCAGACCAGGTAGAACTGTTCTTCGACGGAGAGAGACCAGAGGTGACCCACGCCGCCAGTAGTCGTTCCGCCAAGGTCGTCGACCCAGTTGAAGACGTAAAAGATGCTCGTGCCGAGGGTGATGGGCAACTCGCCTGTGCCAGGCTGGCTGGTGGCGAGCGAGACCACCGTGAATGCAGCGAGAAATAAGAACAAGGCCGGGAGCAGCCGCCTCGCGCGCCGTTGGTAGAAGTGGAGAAACGAGACGGCGCCGGAGCGCGTTCGCTCTTCCAGGAGGAGGGTGGTGATCAAGAAACCGCTGAGGACGAAGAAAATGTCGACGCCGAGGGAGCCGCCGACGAAAACGTCGTGGGTAACCTCAAAGTGATAGAGCATGACGGCGAGCACGGCGATACCACGTAGACCATCCAGTCCGGGCCGCCAACCAAGAGGTTCTGCCGACACACGCTCGCCTCACTCCTTCAGACGACATTCAGACACTTCCCGTTACGTAAAGGTTTCTTCGCCAGCCTTGCCTTTCGTGCAGCGGCGTTATGTAATACGAAGCACCATGGACGGACGCGACGAACCCAGCGGCTTTGAGATCTGGCGGGCGGTAATTAATGTGGGCGGGCTGGTCATCGTCGTCGGGCTATTCGTCCTTATCGTCGCGACGATCGTTACCGGCTAGCTGCCGGGCATCGGATCGTAGTCGATCATCTTTCGCGGTTTGATCTTTAGCGTCACGTCCTGCTGGTCCGGCGTCATGTCAACGTAGCGCTTCCCCAGGTCCTCACCCAGGTAGCGCACCGCCAGGCGCAGTCGGTCCTCTTTCGAAAGGCCTGGGCCGATCTCCGCTGTCCCGTAGACCATCACGGCATAGTAGGGCAGTTGCCGCCGCTCGATGACGACGCTGACGTTGGGATTGCGGAGGACGTTCTTGTGCTTCTGCTCGTCTTTGCCGACGCTGATGATGATCTCGTCGTTGTCGTAGAGGTACCAGACCGGGGTCGAGTGCGGCCGCCCCTTCGCGTCGATGCTGCTGAAGACGATGATGTTGGCTTCCTCGAGTAGCGCTTCTTTCTTCGCCTCGTTCACTTCGATTGCTCCTCCCGGAAATGTTCCAGCGCCTGACGGACGGTGTCATGCTTGAGGGCGAGGATGGCGGCGGCGTAAAGAGCGGCGTTCTTCGACCCGTTGATGGCCATGCAGGCGACAGGGATGCCTGGCGGCATCTGGACGATCGACAGCAGCGAGTCGACACCGGTGACGCCGTGCTGGCCGGAGGCAATGGGCACGCCGATCACCGGCAAGCGCGTGTATGCGGCGACTACCCCGGGCAGATGCGCGGCCATCCCGGCGGCGGCGATGATCACCTCGATACCGGCATCGGCAGCGCCAGAGGCAAACTGTTGGACTTTCGCCGGCGAGCGGTGCGCGGACATGACGTGCACTTCGTTCTCGATGCCCAGCTGGTCAAGCATCTGGGTACACGCTTCAAGTGTCGGCAGATCAGACTTGGATCCGGTGAGGATCGCGACGCGCGGCATGTGCTATGCGTAACACGAGGAGTAGCAAAGGAGCAAGGAGCAAGGAGCAAGGGGGGCGCTGTGCCAGTTAGGTGTTCGGGATCTGCCACTAGCTGTCTAATCTGATTCCCTGAGGAACGAAGGGTCTGTCCGCAGGTAGAAACGTGCCTATGCGACAACATCCGGGACTCCCGATATGAGATCGCACACCTACTACGTCTACATCGCCACGAATCGCAGAGGCACCCTCTACACGGGCGTCACAAACGAACATCGACCGGCGAATGGACCAACATCGGCGAGGCCAGTCTGGATTCACCGGCAGATACCGGATCGGGAAGCTGATCTACGTCGAGGCCGGGGAAGACGTCGGCGGCGCCCTGGACCGGGAGAGGCAGATCAAAGGCTGGACACGGGCGAAGAAGCTGGCGCTGATCCGCACTCTCAATCCATCGCTAAGGGACATGACGGACCAGGGCTACTACTGGCGACACATCTTGGAGGCGTATCGGGCGCAACCGCGGCGATGTCGAGACGCTCCGATAAGGGGTGTCCCGAATGGCTTCGCTAGTCGGAAGTTTCGGTGAGGACAGACCCTTCGCTTCATCTTCGATGGCTCAGGGAATCAGTTGCGCCGCTAAGCACTCGCCAGCGGCCGGTGGGCCAGTAGAGGACCCAGGCCTTGCCCAGCAAGGCGTTTCGGTTGACCGGGCCGAACTCTCTGCTGTCGATGCTGACGTCGGGGCTATCGCCGATCAGCCAGTGCTGGCCCTTACTGACAGCGATCCCTCCGGGTCGTTCGGCGATGCGCTTCACAACGCGCAGACCGGACCCGTCGGGATGTGAAGCGAGAACGATGTCGCCGATGCGAGGCGGGTCGCGAACGTAGGCGAGGCGGTCGAACAGCAGACGATCGCCTGGGAGCAGTCCGGGCGTCATGCTCCAGCCACTGACCACCACGCGCCGCGCCAGCACGAATGCTAGGAGCGAATACAGGCCCGGCATACGAGATGCGATGCGCAAGATACGTCGTTGGGCTTTTCGGGACATGGCGGGCTCTGCTAGATTCTAGTCGTAGACGAATAAGGTGTAGAACGCCCCGAAATCTGAAAAGGAGGACCGCCCAATGCTTAGCCGCTCAGCATTCGCCCTGGTAAACCGATTGTTGCCTCACGAGGAAGCGTCCGCGCACTGCGACATCCCCTGCGGCATCTACGACCCGCACGCCGCCCAGATCGGCGCGCTGACTGTCATGCGCATGAACCAGCTGATCGAGGCGATGGAAGCGCCGGCCATGGAGAAAGAGGCCCGCGACAAGTACATGCACAACCTGGCCCGCTACACCGCCACCAAAGAGAGCCACGCCGAGATCGTGAAGCACGAGATCCGCGTTATCACCGGCGACTTCTTCAAAGCGGACAACACGCCGGAAGGGCTGTTCCCATTGGTGAACAACATCATGAAGACGGCCTCCAAGGCGCGTCAGAACGTGGACAAGGCCGCCGCCGAGGAGTTGCTGGACCTTGTCAACCAGTTCGCGGAGTTCTTCTGGGCCGCGAAGAACGTCAAGACCAAGAAGGCGCCGTCCAACCAGGCAGTCGGCGGCGAGGTCGTCGTACCGGCGTAGTAGCCACGTACAAGAGAACGAGGGCGGCTAAGACCGCCCCCGTTCTGAGCTCGTATCCGTACCGCGTAAAGCGCGTTAATCTGGGTGTGAGTAGGTTCATAGCGGCAACGGTCATGGCACTTGTCTACGCGGTCGCTTGCGGCGGAGACTCGCCCTCACCTTCGCCCACCGGATCGGCAGAAGTCAGTCCATCTCGGAGCGACACGCTAGGCCCTACTCCTTCGCAAATTTCGAGAGTTACGACCCTCAAACGCGGCTCGGACATTGACCTACCTCGCGACATGGCCGTCATCGTGGAGACGGGCTGTTGGGGATGCGCCGGATATCCGACCGGGCTAGTTCGGATTTATCGTGACTCATCGGGGCAGATTCGTAGTGAAGAGCTTCTAACGGCCGAACAGTTCGGCCTTCCATCACAGGTAGTTGATGGACCCGAAGGCGCGATCGAAAAACGGCCGTTCATCACCAATATCGTATCCACGCCCGATGCTTCCGTCCTTGCTACAAGCGTTTGCGTTCGCGGCGGCGAGTGCGGGCCCGGTGGGCTGGCAAACTGGCAAGCCGATGCAATTGCCGTCATTTACCGTTCGACGTCCGGTGGCATCGGTTGGGAGGAGATTGGCCGGGGTGGACCTGCGCTGGAAGTTGTCGGCGTTCTCAACAATGGAGAGGTGTTGACAAGCAACTATTTGGAACCTTTAGGTTCGCCTACTTGGGCAATTTTTCCCGGCAACCTGCCCGTTCAACCACCAGAGGGCGGGGCCTGGCCAGTGCCGGCATCAAACGAAGTCCTTTGGTCGACAAACGATGGACGACTGATCGCGTCGGATGGCACTGAATTCGCCAAGCTTGAGGGTCTCGTCGCCAACTCCTCAGTAGAGGTCCTCGGCATATTTAACTGGCCAACCCAGGGGACTGCCCTTGTTGCTTGGGATCGATCGGACATCGAGCCGCCTGAGTACCACATCTCCCAGCTAAATCTCGATCTCAGTAAAACGTCTGTGACCAGGCTACTCACGGCAGAACAGTCATTGGTCTACCTCGGTTCCTGGTCCGATACCACAGAGAAGGCCGTCATTTCCGTTGAGGAACGCAACACTCCTGATGCTATCGGCACGCTGCCCGCCATCCTCGATCTCAAGTCGGGCATATACCAACTGATCACCGACGCCTTCACATCGGTCACCCCGCCATACCGGCCTTACGGACGCGCGCTTGTTCATGCAGTGCAGATCGGCCCCTTCGCGCGAGTCGTCGGCACCGGCTCTTGCCTCAACATTCGCGCTATGCCATCACAGTATGGTGACATCGTGACATGCGCCTCTGATGGTGTGCTCTTATACGATTCAATTGAGCGCCGCTCCGTGGACGGGACCATATGGATAAGGGTCGCCACCCCGCAGAGAGCAACGGGGTGGGCCAGTTCGGAGTTCCTCGAGCGTTAGGCAGTCGCAGTCTCGCGGCGCTTGAGTAGGCGGCTGCCGGCGATGCTGCCGCCAAGCAAGAAGAGCGCTGCTCCGATCACGCCCGGTATCGCCCACCAGGCGACTGTCGTGCCGCCGTCTTCCTCGATTTGCGCGGCGAGTTGCTCCGACAGACTGGCTTCGATGGCGGTCGAAAGGCTCTTCGAGACCGTCGTGTATCGTCCATCGGGATGGCGGAGTAGCGGCGGGTTGCCTTCGTGTGCGGGGATGTACGTCGCGTTGATGAACTCTTCCCCGGGCTCGCCGTTCTCGTCCGTGAACATCAGGCGCAGAGCGTATGTCTGGTCGGGTAGCGAAGCCGGCGCTTTTGTGTCGGTGCTATTCATGGCGTCAGGGGGGAATTCCTGATCCAGTAGTACCGGCTCATCCAGGTTGCCGCCGGATAGTTCTGCCTTGAACGGGCCCTTGGCCGAAGCGGCGCCGGCGAAAAGCAGTGTCGCCGCGAGGGCTGCGATGGTTAGCACGAGTGGTCGTGTCATGTTTCACCTCCGCCACTACTACACCGGTGGGGTGAAATCGGTTCCCTAGCCCCGCCAGCTCACTCCGTACACTCGCACCGGCTCCTCGAAACCGTTCGCGACGAAGTCTCCGCGGTCCGCAAACACGAATCCTTTGCCGCTGCAGAGGCTGCGCACGTTGTCCGAGACCAGGATCTCGCCGCCGTCCGCCTTCGCGGCGATGCGCGATGCCAGGATCACCGTCGCGCCGAAGAGGTCGACTCGCCCGTCTGGGCCGTCTTCCTCGATTGGTTCGCCGGCATTCAGGCCGACTCTTACCCTCACCCCCTTCCCCTCTCCCGTTGCGCGGGCGAGGGGCGATTCGTTGTCATTGTTCGCGGAGTCCATCGCCCTTTGCAGGGCTACCGCGCACTCGACGGCCTTCGTGACGCTGCCGAAGCTGGCCATGAAGCCGTCGCCCATCGTCTTCACTTCGGTGCCGCCGTGCGCTTTCAGCACTTTGCGGGTGATGCGTTCGTGTTCTCGCAGCACCTCGCGGCCCTTTTGGTCGCCGAGGCGGGACATCATCTCCGTGTGACCGACGAGGTCTGTGAAGAGGACTGTGCGGAGCAGGTGCCTCTCGTTTTCGTTCCCCGAGGGGCCAACTCGAAGGGGAAGATCGAATCATTCCGCCGGTGCAGAACGAGAGTGCGCGTGATGATCTCTTGCAGGTCAGCACGCTCCAGCCGATCCCTGGCGAGCTCCTCAAGTCGATCCGCGCCGGACAATCGGTCCATCAGGTTGCCTGTCGTCGACTGAAAGTAGACTTGCCCCCATCGCAGGCCTGCCTCAGGGGCTTCCTGACGGGTAGACATGTCACCGAAAAGCTGTGCCAGCAGGGGCCAGTTGGTTCGCGCCAAGTTGCCGAACCCGCGAATAGTGTCTGCTGGCACAGCGTCCAGGAGGTTCGCGCACGTGTCTACAAGCACAAGATTCGATACGCGGTCCGGGAATTGCCTGGCGAACCGGAGTGCGGGGAGGGCCAGAGTTGCCGTTTGCCCAGATCCATACGTTCGGCTCGCCCGTTGCGGTAACAACGGCCTGGAGATCCAGGATTTGATCCGCCAGGAAGGATTTGTCCGAAACTTCGCGTTCGGACAGGCCGGTGCCCCGCCAGTCGAACTTCACGATGCTGTTGTTCAGGCCGAGAACTCGAGCGAATTCGCCTTGCTCCGGAAGCAGATGCTCAAGTGAGAACGATTCGATGAAAAGAGGGCACATTACCAGCACCGGTCCTTCGCCTTCGACACAGTAGGCGATCCTTGCGCCGTCTTCAGTGGTGCAATAGCGGATTTCGCGGTCAGCCATTGTGCGCACAGGATAGCACCGGTGCCAGATGCGGGCGCGTGTTAGCGGCAGCCTCGGTACAATGGCACCGTGAGCGCCATGATGGACGCCTACCCCGTCTCCTGGGTCGCCCGCTACGTGAAGGAGCTGCTGGAGAGCGACCTGCGTCTCTCCAACCTCTGGATCGAGGGCGAGATCTCCAACTTGACCCGCTCCCAGCGCGGCCACGTCTACTTCACGCTGAAGGAGGGCGCCTACGGGCTGCGCTGCGTGATGTTTCAGCGCCAGTACCGGGGGATGCCGCTGGAGAACGGCGCGCAGGTGCTGGCTCACGGCAACGTCTCCTTCTATGCGGAGCGCGGGGACGTGCAGATCATCGTCGACTTCGTGCAGCCGGCCGGTGTCGGTGCGCGACAGGCGGAATTCGAGCGGCTGAAGTCGAAGCTGGAAGCTGAGGGCCTCTTCGCCGCCGAGCGAAAGCGCCCGCTGCCCGCCTTCCCGAAACGCATCGGGGTGGTGACGTCACCGACGGGCGCCGTCTTCCACGACATCACGAACGTACTTTCGCACCGCTGGCCGCTGGCCGAGGTCGTCCTGGCGGCGGCGCCGGTGCAGGGGCCGGACGCTGTGATCGGCGTGGCGGAGGGCATCCGCCAGTTGAACTACGCCGGCGACATCGACGTGATCATTGTCGCCCGCGGCGGCGGCTCGATGGAGGAGCTTTGGGCGTTCAACGAAGAGATCGTCGCGCGGGCGATCTACGCCAGCAGCGTGCCGGTCGTCTCCGCCGTCGGCCACGAGACGGACTTCACGATCGCGGACTTCGTCGCTGACCTGCGCGCGCCGACGCCATCTGCCGCGGCGGAGCGAGTCGCGCCGGACATGCACAGCATCTCGCGCCAGATCGCGGGGATGAGCGTCTCGATGGGCGTCGACATCAGTTCGCGGGTGCAGCAGTACGTCAACCAGGTCGACCGCGCCGGCCACCGCATGCGTTCCGGGCTGCCGGATACATCTCGCCTGCAAGAACGTGTCACCTCGCTGCTACGGCACGCGGCGAGCGGCATCGTTCGCTCCGGCGAGCAAGCGACGTCGCGAATCGAGTCGTGCGCGGCGCGGCTGGCAGCGCTCGATCCGCGAGCAACGCTGGCCCGAGGCTATGCGGTCGTGCAGGTGCGCGACTCGAAGGAAGCGGTGACGAGCACGGCGCAGGTGAAGGGCAAGGAGCGGCTCGACATCTACGTGAAGGACGGGAAGTTCCCAGCGGAAGTCTCGAGGCAGTACGGATTTTGATGGAACAGGGAACTTGGAACATGGAACATGGGATGGGTGGGGTCTTGTTCCCTATTCCGAGTTCCATGTTCCAGAAGGACAGCGATGCCTAGGTCTGGACGGAAAAGTGACGACTCTGCTTCAGAGTCCTTCGAAGCCCTCTATCGCCGTCTCGAAGAGAGCGTGGCGAAGCTGGAGGGCGGTAACCTCTCGCTGGAGGAATCGCTGGCGCTGTACGAGGAAGGGATGAAGCTGGCCAAACAGTGCCAGCAGATGCTGCAGGACGCGGAGCTGCGGGTGACGCGCCTTCAGGAGCAGTTCAGCGAGAGCACATCGCTGCTGCGAGAAGAGCTGGCCGAGTACGAGCCGTCGCCGGAGTTCGATGAGGAGCGGGTGGAATGACCGAAGACACGCGCGAGGGCTCAGCGTGCTGCGCCCGTGCATATGCATTCGCCAATGCCTGACCCTCAGCGCACGATTCGCGCCGACCTGCACAACCACTCGTATTACTCGCCGGACAGCATCCTTCCGCCGGTGAAGATGCTGCAGCGAGCGCGGGAACAGCGGCTCGATGTCATCGCGGTGACGGACCACAACACGATCGGCGGAGGGATCGCCGTCCGCGACCTCGCGGCGAAACGCGATCCGGATATTCGCGTCATAGTAGGGGAAGAGGTGAAAACCAGGAACGGAGAAGTGCTCGGCCTGTTTCTCAGCGAAGAGGTCCCGCGCGACTTGTCGGCGGAGGAGACGATCGAGCGCATCCACGCGCAGGGAGGGCTGGCCGGGGCCCCGCACCCGTACGATCCCTTCCGGCACAGCCTGGGCGACCACCTCAACCGTGTCCGCGACAAGATCGACTTCATCGAAGGGTTGAACGCACGCATGATCCGCGCAGAACACAACGACAACGCCCGGCAGTTCGCTCAGCAGCACAAGATACCGATGTCCGCCGCCAGCGACGCGCATTCGCCGCGAGAGATCGGGCGCTGCTTCGTGGAGATGCCGAACTACGAGACTCCGCAGCAGTTCCTAGAGTCACTGCGGGCGGGTCACCTCGTGGGTCACCTGTCATCGCCGTTCATCCACATGATCAGCCGTTACTCAACGATCCGTCGCAAGCTAGGATGGAACCCGGTCAAATGATCCGACTCGCCTGGTTCGCCACCGCCCGCGGCACGACCTCAGCCAAACTCTTCGCCGCCGCGCAGAAAGCTATCGCGTCCGGCCGCTTGGACGCCACGATCTCGGTGATGTTCTGCAATCGAGCGCAGGGCGAAGACCCGAACACGGATGCTTTCCTGGAGCAGGTGCAGGCGTCCGGTACCGCGCTCGTGACGCTGAGCTCGCGCGACTTCCGCAAGCAGTGCGGGGGCGAGATCGCGCGCAAGGGTGAAGCACTGCCCGAGTGGCGGAAAGACTACGACCGCGAGGTCATGCGATTACTTGAGCCGTACCCGTTCGACCTCGGCGTCCTGGCTGGGTTCATGCTGATCTTCGGCGAGGAGGCAGCGGCGAAGTGGGACATGCTGAACCTGCATCCCGCTGCGCCTGGCGGACCGACTGGAATATGGCAGGACATCATCTGGCAACTGGTCGCCGAAGACGCGGCCGAGGCCGGCGTGATGATGCACCTCGCGACGCCGGAATTGGACGGCGGCCCCGTCGTCACGTATTGCCGCTACCCGATCCGCGGCGCCGGCTTCGACGGCGCCTGGCACGAGCTGGAACTGCACTCCTTCGATGAGCTGCGCGGAACCAAGGGTGAGACCTCTCGCCTCTTCCGCGCGATCCGCTGGGCCGGGATCGAGCGCGAAGTCCCGCTGGTTGTCGAGACGTTGCGCGCGTTCGCCGACGGGCGCATCCGGATCGAAGACAAGCAGGTGGTGGACGACAGCGGCAATGTGATCGAGGGCTACGACCTGACTGACGAGATCGAGTCGATCGTCCGGCAGAAGGTGTAGGTTGCCGGGATGAAGGTCCGTGTGGAGTTCCAGTCCTACCTTGACCAGTACTCCCCTAACGGCGAGAACGTCTTTACCTACGACGCGCCGGAGGGCTCGACCATCGGCGACATGTTGCGCAAGTTCTTCGTGCCCGACGACATGTCGGCCGTGATCGCCGTTGGTGAGGACGCTGCGGACATCACTCACGTCCTGAGCGAAGGCGAACGGGTGACGGTGATCCCGCCGGTTGCTGGCGGCGGGTAGACTCCCTCGATTCGCGCCCAGACGTTGTTGCAAGTAGTTGCATTTAGCGAATAGGCGCAGTACCATCACCTCGCAATGTCCTGTGAGAAAGAGACCGCGCTAGTCATCCGTGAAGCCGGCCAGAAGGTCACGCCACAGCGAGTACTCATACTCTGCGCTGTCCGCCACTCTGGAATGCACGTCACTGCCAGCCAGATCATCGATGAGATGCGCGCAGATCACCCGTACATCGACGTCTCGACCGTCTATCGAACGCTGGCATCCGCAACTGACCTCGGCCTCGTTAGCGAGACCGACATGGGCTCGCGGGAGAACGAGTTCGAGTGGATCGGCAAGGACCGGCACCACCACCTGATCTGCCGGGCCTGCGGCGACGTCACGTCGCTGGACAACACTTACCTGGACGGACTGGCGACGCTCCTGTACGAGGAGATGTCCTTCCAGGCCGACCTTGGACACTTCGCCATCTTTGGACTGTGCAATGAATGCCAGGGACAGGCCTCGTGATTGAACTGGTCATACCCACCCTTACGATCACGGGATCTGTCGGCATAGTAACTGCGGCACTCGCACTTGGTTTTCGTCACGGCATCGACTGGGACCACATCGCCGCGATAACCGACATCACTAGCACCGCGGCTGACTCCACGGTTGAAGACGAGCACTGGCTCGTCCGCGAACCCGGCGTCATGCTCACGGACGAATCGCATCACACGCTGGCACATGCAGTTGAGGCTCCTTCCGTAGGGGTTGGCGCCGGCGAGACGGCCACCACGTCAGTAGAAGCCCCGCCGTACTGGCACTCGCACGATAACGGACATTCGACGGCGTCGTTCGCCGGACTGGCGACGCTCGTCGAGAAGCAGCGGCCAGCGCTCGTCCTCGGCACGATGTACGCGCTGGGACACGGCAGCGTCGTGTTCGTTCTCGGCCTCCTGGCAATCCTCGCGCGCGAGATTTTGCCGGACTGGATAGACCCGATCATGGAGCGGGTGGTGGGAGTGACCCTGATATTGCTGGCCATATACCTCTTCTACGCGTTGTTCCGTTTCTTCCGGGGCCAGGGCGAGTTTAAGCTTCGCAGTCGCTGGATGATCGTGTTCTCGGTGGCGCGAAATGCGTATGAAGGCATCCGTTCCCGGGTGTTCGGGCGACCCCGTCAGCATGTACACGCGGCACAGTCCTACGGCGTAAGAACTGCGATGGGAATCGGAATGATCCATGGAGTTGGCGCCGAGACCGGGACGCAGGCACTGGTAATTGCTACAGCGGTGGGCGCCAGCAGTCAGTTTCTCGGCGTTGTGTCACTGTGCGCGTTCATAGTTGGGCTTCTTATCTCCAATTCGATCATCACACTGGTGAGCAGCATGGGATTCGGCACGACGAAGCAGCGTCAGTGGGTGTACGTTGGCGCCGGGGCGTTCGCTGCCGTATTCAGCCTTGCCGTCGGGATCGTGTTCCTGCTGCAGTCCGGGGACATTCTGCCCAGTATTGACCCCTTCGCGTAGTTAGCCCGCGACTCTTATCTCTTCACCTTCCACTTGCACCTGATACGTGCGTAGCGGCTCTGTAGGCGGTGCGGCAACTACCTCACCCGTCTGCACCTTGAACTGCCCACCGTGGAAGGGGCACTCGACTACGCCGCCCGGCAGAAGTAACCCTTCTCCCAGCGGACCCTCGCGGTGGGTGCAGGCGTTCTGGAAGGCGAAGAACTCACCATCGACGTTTGCAATGGCGACTTCCTCGCCGTTCACTTCGACGATGGTCATTTCGCCGGGAGAGATATCGTTGGTGCTGGCTACGGTTACGAAATCGGCCAATTCAGGGGCTCCTTTCTGCAAGGGTGATGGGGATACACACGAATCATAGCTCCCCTGAGCAACGAATTGTCTTGAAGAAGCATCGAACCATGCGATAACATATCCTTCGGCGGACGAGATCCGCGAAGACCTTTAAGGCGGTCCAGAGAGGCCGCAAAGGAGACTGACTTGACGTACGCCCGCGTCACCACGAGCCGCTCACGCGACCGCGTGTTTGCATGTCCCTCTCCGGAACACGAGAGGGATCGTTGACCGCCCGCGTAGTCCTCACTTCCGACGACATCCGCCGCGCCGTCCGCCGAATCGCTCACGAGATCGTGGAGCGAAACCAGGGGCTGGAAGGTGTCGCGCTGGTCGGCCTGCGCACCCGTGGCGTCCCCCTGGCTGAGCGCCTCGCCGCCGCGATCCAGGAGTTCGAAGGCCAGCAGGCTCCCGTCGGGTCGCTCGATATCGGCCTCTACCGCGACGACATTCACTCAATGGAGCTGCGCCCGCGCATCCAGCCCACCGACATGCCGATCAACATCGACGGCCGCCGCGTCGTCCTGGTGGATGACGTGCTGTACACCGGGCGCAGCATCAGGGCCGCCCTCGATGCGCTGACTGACTTCGGGCGCCCGGCGCAGATACAGCTTGCGGTGCTCGTGGACCGCGGCCACCGGCAGCTGCCGATACGTCCCGACTACATCGGCAAGAACATCCCCACTTCCCTGCAAGAGCAGGTCGAAGTCCTGCTCGAAGAGATCGACGGTGAGGACGAGGTCCGCATCGTCCACCTGGAGGGCGAACAATGAGCGCTGAGCCAACTACCCAGGTCACTCCGGCCATCGAAGCGAAGTGGACGCGCCGTCACCTGCTCGACGTCGATGACCTCTCCCGTGACGAGATCGACCTGCTGCTGCAAACGACCGACGCGATGAAAGAAGTCCTCGGCCGCGAGGTGCCACGTGTGCCTGCCCTGCGCGGCCGCACTATCGTCACGCTGTTCTACGAGGCCAGCACGCGCACGCGCGCATCATTCGAACTCGCCGGCAAGGCGCTCGGTGCAGACGTCATCAACGTGGCGGCCAGCGGCTCCAGCGTCGAGAAGGGCGAATCGCTGATCGACACCGTCCGCACGCTGCAGGCGATCGGGGCGGACGCGCTGGTCATGCGCCACGGCTCGTCTGGCGCGCCGTATCTCGTAGCGAGGCATGTGCAGTCGTCTGTGATCAACGCCGGCGACGGCTGGCATGCCCACCCGACGCAGGCGCTCCTGGATCTGTACACGATGCGCTCGCACCTCGGTGAGGTGCGCGGGCGGAAGGTTGTGATAGTGGGCGACATTGCCCACAGCCGGGTCGCCCGCAGCAACATCTGGGCGCTCAGCACCATGGGCGCCGAAGTGACCGTCTGCGCCCCGCCAACTCTGCTGCCCGCAGGCATGCGGCCGGGCGCACCTCGATCCGAAGAACCGCTGGCGATGCCACCGATCACAGTGGAGACAGACCTGGATGCCGCGATTAAGGACGCGGACGTCGTGATGACGCTGCGCCTGCAGAAGGAGCGCATGTCCGGCGGCCTGCTGCCCTCCATCCGCGAGTACGCCGCCCTCTACCAGGTCAACGAACGCCGCGTCGGGCTGGCGGCGCGAGGAGCGCTGGTCATGCACCCCGGTCCGATAAACGAAGGCGTCGAGATTTCGCCTGCCGTTGCGAGCAGCCTGCAATCGGTGATCGAAGAGCAGGTCACGAACGGCGTCGCCGTCCGGATGGCGGTGCTCTATCTCATCTGCAGGAGCCGCGCATGAGCCTCCTGATCCGCGGTGGGCGCGTCATCGACCCCGCCAACAACATCGACAACGTAGCTGACATCCTCATCGAGGACGAGCGCGTCTCCTCCGTCAGCGACACATCGCCGGCCGACGAAACGATCGACGCCAGCGGCCTCATCGTCTGCCCTGGCTTCGTCGACATCCACACTCATCTGCGCGAACCCGGCTTCGAGCACAAAGAGACGATCGAGAGCGGCACGCAGGCCGCTGCTCGTGGTGGGTTCACGACCGTCTGCGCAATGCCCAACACCGAACCACCAACGGACTCCGCCGGCGCGGTTGAGTTCATACTGCGCCGCGCTGCAGAAACGGGCGTGGTACGCGTGCTCCCGATCGGCTGCGTGACGAAGCGCCGCGAAGGGCGGGAACTCGCCGAGCTTGCCGAGCTTGCCCAGGCCGGCGCGGTTGCCTTTAGCGACGACGGCTCGCCGGTCGCGGACGCGGGTATCATGCGCCGCGCGCTGGAGTATGCGGGCATGCTCGGCGTCCCAGTCATCGACCACTGCGAAGATCCGTCGCTGGCGGGCGGCGTGATGCACGAAGGCTGGGTATCGACGCGCCTCGGTCTGCGTGGCGCGCCTGCTGCTGCAGAAGAGACCATGGTCGCGCGAAACATCGCGCTGGCGGCGGAGACGGGGCAGCGCGTCCACCTCGCGCACATCAGCGCTGCCGGTTCAGTGGAACTGGTCCGGCAGGCGAAGGCTCGCGGCTTGCCCGTCACCGCGGAGGTCACACCGCACCACCTAGCGCTAACCCACGAGGCCGTGTTGACCGGTCCCGTCGAATCGCCCGGCGGCCTTGCTTACGACACCAACGCCAAGGTGAACCCGCCGCTGCGCACCGGCGAAGACGCTGCAGCCTGCGTCGCCGGGCTGCTGGACGGGACGATCGATTGCATCGCCACTGACCACGCGCCACACGCGATCCAGGACAAGCTGTGCGAGTTCGACCACGCTGCGATGGGCATAAGCGGCCTCGAGACGGCGCTGGGCCTCGCGCTCACGGTCGTCGACATCGAAACCGCCATCGGACGCCTGACAATCGCGCCGGTCCGCGCGCTTGGCCTCGACTCGCGAATCGAGGGCCTCGGCACGCTGAGCGCTGGCGCGCCGGGTGACGTCGTACTGATCGATCCGAACGCCGAGTGGACGGTCGATCCTGCGCTCTTCGCCAGCAAGGGCAAGAACACTCCGCTGGCGGGTCGGAAGTTGAGGGGGCGGGTGACGGCGACGGTGTACGGCGGGAAGGTTGTGTGGCAGGCATGACCTCCTACGCCACCACCCTCACCTGGCGCGGGCAGTCCTGCGAAACGCTCGCGGATATCCTCGCGCCTGACCTCGTCTGCGTGTTCGTCGGGCTGAACCCGAGTCCAGTGTCGGTCACTGCGGGCCACTACATGCGCGGGACGCTGGGGCGGCAATTCTGGTCGATGCTCGACCACTACGGCATCTTGCCGTTGCCTACGGACGGACGTCTGCCGGACGAGGTGCTGCTGGAGAACGGTTTCGGATTCACGGACCTTGCGAAGTGCCCGTCACCGCGGGCGATCTCGTTGACGCGCGAAGACGTCGCGACCGGCCGCGAGACCCTTCGCGAGAAAGTCGCGAAGTACCGCCCGCGGATCCTCTGCTCCGTCTACAAGTCGACGATCGAAGCGCTCATGGACAAACGCTACAGGCGCCAGTACGGCCTGCTGCCCGACCGCTTCGGCGAGACGATGCTCTTCGCCGCACCGTTCCCCTACAAGCCGATCGAGATGCGGGACCGCCACTTCGCCGAACTGTGCGCGCTGATCGAAGAGGCCGGAATTGAGCGGTCCTCCAATTTTGTACGGGGAAGTGCCGATGCCTGATCGCGTGAGTATGACGCTCAAGATTGGTTCGTGGTTTGACGAATCCGAGAACAGGCCTTTGATGCCCCTAGGCGACGTGGAATTGTTCCCAGGCGTGGGTTCGATGGATGAATTTGTGTCAGATTCCGTCAGATCCCTAGTGGATGCGAAAGCAAACCCATGGAAGCACGATTTCTCAGAGTCTGCCTGCTACGCAAACGCAGGGGGAAGTTCATGGCAGTTGGCCATGTCCCTGGCGCCATTTTTAGAAGCTGTACTCGACCCAGAAACAGCTCGGATGGTAGCAGGTGCGTTTCTTGGAGCGCTCTTTGGACGCATCATCAAGCGCCCTACAGGCGTTGAGGGAATGTCGAAAAAGCCTAACATTGCACGCGCAAGCGAGATGATCGTCGAATACATGACTCAGCGCGACAATCTCGCCCCCTCACAGATCAAAGAGATCTCGATCGCGCGGCTCGATGACGGTTCGTTTGAATCGATCGTTCAGCGCGAAACGGACGGACATCGCTTTCTATTTCGGATAGCCGAAGACGGCATGATTACGGGGCGTATTGACCTCGATGAGCTCATCATCTACTCCAAGCGTGTAGCAGGCCCGCCACCCGACGAGGCGCGGAATTGAGCTCTAGGCCTGCGCTTCTCGTGCTGGAAGACGGAACCGTGTTCCGCGGCGCGGCCTTCGGGGCGGCGGCTCGCTCGCACGGCGAGGTGGTATTCGCCACGGCGATGACGGGCTACCAGGAGATGCTAACCGATCCGTCGTTTGCCGGGCAGATCCTCACGCTGACCTATCCGCTGGCTGGCAACTACGGCATCAACGCGGATGACGTCGAGTCGAAGCGCATCCAGGTGCGCGGCCTCGTCGTGCACGAGGACTGCGAGGAGCCGTCGCACTGGAACGCGGACATGACGCTCTCGCAGTATCTTGACTCGCAGAACATTCCGGGCATTGCCGGAATCGACACGCGGGCGCTCACCCGCAAGCTGCGCAGCGGCGGCGTCCTGATGGGTGCGATCACGACAGATGAGACCGCTGAGGAAGCACTGGCGCGCCTGAAGAGCGCACCGACTTATGGAGAGACAGATCTCGTGGACGAGGTGAGCACCGAGGAGGCGTATGAATGGAAGACGAACGCGAAGCAGCACCACGTCGTCGTCGTCGACAGCGGGGTGAAGTACAACATCATGCGTCTCCTCGGCGAGCGCGGCTGCAAGGTGACCGCGCTCCCTTCAGACGCCAGCGCCGAGGACGTGCTCGCGCGGAAGCCGGACGGCATCCTGTTCTCGCCCGGCCCCGGCGACCCGGCGTTCCTCGACTACCAGGTGCAGACGATCCGTGGACTAATAGGCAAGGCGCCGATACTGGGCATATGCCTCGGCCACCAGGTGCTGGGTCGCGCGTTCGGCGCCGGCACTTTCAAGCTGAAGTTCGGTCATCGTGGCGCCAACCATCCGGTGAAGGGCGTCGCGACCGGACGCGTACACATCACGGCCCAGAACCACGGGTACGCGGTCGATCCCGACCACCTTTCGAGCGACATCGAGGTCGCGCAGCTCCACTTGAACGACGGCACCTGTGAGGGGCTCCGCCACCGCTCGGAGCCCGTTATGTCGATCCAGTACCACTCGGAGGCTTCGCCGGGGCCGATGGACAACGTCTACGTGTTCGACCGCTTCGTACGGATGGTCGAGGATTATCCTCGTGATGCTGCAACATGATGTATACTATAGGCATCAGATTACGATGAGGTGAAGTGATGCGAGCACGAACGACGTTGAACGTTGACCCGGCCCTTGTCGAAGAGGTGATGACCCTAACTGGCGAAAAGGACAAAGGCCGCGCAGTCAATAAGGCCATGGAGGAGTTCGTCCGACGCGGGAAAATCGAGAAGTTGCTCGCCCTCGCCGGAAAGATTGAGTTCGACGGAGATTGGGACGAACGGCACGAACGCGACTTCGAACTCGAGAAGGAGCACCACAGAGAGTGGCACTGATCGTAGCCGATTCGAGCGCATGGATCGACTTCATTCGGCGGCCTGATGAGCGTCTTGGCCCGACAGTGCGCCGCCTACTGAGTGCTGAAAAGCTTGCGATGGTGGGCGTCGTCCTGACCGAAATCCTGCGCGGGTTGCGGTCGGGGACGGCTACGGAAGTGCGGGATTCGCTTACCGCACTCCCATTCATAGAAACGACGAAGGAGACCTGGATCCGCGCCGGCACCATAGCAAGGGGGCTGGAGGAAGAAGGCAGCCAGGTCCCGCTGGGCGACCTAATAATCGCCGCGACGGCCCTACAGGGTGACCACGAGCTTCTCACGCGCGACCGCCACTTCGAGCGCATTCCCGGCCTGCGACTGTACAACTGGAGGGACTCCAATGCCTGAACCAACCTACCGTCAGGCCACAACCGATGACGCCGAGGCGATCGCAGGTGTCGCCGCCGCGATCTGGGACGAGCTCGGCGCAGCGAGCGGCCTCATCGGCCGCGCGACGACGGAGGCGATCCGCGGTCGCATGTCGGAACTTGGCGACCGCGGCGCGTTCTTCCTCTGCCACGAGGGCGGTGCCTGCGGGTTCGCGATTGTGCAGCCGGACGTGAACCACCCGCAGGAGGCGGTGCTCGGTGTGTGGTTGGTGGCGGAAGCGCGCGGCAAGGGCCACGGCCGGGAGCTGGCGGTGGCCGGCACGGAGTTTGCGAAGGACGCGGGCTACAAGCGCTTACGCGGGATCATTCCTGAAGGCAACGAGCCCGCCCTCGCCTTCTTCGGCGACTTCGGCTCGATCGCGCAGATCGTGGGGCAGGGCATGGAGTACGAGCTGCCGCTGTGATAGTGGGGGTGAAGGTTCGACTGTCTCGATTGCGGGCATGGGAGGTTCCACGCGCTGAACTGGAACTGCGTCAGTTCTGGACGATCATCAAGAGGAGTGGCCCCACGGACCACATTCGCGACATCGTTGTAGTTCGCAATATTGGCACGTCACCAGCCGCGCTCTCGTGGGATCCCGAGGAAGAGACGTTTCGTTGCTCCCTGCTTCTAAGCCTGGACGATGAGTATTTCGGGACCTGGGGCAAAAAGAATAAGGTTCACCGCTTCCTCTGGCTGCTAGAGCAGTACTTCATCTCACTCGAAACAAGGAAGGATGTAGAGGCTGGCCTCTCGGCCATGACACGCTTCAATGCTTCCCCGTCCCCTCCGACGACCGTAGCTTCTTTAGTCCTCTGGGGGAGAGCAGTGTACGCAATTCAAAAGCAAATCGATGAAGTCGTTCGGGGGACGCTTGTCGATGACAATGGACGCCCGGCTGAAACAGATGGAGCGCTAGATCAGGCAATGGAGCGTGTTCGTGCAATGCTCGGCGAGCTGCCGGGTGCCATTGACAACATGCTTGGGCCAGTCCGGCGCGGAGACACCTCACAAGAGATCCCAACATGGCTCAGCTGTTCGATGATCGTTTCGATCTTAGTCAACGAACTCGCAGCTCTCTGCGCGCACTTCGATGAGCGGAGTGACTGGCAGTGGATTCAGGCACGCTTATACGAAATCGACAATTTTACTGAAGTAATTGGTGATCTCTGGCCTTCTATGCATGCGGATTGGAGAGGATCGCTCATCCGAGGGCGGCAAGTAAACCGTCAGCCATCACCCGAAATGACAGCCGCAATCAACCTCATTTTCCTAAGATTGGGCATTTGCATTCTCGATGAGCCACGCGGGATTTCGGTGCTGGAGTTCTTGCCGGCAAAGGAAATACAGACGGAATGACTAACCCCAAGCGCGTGCTGATCATCGGCTCTGGGCCAATTGTTATCGGGCAGGCGGCGGAGTTCGACTACTCCGGCTCACAGGCGTGCCGGTCGCTCCGGGAGGAGGGGGTGCACACGATCCTCGTCAACAGCAACCCGGCCACGATCATGACCGACGAGGGCATCGCCGACACCATCTACATCGAGCCGCTGACGGTGCCGATCCTCGAACGGATCATCGCGCGCGAGAAGCCGGACGGCCTGCTGCCGACGCTGGGCGGGCAGACCGGCCTCAACCTCGCCGTCGCGCTGGCCGACGCCGGCGTCCTTGAGAAGTACAACGTCCGCGTCCTCGGCACGCCTATCTCAACGATACGCAAGGCGGAGGACCGCGAACTCTTCCGCTCGATGCTCGAAGAGATAGGGGAGCCGGTTCCGGAGTCGGAGATCGTGCACTCGCTCGAGGAAGCGCGCGCTGCCGCAAAGCGCATCGGGTTGCCGGTGGTGATCCGGCCGGCGTACACCCTCGGCGGGACGGGCGGCGGCATCGCCCGCACACGCGACGAACTCGACCACTACGCCCGCTCCGGTATCGCTGCGTCGCCGATCGACCAGGTGCTGGTCGAGCGCTACCTGCAGGGATGGAAGGAGCTCGAATACGAGGTGATGCGCGATTCGGCCGACAACTGCATCACCATCTGCAACATGGAGAACATCGACCCGATGGGCGTCCACACAGGCGACTCCATCGTCGTCGCGCCGAGCCAGACACTCCCCGACAAGGAATACCAGATGCTGCGGTCGGCCTCGCTCAAGATCATCCGCGAGCTCGGCATCGAGGGCGGCTGCAACGTCCAGTTCGCCCTGGCCCCACGCAGAGAGCTCGCCGAGTGGTCGATGCGCGACGACGGACGCCCACCCTACTACGTCATCGAAGTGAACCCGCGCGTGTCGCGGTCGTCCGCGCTCGCGTCGAAAGCCACCGGCTACCCGATCGCCCGTGTCGCGGCCAAGATCGCCGTCGGCAAGACTCTCGACCAGATCCCGAATCAGGTCACGGGCAAGACGACGGCGGCCTTCGAGCCCGCACTTGACTACTGCGTGGTGAAGATCCCGCGCTGGCCGTTCGACAAGTTTCCGCTGGGAGAACGCACCATCGGCACGCAGATGAAGGCCACGGGCGAGGTCATGGCAATAGACCGCACGTTCGAGGCGGCGCTGGGCAAGGCAGTCCGCTCGCTCGAGTTCAGCGGACGCGATCTGCTCTGGGAAGACCCAGCCTGGCGGGACATCGACCCCCGCGATTACGTCTCGATCCCGACCGACGAGCGGCTGTGGGCCGTCCTCGCATCGCTGCGTCGGGGCGCGACGATCGAGGAACTGTCGCAGCTATCCGGCATCGACCCCTGGTTCCTGCGCAAGATGCAACGCATGGTGAACATGGAGCACCGCCTGCTTTCGGAGCCGTTCACGCTCGAGCTGGTGCGCGAGGCTAAGCGGCTCGGACTCTCCGACAGCGTCATCGGGACGCTCGCCGACCGCCTGCCCGAAAGCGTACGCAAGCGCCGCCAGGAGTGGGGCGTGACGCCCGTCTACAAAATGGTCGACACCTGCGCCGCCGAGTTCGAAGCGGAGACGCCGTACTTCTACTCGACCTACGATCAAGAGAACGAAGCGCCGCCACTGGAAGGCGTGAAAGCGTTGGTCATCGGCAGTGGCCCGATCCGTATCGGCCAGGGCATCGAGTTCGACTACTCCGCCGTGCACGCCGCCTGGGCGCTGAAAGAAGCAGGCGTGCAGGCGATCATGGCCAACTCCAACCCCGAGACCGTCTCCACTGACTTCGACACAAGCAGCCGCCTTTACTTCGAGCCGCTGGACGAAGAAGGCGTCCGCGACCTGCTGGATAACGAGACCAACGGCACAACGCCGTCCAGCATCGTGCAGTTCGGGGGACAGACGGCCGTAAACCTGGCCGGTGCGCTATCGCGCGCGAATCACGGGATCCTCGGATCGAGCGCAGACTCGATCGACCTGGCGGAGGACCGCCGCCGCTTCGAGGAGCTGCTGCAGAACCTGGGCATCCCGCAACCGCCCGGCGCCGGCGTCAACACCGTCGAGGAGGCGCTGGCGACGGCGCAGCGCATTGGTTATCCCGTGCTGGTCCGGCCAAGCTATGTGCTCGGCGGGCGCGCAATGGAGATCGTGCAGAACCCAAGGGACCTCATCAAGTACGTGGCCACGGCGGCGGAGATCTCACCGGGCAAGCCCGTGCTCATCGACAAGTACCTCGAGGGCATCGAGGCAGAGGTCGACGCGATCTGCGACGGCAAGGAGATGCTGATCCCCGGCGTTATGCAGCACATCGAGCGCGCCGGCGTCCATTCCGGCGACTCGATGGCGGTGTACCCGGCGATCGGGCTGACGGAACGCGAGCACGAGATCATTGTCGATTACACGGCGCGCATGGCCGAGGCGCTGGAAGTGCGAGGCCTGATGAATGTGCAGTACGTCATCATGCGCCGGGAGGATGATGACGGCCCAGACGGGGAGGATTCGCAGGTCTTTGTGCTGGAGGTGAACCCGCGCGCCAGCCGCACCGTCCCTTTCATCTCGAAGGTGACAGGCGTGCCGATGGTGCAGTGGGCGGTGCAGGTGATGCTGGGCAAGAGCCTGCGTGACCTCGGCGTCGAGCCAGGGCTGTGGCCGGTAACGGACCTCGTGGCAGTGAAAGCGCCTGTGTTCTCGATGTCGAAGCTGATCGGCGTGGACACGCACCTGGGGCCGGAGATGAAGTCGACGGGCGAGGTGATGGGCGTAGACAGGACGTTCGAAGCAGCGCTGGCCAAAGCGCTCATCGCCGCCGATATGTCGCTTTCCGGAGATCGCTCCGTGTTGCTGAGCATCGGCGACCGCCACAAGCCGGAGGCGATACCGCTGGTGAAGTCGCTGGCCGCAGCGGGCTTCCATATCCTGGCCACCGAGGGCACCGCCGCGATGATCGAGGCGGTCGGCGTGCCGGTGGAGATGGTCAGCAAACGCCTCGACCAGGGTTACCCGACGATAGTCGACCTGATCCGTGAAGGTAGCGTAGACGCCGTCATCAACATCCCCGAAGGTCTCGTCACCGAGACTCTGCGCGACGGCTTCCACATCCGTCGGGCGGCGGCTGAGAAACGCATCCCTTGCTTCACATCGCTGGACACGGCGACGGCTGCCGTCGAAGCGCTGGCCGCGGGGGAAGGCGCCGCGAGCGCGTTCACGATTCAGCCGCTGCGGGACTATTTGCGCAAGTGACCAAACTCAAGCTCGAACGCGCCACTGTTCTCTCCAACGAACTCGTCGCGCACAACACGTACCAGATGTGGCTGGACTGCCCGCCCGGCGCGAAGGGCGCGACTTCGGGCCGCTTCCTAATGCTGCACTGCGCAGATCAGCTCGACCCGCTGCTGCCGCGCCCGATGTCCTTCCATCGCTTCCGCGGAGAGGGCAAGGAGCGCCAGTTCGCGATTCTGTTTGACGTGCGCGGGCGCGGCACGGCCTGGCTGGCCAATCGCCGTCCGGGCGACGCGATCACGTGCTTCGGGCCGCTGGGTCACGGCTACGACCTCGCGAAGGCGACGGAGAACGTCCTGCTGGTCGCAGGCGGTCTCGGCGTCGCCGCAGTCATCGCGCTTGCGGACGAAGCGGTCGCCACAGGTCGCCACGTGACGCTGATGCAGGGTGCCCGCTCCGCCAATCTTCTCTTCCCCCACGGTCAGCTGCCAACAGACGTCGAGTTCGTCGCGGCGACGAACGATGGCTCAGCCGGACACAAGGGCCTCGTGACCGAGCTGCTCCCGAAGTACCTGCCCTGGGCCGACCAGACCTTCGCCTGCGGTCCGAACGCGATGTTCGCAGCGATGGCGGACGTCGTGAAAACCGCCCGCAGCCGCAAACCCATACAGGCGCTGCTAGAAGAGCGCATGGGCTGCGGCACGGGCGTCTGCTACGGCTGCGCTGTCTTCACTCGCAAGGGCGTACGGCTGGTCTGCAAGGACGGGCCGAAGTTCGACTTGCGCGAAGTATTCGCCTAGCGTCACGCTAGGGCTGTGACCCAGGAACCCGAAGAGAAGCGGTCGCGCTGGCCAATCATCATCGTGCTAGCATCGATCGCGATCCTCATCATCACGTTCGCCGTAGGCGTGTACTTCTCCAGCCCAAGCCCCGAGGGTGGCGCGGCGCAACCGACATCCGTAGATTCGATGGAGGCCCAGATCAGCATCTTCGACTTCAGTTACCGACCGGGCGACCTATCGGTCCCGCGCGGTGCCGAAGTCACGTGGTTCAACGACGACAAGGTCCAGCACACGGCAACTGAGCTCGGTAGCGAGTGGGATACAGGCAGCCTGAGTGAAGGCGATGGCGCTGCGGTCACGTTTACGCGGCCCGGCACGTACGAGTACTATTGCACGATACACCCTTACATGGCGGGTAAACTTACTGTTCGCTAGGAGGCCCCATGCCCGGATACAAGATCAACGTCGGCAACTGCGAGATCATCTCGTTCACCGACATCACGATGCAGTTTCCGTGGTCGATGTTCTTTCCGAGCCTGAGAGAAGACGACTACGAGCCTTACCGCGACCTGTACCCGGCCTGCTACGGCGACCGCGGCTACAAGACGGACGCCGGCGCCTACGCGATCCGCTCCTCCGGCAAGACTGTCGTCGTCGACACGGGTCTGGGCTACGGCCCGCACCCCTGGCTCGGTGGCACGACCGGACGCCTCGCCGACGACATGCGCGAGAAGGGCGTTGCGCCCGAGAGCGCGGACATCGTGCTTCACACGCACCTGCATGGCGACCACGTCGGCTGGAACATCACGGACGGGAAGCCCACGTTCCCGAATGCCACCTACTACGCGCCCGAGGAGGACATGAAGTTCTTCGAAGCGAGTCTGGCGGCCAATCCTCAGATGAAAGACCAAGTGTTGCCGCTGCGGGAAATGGGCAAGCTAAAGACCTTCAGCGGCGAGACGTCGCTTACCGACGACCTGACGACGGTGCCTACGCCCGGCCACACTCCGGGGCACGCGAGCCTGCTCGTCGCGTCAGGCGGCGAGAAGGCGATGATCATGGGCGACGTTGCTCACCACCCGATGCAGATCGACCGACCTGAGTGGAGTCCCGGGTTCGACGTCGACGGGGCAGCGGCAGCGGTCACGCGCGCGGCAGTCACGGACCGCCTCGAGAAGGAGAACATCATCGCGGCTTTCTGCCACTTCCCCGGCGACGGCTTCGGTCGCGTTGTCCGGGAGGCCAACCGGCGCGTATTCCAGGCCCTGTAGAGACGGCAATTATTCCGGCAACACCGGGACGCCGCCGGTCAGCGCCTCCGCTCCGCGCTCCCTCGTGCGCACGCGAACCACGTCCACAACGTCCGTGATGAAGATCTTGCCGTCGCCCACCTCGCCAGTCTCAGCACTCGCGCAGATCGCATCAACGACGCGCTCAACGTCTTCATCGTTGACGACCATGAAGAGCCAGATCTTGGGCAGGAACTCGATCCAGAACTCCTGTCCCTGCCACTTTTCGATGACGCCGCGCTGAGTCCCATAGCCCTTCACCTCGCTCAGCGTCATACCTCCGTAGCCCATGCTCTCCAGAGCGCCCTTGACCGCGAGTATCTTCTCCGGCCGGATTACCGCTTCGATTCGCTTCATGATCTCCTCCTAGCTCGCCTGCAAGACAGCCGGCGTCCTGCTCTCCATCAGGCCGTATCCGCGCCGCGTGTACGTCTCGATGCGCCAGGGATGGCTGCCCTGCATCTTCGTGCGAAGACGCGACATGTGGACAGTGAGCTTACGGTCGCCACCCGGCGGCGGTGATTCGTTCCAGACCGATCGCAACAGCCGCTGCCGCGAGATCACCTGTCCAGCGTTGCGCGCAAGGACAAACAACAGCTCGAATTCCACGTATGTGAGGTCTACCGGCTTCCCGCCCACCAACACGGCCACGCGACCGCGGTCGATCGTCATGTTGCCCAGCGTGATCGTCGCCATCCCGAGGCCGATGCTAAGCGGAAGACGGGCGCGAGGAATGTCGGAGGTATTGCGGGCAGGTTAACGTGATGTTACGAAGCTAGCTTGCGGCGGTCTGCGCGAAGAAGTGCTGGACGCTCGTTTTCGCTGCGATCCGCTGCGCGATCTCCCCGAACGCCTTTGCCACCGGAGACTCCGGATCGCCTTCCACAGTTGGCACACCAATATCGCTGGCCTGACGGACGGCCGGGTGCAGCGGGATCTCCCCGAGGAAGTCCACGCCAAGCTCATCTGCCATCGCTTGCGCTCCACCGTGACCGAAAATGTCGGTGCGCTCGTTGCAATGTGGGCAGACGAAGTAGCTCATGTTCTCGATCAGGCCGAAGACCGGCACGTTAAGCTTCTCGAACATAGATACAGCCTTCGTTGCATCTTCCACCGACACGGCGTTCGGAGTTGTGACGACGACTGCACCAGCGATCGGCGCCTCTGCCGCGGCGCTCATTGACGCGTCGCTCGTGCCCGGCGGCAGGTCCACGATCAGGTAGTCCAGTTCTCCTTCTGCAGCCCAGGGCAGGTCATGCATCAACTGGCGCACGCCCGTGCCGATCATGGGGCCACGCCAGACCACAGGGAGCCCGCGCTTCAGCACGAATCCAAGTGAGGCCGCGTGGATGCCGTACTTCTCGACGATGGCCAGACCTGTATCGGCCTGGAAGCCCGTATCGATGCCCAGCATCGTCGGCACGTTCGGGCCGGTCAGGTCTGCATCGAGCAGGCCGACCTGGGCGCCGTACTTCCGAAGCGCCAATGCCAGGTTTACGGCGACTGTTGATTTCCCGACGCCGCCCTTGTTTGAGGCGACGGCGATGATGTTGCGCACGCCCTCGATGACCTTCGGTCCGCGGCCAACGCCGGTGGAGCGCACGGTGGCGTCCATCTCGACAGTAGCACCGGTCACGCCCGGCAGCGCTTGCAGCAGCTCCTCCGCCTGTGACTTCATCTCTTCACGGACAGGGCATGCCGGCGTCGTCAGAACGATGCGCACAGACACGTTGCCGTCGCATATCTTGATGTCGGACTCCGGTACAAAACCCAGCGTAACGATGTCGCGGTGCAGGTCCGGGTCTTCGATCTTGCTCAGCGCTGCCAGGACCGATTCCTTGCTTAGGTGTCCGTTCTCGCTCAAGTGGCGTTCCCTTCAGTGATCTCTTCCAGGGTGTCTGCTTTCACTGTGAATCGGCAGGAGTCTGCGCCCTGGCTCATGTACTGCGAGCATTGTACTTCTCTGCCCAGGAGCCGCCCCAACAACGACACGTGCCAATCACATAGGTCAGGATGTGATTCGACGACGCGCCGGTAGACGCAGTTGTGGTCCGCGATCTCGAACTCGGTGCCTCGCGCTTTCCATTCCGCGAAGCCGCCTTCTTCGCGCAGGATATCGGTCACGATCTGCACTCGCTCTGGCAAGGACTTCTCACGGACGCGCTCTTCGTGCTCTCGGTAGACGCGCTCGGCCATTTTGACAAGAAGCAGGCGCTTCTTTTCACTCGCTGAAAGCCCGGCGATCTCGTCTGCGTCGAGCATCGCCGCCTCGTCCAGCGCTAGCTCAGCCAGGCGCTCGTAGCGGCGGGGGAATCGCTCCTGGCCGCCGTCCGTGAGCTGGTAGACGAGGTGGGGGCGGCCGGTCTTGCCGCGTTCCTGGTGCGAACCCACCAGCTGGTCCCTCTCAAGGGACGCCAGGTGCTGGCGAATCGTCATCTTGGCCAGCCCGAATTCCCGGGCGAGCGTGTCTATCGTGGCGCCTCCGGAGCGCTTCAAATACGCAAGAATGTTCGCTTTGGTGCTTTGCACGGAAACTTTTTCCCCTGGAACCCGTTCTAAGTATACACAAGACCCGCGAGAAAAAGAATTGAACAGTATTTACAGTAAAAATCTTGCATAGTTGGCATCCATAACGCAATATGTAACGTATCTTCCGTGCTCACCATCTTTCTGAGCACGAGAGAAGAGAAACCCGCAGGAGGGGTTGAGAATGGCTAAAAGTCAAGTAATTGAGAAGGAGAAGCCAGCCGTAGAGGAGCAGGCTGTTCCCACCTGTCAGCACCACTGGAAGATCGACTCCCCGCGAGGCGCTATGAGCAAGGGCACCTGCAAGCGCTGCGGCGAGATCCGCGAGTTCCGCAACTCCACCACAGACTACGTGTGGGACAACGACTCCGGCCAGGGCTATACACCGTGGCGCGGTATCCGCGCCGCCAAGCCCGCCGGTCACGATGACGACGAGATGGCTGCCGCCTCCCGGAGCGCTGCGAAGCTCTCCGTATAGTTCCCTAGTGGCGCCAAACGAAAGCCCTCGCAAAAGCGAGGGCTTTCTCTTTTCCGAAGCGATTGTTACGCCGGAGACGCAGCCCCGGACACAGCCTTCTCGATTTTCGCGATGTCGATCTTCTTCATCTCCAGCATCGCCTTGAACGCGCGGTCGGACTTCTTCTTGTCGGGGTCACTGATCAGCTCCATCAGCCGATTAGGAGTGATCTGCCAGGAAAAGCCGAACTTGTCCTTAAGCCAGCCGCACATACTTTCCTCGCCACCGTTGGCAGTCAAGGCGTTCCAGTACTTGTCGACCTCTTGCTGAGAGTCGCAGCGAACCATCATCGAGATGGCCTCGTTGGGCTTGAACTCGGGGCCGCCGTTGAGAGCTGTGAACCTCTGCCCGAACAGCTCAAAGTCAATAGTCATGACCGAGCCTGGCGTGCCCGGGCCGTCCTCAGGGTAGCGAGACTCCTCCAATTTCTTTGAGTTCGGGAAGAGGGATGTATAGAGATCCACTGCCTCCTCGGCGTTGTTGTTAAACCACAGGAACGTCACGATCTTTTGGTCCTTCATGGCTTTACCTCCTTCAGCTTCATCATATCGCCGGTGTCCGAGGCCGAGTCTATCGATTGAGTAGCGGCTTCGCATACTGTCACCTCCGACCGGTAACCTGTAACCTGTAGGTATGCCCACCCTCACCACGGACCTGATCCCCGGTGGCAAACGCAACCTATCGCTGCGCAATCCGGTGATGACGGCGTCCGGCACGTTCGGGAACGGCCTTGAGTACACCCGCATCTTCGATATCCAGCGCCTCGGCGCCATCGCTTCCAAGGCGATCACCCGCAAGCCTCGAAAGGGCAACGTGCAGCCGCGCATCGCCGAAACAGCGGCTGGCATGATCAACTCGATCGGCCTCCAGAACATCGGCATCGAAGCAATCCTGAAGGACGTCGCACCGATCTGGGCCACATGGGAAGTACCGGTCATCGCCAACATCGCCGGCGAGACGGTCAGCGACTATGCCGAGCTGGCCGCCCGACTCGACGGCGTACCCGGATTGGCCGCACTCGAGATGAACATCAGCTGCCCCAATGTCGAAAGCGGCCTCGAGTTTGGTATCGACCCACGCGCCGCGTCCGAGGTAACCGCCGCAGTCCGCCGGCAGACCGGCCTGCCCCTGATCGTAAAGTTGACCCCAAACGTGAACGACATCGTCGGGATCGCACAGGCGGTCGTGGACGCCGGCGCCGATGCGCTCACCTTGATCAACACCTACCCAGCGATGAAGATCGATATCGCGACTCGCAAGCCTGCGCTCGGCTGGGGCTCCGGCGGTATGTCTGGTCCCGCTCTTAAGCCGATCGCCATCCGCCTCGTCTATCAGGTCGCGAAGGCCGTCCGTGCCCCGATTATCGGCTGCGGCGGCATAACAACGTCCGAGGACGCGATCGAGTTCCTGATGGCGGGCGCTTCCGCGGTCCAGGTGGGCACGGCCACGTTTCGAAACCCTAGCGCGGCACTGGACGTGCTGGAAGGCATGGAAGCATGGATGCGCGACAACTCAGTCGAGGACGTGAGTGAGATCGTCGGCGCAGCGCTGCCGGATGCGGCGCTTGCATCACCCGCTGGCTAAGCGCCAATGCCACGGACGCTCTTCTTGTCTACACTCACCGCCCTACTCATTGGCGCCTGCGGGGGCGGTGGCGACGACCCCACGCCTACGCCAGGGCCGACTCCCGTCACAGATGCCACAGCTGCCGTGCAGCAGGCCCTGGCTAACTTAAACGCGCTGCCCTCCTACCATCTCGACATTACGCTTAGCCCCATCGGAGCGCCGCTCGTCTTCTACGTCGATATCGACCGAGGGAACTTCTTCGAGCGGATCCCCAACTACGCCGGCACGGAGGACGATGCCGAATTCATCTTCTACGGGGACTTCACCTATCGCCGTGATTGTCGGGATTCTGGGCAATGTGGTGAGTGGCAAAGTGAAGCGGGGCGACCGGTCATCCCCAACCTGGCCGGGACCGGGTCTTCAGTACCCGAGACGTTGGGCATTGTCCTGATAGAGAACGCCGAAGAGTTATCGATCACTGACCCGGTAGCCCTTGAGATGACGGGTACCGTGGACCTCGGAGCCGCAATAGAGGACAACCTTCGCCGCGCGTTCACCGCGGCCGGCCGTACGCCCGAGGAGATCGAAGACGCGATAACAGAATTCCGTGGCGGATCGGGCATCGCGCCTGGTAGTTCGTCAAGAGTGGAGATTACGCTCACACCAGATGCCCGCTACATCCAAAACTTAATCGTGTTCACTCCCGGCCAGCTCGACAATCCCTACTTTGAATCAGCCTATTCTCAGTTCGGTACTGCGACCGTCTCGCCACCCGAGGGCTTTTCGTGAGCGAGAGCACACCTGGCCTCACCGTCATCCACTCCTCCGACCTGCACATCGACGGCAGGGCGTCCGACGCCTTCCATCCGCTGTGCAAGGTGCTGGACGTTGCGAAGCGCGAGTCCGCAGACCTCGTGCTACTGGCCGGTGACATCTTCGACCACAACCGCCTGAAGCTGGAGCAAATCGACCGGGTCGCGCGCCTGCTTCACGACGCATCGCTTCCAGTCGTCATTCTGCCCGGCAACCACGACTGCCTCGCCGCCGACTCTGTCTACCGGCGCGGCGGGCTGGCCGATGTCCCCAACGTCCACGTCCTCGGTATCTCGAGCGAGGAGTCGTACGTCCTGGACGGACATGACCTCGAAGTCTGGGGACGCCCTCACCTCGACCACCACAACTACTCGCCCCTCGCCGACCCGCGCCCGCGCACAACTCGCTGGCAGATCGCCACGGCGCACGGCCACTTCGTCCGCGACGACCGTGATCGCCACCGCAGCTGGCTCATCCACTCGGAAGAGATCGCCGCCACGCAGGCGGACTACGTCGCGCTCGGCCATTGGCCCAGCTGGGGCCCCGCTGGCGACGGCACCGTCCCGGCCTATTACAGCGGCTCGCCGGACCTGGCGCGGTCGGTTAACGTCGTGCGGCTCGGCGATGACGGTTTGAAAGTCGAGCGCACGCCTCTTCTGATTCCCTGAGCGATCGAAATGCGCGAAGGGTCTGTCCTCGTCGATTAGCCTTTTCGCCAAAACACTAATTTCGGCGTATCATGGCCCCGTGCCCCACGAAGACGCCAAACTCTCCGACACCATCGAAGACTACCTGCAGTCCATCTACTCCCTTGAGACGGAGGGTGAGCGCGTCATCTCGGCTCGCCTGGCCCGCTGGATGCGGGTCACGCCACCGACCGCGTGGAACACCGTCCAGCGCATGCACAAGGCGGGCATGGTGGACATCGACAAGAAGAAGACAATCACCCTCACCCCGAGCGGCCGGAAGCTCGCCGAGAGCGTGGCGCGCCGCCACAGGTTATCGGAGCGTTTCCTGAACGACGTCATGGGGCTCGGCTGGGCGGAAGCTCACGAAGAAGCGCACCACTTCGAACACGGGATGACGCCCGTGATCGAGGCGAAGATGATCGAGATCCTGCATAACCCTCAGACCTGCCCGCACGGGAGTCCCATCCCGGGTACGGGCGCGAAGCTCGATCCCTCCTGGCGCGCGCTCGATATCTTCGAACCGGGCGACAAGTTGCGCATCCAGTTCATCTCAGAGGAGCTGGAGATGGACCTCGATCTGCTGCACTACCTGGATAATCACAACCTTCGCCCCGGCCAGGAAGCGACGGTCTCTGAGAAGGTCAAGACCGGTGACATGATCGTTCTAAACACGGGTGACGAGAGCGTCTCGCTGAATCTTGGAGTCGCGGCGCGGATACGCGCAGAAGCGCTCTAGTTCCAGCCGATTTCGACTCTCGGAAGCAAGCGCCTCCGGCCGCGCTTGAGCACCACGACATCCTGACCGTCCGGCAATTCCATCCGCCCGAACCAGTGACCGCGGCGGACGGGTCCATCCAGCTCCATACCGGATGCTGCGAGCATCTCTCGCAACGCCTCGAAGGAATAGGCGACCGCGCCCTCCGGGTAGACCTCATCGTTTATCCAGCAGCCCCACCCGCGCTCGAACGCAAAGCTGAGGCTGAAGGCCGGATCGAACGACCTGTGCTTGATCGCCTCTCGTGCCTCTTCGTCGATCAGGAACAATGACGTGATCACGCGGCCGTCCGGTTTGAGGATGCGCCGGAATTCCCGCAGGTAGTGGATTATGTCCCCGAAGAACATGTGCGTGAACACGGACTGAAGGATGATCCGGTCGACGCTACCCGATGTCACCGGTAACCGCACCTGCCGGACGTGTGAGGTTCCCTCGGGGTTGTGGATCTGGCTGGCGATGTTCAGGTGATGAAACTGGAAGTTCGGGTGGCGGCTGCTGATGTTCGCCTTGCACCACCCAATGCTCGGCCCGATGATGTCGATCCCCACGTAACGCCCCCGCGGCGAGAGGTGCTCCGAAAGTTGGATGGCGTCTCGGCCCACGCCGCAGCCCACTTCTACAACTGAGGCGTCCGGGTCGATAGGGGCGTACCGCGCGTACTGCTCCATGTGGCCGCGCGCAATCACGTCCCACGTGTCGACGCCACCGCCGGTCAGGTCGATGAGCGGCACAGGGATGTTGTACCCCTTGTATTCGAAGGTCGGTTCTGTTGTCTCGAGCATCTGCCAGCACGTGACAACAACAATCCCAAGTCCCGCCCCTGCAAGTAGCCGCCCTACGCCCCCGGTCTGTCACGCTTCGCACATAGTAACGCATGTGAGGGCAATACGTTTCCCCTATGGCGATACGTTGGTGCTAATCTGGTTACGCTATGACGCTCGCTCGCGACGGCCGTGACGCCGGCGCACGTGCTTTCCTTGAGGGCGCCGCCGTGCCTGTTCTGCCGACAACGGTCGCCCGCGACGACGAGCAGTTCGCCGCCAACCGCGAGCACATGCGCGGCCTCGTCGAGCAACTCCAGGCCTCGATGCGAGTCGTCCGTGACGGCGGCGGGCGCGTCATCATGCGCCGCCATCGTTCGCGCGGCAAGCTACCTGCCCGCGACCGCATCCACCGCTTGCTCGACCCCGCCACCGGCTTTCTAGACATCGCGCCGCTGGCCGCCTGGGAGATGTACGGAGGCGAGGCGCCTTCCGCCGGCATCGTCACGGGCATCGGACGGGTGGCCGGGCGCGAGTGCGTGATCGTCGCCAACGACGCGACCGTGAAGGGCGGCACCTACTACCCGCTCACCGTCAAGAAGCACGTCCGGGCGCAGGACATCGCCCGGCAGAACCGCCTGCCCTGCATCTACCTGGTGGACTCCGGCGGCGCGTTCCTGCCGATGCAGGCCGACGTCTTCCCCGACCGTGACCATTTCGGGCGCATCTTCTACAACCAGGCGCGCATGTCGGCGCTGGGCATCCCACAGATCGCCGCCGTCATGGGCTCATGTACAGCCGGCGGAGCCTACGTCCCGGCGATGAGCGACGAAACCGTCATCGTCGAGGGCACGGGCACGATCTTCCTCGGCGGGCCGCCGCTGGTGAAGGCCGCGACCGGCGAAATCGTGACCGCGGAGGACCTCGGCGGCGCTGAAGTCCACACCGCGATCTCCGGTGTCGCCGATCACTTCGCCGAAACCGACGAGGAGGCGCTCGACACCGTGCGCAGCATCGTCGCCAGCCTTGGCAAGCCGAGCATGGAGCTGCCGTGGGAGCTGACGCCGCCGGAGCCGCCTGTGCACGATCCCGGTGACATCTACGGTATCGTCCCCGCCGACCTGCGCCGTTCCTACGACGTCCGCGAGGTCATTGGGCGCATCGTTGACGGCAGCCGCTTCCACGAGTTCAAGGCGACTTACGGCACGACGCTGGTCTGCGGGTTCGCGCGGATCATGGGCTACCCGGTAGGCATCCTGGCCAACAATGGCATCCTCTTCTCCGAAAGCGCGGTCAAAGGCGCGCACTTCATCGAGATCTGCTGCCGCCGCAAGATCCCGCTGGTCTTCCTGCAGAACATCACCGGCTTCATGGTCGGCAAGAAGTACGAGCACGAAGGCATCGCCAAGCATGGCGCAAAGATGGTGACCGCCGTCGCCTCCGCAGAGGTGCCGAAGTTCACGGTGATCATCGGGGGCTCGTTCGGCGCCGGGAACTACGCGATGTGCGGCCGCGCCTACGAACCGCGCTTCCTCTGGATGTGGCCAAACGCGCAGATTAGCGTGATGGGCGGAGCGCAGGCCGCGAGCGTACTTCTCTCCGTGCGCCTTGAGAACGTGCGCGCCAACGGCGAGGACTGGACAAACGAAGAGCAAGCCGAGTTCATGGCCCCGATCGCGGAACGCTACGAGCAAGAAGGCAGCGCCTACTACAGCACGGCCCGCCTCTGGGACGACGGCATCATCGACCCGCTGGACACGCGAACATACCTGGCGCTGGGCCTGAGCGCAGCAGCCAACGCGCCGATACCGGACACGCAGTTCGGCGTGTTTCGTATGTGATGGGCGCGAAGAAACAACCCATCCTCGCCGGGTCGGTCATCAGTCCAGTCAGGTACGCGGAGGGAGAAACCTCGGTGCGCGAGCACCTCGCCTACAAGCGACTTGGGCCGACGCCATTCATGATGCCTGGCTCACTGCACCTAACATCGGAACGACTCGTCTGGACGTCGTTAGGATTCGTGCACATCATCCGTCTCGATGACATCAAAGTCGTTAGTTTGCATCACGACATCTGGCCCGGAATACGAGGTAGGTCGTCGTCTCTGAAGGTCGAGACGAAGCACGATTCGTCGTTCTTCCAGTTTCGCCCCTTCCACCGGGAAGCATTCTCCGGCACGCTGTGGAAGCCCTCACGGCAGAAAGCCGAAGCGCATCGTTGGGTTGGATTGGTGAAGCATTGGGCGCATCTCTCAAGCTAACCCGCTCCCGCCCCGTTGCTACGGTCACGATGGCGCGGCCGGAGGTGCACAACGCCTTCAACGAGGCGCTGATCGCTGAGCTACAGGCTGCGTTTATGGAGCTCGCTGTCGACGATGGCGTGCGCGTGGTGGTGCTGGCGGGGGAGGGCAAGTCGTTCAGCGTGGGAGCGGACCTCAATTGGATGAAGCGCATGTCAGAGGCAAGCGAGGCGGAGAACCGTGAAGATGCAAGGAAACTGACCGCAATGCTCCGTGCTGTCGCCGAGTGCCCGAAGCCGGTCGTGGCGCGGGTGCACGGCGGCGCACTCGGTGGCGGCTCCGGCCTGACGGCCGCGGCGGACGTCGCCATCGCTGGGGAGTCGGCGTTCTTCGGCTTCTCGGAGGTCAGGTTCGGCCTCGCGCCGGCCACCATCGCGCCGTACGTCATCGAGCGCATCGGCCCGGGCGCGGCTCGCCCCCGCTTTCTGCTCGGCGAGCGTTTTGACGCGAAGACGGCGCTGTCCATCGGCCTTGTGTACCAGGTGGCGCCGGACGCTGAACTTGATACCGTCGTTCAACAGACGGTTCAGACACTCCTCGCCGGCAGCCCTGCAGCGCAGACTGCGATCAAGGAACTGGTCCGTACCGTAGGGTCGCAGCCCGCTGCGCCCCTACATTTCGGCCAGCCAAACCCCATCGACGAGTACACCGCAAACCTCATCGCCAGCCTCCGCGCGGGCGCCGAAGGCCGCGAAGGCGTGAGCGCGTTCCTCGAAAAGCGCAAGGCCAGGTGGGTGCCGCAATGATTTCCCGCCTGCTCATCGCCAATCGCGGCGAGATCGCCGTGCGCATCGCAAAAACATGCCGCGCCCTCGGCGTCGAGACCGTTGCCATCTACTCCGACGCCGACCGCAGCGCGCTCCACGTGCTGGAGTGCGACCGCGCGATTCACATCGGAGGCTCCGCGCCCAGCGAGAGCTACCTGAACATCGAACGCATCATTGCTGCCGCGAAAGAGTCGGAGGCAGATGCACTGCACCCCGGCTTCGGTCTCCTTTCGGAGAACCCCGCGCTGGCAGAGGCTTGCGCCAAGGCGGGCATCACGTTCGTCGGGCCGTCGCCCGAGGTCATGAAGTTGATGGGCGACAAGGGCGAGGCACGTCGCATTGCGCGGCAGAACAACGTCCCTACTGTTCCCGGCTACGACGGCAGCGACCAGGCCAAACTGGCAGCGGAGGCGAAGAAAATCGGCTGGCCGGTGATGATCAAGGCGGCGGCAGGCGGCGGTGGACGCGGCATGCGCCTCGTCGAGAACGCGAAGGCCTTCGCCGAGGCCGAAGAGAGCGCCCGCCGAGAGGCTGACCGCGCCTTCGGTAACGGCAACCTCATCCTCGAGAAGGCTATCGTCGGCGGGCGGCACATCGAGATCCAAGTCATCGCGGACTCGCACGGAAACGCCGTCTATCTCGGGGAGCGCGATTGCTCGACGCAACGCCGTCACCAGAAGGTAATCGAAGAGTCGCCGTCACCCGCAATCGATGAAGCGTTGCGCCAGAGGATGGGCGGCGACGCGGTGACGCTGGCCTCAGCGGTAGGTTATGTCAACGCCGGCACGGTCGAGTTCATGCTGGCGGCCGACGGCCAGTACTACTTCCTCGAGATGAACACGCGCCTGCAGGTCGAGCACGGCGTCACGGAGCTCTGCACCGGCCTGGACCTCGTCGCGCTGCAGCTGGCGGTCGCGTCGGGTGAGCCACTTCCCTTCTCGCAGAAGGATGTGCGTTCGAGTGGCCACGCCATCGAATGCCGCGTCTACGCCGAGGACCCCCAAAAGAACTACCTGCCGAGCCCCGGCCGCATCACCAAGCTGCGCTTCCCGCAGGGCGAAGGTGTCCGCAACGACATCGGCACCTACGAAGGCGACGAGATCTCGACGTTCTACGACCCGATGATCGCCAAGCTCCTGACCCACGGCCACAACCGCATCGACGCCATCGAGCGCATGGAGCGCGCGCTCTCTGACCTCGTCGTCGAAGGCGTGAAGACGAACGTCCTTCTCCTCCGCACCATCATCACTCACCCCGCCTTCCGCAGCGGCAACGTCACAACGGACTTCCTCGACACACAGCTCACCCCCGAAGCGCTTGCCGACGCCCCGCCCACGGAGACGCTGCTTGCCGCGCTCGGCTACCTATTGCTCGATCACCACCAGACGGACCCATGGCTCGCCGCCGGCCCCACCGGCGCCGGAGGTGTCGCCCGCGTCGACCTCGAATACAACGGCAACACGCATACTGTCCTCGCCTGGCGCAACCCGGGCGAGCGCTTTGCCTGGACAGCGGACGTAGACGGTGGCGACCACCACGTTCGTTTTTCGCTGGCTGCGGCGGACCGCGTGCTCGTGGAGCACGACGGGAAGACCGTGCCGCATCGAGTTACCGCGATCGAGGACGGGCTGGAAGTAGCGACCAACGACCGCATATTCCGCTTCGCATGGTCGAAGGGTGAGCGCCACAGGCCCGTCGGTGACGGCCACCGGCAGCACGCGCTCACCGCGCCGATGCATGGTCTCGTGCTCAAGGTACTGGCCGCCCCGGGCGACCACGTGCGCGCGCACCAGACGCTCGTCGTCATAGAAGCGATGAAGATGGAGCATTCGATCGAAGCGCCGCACGACGGCGTAGTGAAAGCTGTCCACTGCAAGGAGGGGGGCCGTGTGACCGAAGGCGAACTGTTGATCGAGGTGGAGCCGGAGTAGAGGTCATTGCGTCTACAATGAGGTTACCGGAACTGAAGGAGACGACCCAATGGCGATTAAGCGGACGTTTATAGAGGCGCTACAGCGACTCCCCGATGATGCCACCCTTGATGATGTCCTGGAGCAGATACAGATCATCCTCAAAGTCGAGCGCGGTATCACAGCGGGCGAACGAGACGAAGTTTCACTCGAGGAGGCACGCGAAGAGGCTAAGAACTGGGCATCCGAGTAACCTGGACGCGCCCAGCCCGCGCTGACCTCCGCGAGATACGGCGCTCGATTGCAGAGGACTCCTCGATGATCGCTGACATAGTTGTACAGCGACTATTTGATGCAACTGCCCGACTCTCCGATTTCCCGGCGTCGGGGCGTGTCGTGCCCGAGCTTGGCCGGGCCGACATCAGAGAAGTCGTTACCAGGCGCTTGAGGATCGGGTGCGTATCGTCGCTGTCATTCACGGCGCACGGATGATTAGCGCGGAGACAGAGCAGTGAACTGGCCCGAAAGCGTCACAATCACCGAAGTCGGCCCACGTGACGGCCTCCAGAATGAGGCTCGCATCATCGACTTCGCCGACAAAGTGCGTCTGATCGATGCTCTCTCGCGCGCCGGCGTTACGCGCATCGAGGCGGCGTCTTTCGTTTCCCCGAAGGCGATCCCGCAGATGGCCAACGCCTCCGACGTCATGGCCGCCATCGAACGCGCCCCGGGCGTCACTTACATTGGTCTCGTTCCAAACGAGCGCGGCGCCGAGAACGCGATTGCCGCACGCGTCAACGAGATCTCCGTTGTGGTCTCCGCCAGCGAGTCCCACAACCGCGCCAACATTAACCGCTCGATTGCCGAAACGCTCGCCTCGATCAGCAACATCGCCGCCCTCTGCAGGGCGGAGGACATCCCCTGGGCCGGCTACATCTCCACTGCCTTCGGATGCCCCTACGAGGGTGCCGTCCCGGCTGACTCCGTCATCCGCATCGCACGCAAGCTGAAAGATACCGGCGCGCAGGTCATCGCCCTAGGCGACACGATCGGCGTCGGCAACCCTCGCCAGGTCTTCGACCTCACCACCCGCTGCGCAAAGGAAGTCGACACTATCCCGCGTCTGCACTTCCACGACACGCGGGGGATGGCGCTCGCCAACGTCGTCGCCGCGATGCAGGCCGGTGCCACTCAGTTCGACGGCTCCATCGGTGGTCTCGGCGGCTGCCCCTACGCACCCGGCGCCAGCGGCAATGTCGCCACCGAAGACATGGTGGCTATGCTGCACCGCATGGGCATCGCCACCGGCATCGACGAAGCCGCCCTGTTAGACGCCGCCTGGCTGGCCGAAGACATCATCGGCCGCCCGTTGGAGGGCCGCGTGAAGCGGACGGCGTCCCGAACCCCAAACTAAACCTGAACCTCGCGCTGCCCCTTACGACGGTAGACTTGTCGGTGGCCAGGAGGAGGGAGTGCCCATGTCCGCCCATCAACTACGCCTGCGCAACATCGAACTCGACCTCGACCAGCATCTCGCCACCCGCGACGGCGACTGCGTCGCGCTCACGGCGACGGAGTGGAAGCTGATCGGCCGTCTCGCCGAAGACCCCGGGCGTCTCGTGCTAAGTACCGAACTGATCTCCAGCGTCTGGGGCGACCACCACTCCGGCGACTCGGCTTACCTCCGAGTCTGGATCTCACGGCTCCGCCGCAAGCTGGAGCCTACGCCCGGCGAGGCGATGCTGATCAAGACTATGCAGGGCGTAGGTTACATGCTGGACGCTCAGAGCCTCGACTAACAGCGCTGCCTGCTCGCGCTGTGATAGAGTCGGTATCGCTCTAGAAAGAGGTACCGATGTCTACGTACGAGACGCTATTGATCGAACCGAAGGGACACGTCGCTGTCCTCACGCTAAACCGGCCGGACAAGCTCAACGCCTGGAGCTTCAAGCTCGAGCAGGAGTTTCTCGAGGCGATCGCCGAGCTCAACGCCGACCCCAACGTCTATGTGATCGTCATCACCGGCGCCGGACGAGCCTTCTGTGCGGGCGGCGACATCAGTGGCTTCAACGAGGCGCTGGGCGGGCGCATCGGGCCGCCAAGGCCCTCGCCGCTCACAGCCGAGGACGGCAGCCCGGAAGTACCGATCCTCCTTTCCCGCAGCAAGCCTGTTATCTGCGCGATCAACGGCCACGCAGTCGGCATTGGCCTCACGGTCACGATGGCCTGCGACATCCGCATCGCCTCCGACAAGGCGAAGTTTTCCGCGCGCTTCGTGAAGGTGGGGCTCACCCCGGAGTGCGGCAGCACACGGTACATGGCCGCGGTCGCCGGCATCGGCAACGCGCTGTTCATGGCGATGACCGGCCGCATCATCGACGCGGACGAGGCGCTGCAACGCAACCTAGTCGACCGCGTGGTCCCGCACGACTCGCTCATGGACGAAGCTATGGCACTGGCCAACGAGATCGCCGCAAACCCGCCGTCTGCCGTCTGGGCAGCCAAGCGCATCATCCACGAAAACGCGGCGGAGACAGACCTGCGACGCGTCGTTACTCGCGAGGGCTACTCCATACGCATGGCCCGCGGGACGGCGGAACACCGGGAAGCGGTGACGGCTTTCCTCGAAAAGCGCGAGCCAAACTTCGACGGCGCCGCAGGGGCCAAAGCCGCCAAATGACAGACCGCTGGGGCCTCACCTACCCGCTGCAAGGCATCTCTCTTGCTGACCACGGCGCGATTCTGAAGGAGGCCGAGGAGCTCGGCTATACCGACGCCTGGTCCGCCGAGGTCGACGCCAACGACGCCTTCACTCCCCTCGCCGCGTTCGCCGGTTGGGCGCCGAACACGCGTCTCGGTTGCGCGATCGCCGGCATCTACAACCGCACTCCGACGCTGCTCGCCCAGAGCGCCGCCGCGATCGAAGAGCTAGCGCCAGGGCGCTTCGTGCTGGGCATCGGCACCTCATCGCCCGCAATTGTCGAGCGCTGGAACGGTGTGTCGCTGGCCGAGCCGATGAAGCGCACCCGCGAGACGATCGCCTTCCTGCGACAGGCCTGGAGCGGCGACAAGGTCGTGATGAAAGTCGGCCCCTACGACGTGAAAGGCTTCCGCCTCGGCCGCGCACCGGACCCGCCACCCAAGCTATTCGCCGCCGCGCTTCGCCCCCAGATGCTGAAGCTGGCCGGCAAGCTCTGTGACGGCGCAATCACCAACTACATCGCCCCCTACGACGCTCCCGGCCTCGCCAAGATCGGGCGGGAGGCAGCGCAGGCAGCCGGAAAGAATCCCGACGACTTCGACCTGGCCTGCCGCATCTTTGTGATCTGGACGGAGGACCAGCAAGCCGCAGAGATGATCGGCCGCTTCATCGTCTCCGCCTACCTCACCACGCCGTTCTACTACGCCTTCCACGAGTACCTCGGCCGCGGCGACGCCCTCGGCCCGATGATGGAAGCCTGGCAGTCGGGCGACCGACAGAAGGCCGTCGGCCTCGTTCCGTCGAAGGTGATCGAGGACATTTTCGTCTTCGGCTCGCCGGAGGCCTGCCGCGACAAGATCAAAGAGTACGCAAGACAGGGCATCACGACGCCCATCATCAACATCATCCCGACCGCGCGCGACGCCGAAGGCCAGCGAAGGCAATCGCTGGAGGCCTTCAAGGCGCTCGCCCCCCGCTGATCAAGGACGGAGGCGGCAGAGTGGCGGGGTCACTCGTAAGCGAGGCATTCGCCCATCACGTTTGGGCGACGAAGCGCCTGGCTGAGGCCTGCCTTGAGCTCACACCTGAGCAGCTGACAACTGAGGTGGCCGGCACATACGGCTCGATCCTCGAAACCATTCGGCACATCGTCGCGAACGACTGGTTCTATCTCGGCGTCCTCAGCGGACACCGCCCGTTCTCAACGCCGCCAGAGACCATGCAAATGGACGAGTTGTCCAAGGCTATCGACCAGCTTGATCGCGAGTGGTCGGACTTATTGGCCCGCGATCTCAATCCCGAGGCGATGCTCACCGAAGTCGATGACGATGACGGGTTTGAGCGGGACGCCAGCGTCGGGGTTCACCTCGCGCAGGCACTGCACCACGGAAACGAGCACCGCGCTCATATCTGCACGGCGCTCACCTTTCTTGGCGTGGAACCGCCGCCGGTCTCCGTCTTCCAGTTCGCGCTGGAGACTGGCCGCTCGGTGGAACGGAATCCGCCGTCCTGATGTGCGGCGCGTGATAGAATCGCGCCTGCCAAAGGCGAATATAGAAGCGAGGGAATCCCATGGCCGATTACACACTCACCCCCGAAATCTCGAAGCTCAGGACCGCCGTCCGCGAGTTCATGGACGAGCACGTATACCCGAACGAGCACATCGTCGAAGACGGCGGCGACCCGAAGCAAGCCGAGTCGCTGATCAAGGACCTGCAGTCGCGCACCAAGAAGATGGGCTACTGGGCGCCCCACCTGCCCAAGGAGGCCGGTGGCATGGGCATCGGCTTCATGCCCTACGTCTACATGAACGAGATCCTCGGCCGCAGCCCGCTCGCGCCGCGCGCCTTCGGCTCGCAGGCGCCGGACTCAGGCAACGCCGAGATCCTCTGGCAGTTCGGCAGCGACGAGCAGAAGGCGAACTGGATGAAGCCGCTCGTCAACGGCGACATCCGGTCGTGCTTCTCGATGACCGAACCGGAGGTGTCCGGCGCCGACCCGACCGGCCTGCAAACCCGCGCCGCGCGTGACGGTGACGATTGGGTCATTAACGGACACAAGTGGTTCACGTCTGGCGCCATCGGAGCGACTTTCGCCATCGTCATGTGCGTCTCCGATCCTGATGCCGAACCTCACCGTCGCATGAGCCAGATCATCGTCCCGCTGGACACCTCCGGCGTCGACATCAAGCGCTCCGTGCCAGTTATGGGCGAAACCCGCGGCAACCACTGCGAGATCTTCTACCGTGACGTCCGAGTGCCGATTACCAACACCCTCGGGCGCCCCGGCGACGGCTTCATGATCGCCCAGAAGCGGCTCGGCCCAGGCCGCATCCACCACTGCATGCGCTGGCTGGGCCAGATGCAGCGCGCCTTCGACCTCATGTGCAAGCGCGCGCTGGAGCGCGTCGCCTTCGGCAGCACCCTGGCCCAGAAGCAGACCGTGCAGAACTGGATCGCCGACTCCGTCGCCGAGATCCAGGCCGCGCGCCTCCTCACGCTGCACGCGGCGCACAAGGTCGACCAGGGCACCGAGGCGCGCGTTGAGATCTCGTTGATCAAGTTCTACGGTGCGAAGATCCTGCACGACGTGATCGACCGGGCGATTCAGGTGCACGGCGCGCTCGGCGTCTCCGGCGACACTCCGCTCGAAGCCATGTACCGCCAGGCCCGCGCCGCCCGCATCTACGACGGCCCAGACGAGGTCCACCGCATGGTCGTCGCCCGCAAGGTGCTGCAGGGCTACGGACAGGGAAATCCCTGGGACTTCGAATAGCGAAGGTGAAGTAGCTGCAGATCCTTAGACCTGCCTGAACGTTCTTGAATGGGTACGCAACGTGTTAGGGCCAATCGTGGTCTAAGATAACGCGGGGGCAAGCGAACGGAGCAGCGGCATGTCCGACAAGAAGCCCCAACCGAAGAAGTTCAGTTTCAGCCTCTCGTTCGGCCGAAAGCCGCCTGTGGACGACCCTACGTATCAGCGCCTGCTGGAGGAAGCCACCAAGGATGCCGAATCGTCACCGGACGGCGTCGGTAGCGCATATGACACTCGCGAATATCGCCTCACGTTCGATCGAGGAATCCCGCGTATCGTCGAAGGCGATTCCTCGCCCGAGCGGCCGATGAGGCCGGAACAGGCACGCGAAGCCGAAGCATGGGAGCGCCTCAGCCGCATCGGCACTGGCGCTTATCCGGACACCGCGCGCATGCACCAGATCTTGCGGCGCATCGTCACAATTGTCGGCTTCGGCATCCCGGCGGTGATACTCATCCTCTGTCTTGCATCTGGCCAGACGACTGAGACCACTTTCTACGCCACCTTCGCGGGCCTCGTTGTCGGCGTCATGCTCATGAAGACCTTGCCAGGTTAGCTGCTCAGCTCTTTGGTCATCAGGACCCTTCCCGGACTGTCCGTCAGGCGCTGATAGGCGATGCTCGTCTTCTCCTCCACCGCCCGGTACCCGTGTCGCTCATATAGCCGCCTTGCCGGGTTCGTCACTCCGGTCTCCACCCACATCCGAGACTCCTTCGCCTCGAGTGCGAGAACGTTCGCGTGTTGAAGCAGTCTGCCTCCGATGCCCCGGTTCCGCAGCTTCTCGTCCACATACAGTTCGCTGACCACGAACGCGTCGGGAGGGATGTCGAACATCAGCCGGCCTCGCAGCCAGAAGCCGTAGATCGCGCGCGGAGTAACTGGACCGAGCAACAGCAGCAGGCGCGGAGCCAGCGGCAGGAGTTCTCTCATTAGCGCCGGTCCCTCTGCTGCGCCGCAAGCAAGGACACCGGCCACTCGTCCGTCCACTTCCGCCAGGGTGGTGTTCTCCAAAGTCGGGTACGCGCCGCTCTTGACCAGAAGCGTTCCCAGCTTCGTCGCGCGCTCCTGGCCGAGCAGTTTCGCCATGGGCGGCTCAGGCGGATCGTTGATTATCCGCGCGATGTCGTTGATGTCTTCGGACCCGGCAGCACGCAGGTGCACCGTCGCGCTCATTACGTCGCTCATCGCCCTCGATTGTCTCTTACCCACGCGCGTTCGGATGCGAAGGCCATCACATAATCGGCGCGCCCAAGCGTCGTTTGATCTCGCCGTCCTCCAATCCCTCCGCTGAGTACGTCTTCTCACGCGCCGTTGCTCCGCGCATAAGCGTAACGCGGGACGGTGGAACGCCGAGCCGCTCCGCCAGCAGCTTCGCCACGGCCTCGTTCGCCCTCCCCTTCTCCGCCTTCTCGCGCACCCTTAACCTCAGCACGCCGTCCACCCACTCCCCGATGGTGGATTCCCGCGCGGCGGGTGTGACGCGGACGCGGATCATGCCCACTGAAACCTCGAACCCGAACCTTGAAACCTCATGGCTGTAACCTGTTCCCTGTTCCCTGTACCCTATCACCCATGCAGGACATGCTCGTCCGCCTCTACGACCTGCCCGACCCCGCTCCCACCATTCAGCGCGTCGAGAAGGCTGGCTTTCGCGTCCGGCGCGCCGCCGGCTGGGACCGCATTCGCCTGCGCGAGTTCATCCGCAAGCACTTCCAGGATATCTGGGCGATGGAGGCAGACCGCGCGTTTGCCTGGAACCCTATCACCTGCTACGTCGCCACGAAGGACGGCGAAATCGTCGGGTTCGCCGTATACGAGTGCACGATGCGCGACTATTTCGGCCCGACCGGCGTCCGCGAAGACGTACGCGGCAACGGCCTCGGAGAAGCACTCCTGCTCGCGTGCCTGCACTCAATGCGTGAGATGGGCTACGCCTACGCCGTGATCGGTGGAGTGGCTGACGCGGCCGAGTTCTATCGGGAAACTGTCGGCGCAACGTTCATAGAAGGCAGCGACCCTGGCATCTTCGCCTCGCTCGCCGAGCTCAGAGGAGCACCCAATGCCTGAACCCCGCTCCGAATACTACGAGTCCCAGCGCATCAAGCTGCACTACTCAATCTGGGGCACACCCGGCGAAAAGCCGCCTCTGCTCTTGATCCACGGCGGCCAGGACCACTCCCGCAACTGGGACTTCGTCGCGGAACGTCTCCTCGACCGCTACACGATCTACGCACCTGATCTGCGTGGCCACGGCGATAGCGGCTGGGCGATCGGCGGCATGTACTCGATCCCGGAGTTCACCCTCGATGTCGCGCTTCTCGCCGACCGCATCGAGGGGCCGCTCACCGTCATCGGCCATTCTCTCGGAGGCGCGATCGCCCTCCAGTACGCCGGCACGGTTCCGGCCCGTGTGCACAGGCTCATCTCCGTAGAAGGCTGGGGCCCACCAATGCAGGAGCACAAACCGGCACACAAGCGCATGCAGGACTGGATCGCGGGCATGGGCGACATCGAGCGACGCAAGCCACGCCGCTACGAATCGCTGGAGGATGCCACGAAACGCATGTTAGAGGCCAACACGTTCCTCACGGCGGACATGGCCCGCCACCTGACCGAGCACGGCGCCGGCCGCAACGAAGACGGAACCTACACCTGGAAGTTCGATAACTACGTCCGCATCCGCTCTCCGTATGAGTTCAACCTGGATGATGCGATGGTCATCTGGTCACAGATCACCGCTCCGACGCTCCTAGTGAAGGGTGCCCAGAGCTGGGCTGTGGACCCGGAGAAGACCGGCCGCGCAGACGTCATCCGCGACCGCAAGAGCGTCATCATCGATAAGGCAGGCCACTGGGTCCACCACGACCGCCTGGACGTATTCATGCAGCACGTGGAAGCGTTCTTGGCCGAATAGTGGGTGGTATGGGTGCAGGCGCGCTGCGCCCGTCAGCGGTTAACCGCCCGTGTTACCATCTGCACACGCATCGTTACACAGTGTTTACAGGGGTCATGCATGCCGAACGAACCTACCACCGTCGAGGCCATCACTCCCGAATACCTCACCCCCATTGCGCGAAAGCTCCTGAGCGATGCAAAAGCAGAAGTCACGACGTTCGAACTGATAGCCGACCCGTTCGAGTTCCCCCGCTTCGGCGAAAAGCAGTTCTACCTGATCCCTTTCCACTACACGAGCAAAGGCCAGGAGGGTCAGTCACACGTCATCCTGCGCGTCATGCCGAAGATGGACGCAGTGATGATGCTGACCGGCGATACAGAGCACCGGGAACTGAGGGCCTTCCAGGAAGGCTTCTTCAAGCAGATACCTGAGACGTTCCACCACCCGTACGTCCACGTCATCCTGAAGCCGGAGACCGACCAGTACTGGGCTTTCCTGGAGGACCTCCGGCCGGAGATGGAAGCGCTGGGCATGCACGAGAAGTGCCCCGACGAGACCGTACGTGTCATCCTCGGCCACCTGGCGAAGTTCCACGCAAAGTTCTGGGAGAAGCGAGAAGTCATCGACCAGCCGTGGTTGATGAGCCTGCGCCGGCCCGTGAACTACTTCTACCGCACCATCACTGACATCCTGGACGGGATGAAGGACCCGGCCGAATCTTCGACTTACGTAATCGAGCGCTGGCCCTGGCTGGCCGAGGGAATCCCCAACATGCTGCGCGAGCTCCCTCCCGATACCAGGAAGGCTATCGAGAAGCTGTACCGTGAGCCGGAACCGCTGTTGCAGCTAGTCGAGAAGATGCCGATGACTCTTTGCCACTACGATTTCGACAACCGAAACCTCGGCATCGAGGACACTCCGAAAGGCAAGCGCACAGTCGTCATCGACTGGGAGATTCTCGGCAAGGGCATGTCTTCTTCAGACGTGGTGCGATTCATGGTCTACCACAACCCGGACAACGTAGAGGAACTGCAGGACCACTACCTGGACGCACTGGAGAAGGAACTGGGCAAGAAGGTAGACCGCAAGCAGTGGAAGTTCGGCTACGATCTCGCCGCCATCGCCGAGTTCCAGATACGCGGCGTCCTCTTCGGCATCATGGTCAACGCCCCGTCCGCGCCCGTACCCGACGAAATGCGCCCGCTAATGAAAGAGCGTGTCTTTGGCGATATCGGCTACGTTGAGTCACTCGTTCGCAAGCACGGACTCGCCTAGCAACAGTGCCAGGCAGCTGCAGGTCTTCAGACCTGCCCGGCGATCGGGGGTTAGCTAGCCCGTGCGCCAGCCGTGTCCCGCTCCGCCTTACGCAGGTTCTTGTCCTGGTACATATCCAAGTCTGCGCATTGCAGCAGCGAGTCGATATCCGCACCACCGGATGGAAACGACGCTACCCCAAACGACGCCGAGACCGGCACGTTGACGTCCTCGACGAGCTTGGTATCGGCGAGCCTGCGTGCCAGCCGCTCCTTGAGCGCGATGGCCGATTTGTCCGACGTGTCCGGCAGGATGATCGCGAACTCGTCGCCGCCCACTCGCGCAGGCACGTCGCTCGCTCGAGTCGTGCCCAGGAGAAACTTGCCGAACGACGAGAGCAGATCGTCTCCCGCCTTGTGTCCGAAGCCGTCGTTCACCTGTTTCATGCCGTCGAGATCGATAACCATCACGGAGAGCGGCTTGTTGAATGCCCGCGCGGACTCAAGCTCCCGGTCCAGCCGTTCGAAGAAGTAGCGGCGGTTAAAGAGCCGGGTCAGGTCGTCCTGCATCGCCATGTTCTCGAGCTCAAGGTTGTGGACGAGCAGGTTCATGCGCAGGCGCTTCTCCTGGTCAACGGTCAGCTTGCGCGCGACACGTTCCGACAGGAAGACATACGCCGCGAACCCGGTGATCACCGCCGCCGATACGGCAAGCGAACCACCGGCTGCCGCGACGGCCAGTATCGCGCCCGCCAGCAGAACGAGTCCCAGGGCGCGGGACATCCAGATCCGCGCCTTGACGTTACCCCCACCGTGCGGCCCGTGTGGTTCCATTTCCATCGCCTTAGCCAAACATTCACCCCGTGCTGACACTCGGTCCTCCCTCCCAAACTGCCTGCCGGAGCAGGCCCACCATTTAGTAGGACGGGGAGCCGCTAGACACGTTACAGGCACGGCGTTGCATTGAAGAGATGTAGTTGTTGACAGAGTGTGGATAACCTATCTGCCCCAACGTGAAGAGACGCCCCAAATCGGGGCGTCTCTTCTGACTTACGTTAAGCCTGCCGCCTAGAGCTGCATGCTCTTGATTTCGAGGAACTCCTCGATGCCGTACTTGCCGTACTCGCGGCCACGGCCGGACTGCTTATATCCGCCGAACGGCGCCATCAGGTTAAAGTTGCCGCCGTTGACCTCCACCTGGCCAGTGCGCAGGCGTCGGGCGACCCGCTTGGCGCGCTCCGGGTCGCCGGACCAGACGCCGCCGGCGAGACCATAGACGGTGTCGTTGGCGATGCGGATCGCGTCCTCTTCGTCGTCGTAAGGCATGATCGATAGCACGGGCCCAAATATCTCTTCCTGGGCGATCGTCATGTCGGTCGTGACGTTGGAAAAGACGGTCGGCTCCACAAAGTAGCCCTGCTTCTTGTCGGTCGCGGTGCCGCCGGTGATCAGCTTCGCGCCCTCTTCCTGGCCCTTCTTGATGTAGCTCCTCACCCGCTCCAGTTGCGTCTCCGAGACCAGCGGGCCGAGGCGACTGTCGGCGGCAAAGGGGTCGCCGGTCTTGAACGTCGCCGCAGCCGTCGCGGCAAACTCCTCGGCCTGCGCGAGCTTGTCGCGCGGGACCAGCATGCGGGTGAGAGCGCTGCAGGTCTGGCCGGAGTTCATGTAGCACTTGGCGACGCCATCAGTTACCGCACGCTCGAGGTCTGCATCTTCCAGGATCACGTTGGCGGACTTCCCACCCAGCTCGAGGGCGACGCGCTTCACGGTGGCCGCTGCCAGCTCGCTGACGCGCTTGCCCGCGCGGGTTGAGCCTGTGAACGAGACCATATCGACATCCGGGTGCGAGGCAATCGCCTCGCCAACAACCGGGCCATACCCCGTAACCAGGTTGAACACACCTTTCGGCAGTCCAGCTGCCTCGATGCACTCCGCCAGGATGAAAGCGTTAAGAGGCGCGACCTCACTCGGCTTTACCACGACCGTACAACCCGCCGCGATAGCAGGCGCGACCTTCGCTGCGATCTGGTGCAAAGGGTAGTTCCAGGGGGTGATGCAACCGACGACTCCGACCGGCTCCTTCACTACCAGCGAATTTCCAATCGTCTCTTCGAACTGCGTCTGCTGCAGCACCATCGGTGCGGTCGAAAACGTCATCGTGGGTGCGCCGGCCTGGATCAGTCGCGAGAGCATGATCGGCATGCCGACTTCGCTGGCGATTGTGGTGGCCAGGTCTTCCTGCCGCTTCTGTAGCTCGGCCGTGATCGCCTGCAGGTACTTCACGCGCTCTTCGATCGTAGTCTGGGACCATGTCTCGAAGGCACCGCGGGCAGCGGCGACGGCCTTGTCGACGTCCTCCGCCGTTCCCTCGGGGATGCGGCCGATGACCTCTTCTGTGCTGGGGTTGATGACGTCGATGGCGCCGGTGCCGGTCGATGCGGTCCACGCTCCGTTGATGTAGAGCTTGTCGCGGTTATCGACCTTCGCGGCTTCCTTGCGAGTGACCTGCTGGGTCATGAGAGCTGTTCCCCTTCCGCTGAGTTATTCAAGCGCAGACTAACTTAAGGTAGTCTTGCAGGAATGTGCGCGATCGCACAAGTCGCCATCAATTGTACTGGATTCGGCGTGGTCGCCTAGTAGCAGCCGGCCAGGAAGTCCAGAGGCGCACCCGAAGCTATTTGCAGGTTCGCCAGTACGTCACTGGTAGCGACAGAGTCGCTGCAATCCATGTCGCCGAACGGCTCGGTACCCGTCCCAATGGTGGCGCAGCCTGCGGCTGGCGGCCTGGGGGCTCCTCCCGCATACAGCAGGATGAGCAGCGTATCCGCCGCGGTCACCTGCCGGTCGCAGTTCATGTCACCATGCAGCGGCGCAGGCTCTCCGTCGACGAGCACCACTGTGCCGCCCGCCCCAACCGAAACCGTCGTCTCGCCAGCTAGGGGACCGTACAGTGTCGGCGGGCCCTTGCCCCCGGGGAAAGCTTCCTCCAGGGGAGTCACTGCTAGAAAGCTGCCCTCAGGGAGCGCTATTTCGGGAATCTCGCCACTGCTGATAATGAGCTTCTGGTACGGCAAGTCGAAATAATCAACGAGGCCCTGCATATCAGCATCATCTATCGAAATGGGGCCCCCCGGCTGCGGCGTAGAAGTAGGCTCAACCCCACCGGCAATACCGCTCGCCGATATCCGACGCGCTCGAAACACTTCGAACTGACGGCCGCTGAGGGAGCAGGCGGTTGTCTTGATGCCCGGGCCCTCGATTTTATCGCCAAACCTTAGGAAATCCTTGATGGCATCCGTGACCATCGAATTGCCAGGCAAGGATACGTGATCAACCCCGCAGACATAATGGGTTCGGTCTCTATTTGGATTACCCGGGTTAGTTTGTCCCCTCGCGCCACTCTCTCCGGGCACTGTCCCGTCGCCGGTTTCGTAATCAACCTGAACGTGCTTATCGTCCAGAATGTGGATGGCCGTGATTGTCGGCAACTTGGTGCCTACTATCACCTCGAACTTCGGATCTCCCGGCCCGGGGAGATACGGGAAATCGAGCGCAGTCGCGTGGACCGACAATGCCCGACCCAACAGGGCCGGATTCCCGCCAAGCGAAATCACATAGTTTATGAGATCGGCAACACTTAAGGGAGCGGGAGATGACGGAGTGAAGAGCCAGGGACCGTACGCCTGGCTAGGATACAAGAAATAGTTGCCTGCTAGGTTCTTGGCGAGTTCATAAACATCTTCCCTTGGTTTGAAGATTAGGTTCATCGCGTCTCCTGGCGCCTTGATGCCGGCGTAGAGCGGGAAGAGCGCGCTTGCTGCCCCCCAGGCCGGAGTACCAATGGTGACTACTCGCGCAACATTGCCAGCGCGAGCGGCATCGTTGACGTACAGCCGGGCTAGGAGACCGCCATAAGAGTGGGCCATGATGACGACCTTCTGGTTGTCGTGCAAGGCGCGCTTTTCCTCGATGAACTGACCGAGAAGGTTAAGCGACTCTTCCGGGCTCTTTCGCCAGTCCCAATTGAAGAAGTACGCCCTCCCCGGTGCGACCTGGTTGAGGAAATCAATCGTTTTCCCATAAACATCTTTGATCAATACTTTCCTGATCAGCTCTCCGACGGTAGCCGCGCAGGCGTCGGGTGCAGGCGCACGCGATATCCCGTCTGCTGCAAGGGCCATCCTTCGGAACTGCGGGTAAGTGTAGGGTGGGATGCCAGCCCTCACCCTCACGTTTGGCCAGAGCTCTTCCCCGCCGCACATGATCTGCGAGCCCATGATGCCGTGGATGAAGATGATCGGCTCCTTTGGCACTGCAAGATCCCACTCGTACAGTAGATACTCGAGGGAACTCTCATCCTCCGAGTAGCTGTCATAGCAGCTACCCTTGATCGTCTCGCTGATGCGGAACTGCTTGAACGGTGCTGCTTCGGAGCAAAGGGGGACGCCGGCCACCTGTGCCGCCAAGGGAGCACCCGGCGGCTGAGTTGGGGGAAGAGTGGGCGTGTTTGTGCTGACTTCATCGGGCCCCGGGAGCGACCAGAATGCGATCGGGCTGACCGTGAATCCTCCATCACAGTTGATTACACTCGACCCGGGAACGGCACCAATACCCGAGTAGATATATTGATCCTCGTCGCTCAGATCGTCCCAGAGGATCAGCATCTGCTCGAACGGGGTCCCAAGCGGCCCTACACCTGCCGCCACCGTCCCGCCTGTCATGTCAGTGCACTCTTCGGTTTCGTTGTAGACGACGTGGTAGTCGTAGGACCACTCGATACTCCCGGTGGGGAAGAAGGGGCGGCAGTTGCTTGGACATCCAAAAAAAATGTCCGGGTCTTCCTCCCATTCCAGGCTCGCAGTTGTTACGGCATCGTACGTCTGCACGTATTCCGTGTGGCTGAGGTGATAAGTCGCCTTGATGGTGCCTGTGAGCTTGGTGAACCCCGTGTCCGCAGCTTCTACGCTCTCCGGCGCTGGCGAAGAAGAGCCACGCAATCCGACGGTGGAGATCACGATGATCGTGCCCAGGATGATGCAATAGATACAGAGGCGCATTCGGCTACTCACCATCGAGTAAAGCCTCGCTCCTAGGGCGACACTCTGCATCGGAATAATTCCCCATATTGCCGGGTCTGTATACCGGATGAAAAGCCCCGTTCTGGCAGAGACTACGTAGCCCGAACGGCCGCTACTTCAGGTTGACCCAGACGGCCTTGTACTCCGTGTACAGGTCGATCGCCTGGCGGCCCAACTCTCGCCCGAAACCGCTGTCTTTGTATCCGCCCCAGGGTGAACGTGTGTCCGTGTTGCCGTAGGTGTTCACCCACACCGTGCCTGCGCGCAGCGCGTGCGCGACGGCGTGCGCCTTGCCCACATCCCGCGTCCAGACAGCGGCGGCAAGTCCGTAAGGGCTGTCGTTGGCGATCTGGACGGCCTGGTCGACGTCATCGATAGGGATGACGGAGGCTACTGGACCAAAGATCTCCTCGCGTGCGATGCGCATGCGGTTGTTGACGTCGGCGAAGATCGTCGGCTGAACGAAGTAGCCCTTGTCGCCGATTCGGTTCCCGCCCGCCACCAGCTTCGCCCCTTCGCCCTTTCCGATGTCGATGTAGGACAGCACGCGGTCGAACTGCTCGTCCGAGACGACGGGGCCCATGTACACATCCGGGTCGAGCGGGTCACCCACTTTGATGGTGGTCGCGCGCTCGTGCAGCCCATCCAGGAAACGGTCGTAAATGCCGCGTTCGACCAGGATTCGCGAACCCGCAGAGCAGACCTCGCCCTGGTTGAAGAAGACGCCGCCGGAGGCGCCACGAACCGCGGCATCCAGATCGGCATCCGCGAGGATGATGTTCGGCGACTTGCCCCCGAGCTCCAGCGACACCTTCTTCAGAGTGCCCGCGGAGGCGCGGACGATGATCCGTCCGACTTCCGGGCTTCCCGTAAAGGCGATCTTGTCGACGTCCGGATGTTCGACCAGCGCGGCGCCGGTCCCGCCAAAGCCGGTGGCGATGTTGACCACACCGGGCGGTATCCCCGCCTCGAGCGCCAGCTCACCGATGCGCAGTGCAGAGAGCGGGGACTGCTCTGCCGGCTTGAGAACGACTGTACAGCCGCAGGCCAGCGCCGGCGCCAGCTTCCAGCTGCCCATCATGATCGGGAAGTTCCAGGGGATGATCTGCCCGACGACGCCGACCGGCTGTCGCAGCAGGTACGTGAACATTGGCCCGCGAACCGGCACCGTCTCACCGTGGATTTTGTCCGCCCAACCAGCGTAGTACTCGAAACAGTCGACAGCCGCCGGTATGTCGACCCTCAGGCTGTTTGTCACTGGCTTGCCCGCATCGATCGCATCGATTTCAGCCAGCTCTTGCCGGTTGTCATGGATCAGCTGACCCAGCTTCGACACGAGCTTCCCGCGGTCCGCCGGGTGCATCGCCGACCACTTCGGATACGCGTTGCTTGCCGCTTTCACCGCACGGTCGACATCTTCCGCGCCGCCCTCCGCGACCCTCGCAACAGTTTCGCCGGTGCTGGGGTTAGGGTCGTCGTAGTACTTTCCGGAAGCAGGCTCCACCCACTCACCGTTGATCAGGAGCTTCGTGGGTCCGATCACGCCCGTACGGATGTCGGCTAGTTGTGTCATGGGGGTATCGTACAGCCTCTAGCGTTGAACGTGCGATGTGTAGGGGCGCAGCGCGGTTTGGCCCTTCCCGCTGCCTACGCCGCCACTCTCACCCTTCGCCCACACTTACCGCAAGTCCAGCGCTCGTAGCTGCGTGAAGGCCACCCGGCCGACTCAGATTGGTATATCAGCACGTCCGGCACGGCGAAAACGCTCTCGATAAGCCAGCGAGGGAAGGACTTGCGGCGGGTCTCCGTCTGCCAGTCGCGGCTGCCGCAGCGCTTGCAGGGCGGCGTATTGCCTTTCGCGGACAGGGTTAGCGCATCAGCTCGACGAGCTGGTGGAGCATCCGGGCGGTCGCGCCCCAGATGCGGTGGCCGTCATAAGAAAAGGCCGGGACTAGAACTTCCCGGCCCTGGTGCTCGCGGACTTCGAGTTCCATGTTGCCCTCTTCCATGAGGTAAGAGAGCGGAACCTCTACTACCTTCGCCACCTCTTCATCGTTAATGGCGTACGGGTAAGGGCTGTTGTGTTCCAGCACTCCGACGAAAGGCGTCACGCGGAAGTTGCTGATCGTGATCATGTCGTCGAGCGATCCGATCAGCCGCACGTGGTCCTGTTTCACGCCGATCTCTTCCCACGTTTCGCGTAGAGCCGTTGTCTCGCTGCAGTCATCGCTGTCGTCACACGCGCCGCCGGGAAAAGACATCTGTCCCTTGTGATGCTCGACCTTGTTCGTCCGCTCGGTGAAGACGACGTGAGGTTCTCCGTCCACTTCGTGCAAGAGAATAAGAACGGATGCGGGTGATGCAGATGGATTCTCCACCTTGCGGGGTGTGTAGTCAGTCAGCGCCGACTCCACTTGCTGTAGCAACTCTTCGCTTCCCATGAGCACCGACATTATAGCCCCTCCGCAAGTGTTTTTCGTCAGCCTCGGTTAAAGTTTTCCGACTTGCAACCCAACTAAAAATTTGCAAAGGACGGAGACGGCAGTTCGCCGCGCTCCGCCCTCGCTAACCCCGTCGCCATGAAAGACGCACGATCATGCAGTTCCGTTGCGCGAGGTCTCGCTATTGCTTAGGGAAGACTCAACATCCGCATCCGATGCTCATAAGCCGCGCAGCGCGTAAGATTGGTGTGGCCAGACATATGCGCTGGCTTGAGGTTGCGTGCATCTCGTTAGGAGCTGAATTTTGACATATGTCATGTCCACGCCCTGGACGCTCCAGGGCCGGAACATTGCGATACAGAAGGCGGTCGCTGCGATCTACGACCGCTATTTCGCGAAAGGCCCCCGTTGGATCGCCAAACACCTACCACAGCGGGACCAGATGCGCGACTACGCCGGAAAGCTGAGCCCCGAATCGAAGGAGATCCTGCTCGGCGATTTCGGGGTGGAGTCGTTCATCGAGGACTATGCACAAATGGCGATTCTCGCCTCAGGTGACAGCTACGCGACCCGCCAGACGTACACTCAGTGGGTATTCGACGAGAACCGCCACGCGAAGGCGCTGGAGTATTGCCTCGTAGACTCCGGGCTCTACACGCAAGAACAGGTCGACAGGTATGCAGGGGAGTGCAACGAAGACACCTGGACGTTCGACCGGCAGACCGGCCATGGAGCGACCCCTGAACGCGGTGCGGCCTATGCCATCGCGCAAGAGCGACAGACGAAGAAGAACTACCAGGACATGCAGAAGCGCATCTGGACGGAATACGGCTCGCCGGTCGATAGCGCAGACCGTGCGATCTATCCGGCCGTCGCAGGCGTATGCCAGACGCTTGCCACCGACGAGGGCTTCCACGAGGGTGTCTTCCGCAGCATCACGCGCGCCTACCTGGAGTTCTGGCCCGACAAGGCGCTGCAGGCGATGTGGGACGTCTACGAGAAATACCGCATGCCGATGGTGAAGCTCCCCAACGCGGAGGCATTCGTTGATGCGGTGTTGTCTACTGGTATCGACTCAGCGCGCCAGGTTGTGAAAGAAGTGCTTGAGCCGACGTATCAAGGTCTCGGCCTCGACAACCGTGCCGCCCTGCGCAAAGCCGCGGACGCCAGCTGGGACCTCCCGGACGGCGCCGTCCTTATCGTTGGTGACACGCTGAGCGACGACATCTCCGAGGGCGCTCTCCCCTACCGCATGATGTCGGACGGAACGCTGGTCCCAGCGGAAGAACCGGTCACCACCCACTAACGACCAGCCACTACATGGTGGGCCCGGCTGGATTCGAACCAGCAACCAACCGGTTATGAGCCGGGTGCTCTGCCCTTGAGCTACGGGCCCGCCTACGAAAGTGTAACATCGGCAAACCGCCACGCCTTCACTCTCTTGACCCGCGTCGTATCATCCTCCCGTGACCAAGAAGAGCGAGTCCGACCAGCGCTTTCGCGACCGCTACGCCGCCCACACGCCGAACGCCATGCTTATCATCGAGCGGGAGGTCATTGGCGCAAACGTCGGGGCGAACGGATACACCACCGTCGAGCAGGCCGACACGCTCGCAAGACGACTGCAGTTAGGGCCGGAGTCAAACGTGCTGGATATAGGCTCTGGCCGAGGCTGGCCTGGGATGCATTTTGCGGCGACTCGCCAGTGCTCGACAGTACTCAGCGATGTGCCCCTGCCTGCGCTGGCCGCTTCGCTGCGCCAAGCGGACAAGAAGAATCTCTCAAGTGTCTCCGTCGTTCGGGCATCCGCAGACCACCTCCCGTTTAAGCCCGCCACCTTCGACGCCATCACCCACTCAGACACACTCTGATGCATCGGCCCCAAGCTCTCCGTGCTGAGAGCATGCCGGCGGGTGCTCCGCCCAGGAGGGCGGATGGGCTTTTTCACGATCTTCGCACCGGATGGATTGAGCGACGCGAACTATGCAAGGGCCCTCAAACACGGCCCGAGTTACATGAGTACACGCCGGCGAAACCACCAGTCGCTGCTCAGGGCGGCCGGATTCGACCACGTAGCAGAGTTCGATGTCACAAAAGAGTTCCTGGTAACCCAACGCGGCTGGCACGATGGCAGGCAACGATATGAAGACGTGCTGATAGAGTCCGAGGGAAGGGCTCTGTTCGACGAACGCCAGCTCGACGCGAGGCTCGTAATCGAAGGAATCGAGGCTGGACTGCTCCGTCGCGCGCTTTTCGTGTGCAGATAACGCTCACCGAAAGAACCGAAACAACGTAAGCCGGGAGTCGAACGCATCCGGCGCTCGAACGAGCCGGTTTACTCCCACTCGGTATCGCGTGTCATCCGGCGCATCAAACGCCAGCTCCTCGAATCCCGCCTCGTTGAACCAGCGCCGGATGGTCTCCGGCATCGGATCGTCCTCGCTGAACCGACCCCGCGTCCAGATCACCGTCGCCCCGGGCACTGCCAGCATCGGCAGGCGCTTCACCGTGAACTCGATGTCTGCACCGATGATGTTCCCGAAGATACCGACCGCCAGGATGATGTCCGCCGGAACCGCATCCACGTAATTCGCCGTCACAGCCGCATCTCCACACAACACTCGCACTTTGTCGAGACCGGCCGCTCGCGCAGCTTTCTCGGCAATGCCGGCCAAGCGCGGGTCCAGTTCCACGAGCAGCGCTTCCACATCTCGCCGTCCGCTCTCCGCCAGCACCGGGATCACATCGACCCCCTGCCCCGCGCACATGCTGATCAACCGCAGCCGCCCCTCCCGCCCATCGAGCGCTTCCCGCAGCCGCATTCGCACCACCGCCAGCCTCCGCGAAAGGCTGGAAGCCGGATCACCGTACTGCTTGTGCCAATCAATCCAGTCGCGCGGTTCCGTGGTCACAGGCAACGCAGTATACACTCTTGCACCGCTTCCAGTGGTATAACTTCCACGACATGGTGACCCTGCTCGACGAGTTCCGCTGGGAAGCCCGAACGTCTTACGACTGGCTGGAGACGATCGTCGCCGACGTCACTCGTGGTCAGGCGGCGTGGGTCCCGCCCGGCCGCGCCAACACCATCGCCGCCACCTACGCCCACATCGTCTACAACGCGGACGAAGACCTGAACCACTGGCTGTTCCGGCGCCCGAAACTAATCGATACGACGTGGAAGAGCCGTGCAGGCATCTCTATCCCTCCAGGCGGGGGTTTCGACTGGGAGACGTTCGGTGAAATCGACTGGCCAGCACTGCGCGAATACGGGCGAATGATCCGCGAATTCGTCATTTCCACGATTGATTCACTCACAGAGGAAGACCTTGAGAGGGCCACCAATCTCAGCACTCAGGACATCGCCCAATGGCACGGCATCGACATCGTGCGACTGACCGTCGGCCACCACATCCGAATGCACGGTGGCGAAATCGCCTGCCTGAAGGGCCTCCAGGGCACGAAGGGATACACATTCGGCCAGGACGCAAACCGGCCGTAGTATCGCAAAGCTCAAGTCATGCTATGACGAGTCCAGTGTATCCGTCTGAATTTCGCCTGGCAGAGCCGCTTGCCGCACTCTCGGTGGCAACCGATCATGTTCGAGGCCAGCCGCCGGGGCAGGCTTTGTACAAGACAATCATCGCGACAAGGCTCGCGGAGTACCTTGGCCTCAGTCAGGCGGAATGCGCGGTGGCATATTACGCGACGCTGCTCAGGGCCGCCGGGTGTACCGCCACGTCGCACGAATTCGCTCTATACCTCGGTGGGACGACGTCGCCGTTCGATTCGGTGGGGACGCGATCGACACCGATGATCTTGACCAACTCACTCGCCTGCTGACCCGCCTCGGCAAAGATGGGATGGACCCCGCCAAAGCGATGCAAGTCGTGGCGGAGGGAAGCCGCGCAGACCGCGAAGTCGGTGGTCGTCTCGTCCTGCGGCTCGGCCTCGAAAACAGCGTCGCGGACTGCGTGCGCCACATCTTCGAGCGGTGGGACGGCCAGGGCGTCCCCAGCGGCGTCGCGGGAGAGGATATCCCCCTCGGGACCCGAATCGGGCACGTGGCCAGCGCCGCTGCGATGTTCGCCCAGGCCGCGGGACGAGGTCACGCGCTTAACACCATCGAGAAATGGTCTGGAAAGGTCCTCGATCCAGCAATCGCGTCCACCTTTGTGACGCACGCTAACGACCTGTTCGCCTGCCTGGACACAGCAGACCCCTGGATGGGGGTGCTGGAGGCTGAGCCCAGGCCCTGGCAAATGGCCGGCGAAGGGGACCTCGAGGAAATCTGTGAGGTATTCGGTGATTTCGTCGACCTGAAGACGCCGTTCCTGCATGGACATTCCGGGCGGGTGGCGCGTCTTGCCGAGGGTGCCGCTCGTGTCCTGAAGATGGACGAAGGTGATCGTGCAGCACTCCGGCGTGCCGGCTTGCTGCACGATCTCGGACGGGTGGGCATCGCGACCGGTATCTGGGAGAAGACTTCCCCGCTGGGCACTCTCGAGATTGAGCAGGTGCGTATGCACCCCTATCACACCGAACGCATCCTGGAGCGCAGCGCTCTGCTCTATCCTCTTGCCCGCGTCGCCGGACTTCATCATGAACGAATCGACGGCAGTGGCTACTATCGCGGACTCCCCGCATCTATGCTAGATTTGCCCGCTCGCATCCTCGCCGCTGCGGACGCTTGTGCGGAGCTCCTCGAGGACAGGCCGGGACGCGCTGCCCTTTCGCCAGATGAAGCGGCGGTGCTGCTCGCTAAAGAGGCGCTCGATCCGGACGCTGTGCGCGCGGTCCTGCAGGCAGCCGGAGCAAGACGAGCCGACGTGAAGCGCAAGAGGCCCGCTGGCCTGACCAAGCGTGAGGTGGAGGTCTTACGGCTGCTGGCGCGCGGGCAAACGCTGAAGGAGATCGCGGAGGAGCTGGTGATCTCGGAATCGACAGCACACACGCACGCGGCCCACATATATGAGAAGGCCGAAATCTCGACGCGGGCGGGTGCGGCACTCTTTGCGATGGAGCATGGGCTCCTCGAATGAAATATCGACAGTTCTGTCGATAGGCACATCGGCGACCTTTCTCTAGGGTGGACTCGAAGCAGTTCATTTCAAGAAAGGTGGGCACAATGCAACCAGTAACTAAAAACGCGGCGATCGTGGCTCGCGCGTACCAGGCCTTCAACGAGGCCGACATGCAGACTCTGACGGAGGTGTTCGCCGAGAATGCCTCCTGGATCACACCCGGAAAGAGTCCCGCAGCGGGCAACCGCCAGGGGCGCGACGCAGTCTTTGCACAGTTCGGCCGTTATGGCGGAGAGACCGGAGGTACCTTCAAGGCCGAACTGAAATTTATTGCTGAGGACGACGATGGCCGCGTGATCGCCATCCACCATAACAGCGGCCAGCGCAACGGGAAGCGCCTGGACACTGACTGCTGCATCGTCTTCGAGCTGAAGGACGGCCGGGTCACCAGCGGCACAGAGCACTTCTTCAACCTCTACAACTGGGACGAGTTCTGGTCGTAGGACCAGCGCATTCCGGAGGAGAGCGGACTGCCATAGCGATAGTCCGCCCTCACCGGGCGTACAGATGGCGGCCACCGTCGCAGCGCACCACACCGGGGAGTACAGATGGGCGGGTGGGGCCTCACGTGCTAACCAGCTAGACTAGCCCCATGACCACCGAACCAACCGTCAACGAAATCCTCGTCCACGGCATCGTCGTCGGCGTCTTCCAGGAAAACTGCTGGGTCATCGGCAACCGCCGCACCTCCGAGGCCATCTGCATCGACCCCGGCGACCAGGCCGACGACATCCTCCACATGGCGAAGGAGATGGGCGTCAACATCAAAGCCATCGCCTGCTCCCACGCCCACATCGACCACATCCTCGGTGTGCGAGACGTCCAGGAGGCGACCGGCGCGAAGTTCTATATGCACACCGCTGAGGCCCCGATTGCTGCGGGCGCGGGGTCGCTCGCCCTCCGGCTGACCGGCCAGCAGGCCGAGGACCCACCCGCTCCGGACTACTCGCCCGACGAAGGGGACATCGTTGAGGTCGACGGCGTCCAGTTGCGAGTCATCCACACGCCGGGCCACACCCCCGGCAGCCTCTCCTACTACACCGAGGGCCTGCTCTTCAGCGGCGACACCCTCTTCGCCGGCTCCATCGGCCGAACCGACCTCCCCGGCGGCGACTACGAACAGGAGATGGCCAGCATCGTCGATAAGCTCCTCACCCTCCCCGACGAAACCGTAGTCCTCCCCGGCCACATGCAGGAGACGCGCATCGGCGCCGAAAAACAGATGAACCCCTTCGTCCGCCAGGAAATGCTGCGCCGCCGGGGCGAGCTCTAACCCGCCCCCAAGCGCTTCTCCACAATCTCCCGCGCCGGCACCCCCTCCACCCCAACCCCCTCGATCACCAGCGATGCCGCTGCTGACGCGAAGCGCGTCGCCTCCCACGGATCGTGGGTTTCGGCATAGCGGGCGAGGAAGCCCGCCGCGAAGATGTCGCCCGCACCGGTCAGGTCGACGGGGTTCGCCGGGAACGCATCGAGGCGACGCCACTCGCCCCGGTAGCAGACGTCCGCGCCACCGTAGCCGCGCGTGAACGCCAGCACATCGACCTGCGCGCTCCACTCGGCCAGGGCAGCGGGCGCGTCGTCCAGCGGCAGGTCTTCGTCGGAGAGGAACAACGCCGTCGCCCGCTCCAGCAGCGGACCGGCGCGCCACGCCCCCGGCGATACCGCCCGCACGCGCGAGTCCGGCCCGATCTCCCGCAGCCACCCCTGCGCCCCCAGTCCCACAATTGACTCCTGCGCGAACGCACCTGCCAGCGACTCATCGATCTCGCCGGCGACCGGCCCCAGCAGCACAATCCGAGCCTCTCGCCACGAATCCGGCAGGTCGTCCGCGGTCAGCACCCGAGCCCGCTGCGGCGCCCACTGCTCGCGCCGGCCCTCCGCGTTGTAAACGTTGCGCATCTGCGTCGACTTTTGGCTCGGCACCGCGCACACCTCGACGCCCGGCAGCATCTCCGCCAGCGGCACGTCATCCGCGCACGAAGTCAGGACAGCCGCCCGCAGCCCCAGGTTCCGCGCCAGCAGCGACGCGTAGGACACCGCGCCACCCAGCCGCCACTCCCCGCCATCACCGACGAGGTCCTGCACCACGTGCCCAATAACGAGAAAATCAGGCGCTTCGGTCATGCGGAGACTTTAACCTGTCCCCTGTCAACTGTAACCTGCGCGCCAGCGCCCTACCGCTCGTAGCGCCGACCGCCGCCGCCGCGGCCGTACCCACCGCCGCGCCCGGACGGGCGCCCGTCTGGGCGCGGTCGTCCACCGCCCTGCTGGCCGCCACCCGGCTGACCACCGCCCTTCGGCCGGATCACCACCTTACGGTCCTCACCCAGGCCTACCGACCCCGTCACAACCGCCGGGTCTTCGCCCAGCGTCAGGTGGATGATGCGCCGCTCGTTCGCCGGCATCGGCTCGAGCGTGATCGGCCGCCGCGACTGCCGCACGCGGTCCGCCATTCGCCGTGCCAGGTTACGCAGCGTCTCCTCGCGCCTCCGGTGGTAGTGCTCGACGTCGACCGTCACCAGCACCTTGCTGTCTGTCTTGCGAGTCATGATCACGTTCACCATGTACTGCAGCGCCGAAAGCGTTGTACCCCGCCGGCCGATAAGAAGTCCGAGGTCCTCCCCTTCGATGTCGAGTACCGCGCTCGCCCGCCCGATGCCGTCCGCAGCGGTCTCCGGCTCCCGCACGTAAAGGTCCGCATCGATCTCCAGCAGCCGCAGCAGCTCCCGCAAGGACTCCTCCGCCGACTTCACCTCCGCGGAGTCGAGCTCCGCCAAGTCGATCTTCCCGCGGGCATCGAGCAACTCCGCGGGCATCTCCTCTTCTTCGAACTCCTCCACCTGGCGCACTTCCGCGCCCTCGATCGCCGTCACGCGAACGCGTGCCTGCTCCCCGCCGAAGCCGAACACGCCCGGCTTGCCCGCGGTCAGCACTTCTATCGTGACCTGGCTGCGCTTCAGCCCCAGGTCTTCGAGGGCAATGTCGATCGCCTCATCGACGCTTTTTGCGCTTACCTCTACGCTTTCCATATTCAGACCTCTCTCTTCGAGCCGGGGCCGGCTCGGATTCGTTTGCATCAGTCGGCGCCGCCTCTATCTCGATGTCGGCGCGCTTCTTCTTCTCGCTGGAGGCCGCCGGGGCGGGCGCTTCCAGCGGTACGGGCAGCAGCTGCTTCCAGCTCAGCACCCGCCTGCCGTACACAAGGTAGCTCGCAAACAGGCTGAAGACGTTCGATACCACCCAGTACACGCCGACGCCGCTCGGCAGGCTCAGCGTGATGAACATCAGCATCAGCGGCACCATCCAGGTCATCATCTGTTGCTGCTGCAGCTGCTGCGGGTTGTTCGTCGGCGTGATGCTCATCCTCTGCTGGATGTACGTGCTGACGCCGACGAGGATCGGCGTGAGCAGCGTCGGGTCCGGCTTCCCCATGTTCATCCAGAGGAAGTGCTGGTTCAGCGGGATCTGGTTCTGCAGCAGGTCGATAGGGTAAAGCCGGTGCGAAAGCCCGATCAGGCTCTCCGGCGACCCGCCCGAGGTGTAAACCAGCGCCCGGTAGAGGCAGAAGAACACCACGAACTGGATCGCCAGCGGCACGATGCATCCCAGCGGGTTGATCTTGTGCTCCTTGTAGAGCTTCATTAGCTCTTCCTGGCGCCGCTTCGGGTCCTTGTACTTCTTCTGGATCTCCTGCTGCATTGGCTGCATCGCCTGCAGCGCCTTCGTCGACTCCAGCTGCCGGATCGTGAACGGTATCGTCGCCAGCCTTAGCAGGATCGTGAAGACGATGATCGCCAGGCCGAAATTGCCAAACGTCAAGATGTTGATGAAGACCAGCAGGTTCAGCAGCGGGTCGATCAAGAAGATCGTGAAGGGATCACGCCCCGCGAACATCATCACGATGAACGTGACGATGATCCCGAGGACTATCAGCATCGGCAACGGGGTGCCACGTGGCCGGACGGCTGTCGCTTCGGCGGCCACTAGTCGACCACCTCTGATGTTCGCCCCTGCGCCACGTCCAACAGCCACAGAGTTCCGTCTCTGGTCGAGATCAGCACCTCGCGGCCTTCTTCGCCGTCCGTTGGCGTCGGCGTGATGCTGCCGCTTGTCGGATTGCCACCGATTAGCAACGGCGTCGCGTGCACGGTCTGTTCGAGTTCGTTCGGCTGGCCCAGCAGGTCGCCCGATTCGGCGTCCAGCCGGTAGACCGCGCCGCTTTCATCAACTGCGACGACGGTATCGCCAATCAGCACCACGCCTGCCCGCACGGACGCCTGCGTCTCGAACGACCACACCTCGGAACCATCCTCAGCGTTCAGCGCTAGCACTTCCTTGCCCAGGTTCGTGGCGTATATCACCTCTCCGTCACCCAAGGGTGGCCCCCAGAACCAGTTCTTTCCGCTCGCCTGCCACACTTCGCTGCCGTCGTCCTCATCAACCAGGTAAAGATTCTTCCCGATGCCGCCGACGAGGATTCCGCCCATCGGGCTTATCGTCGGTGGTGTCAGTAGCGCTGCGTCCTTGGAGAACGGTGCGTCCCACAGCGGCTCCAGCGTCTCTCTCTCCAGCTTCCACAGCTTCCCCTCGATCGTCGCCACGTATACGGCGTCTTTCGTCACGAGTGGCGTCGCCCAGATATCACCCACCTCGCTACGGATGATTTCGCTGCCATCCTCCGGGTCCAGCAAGTACAGGAAGCCGTCCTCCGAGGGCACGTAAAGCCCCTCGTCGGTCAGAACCACCCCGCCGACGACCGGATCGCCGGTCTCGAACCGCCACTCGCACGTTGCCTGCTCCCGGTCGACGGCATACACTGCCCCGTCATACGCCCCGAAGTACAGCGTGTCATCATCGAGCGCCGGCGCCTCATATATCCCCTCCAGGTCGTAGCGCTCCTGGGAGCCGCCTCCGCACGAGAACTCATCACTCGCCGGGAACTCCCACTGCACCGCGAACGACTCCGGATCAAGAGCCGAAAGGCGCCCGCGCTCCAGCGTCACGTACAGCGACTCATCCAGCTCTGGCGAAGCCCACCCCGTCGGCTTGCCTATCCGCGCACATCCCACCATCAGCAGGGAGAGCGCCACAAGCGCAACCAACGCGAATGTTCTATTGTTCAACTGTTCTCCTGTTCGACCGCCGCTCCGGCACCGGATCGAGCCCGCCTTTAGAAAACGGGTTGCACCGCGCCAGCCTCCAGACTCCGAGCCCGATCCCCTTCACCACCCCGTGCACCTCGATCGCCTCATACGTGTACTCGGAGCACGTCGGTTGATACCTGCACCCCGGTGGCAGCGACGGCGAAATCGTCCGCTTGTACCATCGGATCATCGCCAGCGCGACGCCCTTCACGACAATAACCCGCCCTTCTCGAACAACCGTCGCACTGACGCCTCTAACTCCTGGTACGACGCGTCCGCCGCGGCAGCCTTACACGAAAGCACAACATCGTAGCCCTCCGCCGGAGTCACCAGCCGCACGATCTCCTGGAGCCGCCGCCGCACCCGGTTGCGCACCACCGCGCGACCCACCCGCTTGCTCACTACGAATCCATAGCGGTTCTGGCCAAGCTCATTCGGGAGCAGGCGCAGCACCAGCAGCGGATCGTTCAGAATCCGGCCGCGGTCGTATGCGCGGGCGAAGTCAGCGCGACGACGGAGTCGGAGGTCACGGCGCAGGCCCAACGGAGGGTGCTCCGGCAGTCCGCCGCGGGCGGACCTCCGCCCGGCTAGGCGGAGAGCCGCCACCTGCCCTTGAGGATGCGGCGCTTCAGCACCTTGCGCCCGTTCTTGGTCTGCATGCGGTGCATGAAGCCGTGTCGGCGCAGCCGCCTGCGCTTCTTAGGCTGATACGTTCGCTTGGGCACTTCGGGGCGCCTCCGTTCTCAAATCGTTGGTATCGTATGCCCGCATGACGGGCGGTTCGGCGCATTCCGCGAAGGGAGCGGACGGCGATAATGGCGCGCCGTACAAAATTATAGGTGCGCACAAATACGGGGGTCAAACGGGCAGTGCTACTCTCGTACTGCGCCCATGGCCCGGCGTCTCTGAACCCGCCGGGCCTGGGCGCTCAGCGTGCCTGTTCCCTGTTCCCTGTTCCTTGTTCCATAATCGACCCATGTCACTAACCCCCGAACAGGTCCGGCACATCGCCCACCTCGCCCGCCTCGGCCTGACCGATGCCGACGTCGAGAAGTTCAGCCACCAGCTCTCTGACATCCTCGACTACTTCGACCGCCTGAAAGCCGTCGACACCGAGGGCGTTCCGCCGACCGCCTATCCCCTCGACCTGCACAACATCATGCGCGACGACCCCCCCGAGCCCGCCTCGCCGGCCGAGGACGTGCTCGCCAACGCCCCCAATCGCGAAGGCGACTATTTCCGCGTCCGCGCTGTCCTCGACGAATGAGCGACGACCTCACCCGTCTCACGATCACCGAGGCCGCCTCGCTTCTGCGGCAGAAGCAGGTGTCGTCCGTCGAGTTGACGCGGGCGGCGCTGGACCGCATCGGCGCCATCGACGAACGTGTCCACGCCTTCCTTACCGTGACCGAAGACATCGCCCTCGCCCAGGCGAAGGCCGCTGACGAACGCATTGCGAAGGGCGAAAGCACTCCGCTGACCGGTATTCCCGGCGCAATCAAGGACGTCATCAGCACACGCGGCGTCCGCACTACCTGCGGCTCGAAGATCCTCGAGCCCTTCGTGCCCATATACGACGCCAACGTCATCACCCTCCTGAACGAGGCGGGCGCCGTCATGCTCGGCAAGACCAACATGGACGAGTTCGCGATGGGCTCCAGCGGCGAGAACAGCGCCTACGGCCCGACTCGCAACCCCTGGGCTCCCGATCGCGTGCCCGGGGGCTCGTCGGCGGGCTCTGCAGCGGCGGTGTCGAGCGGCATGGCCTACTTCGCGCTCGGCAGCGACACGGGCGGCAGCATCCGCCAGCCGGCCTCGTTGTCCGGCGTCGTCGGCCTCAAGCCCACCTACGGCCGCGTCTCGCGATACGGTCTCGTAGCCTTTGCGTCGTCGCTCGACCAGATCGGCCCCTTCACGCGCTCGGCTATGGATGCCGCCCTAGTCTTCGAGGCGATCGCCGGCCACGACCAGCGCGATTCCACAAGTGCCGAGTTCCCCGTGCCCGAGATCGCGAAGTCGCTAACCGGTGACATGCGCGGAATGCGCGTCGGTGTACCCAGGGAGTACTTCGTCGAGGGCATGGACGATAGCGTGCGAACCGCCGTCGAGCAGGCGATCGACCAGATGGCCGCCCTCGGCGCAGAGATCGACCGCGAAGTGACGCTGCCTTCGACGGGCCTCGGCGTAGCGGTGTACTACATCATCGCTCCAAGCGAAGCGTCTGCGAACCTGGCCCGCTACGACGGCGTGAAATACGGCTATTCCTACCAGGACGGCGAAAGCATGTGGGGGAACATGGAGAAGACGCGTCAGTTCGGCTTCGGCGAGGAAGTGAAGCGCCGGATCATGGTCGGGACGTACGCCCTATCAGCCGGCTACTACGACGCTTACTACCTGAAGGCTCAGAAGATTCGTACCCTGATCCGCCGTGAGTTCGATGCCACCTTCTCCGATCACGACGTGCTCGTGGCACCGGTCAGCCCAACTCCCGCTTTCAAGATCGGCGAGAAGGTAGACGACCCGCTCCAGATGTACCTGAACGACGTCTGCACGATTCCAGTCAACATCGCCGGCCTGCCCGGGATGTCCGTACCCTGCGGCTTCGCGGCAACCTCAGATGGCGCCAAACTCCCTATCGGGGTGCAGTTCATCGCCAAGCCGTTCGACGAGGCCAGCCTCTTCCGCGCCGCCTACGCGTACGAGCAGTCGACCTCCTGGCGCAACGAGTTCCCGCCCCTCTAACGCAAGTCAGCCGTCAGGTAGCGCCAGAAGCGCCGCGACTGGTCCGGCAGGTTCCAGCGCCAAAAGGCCCGAAGAGCGAACGCCCAGACGAAGACCCACGCGGCGATCAGCAGGTACGTCGGCGCAAGCAAGAACTCCTGCTCGTAGAAGTTCCGGAACGGCTCCACCAGCAGGATGACGAGGTACATTCCGAACATACCCAGACAGAGCCCGATGATCTTCCAGTCCCCGTTCAGCGAGGTCCCGCCGACGAAGGCCTCCGTGGGAGGCTGCGCAAAGGCGATCAGGATGACACCACAGAGAATGGCTGTCAGCGTGAGCGCCGTGCGGGCGGTGTCCACGTCGCTCACCCAGAGCGCGATCTGGTAGACGCCGAAACTTACCAGTGCTATCGAAATCGCGGCCGGGATCACGAAGTGCGCGCTCGATAGCAGCAGGCGGCGCGGCGTACGCGCCGGACGTGCCCACGCGGCCAGCGCCAGGGTCGGGATGCCGACGGTAAGGAAGGCGAGCGCCCCGTTCTGGCGCGGAGTCGTCGGGAACTCCGCTCCGACAAGCGTCGCCGCAAGGATCACGAGGGCAACTGAAAGGGTTCGCACGAGGAAGAGGCGAATGATGTCTAGCATCCCGCGCCGGACACGCTGTCCTTCCACAAAGGCTTTCGGCAGCGTGGCGAAGGAGTCGTCCAGCAGCACGATATCCGCCACGTTTCGGGTCACCTGGCTCCCGCTCATCATCGCGACGGCGAGGTCGGACTGTTTGAGCGCGAGGACGTCGTTCACGCCGTCGCCGATCATCGCGATGTGCCGGCCGCGCCCCTTGAGCACGCGGATCAGCCGCTCTTTCTGCTGAGGGGTGATCCGCCCGAAGACGGTGCCGGATTCGGCCACGCGCCGCAGCTCAGAATCGCTCAGGTCATCCAATTCCAACCCGGAGACTGCTTGCAGGTCCTTCGCGAATCCTGCCTGCACGGCGAGTGCGGCGACCGTCTCTGGGCTGTCTCCGGAGATGATCTTCATCGAGATACCGGCATCCCGGAATTGAGCGATCGTTTGCTTCGCCTCGGGCCGCAGTTCGTCTCGCAGACTCACCACCGCTAGAGGCGTCAGCCCGTCCGGCAGTTTCGGGTCAGTTTCCGAGACCGTTGCTCCCGGCGCACGCGCGAACAAGAGTACGCGCAAACCCCGCTGCGCAAGTTCGTGCACCTCGCTCTCATACGACCTGTCGTCAAACGCCGTGGCGAGCATTTCAGGGGCACCCAACACGTAGACACCGTCGTCCAGCTGCAGGGCACTCCACTTGCGAGCGGAAGAGAACGGGACTTCGGTCACCACTTCGCGCTCGCGGCCGGGATAGGCGGCGCCAATCGCGTCCGCAGTGTGGTTGCCGGTCTTCGCGCTCGCGCAGTAGTCACCGAGCAGCGCCGAGACAGTGAGCGCATCCGCGTTAAGCGGCCGGATCTCTTCCACTGAGAGGTTGTTCGTGGTCAGAGTACCGGTCTTGTCGAGACAGAGCAGGTTCACGTTGCTGATGGACTCGACCGCGTTGATGCGCTGGATCAGAGCACCGGAGCCAGCCATCCTGATGACGGCCAGCGCATATGTGGTGGTGACCATGAACGACAATCCCTGCGGCACCAGACCTACCAGCACCGCTGCTGCACGAAGGCTTTCGCTGACGGTCATGCCCTCTGCACTGCCGCGATACGCTGTGATCACCTGCACGGATAGCGCTATGACGACGACAGCCATGATCCGCAGGGCCAGGCCGACCTCCCTCTGCAGCGGCGTCTGGGCGTTGCGGAACTTGCGCGCCTGTGACGTAAGCTTTTGCGCGAGGCTATCCGCGCCCACTTTCTCGGCACGCAAGATCCCTCTACCAGTGATGCAGAAGGTGCCTGAATGGACGGAATCGCCGGCGTGCCTGGGAACGAGGTCGGACTCTCCGGTCAGGAGCGACTCATCGAGTGCCAGACCCTCCGACGAGAGCACAGTGCCGTCTACCAGCACCTGATCGCCGCTTTCGACGACGAGAACGTCGTCGATAACGATCTCTTCGGGCGGCACCGTGCGTTCCCGCCCTTCGCGGATGATCGTCGCGGTCGGTCGAGATAGCAACGATATCTGGTCCAGCTTGCGTTTCGCCCGTACCTCCTGAAACACACCCACGATGACGTTCAGGAACACAAGGCTTCCTGTCATCGCCGAGTCCCCGATCAGGCCTAACGCTGCCAGCCCGATACAGATGCCGAACAACGTCACGTTGATAGGTGTGAAGGCGTTCTGGATGAAGATGCGGCTGTACGAGCGGCTGGGGGTGACGGCGGCGGAGTTGTTCTGGCGGCGAGCGTGGCGTTCAGTCGCCTCGGCCTCTGTGAGGCCGTATATCTCCGCTTGCGCCGCCAGTTCTCGCTCGGTGGTGGCCATTCGTCTCACATATGGTAACGCGGCTTGCAGAAGCTACCTACGCCGGGGCACACTCTGACCCGTGACTCCCCGCACCTTGAACGATATCCCAACACCCGCCTTAGTTCTCGATGTCAATGGCATGGAGCGAAACATCCGGCGCATGGCGGACTTCTTCGCGGAGGGGCCGTGCAAGCTTCGGCCGCACTTCAAGGCGCACAAGACGCCTGAGATCGCCCGCCGACAACTGGCAGCAGGTTCCTGCACCGGGATAACCTGCGCCACTGTCTCCGAGGCGGAAGTCGCGTCCGAACTCTTCGATGACATCCTGATCGCGAATCAGGTGATTGGTGCCGACAAACTGGCTCGGGTCGCAGCCATCGCCAATCGCGGGATCGACATCAAGATAGCGATCGACTCAATGGAGGGTCTGGACCAGGCTGCGAAGGCGGCCTCCAGCGCCGGCACTGAGATAGGAGTACTTGTCGACGTCAACGTCGGCATGCCTCGCTGCGGCGTCGTACCAGGGGAGCCGGCGGCAGCGCTCGCAAAGCGCATCTCAGACACCACAAATGTCCGCCTGCGCGGGGCAATGGGCTACGAAGGCCACATCGTCGGCATCCCTGAGCGTGAAAAGCGCACCCGCAATGCGGAGAAAGCGATGGCCGCCCTAAGCGCGAGTGTCCAGGCCATCCGTGACGCTGGACTGCCCTGCGACATCGTTTCGGCGGGCGGTACGGGAACGTACGACATCACTGGTCGCACACCGGGAATCACTGAGATACAGGCAGGCTCCTACGTGCTGATGGATACTGCCTACGGAAAGCTTGACATCCCGTTCGAACAGGCGATGTGGGTGCTGGGTACCGTCATCTCCCGTCCGAACCCAGTCTTGTGCGTGCTGGACTCGGGCCACAAAGCTTGCACGGAGGATCACGGCAACCCGGACGTTCGCGATATCGACGGCGCTTCCGTGCTCTTCTTGAGCGATGAACACGCCAGCCTGAACATTCCTGCTGACTCGTCGCTCAAGGTGGGTGACCATGTTCAGCTTGTCCCTTCACACATCGACCCCACGATCAATCTGCACGACGTTTTTTACGCGCTCGAAGGTGAGCGAGTGACTGGCGTCTGGCCGATCAGCGCTCGTGGTTACGGCGAGCAGCGTAGCCCATAAGTCGCCGCAAGGCGGGGGCTGCGTTAGAATCTGTGTATAGACCCGTCCCTTCGTGGGGCGGTTTGTGGTTTAGAACGCCGTGATTAAAGACGAAATCGCCACCCTCGTTTCCGATGCGGTCAAACGCGCCCAGGAGATTGGTGAACTTCCATCGGTCCCGGTCCCGGAGGCTCCATTGGAGAGACCGCAACGAACGGGGCATGGTGACTACGCGACAGGGCTCGCGATGCGCCTCAGCCGTGCCGCGCGAATGGCCCCCCTGGAGATTGCGGGCATCATCAAGAAGCACCTTGACACCACCACGCTTGCAGCAGGTGCCATCGAGTCAGTCGATGTGGCTCCGCCGGGGTTCGTGAATTTCCGGCTAGCTCCGGCGTGGCTAGCGTCGCAAGTCTCGGAAATCCTTCGTGAGGGTCCCCTCTTCGGCAATGTGGCTCTGGGCAAGGGACAAAAGGTGCAGGTCGAGTTCGTTTCTGCCAACCCCGTTGGACCGATTCACGTTGGCAACGGGCGGGGACTGGCACTCGGAGACACACTGTCGAGGGTGCTTGCTGCCGCCGGCTTCCAGGTGCAGCGCGAGTATCTCGTGAATGACGCTGGGACGCAGACTCAGGTCTTCGCCGAGACTCTGTATGCCCGCTACCAGCAGCTTTTCGGGCGTGAAGTCAACATCCCTCAGGGTGGGTACCCGGGTGAGTACATGGTCACGTTGGCGGCGGGGCTTAAGCAGGATTTCGGAGATAAGTTGCTCCGCGATCCGGGACAGCCGAATCCACCCGAAATCCACGATCTTGGCGTCCAGCGCATGCTTGAGACGATCCGGGCAGACCTCGCGGCGATCGGGGTTGAGTACGACAACTGGTTCTCCGAACGGTCCGTCTATGAAGACGGTACCTACGAAAGGACGATGGAGTTGCTCCGTGAGCGCGGCTTCGTCGCCGAGCGGGAAGGGGCCGTCTGGCTGGTGTCATCGGCTCTCGGCGAGGAGAAGGACAACGTACTCGTCCGCTCCACCGGCGCGCCGACGTACTTCGCGAGCGATATCGGCTACCACTACGACAAGTTTGTGAAGCGCGGCTTCGACCGCGTAATCGACGTCTGGGGCGCGGACCATCAGGGCCACGTGCCAAGGATGAAGGCGGCCGTCGCCGCGCTAGGCGTCGATCCGGAGCGGCTCACGATCATCATCTACCAGCTCGTGACACTCAAGCGTGGCTCAGAGGTCGTCCGCCTTTCGAAGAGGGCAGGCGACATCGTCACCTTGCGGGAACTCGTCGATGAAGTCGGCGCGGACGCCGCCAGATTCAACTTCGTCGGGCGCGCCGCGGACTCGCACATGGACTTCGATATCGAACTGGCGAAGCGACAGAGCAGCGAGAACCCCGTCTACTACGTGCAGTACGCTCACGCTCGGATCGCGGGAATTCTTATCCAGGCAAGGGAACGCGGGATCGACCCCTCCACGGGGGACGTGTCGCTACTTAAGGATGAAGCTGAGCTGGCGTTGGTCAAAAAGATGCTTCGCCTACCAGAGCTCGTCGAGTCGATGGCGCTGAGTCTGGAGCCACACCAGTTGCCGCACTACGCAATCGAGATCGCCACGGCGTTTCACGACTTCTACGAGAAGTGCCGAGTGCTGTCGGACGACGACGCGCTCAGCCGCGCCCGCCTGCAACTTGTGTCCGCCGCGAAGGTGGTGCTGGCCCGGTCACTCAACTTGATGGGCATGTCCGCCCCAGAACGCATGTGATCGAGCTACCTGCCGGCACCAGCGGCCGTTCAGCCATCGAAATCGCCCGCGACTGCTCTGGTCGCGCGTCTGCAATAGCGCTCGACCGCTATCGCGCGATGGAGTCCGGCTCCATAATCGCCCGCACGCAGAAGAGTCGAGGCAACTACGTGACGGACACTGATTTCGCCTGCGAACTGGCGGCTCTCGACGTGCTACGCGCTGAGTTCCCGGAGATGCAGGTGTTGTCGGAGGAGACTGCTGCGAAGGTGGAGAACTGGTCCGAGGGCTGGCTCTGGGTGATCGACCCCATCGACGGAACCAGCAACTTCGCCAGAGGAATACCTACGTTCGCTTTCAACATCGCTCTTTGCCAGGACGGCGAGCCTGTGCTGGGCCTTACGCACCAGCCCGTGACCGGTGTGGAGTTCTTCGCCGTGCAGGGCGGCGGGCTAACCGTGAACGGTCAGCCCGCGAGCGTCTCAGAAGCAGCCGGTATGGCCGAGGCGCTCACGGGGTTTGGTCTCGGCTACGACTATGAGCGCTCGAAGTTGATGCTGACCCTGCTCGCTGAGACCTGGCCGGGGATCATGATGGCACAGAACATCGGCTCTGCTGCGCTGGGTCTGGCTTATACGGCCAGTGCCCGCTTCGACCTTTACATCCACAGCTTCCTCTATCCGTGGGACATGGCCGCGGGGATCATCCAGGTGCGTGAGGGTGGAGGCCTGGTGCTCGATCGGCAGGGCGAGCCGATCACCGTCTACAGCGAGGGCATTATCGCAGGGGTACCAGGCCCGGTCCAAGAGTTTGCGGAGAAGACGAAGGAGCGTCGCTGGCGCTAGACACGCACGGCCCGGAAGAGCGTGATCGCTTCCGGGATGCCCTTCATCACAACGGGGCCGACTTCCTCGAATTCGATGCCGTCAGGCGGGCGCTTCACGACGTCGGTGCAAGCCTGGGAGACCAGTACTTCACCGGGGGCTGCCAGGTCCACGATGCGGGCGGCGACGTTCACGTCATGGCCGACGAGGTCATCACCATAGGCGATTGGCTGGCCATAGTGAACACCTATGCGGACCCAGAGGGGGAAGTCGTCGTCGAAGGTCATATCTTCGAAACGCTGTTGTAACACCATGCAACTCTCGATCGCGTCGCAAGCATCGCCGAACCAAACCATGAACCCGTCCCCGAGCGCCTTGACCACGCGGCCGCGGGAGCCGATGCCTTCAAGCAGGGCACTCTCATACATCGAGAGCAGACCGATTGTGGCCTCATCTCCACGCAGCGCGCAGAACTCTGTGAAGCCCGACAGATCAGTGAAGGCTATCGCGCCCTCCACAGTCCGGACCGCCGTCTGTGTGGACGCGGTCATCAGCTCTCGCGCACCTCGATTGAGCCGGAGATGGTGCTCGCCTTGAGTTCGAAGTCATTTCCCTGCGGAGCATCACATCGTACCTTGCCGGAGAGCGTCCGCAGCTTCACGCGCGGCGCGCGTCCGTGATCGACCTGAACGGTCACTCGGCCTGAGATCGTCTTTAGTGAAACCTCCTCTTGCCCAGCCGTATGCGCCTCGATGCTTCCGCTCATGGTGTGCGCCTGCAGTTCCCCCGCTACCCGCTCGATCTGGATGTGGCCACTCTTGGTATTCGCTCGACAGGACCCGCCGCAGCGCCCAACATCGATATGTCCGCTGATGCTTCGGATATCGGCATTTCCCGTCGTGTCACCGATGCGTATGTGACCAGATACAGAACTGAGCTTGACGATACCGAAGCGGCCGACTAGCTCGATTCCACCGGACACAGTGCCCACCGAGACGTTGAGTCCGTGAGGCACCCTCACCTCGAGATTGGTAGACCGCGACCGAGTCTCCGCCACCCTTCCGTCGTCGCTGATCTCGATCCTGCGGTCGGAGGGATCGATTTCGATGTCAGTGCGGTCCTCGGAGAAGACCCGCACCTGCCCGGAGACACCCACAACCTTTAGCCGTGCGCCGGCCGGAACCTGATACCGTGTGCCCATCGCCTTCAGTTTAGACCCAACAATTGAGTCCAGGTGTGACTGGAGTCACCGATAGCCGAACTACTACATTGGGGACAGTAACGCGCACAATACTCCTTTGCCTGACCGCCGTTCTCATGGCCTTCGCCGTCGCGTGTGGCGACGATGATAACGGCGAGGCGACGACTGCTACTAGCTCCGGTACCTCAACCGCCAGCCCAACGCCGCAAGCATCGCCAACGCAGTCCGCGACGACCGGCGAGTGCAACGAACTTGACTCGGCGGTGTCCGCCGGCGACCTGATGTGGCTGCCGTTGCTTCCTTCAGTGCAGGTTGAGCTCGGCGATTACACCGTGCGGGACACGGAGGGAGACGCGCCGCTGGTGGATGTCGTGCAGGGCGGCCAAGTAGTGGGCACTATCGAACTGCTGCAGTTCCCGACGACAGGAAATGTGGACGTCACGCGGCCTCTGACAGGGGCCCTGACGGACTGGGCCGAGAACTTCTATGAAGCAGTCGCGGTTGACCGCCAGGCGTCAGGCGGCACGCTGACGGGGGATAACCCAGTCGACGCCAACATCGGCGAGGCGTGCGGCGTTCGCTACGGATACATCGTCCAGGACTCAGATGATGCGGTCATCGAGCGCTACGCAGGCTACGTGACCCACGACGGCGGTTTCATGTACCTCTTCGTCGCGTTGTATGACGCAGCGATTTCGGAAGATCAAGGCTTCCGGTCGCTGGACGCGCTCGAGGGTTTCGAGCCCGAGTTCCAGGAACTGATGACCGACCTGCTGTTCCCGCCTGACAGCTAGCGGGTCAGACGGTGGATCCCATTGCTGTAGGTCACGAGGTATATCTCTCCGTCGGGCGCAAGTACGAACGACGCGATGTTGGCCGATGTTTCACCGAGCAGCACATCGCCTGAACTCGCAGCCGGGTTCAGCGCCCGAATCCTTCCGTTGTAGAAGTCCGTGTAGATGTACCAACCGTACAGTTCCGGCATGCCGTCGCCTCGATATATGACTCCGCCGGTGACGGCGCGGCTTCCGTCCGAGTGGTCGAACGATGCGCGCGGCCCGACAAACGACTTCCCATCGCACTTCGATGAGGTGTAATCGTACTCCGACGGCCCTTCGTAGCAGTCCCAGCCGTAGTTCCCGCCCGCCTGGAGGCGGCTCACCTCTTCCCATTCTCCCTGCCCCACGTCTCCGATCCAGATCTCACCCGTCACAGGATCACTGGAGAAACGGAACGGGTTGCGCAAACCCAGCGCATAGATCTCGTCCCTTGCGCCGCCCGCGCCGTCTACGAAAGGATTGTCGGACGGCACGGTATAGCCAGACGCCGTTGACACATCGATGCGGATCATCTTCCCCAGGAGCGTAGACATGTTCTGAGCGCGGTCCTGCGGGTCGCCGCCACTACCACCGTCGCCGTATCCGAGGTACAGGTAGCCGTCGGTCCCGAAGACAATATCGCCGCCGTTGTGGTTTGCATACGGCTGCTCCGTTTCTATCAGCACCTCTTCGGATGCCGCATTCAGTCCGCCCTCCGGAGAGGAGGTGAATCTTGACAGGACACTGGGCTCGGGACTGCCGCGGGTGTAGTACAGATACATCCGGCAGTCGCTCTGGTAGCTCGGTGAGAACGCCAGCGCCAGCAACCCTTGTTCGCCACCGTCAGTTAGCCGGCCGCTGACATCACCCCAGCGCTGAGGCGCGAACGACTGATCGAGCGCTACCCGGTACAACAGTCCGCTCTGCAGCGCTATCACTGCCTCGTTGGGACGACCAGGGATGAGCGCCATATCGACCGCCGACTCTGCCGCCGCGCCCAAGTAGGATGTCGGGAGCGCGGCCTGCGTTGTGTACGTGCCCGAAGGTGTCCCCGGCGAGCCTGCTGGAAACGACGGCCCACCTCCTGGGCCGCCGCAAGGCCCCGCGACCGCCGGTTGCGTTGGCCCCGACGAAGGACGGACGGTTGCCGGAGGATTGGTGGATGCTGCACCGAACCCTCCGGACGTTCCAGCCGGCGACTCGCTCGGGCAGTTGCAGGTAGGTGAGGGTCCCGTTGTTCTGCGCGATGTAGGAGTTGGCGTACGGCCGGTCACCTCTCCCGTGGTAGGCGACGGCTCTTCATCACCACCACCGCCTCCAATCACGATGACCGCTAATATCGAGAGCACCAGTACTGCGAGTGCCGATGCCGCCGCGATAGCCAGCACCCGGCGGTTTTCAAGAATGGACGGTGTCACTTAGAAGATACGTTCCCACGGCAACCCCGGGGGCGATTGGGCTACCGGCCTGAGTGACGGCTGACGAAGCGACCGATGCGCTCGAGAGCCTCCTCTAGCAGGTTGTAAGGCGAGGCGTAGCACATGCGAACGTGGCCTCGACCGCAATCGCCGAAGGTCGAGCCGGGGATAACCGCCACTTTCTCTTCATCCAGCAGTCGCTCCGCAAACTCGAAGTCTTCCATGCCGGTTGAGCGAATCGAGGGGAACACGTAGAAGGCTCCCTGGGGCTCATTCAGTACCAGTTCCATCTCCCGCAACCCCTTCACCATCAGCCGCCGGCGCCGGTCGAACTCCGCCACGAACCGCCGAACGTCCTCCTCCCCGTTGGTGATTGCCTCTAGCGCCGCGTACTGCGACGGCGTCGGGGCGGACATGATGATGTACTGATGGATCTTCATCATCGCTTCCAGCACGTCGGATGGAGCGCAGAGCCAGCCCACGCGCCAGCCAGTCATCGCGTATGCCTTGGAGAAGCCACCAAGCAAAATCGTCCGCTCTTTCATCCCCGGCAGCGACGCGAAGCAGGTGTGCTCGATTCCGTAGGAGAGACGGTCGTAAATCTCGTCGGAGATGACGATGAGGTCGTGGCGGGCTGCCACATCGGCGATCTGCAGCAGGTCTTCGCGCGTCATCTGGGCACCGGTAGGGTTTGACGGATAGCCCAGGAGAACCGCTTTCGTGCGCGGCGTGATCCGCTCTTCGATATCGGCTGCCGTCACCCGAAAATCGTTCTCCGCGTTGGTCGGCACCGGTACAAGGACGCCTCCCGCCAGAGTTGTACAAGGCTGATAGGCGACGTAGTAAGGGTCCGGGCACAAAACCTCATCGCCAGGGTCAAGTAGGGCGTGCGTCGCGAGCAGAAGCGCCTCGGAAACGCCGATGGTCACAACAATCTCGCGCTGCGGGTCGTATCGGACGCCGTAGAGCCGCTGGAGATGACCGGCGATAGCCTCCCGCAGCAGGGCGATCCCGTAGTTGGACGTATAGTGCGTCTCGCCGGTGAGAGCGGAGTCGAAAGCGGCACGCGTGTAGCGCTCAGGCGTCACGAAGTCCGGCTCTCCCACACCCAAGGAGATGCAGCCGTCCATGTTGGCGATCAGTTCAAAGAAGCGGCGAATCCCAGAGGCAGAAATTGAGTCCACCTTCTGAGAAAAGCGCCTTTCGCCCTTTTTCTGGGTACCTTCCAGCAATACAGATCTCCTGTTGGGGTTAGGTAAATGCTAACAGGAGTCATGTTGCGTGTCTAAGACACATCTGAGTTGAGCTGGTCCCACATCGCAGCAACGCGCTCTCGCAATGCTCCGTGCTCAGGGCGTGATAGGTCCGGGTCGGAGTCCAGGATCCGCGACGCCTCGGTGCGCGCCCGCATAATCAGGTCAACGTCCGTCAGTTTGGCCACGCGTAAATCCGGCATCCCGGACTGCCGCTTGCCGAAGTATTCTCCTGGACCGCGGAGACGAAGGTCTTCCTCCGCCAGCCGGAACCCATCGTCAACCGTCTCCATGATTGCCAGACGCTCTTCCGACTCCGGCGATGGGTTATCGGAGAGCAGGAAGCAGTAGCCCTGCTCGGCGCTCCGCCTGACCCGTCCCCGGAACTGGTGAAGCTGCGCCAGCCCAAAGCGCTCGGCGCCCTCGATCAAGATCACAGTTGCGTTCGGCACATCGACGCCGACCTCCACGACCGCCGTCGAGACCAGGATGTCGAGCCCGTGGTCGCGGAAGGCGCGCATAACCGTGTCCTTCTCGCTACCGGTCATGCGCCCGTGGAGCAGACCGAGCCGCAGTTCCGGGAAGATGTTTCGTGAGAGACGCTCATGCTCCTGGACTGCCGCCTTCGCCTCGATTGCGTCCGATTCCTCGACCAGCGGGCAGATGATGAAAGCCTGCCGCCCTTCGGTGATCCTTTTGCGAACGAAGTCGAACGCCTCATCACGACGGTACGGCAGCACGCGCCATGTCTTTACCTTCGGTCGACCTGGCGGCATCTCATGGAGGATGGTTATGTCGAGATCGCCGTACACGGTGAGCGCCAGAGTCCGCGGGATCGGCGTGGCGGTCATTACAAGCACGTGGGGACTACCGCCCTTTTCTCGTAGAGCTGCCCGCTGCTCCACGCCGAAGCGGTGCTGTTCATCGATCACAACCAGGCCCAGTTTGTGGAACTCTACCCCCTCCTGAAGCAATGCGTGCGTGCCGATAGCGATATCGACCTGTCCCATAGCGATTGCTTCGTGCACAGCAACCTTCTCGGAGGCCTTCAGGCTGCCGGTTAGCAGCGCCACGCGTACCGGTCTGTCGAGATAGGGAGGTTCGAGCACCAAGTATCCCGACCCAGCCGACTGGAACCACGGTCCGTCCTCAGATCCGTCCGGCCGGTCAGGCGCAAGAAGCCGCAGAAATGTCCGCATATGCTGTTCGGCCAGGATCTCCGTCGGTGCCATGATCGCTCCCTGATAGCCGATCGCCACTGCCGCCAGCAAGGCCGCCGCCGCCACCACCGTCTTACCGCTGCCGACGTCCCCCTCAAGAAGCCGGGTCATCGGCGTCTCGTCCCCCATGTCGCGCAACACCTCATCAATTGCTGAGCGCTGTGCAGACGTCAGCTGAAACGGCAGCGAGTCGACAAACCCATTCAGTGGACCGGCAGGCATGACCAAGACCGGCGCACCCTTCGCGTCCGTCCACTCCCGGCGGCGCCTGACGACACCGAGTTCGATGTAGAGTAGCTCCTCAAGAGCGAAGCGGTGGCGGGCCACTTCGGCTAGTTCTGGGTCCTCCGGGAAGTGAACTCCTCGAAGTGCTTCGCCTAGAGGCATCAGCTTCAGTTGCTTCCGTAGCTCCGAAGGAATGGGATCGTCCAGTCGGTCTGCGTACATGTCGAGCGCCATCTTCGCAGCGGTCCTGACTGTCGACTGGTACAGGCCTTCGGTTGAGCTGTACACGGGAACCAGCCTTCGGGAGTGCAGGCTCTCGTCTTCCAGTGGCTCGACCTCTGGATTTTCCATCTGCAGCCGCCCTCGGAACTCGGTCACGGTGCCGCTCAACGCAACCCGCTTGCCTTCTTTGAACTGGCGCGCCCGGTATGGCTGTCCCCACCACACCACGCGAAGGGAAGCGCTGCCGTCGGTGATCACGAGTTCCGTACCGCGCTTGTTGCGGCTGACCATCTTGGCGGCAGACGAAAAGACCGTGCCGATCACGGTCTGTTCTTCTCCGGGTTGCAGTTCGGAGATGGGCCTCAGGGCCGAGTAGTCGTGATACCGATATGGGAAGTAATACAGCAGGTCGCGAACAGTATTGACGCCCTTACGACGCAACTTTTCGTCTTGCGACCGGTTTACCCCGAGCACTCTGAGCGGCGAATCGACGGCTCCCAGCACCCTGGCCGGCTGACCATTTGCCGGTTCAGGATCCGCTTTGATCGACGGCTTCTTTACGGGAAACTGCACGACCTTGCTCTCCGGCGGCTTGGCGCGCGCGGATCGACCGGGAGGCGAGCCCTTTGCGGCCGCCTCAACCAGAGCGTCAACCACACGCTCCCTCTGGATCCGATGGAGGCTGCGGTAGCCACCCGGCGGTAACGATCGCATCACTCGGGAGATGGGATGCGAGGCAGATATACCGCTCTCCTGAGCGAATCGGAGAAGGTACGAGTCAAGGCCGCCAACTACTGCTGAGTCGGCGAACTTCTTGGCGCTTTCTAGCGCCAGCACCTTCCGTAGTCCTTCTAGAGGACCCGCCAACTGCCTAGCGCTCTCCCTCCAGGATTCCGATGCCGAGCACACCGGGTCCGCCGTGCACACCGATGACCGGCCCCAGCCGCGTCATCTCCACCTTCGTGCCGTCCAAAGCCTGCTCCAGTCGCAGCTTCATCGCTTCTGCTTCCTGGGCATTGGTGGAATACGCCACGCCGATCTCATCGACGGACTGAAAAGATGTCGCCATCTGGAACATGCGGTCCAGCGCATGCGCTCGGGTTCGTACACGTTCTTCAGGATGCACCTCGCCATCACGAATCGACAAGATGGGTTTGACACGCATCATCGTACCGATGAACGCCCGCGCACGGCCGATTCGGCCACCTCGCCGCACATACTCGAGAGTGTCGAGCAGCACGTAGATGTGCATGCGCGGAATCATTCCATCCATCATTTTCTTGATGGAATCGACGGACGCTCCAGCGGCGGCCGCTGCCGCCGACGCACGGGCCAGGAACAGCATGCCTAATGAGATGACCTGCGAGTCGACTACATCAATACGAGCGCCCTCATCGTTGAGTTGGGCGGCCGCCTGGCAGGCATTGTTGTAGGTCGCCGAGAGCTTGGAGGACAGGTGAATCGAGACGATCTCATCGGTCTCTTTAAGGACTTCCCGATAAATCGTCAGAAAATCGCCCACGGACGGCGCAGATGTTGTAGGAAGGTCCTTTGACTTTACGAGCTTGTCGTAGAAGAGGTCCGGAGTGATATCGGTGTTCTCTTTGTAAACGTCCTCGCCGAAGACGACGCTCAGGGGAACTACGGAGATGCCGAGTTGCTGAGCGAGGTGCGGAGGGATGTCGGAAGTGCTGTCGGTGACAATGCGGACGGACAAGGGCGGGCTCCTCCTTGCCCCGCAGTATATCAGCGCGCTCTCGCCGCTATTCCAGCGACATGATGTACAGGTAGTGGGGTTGTCCGCCGTACACGACTTCGACTTCATGGCCAGCGAACTCTTTTCGCAAGCGCTCGGCCAGCGCCTCCGCCTCCGCTGGTGTAGTCTCGGCACCGTAGTACAGGGTGATCAGGCTCGTCTCACTGCCAGCCAGGTCCCGCAAGGCGGCAACGGTTGCCTCCTCTGGCGCACCGGCAGCGAGTTTCAGCTCGTCGTCGACGATAGCGATCACCTGCCCGGCCTCCACTTTTACCCCGCCAATCGTTGTGCTCCGGACACCCCGCGTCACCTCGATCGTGCGTACAGTGGATAGCGCCTGCTCCATCGCGGGACCGTTTTCAGCCAGTCCCTCCTCCGGGTTAGTCGCGAGCAGCGCGGCCAGTCCCTGCGGCACGGACCTCGATTTGATGACCCGCACCTGCTTCTTCGTGAGCGTCGCTGCCTGCTGCGCCGCGAGGATGATGTTCTTGTCGTTGGGAAGAATCGCTACCTCACTCGATGAGCATCCTTCGACGGCATCGAGAATGTCCTTCGTGCTTGGGTTCATCGTTGGCCCGCCGGAGATGACGCGCTCGCAGCCCGCGCTCCTGAAGACTTCCACCAGCCCATCGCCGGGCGCTACGGCAACAGTCGACATCACCGCTGGCGCTACCGGGATCAGCGCGGCCGGGTCCGTCTCGTGGTGCATCTGCACGAAGCGCTGCGCCTGGCGGTTGATATTGTCGATCTTTACCTGCGCAAGCTGCCCGGCCTTCGTGCCTCTGCTCAGAACCGCACCGGGGTCATCCGTGTGAACGTGGATACGAATCAGTTGCTCGTCTCCGACGACTATAACGGAGTCGCCGAGCTTGAGGATCGCCTTTCGCATCGAATCGACCTTGAGCCCCTGCCCTTCGATCAGCACCTCCGCACAGTACCCGTATGGCGAAGCCTCCGCGGCGTGGCGCTGCTCAACCTCGGTGAGCCAGCTGTGCCCGACGGCAGTGTCCCCAGCAACCGCCTCCCCGATCTCCTCGCCATGCAGGTGCTTGAGCATGCCTTCAAGGAGGACGTATAGCCCTTTCGCGCCTGCATCCACCACGCCGGCTTCTTTTAGCACCGGCAGAAGATTTGGCGTGTTCTCGACGGTCTCGGCCGCGGTAGCGACCGCGTCCTCCATTGCAGAAGTCAGGTCAGGTTGTGCCCCATTCGCGCCGCACTTCTCGGCAAGCTCGCGGACGATCGTGAGGATCGTCCCTTCCGTCGGTTTAGTGACGGCTTTGTACGCCGCGGCCGAACCCTCGCGAAACGCGGCCGCCAGCCCGGAAGCATCCAACACTTCGCTATCATTCAGCCCCTTGGCAATGCCGCGGAGGATCTGCGAAAGAATGACGCCGGAGTTACCTCGGGCGCCCATGAGCGCGCCATGTGAGATCGCCGCCAGCATCCCTCCAGCGGTCGTGTCCTCGCAGCGGTCCGCCTCCTCCATGGTCGCGCGCATGGTCAGGTACATGTTGGTGCCTGTATCGCCGTCAGGGACGGGGAAGACGTTGATCGCGTTGACGGCCTCTTTGTTTCGGTCCAGCCAGGCAGTGGCCGCAGCGAACATCTCGCGGACCTGGGGGCCATCCAGGGAATGCACAGGGGTCGCTTCAGGCATCGCGCCGAGCCGCTCTGTCAGTGGCGATGGCAGTGCATTTCGTGTTGCTCCGTGGGGGCGCAGATGCTACCATGCTCGACAGGCGCATCTTAGCAGCGCCTATTTTTTGCGTAAAGGTAAGTGACTGATGGCGAAGTGTGACGTTTGCGGCAAGACAACCACCTACGGCCGCAACATCCGACACAAGCATACAGGGCGCTGGGAGCGCAAGGCTCCGCGCACTAACCGGCCGTTCAAGGCAAACGTCCAGGCGAAGACATTCGTCCTGGAGGGTGTGCCGATCCGTCTGAAGATTTGCACACGCTGCATTCGCACGACGACGAAGAACCCGCGGGCCGTTAGGGCAGCTGCACGCTAGGGCATGCCGGACGGCGGCAGGCGTCTGAGAGACGTCCGAGCCAATGACGCAATTCGATCATTCTCTCATTTTGGATACGAGCTAGTTGCAGTCAAAGGCAGCCATCATCGACTAAACCGGACAGGTGGCCCACAACTCGTTCTTCCGGTTCACCACGGCCGCATCAAGGCGGGTATACTTTTAGACGCGGTCAAGAAGGCTGGCATTACTCTCGAGGAGTTCGAGAAGCAACTATGATTGAATACTCTGTCGTGCTCCACGAGTCCGAAGAAGGCGGCTTCTGGATCGAAGTCCCGGCCCTTCCTGGATGCTATTCCCAGGGCGAAACACGCGACGACGCGCTGCAGAACGTGCGTGAAGCTATTGAGCTATTTCTCGAAGGACTGCAGGAACAGGGCACGGATATTCCTCGTGACGATGAGGTTGTCTTCCGCGTAACAGTGGCCGCCTAGGCCTTCAGCGCGGCGACCGAATCCCGTAACCCTCGAACGTTCTCGTCGATCGACGCCTTCTCGTTGAAGATCGCGCTGGCCGCAACCAGCACGTCAGCTCCCATCGCAGCGCAGCGGGGGCCGGTCTCAGTCGTCACTCCACCGTCCACTTCGATCTCCGCGCGGTAGCCGTTTTCGTCGATCGTTCGCCGCAACGCCTGCACCTTCGGTAGTGCGGATTCGATGAAGCGCTGACCGGAGGCGCCGGGGTTTACGGCCATCACCATAACCTGGTCGATCTCCGGAAGTAGTGCTTCGAGCGCGGTCACGGGCGTGCCCGGGTTGAGACAAATGCCAGCGAGGCGGTCCCGTCCGCGAATCTCCTGGACGATGCGATGCGGATGTGTCGCCGCTTCCACGTGCACGTTGATTATGTCGCCGCCGGCATCGATGAACCGCCCCACTTGTTTCTCAGGCTGGACAACCATCAGGTGGACGTCGAGTGTCAGCCTTGTGCAACGCCTGATCGCCTCCACGATTGGCCAACCGATGGTGATCGCCGGCACGAACTGTCCGTCCATGACATCGATGTGTATGTACTCGGCGCCCGCTTCCTCGCACTGTCTGAGCTGATCGGCCAGATGCGACAGGTCAGCGGAGACTATCGAGGGTGCGATCTTCACCTGCTTCATTCGGAGCTCTCCAGCCGCTTCCTGGCCTCTTTCAGTGCGGCCTTCACACGGCCCGGCGCGGTGCCACCCGGAACGTCACGAGCTTCAAGCGAAGTATTCACGTCCAGTGCCAGGATGTCCTGCTGGAACTCCGGCGAAAACCTCCGATACTCATCGAGCGAGAGGCCGTTCAATGGCTTGCTCTCCGACTCCGCGTAGCGGACTAAGTCGGCGACCGCCTGGTGCGCATCGCGGAACGGGACTCCCTTGCGGACGAGGTAGTCCGCAACGTCGGTGGCCAGCAAGTAACCACCTCCGGCCGCTGCCAGCGCTGCGCGGCCGGCGTTGATTTCGAGTTCCGGCAGCATTCCCGACAGAACGTCGAGCGTCGAGAGAACTATCTCTGCTGTCTCGAACAGAGGTTGCTTGTCCTCCTGCAGGTCGCGGTTATAGGCTAGCGGAAGGCCCTTCAGCACGGTCAAAATCGCTAGGAGGTTGCCGTACGCGCGGCCCGTGCGCCCGCGGGCCAGCTCGGCTATGTCCGGGTTGCGCTTCTGGGGCATGATGCTCGACCCCGTCGCGAACCCGTCCGGCAGCCGCACGAAGCCGAACTCCTCGCTGCACCAGAGCACGATCTCTTCGCTGAGCCGCGACAGATGCATCATCGTCGTTGCCGCGGCGGCGTGAAAATCGACTGCGAAGTCGCGGTCACTCACAGCATCGATGCTGTTGGCCGATACGCGACGAAACCCGAGTTCCTGCGCCACAGACTCACGATCTATCGGATATGGCACACCCGCCAGGGCCCCTGACCCAAGCGGCAGCTCATCCGCAGCGTCGTACGCGTGTTCGAAGCGAGCCGCATCGCGATCTAGCATCTCGAAGTAAGCCAGAAGGTGATGTGCAAGCAGAACGGGTTGCGCGCGCTGCAGGTGCGTATAGCCCGGGACGGCCAAGTCGATGTTCCGCTCAGCCAGACTCAGAAGCGCCTCCTGCATGGCACGGACTCTCTCGACCGCGCTGGCGCAGACCGCCATGACGAACATCCGCACGTCAGTGGCGACCTGGTCGTTGCGGGAGCGCGCCGTATGCAGGCGGGCGCCAGCGTCGCCGATCTTCTCGCGCAGCCGGGCCTCGATGTTCAGGTGGACGTCCTCGAGGTCTTCGCGCCACTCGAAGACGCCAACCTCGATCTCAGCAAGGATTTCCTCCAGCCCACGGACGATGGCATCGGCGTCGGACGGCGGAATGATCTCTTGCTTGCCAAGCATCCGCGCATGGGCAATCGATGCCTGGATATCGAACCAGTAGAGCGCGCGGTCGTAGGACACAGAAGCGCTGTACTCCAGCGCTCTGCGGTCGAGCCCCTTCGCAGTGGGCGACTCAGCCCGCCTTGCTTTGGCCATATTGGAGACATTGTATACGGGCGGTGCGATAGACTATCGGCTGCAGAGAGAGAAAGGATCTCACCGATGTGGTACGTTCGACTCGGCAAGACAGGCCTTCGTGTTTCCCGCATCTGCCTGGGGACAATGACCTACGGCAGCAGCAACTGGCGAGACTGGGTGCTGAACGAGGCTGACTCGAGGCCCTTCTACAAGGCAGCTCTGGACGCCGGCATCAACTTCTTCGACACCGCCGACGTCTATTCGTTGGGCGCCAGCGAAGAGGTGACGGACAAGGCACTGAAGGAGTTCGCCCAACGCGAAAAGGTCGTCATCGCCACCAAAGTCTTCTCGCCCATGGGCGGCGGCCCGAATGAACGCGGCCTTTCCCGCAAGCACATCTTCGAGTCTATCGATGCTTCGCTGCGGCGGTTGCAGACGGATTACGTGGACCTCTACCAGATTCACCGCTGGGACGACCACACGCCAATCGAAGAGACACTGGATGCGCTGAACGACCTCGTCCGCATGGGGAAGGTGCTCTACATCGGCGCGAGCAGCATGTATTCGTGGCAGTTCGCACAGGCCATGCATGCGTCCGAGAAGCATGGTTGGGCGCGCTTCGTCTCGATGCAGAACCACTACAACCTCGTCTACCGCGAAGAGGAACGCGAGATGATCCCGCTTTGCATCAACCAGGGCATCGGCGTAATCCCCTGGAGCCCGCTGGCCCGCGGCTTCCTCGCCGGGAACCGCACGCCCGACAAGAAAGGCGAGACCGCCCGCTCAAAGAGCGACGATTTCGCTCACATGATGTACTACCAGGAGGCCGACTTCAAAGTGCTGGACGCGGTCCAAAGTGCCGCCGCCGAACGCAACTTGAAACCAGCGCAGATAGCGCTGGCGTGGATGCTGAACCGCCCGGGCGTCACAGCGCCGATCGTCGGCGCGAGCAAGATGTATCAGTTGGAGGAAGCGGTCGCGGCAGCCGAAGTCACACTAACGGACGCAGAGATGAAGGCGCTGGAGGCACCGTACGTTCCGCATCCGATCCTCGGCCACATGGTGGCCCCTGACCTGCGGACGTACGCGCGCAACTAGCGGTCGGCGCCGCGCAGTATCGGCAACTCCAACAACTCGCCGATCTGGCGGATCGTGTAGTCCGGCGCGACGGGGCCGGTGACCTCCGGCTCGTCAGTCGTTTCCTCGACAGGCTCGTCAAGCGGAGGAAGTCGCCAGACTGCTGTCATGCCAAGAGTCTTCGAGCCTTCCACGTCGGCTCGCATGCTGTCGCCCACCATCACGCACTCGTCTGCCTCGAGGCGCATTTTCTCGAGCGCGTGGTGGAAGATGCGCGGGTGAGGCTTCAGGTATCCTACGTCGCACGAGAGCACGATCTCTTCCATCGTCTGGTCGAGCTTGAACTCGCGTAGCTCGTCCCAGAACTTCGGCCCGCCGTACCCGCGGTTCGTGATTGAAGCGAGCCGGTATCCACGCTTCGCCAGCTCGGCCAGCGTATCGGACACGTCAGGGAACAGCTCCCGCCCCAGGAACAGTCCGCCGAGGTTCCACGCTTCCCACAGCTCATCCGCCTGCTCAGGCGTCAGGTGCATGTCGTGCATCTTCGCTACGCGTCGGCAAATGTCCGGGTAGTTGGGATCGACGCAGTCGCCGTGGAATGAGCGCCTCGTTTCCTCCTCCACCATAAGGCGGATATCGCGGCCGAGAAATCTCCGAGTTTCCGTCATCTCATAACCGAGGCCCTTGATGAATCCGCCGACCTGCTTCATCGTCTGGCCGCGGACCTGCTCGACAGGCGGCATCTTCGGCAGGTGCCACAGGGTGTCGCCGAGGTCGAAGAAGACGGTAGTGATTTCGCTCACGCCGTCAGCCTATCGAACCGTCGCTGCAAGCGAAAGTTATGGGGTTAGCACATCCCTTACTGTTCCCAGTTCGTACCCCTGCACGCGCAGACCGTCGATGATCTGTTGGAGGGCTGGCCCGTCCTCAGATGCTGAGCCGACGTGGAAGATGTAGATCGCGGCGGCCTCCGAGTTGTCCAGGCAGCGCTGGACTATTTCTGCGGCCGGGATGCCCGTCCAACCGCGGGAGTCCAGTAGCCACATTACGTTGTATTGGTAACCGCGCGCGCCGACGTCCGCATTCACAGAGTTGTCGTAATCGCCGTAGGGCGGCCGGAAGTAAGGGAGAGTCGTCTTGCCGGTTAGATCCTCGATGATCGCCTCTGTGCGGTCGAGCTGTTCCCAGCGCTGCTCACGAGTCAGCGGCGAAGCACCCGTCGACCGGCCGGTGAACGATTTGTGGTCGTACGAATGATTGATGAAGTCGTGGCCCTCGTTGGCTATCCGCTGGACGAGGTCCGGATACGTCTCCGCGAACTTCCCGGTCATGCCGAACGAGGCGTGCACACCGTTGGCCGCCAGTACGTCCAGGATCAGCGACGTGTAGCCGGCATCTGAACCCGCGTCGAAGGTGAGTGCGATCGTGTTGGAGCTGGGATAGCCGAGCGAGATGACCTCCGCGGGTCCGCCGGAGGTGGTGGGTGGCGGTGTGGCCGTCTCTGGCGACGTTGGCGTAGGCGAGACGCCGGGGATTAGAAGTGCCTGGCCAGCTGTGATCTGTGTTGGGTCAGTGATGGCGTTCGCCTGTGCGATTGCTTCTACTGTCGTCCCGAACCGGTTGGCGATGGAGAACAGCGTATCGCCGGTCTGCACAATGTAAGTGAAGCCGTCCGGCGGTAACGTTGGCTCGCCACCGGAGGGCACCGGCGTCGGGCTACCCGTAAGGGCGCGCGACGCAGACGAGGTCGTCGTGGGGGAAGGCGTAGTGGTCTCGCCATTGTCGTCGTCGCCGCAACCAGCGAGGGCGACCAGCGAAAGTAAGACCGCGATCGGTAGCGCGCGCATGCAAGTTCTCTGCTGAAGAAACGCGCGCGAAAGTATTCGGGTTCGCTAGTCGGAAACGATTTCGTCACCGACACGGATCGTCCCGCCCTGGACGATATCGGCGCGCAGGCCGCCGCGGTGAACGAGCGCCTTCGTGAGACCCGGCTTGGCGGTGTGCTCTTGCAGGTACTCGCAGGGTTCGCAGAGGCGCATCCCACGAAGTACCACCTCACCCACGCGGAACTGCCGGTCCACGAGTGCATTGAGGTCAATGCCCTCCGTTGTGATGTTACGGCGTGATTCGCCGGGAGCCAGGCAGATGCCCTGCTCCTTTGCTATCGTCTCGATCGCTTCGCTGGAGATGAAGGTAACGTCGCGGCCGGTCCCCGGAGTCTCGGAGTAGGTGCCGGTGTGCGCGTGGTAGCGGTCTCCGGCCAGTCCGAGACCTGGTTCGGCAAGCACCTCCTGGAGTGCCTCCATGGGCGCCTCTGCCTTTGGGGTTATGTGGATAGAAATGACCTTGCCGCTCATGCTATGCCCTCCTCGTCCATGAGCTGCGCCTGTGCCTGCACTTTAACAGGAAGCCCCCAGATACTGATGAACCCCACGGCCGCCGTGCGGTCGAACTGGTCGGCCTTGTCGTAGGTGGCCAGCGAGAAGTCATACAGACTCCGCGGAGACTTGCGACCCACGGCGATGGCGATGCCCTTGTGCAATTTCATGCGGACAGTGCCGCTGACGTGACGCTGCGTGCTCTCGATGTACGCCTGCAGGTCCTGGTGGTGGGCGGAGAACCAGAGGCCGTTGTAGACGAGGTCTGCATACTCCTGGGCCACGCGCGCTTTGAACCGCCGCTGCTCCTTGCCAAGGGTCAGGCCCTCGATAGCCTCGTGCGCAGCGAGTAGCGTGATGCCGGCCGGCGCTTCGTACACCTCGCGGGACTTGATACCGACGAGGCGGTCCTCGATCGTGTCGATGCGACCCACGCCGTTCCCCCCGGCGATCTGGTTGAGTCGCGTGATCAACTCGACTGGCGCAACTTCCTTTCCGTCCAGAGACACCGGCTTTCCTTGCTCGAAACCGATCTCGACGTATACCGGCTTGTCCGGCGCCTCGCTCGGTGAGTTGGTCCATTGCCACACGTCATCTGGCGGCTCCGTCCATGGATCTTCCAGCGGCCCGGTCTCGATGCTTCGGCCGTACAGGTTCTCGTCGATGCTATACGGGCTCTTCTTCGTGACCGTGATCGGAATGTTGTGCTCTTGCGCGTACTCGATCTCCGACTCGCGGTCCATCTCCCATTCGCGCAGCGGAGCAACGATTTTAAGGTCAGGCGCTAGAGCGCTTACTGATACATCGAGTCGCACCTGGTCGTTGCCTTTGCCGGTGCAACCGTGCGACACAGCCGTCGCACCTTCCGCGCGGGCCACCTGCACCATCTCCCGCGCGATCAACGGCCGCGACAGCGCGGTGGCCAGCGGATAGACGCCCTGGTACTTCGCGCCGGCCATAACGGCGGGGAAGACGAAGTGCTGCACGAACTCGTCCTGCACTTCGCTCCAGATGTACTTGACCGCGCCGGCCGCTTCCGCTCGCGACTGCAACTCCTCGCGCGAGCGGTCCATCCCAACGTCAACCGTAAGCGCGACCACATCGTACCCGCGGTCTTCCTTCAGCCAGCGGATAGTGACGGAGGTGTCCAGGCCGCCGGAGTAGGCCAGCACTATCTTCTCAGCCATCAGTCCTCATTTCTGTTCGGCCACTTTCACCAGCGCCTTTTCGACGATGTCTATGGCGCGGTCGACCTCTTCGTCCGTAACGATGAACGGCGGCACGAAGCGCAGCGCCGTCGGCTTGACAGCGTTCACCAGCAACCCCATCTGCAGGCATTCGTTCACGACGGCCTCGGACGCCGAAGAATCCAGCTCTATCGCCCAGATCAACCCTTTGCCGCGGACCTCTGTAACCGTCGGCTGCCGATCAGCCAGTGAATGCAGCCGGCGTGCGAAGTGTTCTCCCCGTTTCGTCACCTCATCAGCGAGGTCGTGGTCGAGGATGTACTTCAGAACCGTGTAACCCACCTCGCAACCGAGCGCGTTGCCTCCGAAGGTGGTCCCGTGCTCACCTGGCCCGAGGAGCGCGACGTTGTCCTTCGCCATGAAGGCTCCGATCGGGAACCCGCTACCCAGCGACTTGGCGACGGCGATCGCGTCCGGCTCGACCCCGTAGTGTTGGAAGGCCCAGACCTTGCCGGTCCGGCCGATGCCTGTCTGCACCTCGTCCAGCAGGAGGAGTATCCCGGCTTCATCGCACCAGGCACGCAGTTGCGCCAGGTAGTCTTCGGCCGGGACGTTCACACCGCCTTCACCCTGGATCGGCTCAACAAGTACCGCGACGGTGCGCGGGCCGGTCGCCGCCTTCACCGCCGGGATGTCGTCGAACGGTACGCGGACGAACCCCTCGGGCAGCGGAGTGAAGGGTGCGCGATAACGCTCGTTGGACGAAGCCGTCACGGTGGCTAGCGTACGGCCGTGGAACGCGCCTTCCATGACGATGATCTCGAAGGCGCCGTCACGCTTCTCCTTACCCCACTTGCGGGCAAGCTTGATCAGGCCTTCCACGGCCTCAGCTCCGCTGTTGCAGAAGAACGTGCGGTCCATGCCGCTGGTAGAGCAGAGAAGTTCCGCCAGCTTTAGCTGGGGCATGGTGTAGTAGTAGTTCGATGTCGTCCACAGCTCCGTCGCCTGCCGCTCCAGCGCCTTCACGACCGCAGGATGGCAGTGGCCGAGGCTGAGAACGGCGATCCCGCCGACGAAGTCCAGATAAGGCTTGCCGTTGATGTCCCAGACGGTACAGGCGTCGCCGCGCGTAATGATGACGGGCAGGCGCTTGCCGGTCTGCAGGAAGTACTTCTTTTCGGTTTGCACCCAGTCCTGTGTTTCGTTCGTCATCCGTTTGCTCCGACTGATGTCCCGGCCGAGCCGCCTTGGATCAGGGACAGCAAGGCATGCTGTTGTCGTCCGTCCACAATGACTGCTCGGCAACCCGCTGCCGCCGCGTGAAGGCAGGCTTCGACTTTGGGAATCATACCTCCTTCGATGACGCCGGCCTCCATGAGGCGTCGCGCTCGCGTCGCATCAAGCTCAACGATCACCTCGCCGCCGTCCTTCACGCCTGGCACGTCTGTCGTGAATACTAGCCATGAGGCGCCGATTGCAGCCGCGATGGCGCCAGCGGCAGTGTCCGCGTTTACATTCAAAAGCTGGTCGCTGGGCCGGAATTTTTCGTACAGGAGACCGATCGGTGCGACGACAGGCACGACATCCTGCCCGATCAGTTGCTCGAGGTGAGTCGCGTCCACGATCTCGATTTCGCCGACGAATCCCAGCGCTTCATCGGCGATCCGGCAACGCAGCAGGCCTCCGTCGGCGCCGGTCAGGCCGACCGCGTTCACTCCCAGCGCCTGAAGCGACTTGACTAATTGCTTGTTGACGACTCCAGCCAGTACGCCGACAACCACTTCGAGCGATGCCTCATCCGTGACGCGCAAACCATTCTCAAAGCGGGTCGGCACGGCGAGGCGCTTCAGCCAGTCGTTGATAATGGCACCACCACCGTGCACAACGACCGGATGCATGCCGCGCTTGGCCAGCTCGGCGATGTCAGCCAAAGTCGTGTCGTGGCTGCCTAGCGTCGAGCCGCCGATCTTGACGAGAACCGTGTCCTGCATCTCTTGCTACCCGCTACTTGATCCTTGCTACCCGCCTAGGTCGTGTACACAGAGTTGAGGCGGACGAACTCTTCCGTCATGTCAGAACCCCAGGCCGTAGCCTCGCCGTCGCCCAAGCCAAGATCGACACGGATGCCGACCTCCTTCGGCGCCAGGCACGACTTTGCGACTGCAACGTCGTACGGCTGCGGAGCGCCGCTGGCGAAGAGCAGCACCTCTCCGCCGGCCGGGTTCACCAGGTACAGCCGCAGCTTCTCCAGATCAAAAGCCAAGCCACTGTTGCCGATGGCAGCGAGGATGCGGCCCCAGTTTGCGTCTTCGCCATAGATGGCGGTTTTTACGCCGATCGAGCTGACGATTTCGCGAGCCGCCTTCCTCGCATCGGTCGATGACGAAGCTCCATGCACCTTCGTCTCGATAATCTTCGTCCCACCTTCGGCATCCGTCACCATCATCCGGGCGATGCTCGTGCAAAGCAGTGTAAGCGCCTTGCGGAAGGTATCCGCCTGTTCATGGCCTTCCGTGATCGATGTTCCACCTGCCAGCCCATTCGCCATCACGACGGCCATGTCGTTGGTGCTGGTGTCGTTGTCGATATCGACCATGTTGAACGAAACGTCAACCGCATCGCGGAGCGTTTCCTGCAGAAACTCTTGCTCGACCGGGGCATCGGTCGTGATGAAACAGAGCATCGTCGCCATGTTCGGGTGAATCATGCCCACACCCTTGCACGCAGCGCCGATCGTCCAACCATTCGCGCGCACGGCGATGTTCTTCTTCACCGTGTCCGTCGTCATGATGGCGACCGCGAAGTCGTTGCCGCCGTCCGGCGAGAGAACGATCTTGTCGATGCCGGAGGCGATCTTGTGCATCGGAAGCTGCGTGCCGATCACGCCGGTGGAAGCGACGATCACGTCATGGGGGTCGATTCCGAACTTCTGGCCGGCTAGCTGAGCCATCTTCACTGCGTTATCCCACCCCGTGCGCCCGGTCGCCGCATTCGCGCAACCAGCGTTCGCGACGATCGCCTGCGCCCTCCCGTTCTTTAGGTGCTCCACCGTGACAAGCAGCGGCGCGGCCTTCAGCTCGTTGCTCGTGTAGGTGGCGGCGCAAGTGCACGGTGCCTCGGACAAAACCAGCCCGAGGTCCCGTTTCGTCCAGTCTGTCCGCACGCCTACATGAACGGCCCCTGCTGTGTAGCCCTTCGGAGTCGTGATGCCGCCGTCCGGCAGCACTTCGGTCTGGTCTCTTGTCATCGCAGCTTCCTTGCTCATCAGTCTCTCCTTGGGGTTATGGGTACACTGCCGGGGCGTCCAGTGCCATCGTCTCCGGCAACCCCATCATCAGGTTCATGTTCTGGATCGCCTGGCCGGCCGCGCCCTTCACCAGATTGTCGAGTACGCTGACCACGACGAGCCGGTCGGAGCGCAGATCGACGGTCGGGTAGACCAAGCACATGTTGCTCCCGCGAGTCTGCTTGGTGCTGGGCGGCGAATCGGCCAAGCGAACGAAAGGCTCGTGCTTGTAGAACTGCTCGTAAATGTTCCGTAGAGCCGCTTTCCCGGCCTCGCCCGCCGGAAGATCGCCGGCATAAACAGGCGCGTAGCAGGTGGAGAGGATGCCGCGCGTCATCGGGATGAGGTGCGGCGTGAACGTGACCTTCGGCGCCGAAGGGCGAGGCGCTTCCACAGGGGGCCACATCGCCGCCAACTCCTGGACCATCTCCGGGAGATGACGGTGGCCACTCAGTCCGTAGGCAGAGACGCTTTCGCCAGCCTCGCCGAGATGCAGGTTAAGTGCCAGGCCCCGGCCCGCGCCCGAAACCCCGGACTTCGAGTCGATGATGATCTCCGGCGCGATGATTCCCGCCTTCACCGCCGGCGCGAGGGCAAGCAGCGCGCTCTCCGGGTAACAACCCGGGTTAGCGATGAGTTTCGCCGATTTGATCTGCTCCCGATACAACTCCGGAAGGCCATAGACTGCGTCCGGCAACAGGTCCGGCGCGGGATGCTCACCGCCGTACCACTCCGCATACTCCGCCGCATTCTTCAGCCGGAAGTCGGCACTGATGTCGATAACGGGAAGGCCCGCGCGCACCAGTGGCGCGCACGCTTCCGCGCTGGCGGCATGCGGTAATGCTGAAAACGCGATATCGATGCTCTTCGCGACCTCCGGCTCGAGCGTCAGGTCGTACGATGCCAGGTGCGGAAACACCTCGGCGAGCTTCTTGCCCGCCTCGCTGCGGCCGGTCACAGAGACCAGCTCCGCCTCGGGGTGGTTGTAGAGCAGCCGGGCAAGCTCAGCCCCGGCGTACCCTGTGACGTTTATGATTCCGACTTTGATCGCCATTCGCTATCTCCAGAAATGAAATCGCCCCACCACTGATGCGGTGGGGCTTCGAATCGCCTCGCGATTGAGACGTTAGCTATCGAAGGGCATGCGAGCCCGCCCCACACGTGGGTCGCGGACGTCGCGCGCGTGTCTCGATAGCGTGCGTCATGATGCGCTTAGGTTAGGGGCAGTCGGGGTACGTGTCAAGAAGCGTGCCTATAATGCGTCGCATGACCGTCCGCATTGGTATCGTCGGCTCGCGGTTCGTCGCGAACGCCCACGCCGAGGGCATACGGCAAACACCCGGTGCGGAGCTTGTCGCTGCCGCCTCGCCGAACCCGGACCATATCTGGGAGTTCCACCGCCGCTGGAACGTCCCCCACGTCTTCGCGGACTACCGCGACATGTTCGACCTGGTCGACGCCATCACCGTCGCCTGCCCGAACGACCTGCACGCGCCCGTGACGCTCGCGGCCGCCGCGGCGGGGAAGCACGTCCTCGTGGATAAGCCGCTCGCGATCACACTGGACGAGTGCGACCAGATGATCGAGGCCTGCGCAAGGGCCAACGTCGTGCTGATGTACGGCGAGAACCTCTGTTTCGCGCCGAAGTACGTCCGCGCGAGACAGCTTGCCGATGAGGGCGCCTTCGGCGAGGTGTATTTCGTGAAGCAGCTCGAGTGCCACTACGGCCCGCACTCCGACTGGTTCTGGGACATGAGCCGCGCAGGCGGTGGCGTGCTGATGGATATGGGATGCCATTCGATCGCGTACTGCCGCTGGCTGTTTGGCAACGCGCCGATCGAGAGCGTTTCGGCCGATGTCAGCGCCGTCGTGCATTACGGGCGGACGAAGGGTGATGACCATGCCGTCGTGAACATCCGATTCGCGCCGACCGAAAAGCATCCGCGCGGCGGCCTCGGCATCGCGGAGAACTCCTGGGCGCGCACCGGCGGCTTCGACAACCGTACAGAGATCTATGGCTCGCAGGGACTCACCGTCGCGGACATGGGCCGTGGCGGCAATCTGCAGACGTTCAGCGCGCCTGGCTACACGTACTCCGGCCAGAAGGTTCCGTGGACGCGCGGCTGGACGTGGACCGGCTTCGAAGAGGCGTGGAGCTACGGATTCCCGCAGGAGATATCGAACTTCGTCGAAGCGATCGAACAGGGAAAGCAACCTATGCTCACAGGCGAGGACGGCCGCGAAGTACTGGAGATCATCTGTGCAGCGTACTTATCGGCGCGAACGGGGCAGAGGCAGACCCTAGCAGGCCTTGACCGCAAACGGCTGCCAGTCGATTTCTGGCTCAGCGACTGAGGCTGCGTTTCGCCAGAACAAACGAAGCCGCGGTGACCGCCAGTCCAGCTATCGCCCAGAGCCACGGCAATTCATGCGCTGCCGGTGTTCCACCTGATTGCGGGAGCGAGGCAGGGGTAATGATCGTAGATACGAATGACGATGGGGTGAGGACCGGCGTTGTTGAGGCCGGTGACGGCGATGGGGTGGGAGTTGGCGAGGGAGAAGGCGTTGGCCTGGGAGATATCGGGAACGGCGAAGAGCACCGATTCCAGTTGACGGCCGGGCTGACGTACGGGACGAGGGTGCCGGTGATCGTCCAGTAGAAGCAATCAATCCTGGGTTCCCAGCAACCGGGAGCTGGGGTAAAGCAATCGGTCGCGAAGTAGGCATACACCGAGTCACCTGATAAGACGCACGGCTCTCCCCAGTTGATATGGATTGCCGTGTAGTGGCCGGTGTCCGGGCCCGTATAGCTATACGACGGCTCCGGACAACCAAGAACGCTGATTGGCTCATCGTTGGCCGCTGGGTAAACCAAACGAATGTGCAGGTCGCTCACCGAGACGCCAGTATCGTTGCAAAACGCGGCGGAGAAGAATGGCATCCAGGGCGGGGTCGGATGAGGCGTACCCGTAGCTGTCGGAGTCGGCGAGATCAAACGGCAGTCGACGCCAGCCTCGATCTGAGATAGAGAACTTCCGACGGACACCGCAACGAGCGCCGCGACGATCGGCAGGGCTATGAGGGTAGCAAGTCTGGCAAGGGCTCCCATCGCGCACCCCCGTGCGTGCCGCGATTATAAGGTCGATTCGTTGCCTGTCAATGGGGGCGCGTGGCGCTGACAACGCTCGTACAATTGCAGTGTGACCACAGAAGCCGCCTCCGATCTCGAATTCGCGCCTGCGACCGAGGCAGACATGCCCTTCATCCGCGAATTGATCGCGCGTGAAGAACTCGACGAAGAGCGCCTGGAGGCGGAGCAGTTCATCACTCTACGCGAGGGCGCAGGCATCCTCTCCATCGGACGGGTGAAGCCATACGAGCACACGTATGAACTCGGCTCGCTGGCCACTGTGCCGGAGGCGCGAGGGCGAGGGCTAGCGTCAGCCATCACGCTCGAGCTAATCCGGCGCTTCCCACAGGACGAGGTGTTCCTCACCACCGACCGCAAAGCCGGCCTGCCTGCGTACTACGAGAAGCTCGGCTTCCTCCGCACGGATCTCCTCCCCGAGGAGCTCGCGGCCAAGTGCGATCGGATCCGCGCGAAGGGCGTTCGCGACCCTGTCGGAATGGTCTACGACCGCAATTATGATCGCCTGCCATCGCTGGCAGATGTCTATCTCGCTAAACACGTGCTTGAGCGGCAGCTTCAGCCGACACCACTCGTTCACAACCCGCTCATGTCGCGGGAGTTGGGGTTCGAGGCCTACCTCAAGCTGGAGAATCTGCAGCCGATCGGCGCCTTCAAGGTGCGCGGCGGCGTCAACCTCTGCGCCGGCCTGACGGAGAACGAGCGCGAGCGCGGCATCGTCGCCGCCTCGACCGGCAACCACGGTCAGTCACTTGCCTACGGCGCAAGGCTCTGCGGAACGCGGTGCATCATCGCCATGCCGGAGGAAGCGAACCCGCTCAAAGTGGATTCGATGCGCGCACTCGGCGCGGAGGTGCGGTTCCAGGGGGACAACTTCGAGGAGGCGCGGCTCTGGGCCGAGGAGCACGCCGGGGCCACCGGGATGAAGTATATCCACCACGTGAATGCACCTCCGCTGATCGCCGGGGTGGCCACGATGAGCCTCGAGGTAGTCGAGGCGCTGCCGGACGTTGACGTCATCATCTCGCCGATCGGTGGAGGCAGCGGCACGATCGGCCATTGCCTCGTCGCGAAAGCGCTGAGGCCAGGCGTGCAGGTGATCGGTGTGCAGGCGGCCGGCGCTCCGGCCGTCTACAACTCCTGGCGGGAGCGCACGCTGCAGTCCGGCCTAATCCAGACTGCCGCGGAAGGGCTGGCCACCGGCAAGGCATACTACGCTCCCATCCGATACTTCATCGAGCACCTCGATGACATGCTGCTGGTGAGCGAGGACGAGATGCGCCAGGCCGTTGTGCGACTAGCTCGCTCAGCCCACATCGTGGCGGAGGAGTCCGGTGCGGCTGCGACGGCGGCGGCTGTGCAGATCGGGGAGCGGCTCCGCGGCAAGAAGGTCGCGCTCATCGTAAGCGGCGGCAACATCACGCCGGACCACTTGCGACGCATCTTGCTGGACACGCCGACACCGTGACGCTTCTAGCCGGAGCCGCTACGGCCCTAATTTCGCCGCCAGTTGGCACCATGATGGACGGGTATGGCGGCAGGTTCTCCCCATCTCAAGGCGAACACGACCCGCTGCTGGCCCGGATGCTGGTTCTCGACTACGGCGACGCGGGAGCGGTGGCTATCGTCGTGCTAGATTTGCTTGGGATCCACCCTTGGATGGCCGCTGAGCTGCGCAAACGGGCCGCTCAGAAACTCGGGATAGCACCAGACGCGCTCGTTCTCAGCGCGACCCACAATCACGCGGGGCCGGTCGGCTTGCGCAGCGGAATGTTTTCACGGCTGGATGAGGAGCTTGCGGAAAGGACAGTGGAATCCTGCCTCGAAGGCCTAGTCACGGCCTGGGAGTTTCGTCGTCGAGCGAGATTAAAGATCGGTTCAACGAGCTTGCACGGAGTTGCGATGAACCGCCGCGATCCTGGCGGCCCGGTCGATGAGACGCTGCGAATCCTCTTGCTGGACGGTGAAGACGGGCCTGTCGCCTCATTGATGGGCTTCGCCTGCCACGCCACTATCCTGAACGGGGAGAATTTGCAGATGAGCGCCGAGTTCCCCGGCGCAGCCTGCAGGATCGTCGAAGCGGCGACCGGCGCTCCGGCGGTGTACCTGCAGGGGACCTGCGGGAACATCAACCCCGTCTGGGTAAGCCAGGACTTCGCCAGCGTTGAACGTGCCGGACAACAAGTGGCCGGTGCTGCCGTCTCCGTTGTCGCTCAACTGCGTGCGCTAGATGGCGGCCTGCGTGCCCATAACATCCGCTGGGACGAGTTCCCGGAGGCGCCGGTGTCCGGCCGCATCATTGAACCCGGCCTGAGATTCGCGCGGCGTGAGCTAGACCTCCCGCTCCGCGAGTTCGAAGCGGATGAGCGGTACCAGGACCGAATCCAGACAGCGAAAGCGCTCGCGGAAGAGAATCCTGCCGAGTCACCGAAGCGCCGCGCCGCTATGGCACAACTGCAACGCTTCGAAGGAGAACGTTGGGCGGCCCAATGGTCGCGTCGCTCGGGCGAGTCAGGTGTCCGCCATACAGAAGTGCAGGCGATATGCCTCGGCGATGGGCTGGCGCTGGTCTCGTGGCCCGGGGAGTTCTTCGTCGAGACTGCGGCGGCGATCCGAGAGGAGCTCGGCGGGCAAGAGCTGCTCGTTGCGGGATACGCAAATGACTATGTCGGTTACGTTGTGCCGGAGACGGCCTTCGCCGAGGGTGGATACGAGAGCGGCGTCACATTCTTCACGGGTGAGGCCGAGACTATAATCAGAGAAGTAACTCTGGAGCTCCTCCGCGAGGTATCCCCCAATGGCAACTGAAGGCACGTTTGTACTCGCTGATATCGGCGGCTACACCAAGTTCTTGACCGGCGTCGGCATCGAGCACGCGAAGGAGACGACTGAGCACATCCTCAACCGCCTCATCAAGACAGCAGGCGGCTGGAAGGTCGCCAACGTCATGGGCGACTGCGTCTTCTTCTATTCGGAATCACGCGAAGCACCCGAATCCACTTTCCGCAAGCTACGGGAGATGCACGAAGTCTTTCAGGACACACAGCTCGATATCGCAGAAGGCTCCACCTGCCGCTGCGGCGCATGCGACCGCACCGAAGACCTTTCGTTAAAGTTCGTGGTGCATGCTGGTGAGTACGACGTCCAGAACATCGGCGGACGCAAGGAGCTGATCGGACAGGACATCATCGTCGCGACTCGACTGCTAAAGAACTCAGTTCCAGTGCGCGAATACGTCATCGCCACTCCGGCTGCGGCTGCCGTGGCCGAGGCGGCGGGCGTGCCGACAGCAAAAGGACGCGACGACCTTGAGTCCATCGGGCCGATTGAGTACACGTACATCGACCTGGCCCATGTACGAGAGGCTTACCGCGAGTCGAGGGAGATCTATATATCTCCTCAAGAGTCCGACATCGTTTTCGCCGCCGAGATCGAGGCTCCAGCGAGCGTAGTCTGGGAAGCCCTGTCGAAACTGGAAAAGCGTGCCCAGTGGCAGGTGACGATCAGCAAGATGGAGCATATACAGGGCGCGGTCGACGGAGTGGGAGAAGTACACAGCTGCGTTCATGGGGGCAGCTCTGGAACGAAGATCGTTCATAAGACTGTGGCCGTCGACCCCACAACGATGCAAAAGACAGAGCGCGTCTGGATCAGGCCACCGATTATGAAGGACACATACATCACCCTTCATGCTATCCCGCTATCTGATAGTCGTTCCCGCGCGGAGCTTCGAGCCAGCTTCAAGCCAGCATGGCCAATCATATCGACTCTCATGCGTCCGATCTTCGTTCGCATGATGTCGAGAGACATCAACAAGGACATGCTGGGCCTCAAGGAGCTCTGCGAGACCGGCCGCGTTGACTCCCGCGAAGCAGCGCTTGCCCGATGACGGATGAGCCCGGCTGCCTGGCCTGTGACCTGACTGCGGGCAGGCAGCCGCTCCCCGGCGGGCGGATCCTTCGCACCGATCACTGGACAGTCGAGCATTGCATCGGTCCGCTCGGTGTCGGGACGCTTATCATCAAGCCGCTTCGGCACGTCCTGCGGTTCACTGAACTGACGATCGACGAAGCCGCAGAGTTCGGACCTCTGCTGCATCGCGTCTCGACGGCCGTTCTCGCGGAAACGGGCGCCGACCAGACCTACATCTGCGAGTGGTCGCACGCTGACTTCCAGCCGGGACACATCCACTTCGTCGTGCAGCCGGCATGGGACTCCCAGCGGGAGGTGTACGACCGTCCTGGGCCGTTCCTGCAGGCGGCGATGTTCGACGAGAACGAGCCTCTGGGAGAGGACGCGGTGGTCGCTGTTTGCGATCGCCTTCGCGCCCGCTTATCAGAGAGGATTGAAGCATGACCAAGCGCGTCCTGGTGATCGTTGCCCATGCCGACGACATGGAGTTTATGGCCGGCGGCACGATCGCAAAGATGGCCTCCCTCGGATACGAAGTGCGTGAAGTTATCGCCACCAACAACGAGCGCGGCACGCTGGACCCGGAGTGGGATACGCGGTTCACCGCTGACACACGCCGCGAAGAGGCTCGGCGTGGCGCGAAGGTGCTCGGCGTGAACCGGGAGGTCGAGTTCCTCGGGTACGAGGACGGCTGGCTGGGCGGGACGCCCATTATCGAATTGCGCGAGAAGTGCATGCGCGCGATCCGCAAGCACAAGCCGGACATCCTCTTCACATGGGATGCATTCACCCCGTATGAAGAGCATCCGGACCACCGCGCGATAGCAGTGGCCGCCACGGAAGCTGTCGCATTCTCAGCACTTCCTCTCTACCACCCGGAGCACCGCGACGAAGTGCTGGAGCCGCATTACGTCGGCGAGCGCTACTTCTTCGCCAAGTCACCGCGAGATGTCAACAAGGTCGTCGACATCTCGCAGCAGATCGAGCGCAAGATCGACGCACTCTGCGAGCACGTCTGCCAGATGGAGATGACTGTCGCCCAGGTACAGCTGGAACTCGGAGCATCGGGACTGGACATACCTGCCTTGGCGGGCGCCGATCCCAAGAACTACCGCCCCGTTATCGAGACACAGATCAGGGGCTGGGCAAGGTCCATCGGGAAGCGCGCAGGCTTCGAGTACGGGGAAGAGTTCCGGCGCGTGCGTTTCGGAGGGATTGAGCGCTGGGTCCGCGGGGGTTCTGAGCTGCCCGACGACGTCTAGGCCGCAGCAATTGCGGCACGGCAGTTCGGAGCGTAGACAACCGAGCGAGTCAGATTCACCACCAGAACGTCTGCTTCCCACGTCACTTGCGGGTTGGTAAGGGAGACAACTTTTGCGTCGGTCAGTGGCACGAAGTGGAGTGTGGTGAGCAGTTGCGATTCCGTCGGATCGACTTCCGCCACCATGTGGATGTTCCCCGAGATCTCAAATCCCGGCAGCACGATCGTGCACGGGATCGGGACCTTGTTCACTTTCTCGAACGGGTCTTCGTGGCGGACGTCCGCACCGTGCGGGATGGCAAAGAGCACGGTCTGCAGGTGAATGTGAGTAATCGGAGCCTCGATGCTGCTGGCGCCGCTCCTCAGGGGGTAATCCAGCGTGGCGTCACGCACAGTGACGATGCCGTCGATCGCATTGAGGATGTCCACAAGGCGGCGCGGGCCGCCTGTTACCGCCAGTTCCCCGCAGATGCGATAGTCATCAACGATGATTTCTGTTGCCCGTGACCCTGGACCTTCCCCGTCCATCTCTGACACCTAGGCCGCGCTGGCTGCTCCCGATATGACAGCCAACGTCATTGCCTCCGGCTGCACTGCATCATCGATCTGGCCTCGCTCCTCGCATCGCACGAACGCCCGCACGATCTCGGGGTCGAATTGAGTAAGCGAGTTGCGGAGAACCTCCTTGATCGCCATCTCATGCGGCATCTTTTTGCGATGCGGACGGTCGCTCGTCATTGCACAATAGGCGTCGGCCAGCGCGAAGATACGCGCCCCCAGCGGAATCTCCTCGCCCTTCAACCCACGCGGGTAACCCTGTCCGTCGTACCGCTCACGCTGCGCGAGCACAATATCGGCAGCATCGCGGAGCGCCGGTATACCGTGGAGGATCTGGTAGCCCTGCTGCGGGTGCCGCTTCATCTCCTTCCATTCTTCGTCTGTTAGTGAACCAGGCTTGCTCAGAATGCTTTGAGCAATGTCCACCTTGCCGATGTCTGCCAGGATAGAAGCCTTCTGCAGCAAGCGAATCTCGTCACCGCGCATGCCCACCTCCATCGCGATCGTGGACGCCAGGCGGCTCACGCGCGACTTGTGGTTCACGTTCATGTCATCCTGCAAATACAGCGCGCCGCAAAGCACGCCGATGATCGAGTCGTACTTGTCCTTGACTGTGTAGATGTACGTGTCCGCGCGCTTGATAGCTGAGCGCGTCTGCCGGATCGAGAAGTAAAGTGCAGCCCAGAGGACGACTATTCCGCCGATCAGGGCAGCAACGGGGCTCACGAAAAGGGTCAGGGCAGCCAGCGCGCCACAGATAGCCAGCGCTAGCAGAGCAAGCAAGGCTAATCTCTTCACGCGCCGCCCTCTTTGACTTCCGAACTGCAATTCCATGTCGCCCCTCCCGTTAGACGCTGCCCAGCAGGTCGTTGTTGCCGGCAATCTCAAGGTCGGTCGGCCCCGCTTCCACGGGAACGGCTTCCCGCGCCAACTTCCGCGACACCTTATTCGCGTACATATCTGCATCCGCCCACTGGATCATCTCTTCCACGCTTTCTCCACCCCACGGGTATCCCGCGAGGCCAATCGATACGGTCACGTGAAGCGAGATGTCTCCGCTCTCGTACATCGGAGCGCTTTCGAGGCTGGCCCAGAGCCGACGAGCGAGCGCGAAGGCGCCGCGCTTATCCGTGCTCGGCATCACTATTCCGAACTCATCGCCTCCCAGCCGTGCGGGCACGTCGTTACCGCGGATGTGGGTGGCGATCACACGACCGAGGCCTGCCAGCACCTCGTCGCCGACGCGATGACCGTACTCGTCGTTGATCAACTTGAGGCCGTCCAGATCCAGGAGAACCAAGGCCAGCGGCTGCCGCGAGACCCGCGCCTTCTCGACTTCCATCCGCGCTACCTCATAGAAGTGGCGGCGGTTGTAGAGGCCTGTGAGCTCGTCCCGGTAGACCATCTCCTGCAGGTCCGTCAGCTGGCCCATCAGCTTGTCGCGATAGCGGGAGAAGAGCTTGACCTCCATCTTCCGCATCACGAAACCGCTGAAGATTGCGTAGGCGAAGGGAACACCTGCCAGCAAAGAAAACAGCAGGAAGTGCCACCACGCGCTGGCAGCTGTCACCGCGACCGTGAACAGGGTGAGCAGGGTAATCACGGTCACGCTGATGCCCCCGGCCCAGGCGATGCGGTTTATCGCCGATTCCTGGGACGCCAGGTCACGCTCGGGAGATGGGGATGTTCGCCTTGCAGTCTCCATTCATCCTCTTATCAGTAACTAAACGTAAGCACGCACCCCCGCCAAGGCGGGTCTGCAATATGTAAGACGGCCCCTCTATTCGGGAGTTACATACGAAATCACCGCTGGAACTGGGGTTATGTCGTGAAGTGGTTAAGGTGTCAGGGTTCGGCCCAGCCCTCGTCCGATTCGTGGGGGAGCCCGTCATCCGGCTCCACGTGGATCACCACCACTGCGCCGGGAAATCGAGCATGTATGTCGTCGGCGATATGGTCCGATGCCGAGTGTACAGCGGTGACTGTCCGCGCTGGATCAAACAGCACATGCATGTCGATCTCCCGGGTGCTCCCTGAGCGCCGGGTGCGGAGTCTGTGGTAGCCCCTGATCTCGGATGCGTGTTCGTTCAAGACGGCTTTGATCTGGTCCACCTCGTCATCAGGCAGCGCCCGGTCCAGGATATCGTTGACCGCGAGGTGCACAAGACCAAACGCCGTCCACGCCATGTAGGCGGCGAGGGCAAGCGCGGTAATCGGATCGAACACCTCTTCGTCAGTGGCCAGCACAAGGAGCAGCCCCGTGATGATGGCACCTGCCTGCACGATGTTCGTACGCAGGTGAGTGGCTTCGGCCTTTAGCGCCATCGAACGGTGACGCCTAGCTTCCCGCGACATGAACAGCGAGATCACAATGTTTGCGAGAGCGGCGATCACCATCGCCACGAGGCCAACGCCGACGTCGATCTCCGGCGATCCCTCGATCAGCCGCCGGACGGCCTGGTACGTGATGACACCACCACCCACGCCTATGATCGTGGCGGCAACCGATGCCGATACGGCCTCGATCTTCCCGTGACCGTAGGGGTGCTCCTCATCGGCGGGCTGCCGAGAGTACCGGACGCTAAGCAACGCCGCCAGGCCGCCTACGAGGTCTGTGCCGCTATCGACAGCGTCGGAGAGGACAGCGATGCTCTCGCTGATCAGCCCGAGGACAAGCTTTAGAACAAGGAGCGACGCGGTGACAGCAAGAGAGATTGCGGCGATGCGAACAGGAGCGCCGCTCAACGCGGCGTGCGATTCGGCGTGGGAGTGTCCCTGGTTATTCCTTCTTGCGTCCGATGACATTCCGCGCCGCTTTAGCGATCGCTTCCGGCGTCAGGTTGAAGTGTTCCAGGAGCTGCTGCCACGTCCCGCTGGTGCCATACCGATCGCGCATGCCCACGAACTCGATAGGAGTCGGGCGGCGCTCGGCCAGCGCCTGGGACACGAGCGAACCGAGTCCGCCGAATACGAAGTGGTCTTCTGCGGTGACGATCGCGCCGGTTTCCTCGGCGGCCGCGAGAAGTGTCGCCTCGTCCATCGGACGCAGGCTGGCCGCATTGATCACGCGCGCCTGAATACGCTCGCCCCCTAGCACCTCCGCCGCCTCCAGCGCGGCAACGACGAGCTCACCGCAGGCAATGAGCGTCACGTCGCTGCCGGCGCGTAGCACCGGCCACTTGCCCAGCGCGAAGCGATACTTCTCGTCGTGGATGATCGGAGTCTTGGGGCGGAGCGCTCGGATGTAGAAGGGGCCATCAGTCTTCGCGGCCACTTCGATGGCCTGTTCGCACTCCACGGCATCGGCCGGGAACACCACACGGAACGGCGGCATCGATAGCATCAGCGCCAGGTCTTCCAGTGCCTCCGCCGACGCGCCATCTTCACCGACGACGACGCCGGCGTGGCTGGCGAATAATTTCACGTTCGTCTTCGGCTGGGCTACGGCCATCCGCAGCTGATCGAAGCAGTGGCCAGGCGCAAAGACCGCGAAGCTGCTACAGAATGCGACCTTCCCGGCCGCGGCCAAGCCTGCCGCCACTCCGATCATGTTCTGCTCGGCCACACCGACGGGGAAGAATCGCTCCGGAAACTCCTGTCCGAACTTCACAGCCGAGGTGGAGTATCCAAGGTCAGCATCGACGCAAACGACATCGACGCCCTCTCGGCAAAGACGCGCCAGTGTCGGGCCGAGGACTTCGCGCGTTGCCTTTTCGCCGAGAGTGGTGACCATTACTCGAACCCGAGGTCTTTCAGCGCCTCTTTGAGTTGCTCAGGCGTCGCGGCCTTTCCGTGGTAGTCGGGGTTGTTCTCCATCAACTTCACGCCCTTGCCCTTCACCGTCTCGCAGATCACGACGGCCGGGCCGTCGCTGTGATCGCGGGCTTCCTGGAGCGCCGACAAGACTTGCTTGAAGTCGTTGCCGTCCTTCACCAGCCACACTTTCCATCCGAACGCCTTCCATTTATCGGCGAACGGCTCGAGGTTCATGATGTTGGCGGTGTGTCCGTCCGGCAGCACCCAGCCGCCGGGGACCTGCGGCCGTTCTCCATTTCCGCTGAACTTTTGCAAGTCGGAGAAGCCGTCGTTCTGGATGTGGTTGCGGTCGACGATCGCAACGAGGTTCCCAACTTTGTGGTGACCCGACGCCATGATCGCTTCCCATGTCTGGCCCTCCTGGCAGTCTCCATCCGACAGCAGGCAGAACACGTTATAGGGTCGCCCGTCCAATCGCCCTGCCAGTGCCTGGCCGAGCGAGAACGACAATCCCATCCCCAGCGCACCCGCTGACATTTCGACGCCCGGTGGGTTGCCCATCACCACGTGCCCCTGGAGCCGCGAGCCAAGCTTGCGGAAGGTGAGCAGCTCGTCGACTGGGAAGTAGCCCGCTTCGGCGAGCACACCGTAGATGACCGGCGTGGCGTGGCCTTTCGACATGACCCATCGGTCGCGGTCCGGCCACTGCGGGTTCTTCGGCTCGTGGCGCATCACCGCGAAGTAAGCCGCGGTTACGATCTCCACAGCCGACAACGAACCGCCAGGATGGCCCGAGTTCGCGGCCGTGGTCATCTCCAGGATGTGCTTGCGAACGCGGCGAGCAACTTCCTTGAGCTGGTCGATAGAAAGGGCGGGGGCTTGCGCCAAGAACGAATCTCCTTCGAAATAGGTGCTTCTGCCCCGATTATAGTGCCGCGTTTGCATGGGGCAACGCCGAGAGCGTTTCAGGGGCCTTTCATCGCCACTCTTGACCCGTGACCCGCGACCCGTGACGCTTAACGCGTGATCATCGACTTCCACACACACATCTTCCCGCCGCACGTGCGCGACAACCGCGAGGAGTATGTCCGGCGCGACCCCACCTTCGCAGAGATATACGGCGACCCGAAGGCGAAAATCGCGACGGCGGAAGACCTGCTGGCGAGCATGGATGCGACCGGCGTGGATATCAGCGTAGTGCTGGGGTTTGCCTGGCAGGAGCATGAGCTGATCGTCCGCCACAACGAGTATCTGTTCGAAGCCGCGGCCCGGAGCGACGGCCGTCTCCTTCCCTTCACAACGATAAACATGGCCGCCCAGGGCGCGGAGCGGGAGGTCCGCCGCTGCGCCGCGGACGGCGCACACGGCATCGGCGAACTGCGGCCGGAGAACCAAGGCTGGGACCTGAACGGTGGGGAGGGTGCACTTCTTGCGGACCTGGCCCGGGAACTGGGGCTGGTCCTGCTATTCCACGTCACCGAACCGGAGGGAAACGACTACCCCGGCCGCCGTGGCTGCGAGATGTCACGCTTCACCGAATTCGCCACGAAGAATCGTGACCTGTCGATCGTTGGTGCGCACCTCGGCGGTGGGCTCTACAGCCGAGTGTCCTCGCCGCCAAACGTCTATGTCGACACTGCGGCGCAGGTCTTCCTTTACACCGGCGAGGCGGTCGACGCCGTCCTGCGGGCGGTGCCGACAGACCGCCTTCTATTCGCCACCGATGCGCCTCTTGTACGCCAGTTGCGCCAGATCGACGAAGTGCACCACGTGTACCACGACCCCGCGGAGCGGGCAGCGGTCATGGGAGGAAACGCGGCCCGCTTGCTTGGTCTCGAGACGTGAATCTTCGGCTGTTCATCGCCATAGAACTGCCGGGCAATGTCCTCTCGGCTCTCAACCAGGTGCAGCACGAACTGCAGCGAGAGCCGGCGCTCGCCCGTCTGCGCTGGGTGCGCCCCGAGGGTATTCACCTCACGCTGAAGTTCCTCGGCGAAACGCCGGCAGAACGGCAGCGGGACATCGAATCCGCCATCTCGCGAGCGGTCGCCGGAGTGGCGCCGTTCGAGCTCCACGTAGGTAAGATAGGACGCTTCGGCAGCCGCAATTCGCCGCGCGTAGTCTGGATCGACGTCGACGGCGACACGGATTCGCTTAAGCGCCTTCAATCTCAGATCGAGCGAGAAGTTTCGCCACTGGGATTCCCGAGCGAGTCCCGCGCGTTCTCGCCGCACCTCACGCTTGCGCGGGTACCACCGGAACGGGCGCGTGAGGCCGCGGTGCCGCTGGACAGCGCACTACCTCGAGTAGTCGTGCCGCCCGCGACGATGACGGCGAACGAAGTAGCGTTGATGAAGAGCGATCTGCAGCGCGGCGGTGCAGTTTACTCGCAGTTGTTCGCGGCCCCAATGGCTCCTTAATCCGCACCGTTCCTGCATGAGGTATCGTTTTCAGGAGTGATGACCAGCCACGCGCCAAGCGCAGACGCGCCCGCTCCTCGCGGGGCGATCGCCTCAACGCGCTTCACCATGCGCTCCCTGCGGGAGTTCTTCAAGAGAAACCTCACCCCGAGAAGCGGCACCGCAGTAGTCGCCTGGCGCATCGAAGACGCCATCGCCGGGCCAATGGCGCTGACGTTCGTCGCAACGCTGGGCCGCTGGAACGGCGCGCTCGCAACCGGCGCAGTCATGGCGACCTTCGCGGCGCTCTTCCTCTTCCTCCTTGACGGCGAGCGCGTGATGGATGAGATACGGAGGTGGGTCGGAGACCGCGGATGGGGCCGCTGGTCAATGCGCATCGCGGAGCGGCGGGACGTCCTAGGCGCGGTGCAGCGGGCGGCCAGCATCCCGCTCACGCTGCTGCTGGTGGGGCCGTTCTGGCGGGCCGTCATGCTGCACGTGTTCCTCGTTAGCCGCCCAATCGCCTACCTGATCTCAGTCGTAGGGCAGTTCCCGCGCTCGTTTTTCTGGACGGGGATCGTGCTGGGCAGCCTGTATGGAATCGCGATCAGGCCCGCGGTCGAGTGGCTGTGGGGTGTCGCGCTCGGTCCGGCGCTGCGGCCGGTGTGGAACGCAGCGCTCGATCCGGTGCTGCAACCGGTCTGGGACGCAACGCTCGGCGCCGTCTGGCCGTTCTAGTCGCCGTAGCCGTCGGGGTGCGACTGGTGCCAGCGCCAGGCGTTCTCGATGATCTCGTCGAGATCCGGGTAATCGATCCGCCAGCCCAACTCAGCCTTCGCGCAGTCGCTTGAGGCGACAAGGACCGCAGGATCACCAGGACGCCGCGCTTCCTCCACCACACGAATCTCCCGGCCCGTCACCCGGCGTGCCGACTCGATGATCTCACGATTGGAGGAGCCGGTGCCGCTCCCCAGGTTGTAGGCACCGCTACCGGACTCAGTCTTGTCGAGCGCCAGCAAGTGCGCGGCGGCCAGATCCGAGACGTGGATGTAATCGCGGATGCAGGTGCCGTCCGGCGTCGGATAGTCCGTTCCGAACAGCGAGACGGCCTGGCGCTGTCCGTACGCTGCCTCAAGAACGATCGGGATAAGGTGCGTCTCCGGGCGGTGGTCTTCGCCGCGCTCATCGGTGGCGCCCGCGGCGTTGAAGTAGCGCAGAGAGACGTGATGCATCCCGAAGGCCTCCCCGTACCAGCGGAGAAGACGCTCCACCATCGCCTTCGATTCGCCATACGGGTTCACCGGGCGGATCGGGTGATTTTCCGGAATCGGGACTACCTCCGGCTCGCCGTAGACCGCGGCACTGGAGCTGAACACAAAGCGTGTCACGCCGTAGGTGACCATCGCGTTGAGCAGCGTGATCGTGCCGCCAATGTTGTTAGCGAAGTACCGACCCGGCTGCTGCACCGACTCCCCGGCCTGTATGTATCCGCCGTAGTTCACTACCGCGTGGAAATTGTGGCTCGCGAAGAGACGACCGAGCGCCTGCTCGTCTCTGATGTCGGCCTGCACGAACTCGCAGTCCGGGTGCAGCGCACCGGTGTGGCCTGAGGTGAGGCTGTCGATGACGGTAACGTCGTGATCGGCCGCCATCAGCTGGTCGACGGTGACGGATCCGATGTATCCGGCGCCGCCGACTACGAGGACTCTCACCGGCTTCGCCCCAAACAAGCAAACAGACTGGTCATGTTTGTACGTTTGCAGGTTTGCAGGTTTGGCGCGGCTGCGCTACCCCTCGTACTTCTTAAAAACCAGGCAGGCGTTCTGCCCGCCGAAGCCGAAGCTGTTCGAAAGCACGACGTTCACGTCGGCCTGCCGCTTCTGGTTCGGGACGTAGTCCAGGTCACAAACCGGATCCGGAAATTCGTAGTTGATCGTCGGGTGGATCCAGCCGGTCTGGATCGTCTGGACCGCGGCCATCGCCTCGATCGCCCCTGCCGCGCCGAAGGAGTGACCGACCATCGACTTCGTGGAACTGATCGGCACCTTGTATGCGTCCTCGCCGAAGACCTTCTTGATCGCCAGCGTCTCGGACTTATCGTTCAACTCGGTCGAAGTACCGTGCGCGTTGATGTAGTCGATGTCCGCGGCCTCGACGTGGGCGTCGGCGAGCGCTTCCCGCATCGCCCGGATAGCGCCATCGCCGTCTTCTGACGGGGCGACGACGTGATACGCGTCACTGGTGGCGCCGTATCCCGCGACCTCGGCGAGGATTGGCGCGTTGCGAGCCTTCGCGTGCTCCAGGTTCTCGAGCACCAAAATCGCCGCGCCTTCCGCTGCGATGAAGCCGTCGCGTTTGGCGTCGAAGGGGCGGCTCGCCTTCTCCGGGACGTCGTTTGCCGTGGACAGGGCGCGTATGACCGCGAACCCGCTGAGCCCCAGCTCGCAGAGAGATGATTCAGTACCGCCGGTGATGACGGTGTCTACGCGCCCTGAGCGGACGAGGTCCATCGCGTCACCGATCGCCTGGGTGCCCGCAGCGCAGGCGGTGATGACAGTGTTGTTGTAGCCGCGAGCGCCGAATTGCAGCGCGATGTGGGCGGAGGCCATGTTCGGGAGCATCTTCGGGAAGTAGAAGGGGTCGATCTTCATGCCGCCGCGCTTGTCCATCGTTCGCACGGCTTCCTGCGAGTCCACCAGGCTGCCGATGCCGTTTCCGATCAGAACGCCGACACGGTCGCGGTCTATCTTGTCGAGGTCGAGTTCCGCCTGGCGCAGCGCCTGGATAGTGCCGGCGATGGCGAACTGGCTGAAGCGGGCCATCCGGCGGGCCTCCCGGCGGTCCATGTACTTCTCCGGCTCGAAGTCCCTGATCTCGCCGGCGATGTGGACGGGGTACGCGGAGTGGTCGAAGGACGTAAGGATCCCGATGCCCGACTTGCCGTCGAGCGCGTTGGCCCAGAACTCTTCGACCGAATTGCCGATTGCGGTGATGGCACCCATCCCGGTCACGACGACTCGCGTGCCGTTCCGGCTGTTGCCGTTGCTACCCGCCATGCACTCCTCCAGCTGGCTCGATGGTCTGCTTGTGGAAGTAGTCGCGGGCCTCAGCAGCCACAAAAAGAGACCCTGCCAAACATATTACCCCGCCCTCGTCCGTATCATCTATCGCCATATCTATCGCCCTTGCAACGGTATCCACATCTTCGCAGGGAACGCCCTCTGCTTCAAAGGCATCACAAATCAAAGGCGGGTCCATGGCGCGAGGATGCTGCGAGCGCGTAGCAATTACCCCACCGGCGATCGGCGCGAGCTCTCGCGCCAGCCCGGCGACATCCTTGTCCGAGCCGGAGCCGATGATGAACGTGACGCCGCTGACAGCGAAGTGTGATGCCAGCGTCTCGCGCAACCGCCGGGCCGAGTCGGCATTGTGCGCGCCGTCCGCGATGACAAGCGGGCGCTCTCTGAGGACTTCCATCCGGCCAGGCCAGATCACCGATTCGAGGCCGCGCACGATCGCTTCGTCATCGGCGATGCCCAACGCATCCACCGCAGCAACCGCCGTCGTCGCGTTTTCCGCCTGGAAGTCGCCGAGCAGCGGGAGGCGTGCCTCGATGCGCCCGGCTCTCCGCTCGATGGTCACAGCCTGCCGACGTAGATCACGTTCACCGACGGTCCAAGTGTAGTCGCGCTCGACTTCGATGAGTTTTGCGCCCGCCTTCGTCGCGAACCCGCGGACGACTGCGGCGGCTTCCGGGTAGGCCTGCGGCGCCATCACTGCCGTGCAGCCGGGAGTGATGATCGCCGCTTTCTCGGCAGCGATTTGCTCGATCCGGTCGCCGAGGATCGTGGTGTGCTCATAAGAGAGCGGCGTGATGACGGCGACGTCCTTCGACTTGAAGACGTTGGTGCTGTCCACCCGCCCGCCGAGGCCAACTTCGATCACCTGGACGCCGGCGCCTTCTTCGCGGAACGCGAGGAAGCCCATCGCTGTGAGCAAGTCGAAGGTTACGAAACGGCGGTCGCCCAGATCCGGCAAGACATCGTCAGCCGCTGCACGCACCCCATCAGCCAGCCGCGCGAAGGTATCGCGCGAGACTGCCCCGCCGTTGACGCCGATGCGTTCGGTGTAGTCGTGGAGGTGGGGGCTCGTGAAGAGGCCTGTATTCAGGGCAGCCGCGCGGGCGATCGACTCGACCATCGCCGAGACGCTGCCCTTGCCCTTGGAGCCAGCGAGGTGCACGGTTCGCCGCCCGAGGTGCGGGTCGCCGAGGCAGTGGAGGAGGGCGACAACGGGCGCGACGTCCGGCCGCTCCTGGAAGCGCCCGCTCCGCTCGAAATCAGCGAAGGTCAGTAGCCATTCGATGGCCTCGTTGTAGCGCACGACTTTACTGTAACGGACAGACTCGGGTGAATTTACGAGTCGTTCACATGTTCGTGTGATTTTGCGTTGACATTTCGCTGCGAACGGGGGTTCAATTTAGTGTGATATCCCGCGTGTGCACACATCCCCGTTGGGAGGCGAATGATGGCTACCTCCACCCGCGAAACCGCTACCAATCAGCTTTTTGACCAGTTGGTCGAGGGTCAGGTCGCCGTGTTCGACTACTGGCGACGCGCCACCGACCGCTACCACCGCTTCAACCACAGCCTGATCGAAGGCGCGCGGCAGGCCAACCAGGACTGGGCAGCTGTAGGCCAGCACTTCATCAACAGCCCGACCGACCTCCTGGGGCTGTACGAGGCCGCGGCCGAGGCGATCGGGAACGGCCAGGCTCGGATGCTGGCGCTTACCCGCGAGTGGGTCGAGGACCGCCTGGAAGCGCAACGTGAGACCCGCGACTCGCTCCGGACGGGCTTCGGCAACGTCCGTGAGGCTGTCGAGCGGGCGCGGGCAGACGCCCCGGAGTTCTTCCGCCGCGGCTTCCGGGCGAACGGCCGCGAAGAGCGCGCTCGGGCCAAGCAGTCATAGGGCACGCGAGGCTTAAGTAAGATAGCCGGTCCGAAGTTCGTTCCTTCACTTTTTTGCATTTACTGACGCTCAAATTCCGGAATCTCCATACGCCTTTGTGACGATTAGCTATTGGAGATCGCTATTGGATGCGGCATGGTGGATGCGTGGCGCGGGGAAGCAACGGTGGGCCAAAGAGTGACAAGGGCAAGGCGATAACGAGGCGCAACTCGCTTCGGCATGGGTTGTGGGCCAAGCAGCTGGTCATCCCGCAGTTGGAGAGCGAAGGCGATTGGTTGGCGCTCCTGAACGGCCTGACGGAGGACTACCAGCCCGAGGGCACGGCGGAAGTGGAGACAGTCCAGGAGATCGCGTTCCAGTACTGGACGCGGCGGCGGATCCGACGGGCTATCGACGCGGAGATCCTCAAGGGCGTCATCGATATGCCGGCGGGATACGAGCCAAGCGCGCGGCTGCGAGGTGAGAGGATCGCGGGAGAGACGGCAGCTGAGGCGGCGGAGTTTCAGCGGGAAGCGGAGCGGAGGCTGGTGCCGAACGAACGGGTGATGGAGCGGGTGATCCGCTACCAGGCGCACACGACGCGGCAGATCGAGAAGCTGGAGGCGGAGCTACGACGACGGCAGGAGGCGCGGAGGCAAGAGAAGCCGGGGACGCAGTGGGTGGAGGTGCGGAGGGCGGAGGAGTAGGTGAGAACCGGGCTAATGAAAGCGCTGCTTGATGAACTCGTGCGCCTGAGCAGTGGTCAGCTCAGTAGTTGAGACACCTGTCCGAATGTAGAATCTATCGGCGCTGCCATCCTTGACGAAAACGGGCTTCTTGCTCTCCCAGCACTCCACCGCTAGCACCCGCTTATCCTGGTACTCTTCGAAGCGGGGGTGGATCCACATCGTAAACTCGGGGCCTATCCGCCCCTTGATCAGGTTATCGAGATGTTGATGAAGCTTGTCCTCGCTGGAGAATCCATCCTCCTCGACTCCAATTGGTGTTCCCTCGTCAGTCACTCCAATGATCAAGGTCCCGCCCCGTGTATTCAAGAATCCAGCGATCGTCTTGAGGGCGCTGAGTTCGATCCGGGGATCCGCTTGACGTGTGTGGAGATTCATCCTTAGCGCAGCCTTGAATTCCACTTGACTTGTTTCACCGCTCAGTACCAAGTCCTCGAGTGTCCGAGCTGGTTCAGAAGCCGTCTTGGCCTCCTCAGTTAGCATTTTGTATCCGTCCTGGATCACCTGGGACATGAGCTCTCGGCGATGCATCAAAAAGTCTGCATATTGCATGGACTCCCAGCCCTCCGGCAGGGCGTGCCAGTAGTAGGCCTTTGCCTTGCCTTGATGCTTCAGCCTGTCTTCGTAGCGGATGAAGTAATCAACCGGGGCCTTGTCGGACACGTCAGCGTTATCGCCCCACTCTACAAGAGCGAAGTTGGCAATCTGGTTCGTGTCGCGAAGACTGGTCACACCGATGCGCTTGAGATGGCCACGCGGGAACAAGTGGTGCCGCTCAATAGCTGAACGGTTGGCGTGAATTGCCGGATCTAGCAACTCGACTACTTTCATGTCCGAGAATAGGACCTTCGCTTCAAGTAAAACGAGCGACGCGTAGTAACCGAATAGGGAAGGGCTTCTTGGAGAAGAAGTTGCCAGTTCATTCGGGAGGGTTATGGACCAGAAGTCACCCGTTAAAGTTTCTTCGGCAACACGCTCCAGGGTGCGCACGAAAGTATCCGCGTCTTTTACTTCGCGCAGCCGTGCAAGGTCAAACTCCATGGCGGATTCTGGGGAGCTGGAGTACCGGCCGGTAAGGCTGGTCATGAAAAACCACCGAGCTATCACTCGTCTGAGCGTGTGTTCATCGACTTTGTATTCAGTGCGGCCAATCAGATAGAAGGCATAAGAGTAAATCAGGGCAGTCTGGGAGCTAATAGTGCGCGCGCTACGATGTCCCGCGAGCATGACCGCCTTGAAAAAGTCGTGCCAGTGCTGAACGTTGATCACCCGAGCCTGAGCCGCCTTCAGGATGTTGAATTGCCTGTCACGCTGCTCGCTAGAGAACTCACCTGACTCAAGGTCTTTGCCGCGCAGAATAGAGTAGACATTGCTTAGCCTCGCCCGCTTGAATCCGAGCGCCACCGCGACCCGAAGCAACTGGTCCGGATCCGGATAGATAAAGTGATTGAACGGGGACGCCTGGCCGACTGCTGGCTGCCGAGCGTTGCGGCAAAATTCTTCAAGCTGCGCGCGACCCTCATCCCAGAAGACGGACATTAGAGTGAGAATGAAGTCAGCCTGATTAAGAGGCGTCCCCTTGCTGTTTATCCGGACGAAAACGTCGGCAACATCTTCCTCACTGATGCTCGCGGAGAGCTCAAGGGCCGTGAACGGGAAATTCAACAATCCATACAGCCGCGTGATGCTTTCGCTGATCTTTTCTTCTTCCTCAAGGGTTATTTCGCGTACAGCTCGTAGGTCTGCCAAGAATCTGTTTACGAACTTGACTAGGCCAACCTCAGAGTCCCAGAGTGCTGAAATGTTCGGAATGTACGATTTGTCTCGGCGAATTGCGGCGTCTGCGACTTCGAACTTCTCCTGCAATGGACTGAAAGCAATGGCTATCTGCTCCTTAGAGAAGTTCTCTCGAAGCACCTGGATTCCGCGTATCACCGCGTACAGTGACGTCAAACGTTGTTGACCATCTACTATTAGTAGGTTCGGGATCTTCTGCTTATCCTCCACCCCGATTTGTCTGGCGGAATCGACGAACGCGTTTTCCCAGAGGAGCAAATAGCCCACGGGATAGCCCTTGTACATCGAATCGAAGAGGTCTCGAACCTTGGTGTTGCTCCAAACGAATGGTCGCTGGATGTCGGGCAATCCAATGTGCCCCATCTCGATGAATTTCACCAAGCCGTTGATGTCGAAGTTGACCTGTTTGAATACTGTTCCACTCATAGGAGGCACTAGCCCTTCAACGCCGTTCACTGATTCTACTTGAGTGATCACCGGTTGCAAGCCCGGGGTTACAGGAGCAGACTTCGTTCGCGGCTCCCCTTACTCCCGGAGGGCCAGGCCGATCAGCCGGTAGGTCAGCTTCGCGGCGAGCTGGGAGTTGGCGCGGGGCCCGAGCTGGGGGGCGAGTTCGGTGACGTCGAAGCCTACGATGCGCCTTGTCTGGGCGACTGTCGCCAGCAGCTCCGAGACTTCGTCCCAGAGAAGGCCGCCGGGTTCGGGGGTGCCGACGGCGGACATGACGGATGAGTCGAGGGCGTCTAGATCGAAGGTTATGTAGACGTTGTCGCTGAGCTTGTCGGCGAGCGCCTGCGGGCCGAGGGCGCGGTACTCGGCCGGCTGGAAGAAGGGGAGGCCGCGTTCGCGGATCTCGTCCGCTTCCTCCCGCTCTGCGCTGCGAAGGCCAACCTGCACGACCGGTGCGACTTCCAAGATGCGTTTCAGGGTGCAGGCGTGGTTATAGGGCGAATCCAGGTATTCGTCGCGGAAGTCGGCGTTGGCGTCGAAGGCGAGCACTGAAAGCTTCTCGTATCGCTTGGCGTGAGCGCGGGCCGAGCCAACGGCGACAGTATGTTCCCCGCCGAGGGTCACGACGAACTTGCCGGCGTCGATCTGCTGGCCCGCGACTGATTCGATGCGGTCAATCATCGCGGCAGCATCGCCCGTGTAGACGGCGAGCTCCGGCAGGGTGTGGATGCCCAGACGATACGGCTCCATGTCGATGCCGATGTCGTACAGCTCCATGTTCCCGGACGCCTCGATGATGGCCCACGGTCCTTCGCGTGAGCCGACCCACCCGGATGCCGTGCTGTCATAAGGCACGGGAACGACGACGACGCGAGCGCGGTCGTAGTCGGAGAACTCGGGTTCGAGCCAGGCGAAGTTGCGGGCGGGGGTGAAGCGCTCGTCAGATGACATGGAACCTGGAAAGTGGAAATTGGAACATGGATGGGCAGGGCGGAGTCATGTTCCTAGTTCCCTGCTCCTTGTTCCTTCGGGATGTAGGTGACGTATTCGCCGAGGACCGTGAAGCCGATGCGCTCGTAGACGGGCTTGCCCAGCGACGAGGCTTGCAGGCAGGCCATGTCGCAGCCGCGGTCAAAGCCCTCGCGTATGGCGATGAGGGTCAGTGCTTCGCCGTAGCCTTTGCGCCGGGCAGGCTCCATAGTGGCTATATAGTACAGGCCTCCCACTCCGCTATGGACAACGAGCTGCGAGGTGGCGACCGGCTTGCCGTCGTCATACCCCACCCAGGCGAACCAGTCTGGCTGATCGAGCAGCCGAGAGGTAAAGATGGCGCCCAGCGTTTCCGGCTCCCAGTTGCCGAACCCCTCAGCGACTACGCGCACGTGATCGGCCAGCCCCGCCTCATCTGTGACACGTTCGATTCGCAGCGAAGTCTCGATTGGGCCGATCTCTCCGGAGAACGTCATTGTCGGTATGCCGCCCTGCCGCTCCAGACCAACCTCGTCGAGCAACGGCAAGAGATCGGGACGAAGCCGCAGGGCGACGTCACTAGACGCTCGGCTTTAGCGGCTCTTCCTAGACTCGTAGTCGCCTGACTAGATCCTCGAAGGCTGCGTCGTCACGAGGCGGACCGAAGAGAATGCGAAGATCACTCACGTCAACGGATGGCCAGCGCCCTTCATGTAGGGCCGCGCTTGCCAAAGAGCGGACCGTTTCCCAACGGGTGTCGGAGACGAGCGCGGTTTCGCTCCATCCTTCTGGTCCAGATGGCATTCGGTCAAGAGCATCGTCGACTCTATCCACGGCGCTCTTTTGTTGTTCGGTAAGGTTTTCAAAGTTCGTCATAGCCAGACTTTCGAGCTCATCTCTGAGCTGAGCGTCCAGCTCTGTTGGTATAGCGGCGACCGATGGAAAGAGTGTTAGCTGGTCGCTTGAAGGCAAGCTCAAGGCAAGCAGCGTTAGAAACAGTCTGTCCAACCGGTGCTCGCTTTCGAGGTGTGACATGCTACATCGCTATCTGGGGAACGGCACGACTACCGGGTCGTGGCCCTGCCCGCTAGGCTGGTTAACCCTGATATATGGCTGTCCAGGGACCTTACCATCTCCCGAGCGCCGCGTTGGCGGATGCCATCGTACTGTTCTGCCAGTGTATCCAGTACCCTCTGAATTAGGTTCGTCGATACGTCCTCCCTCGCCTTTGGCTCCCTTGCGGTTTAGGGGACTCGAAGTGTAGCCGGCCTTCTTTGCCGCCTCCTCGATAGCGCGATAGGCTTCCTCTGCCGACATGCCTGCATCGCGCATCTTCTCGAGGATAGGCTGTGGGTCATCCCAGAATCCCTGGCTTTACCTGTTCGTGCAGGTCGTCGCGGAAGCGCAGGCGGAAGCGGCCGTGCTGGAACGATGCTATTGCGGCACGAACTGCGTCGACCGAAACGGCGGCGTCTGTGACGATCATCTGGTTGAAGGCACGGGCACTTTCACCGCAACCGAAAGCTGCGATCCCGTCGCCGGGCAGCGTCCAGCCGCCTTCCGATGCCGTCGCCCAGATCTCGCAGGCGCGCAGGAGGTTGGGCTCGACGCGTTGCTCGTGGATGTTGCTCAGGGTTAGCTCGCGGCCGGGCGCGTGCCCGCCATCATCTTGTCGCTGTAGTCCCACCGGAGATCGGGCAGGCGGCGGCCCTCGGCGGCCTTGCGTTCCGCGAGAGCTGTGATGATCAGCGGCAGGGCGACGCTTGCCTCCACGTTGACTGTCGCGAAACGGGCATCGGCGGCGATCTTGCGCCAGGACTGCGCCTCCTCGAAGGTGCAGCCGGAAAGCCCGCCCCACTGCGGCTGGTCCATGGTGATCTGGATGCCGTAAGAGTGGCCCGGAGGGTCGCGGTCGAAGAGATAGCAGGCGGCGCCGGATTGCTGGATGAAGTTCTTGGGAGTGCCCCCACCGACGTAGATCACCGCACTCTTGTTCGCAGTGATCGACATGTGCACCAGCTCCAGCACGTCTCCGATTACGTCGAACGATATGTCCCGCCCACGCAGCTTCGCTTCAGCCAGAGCGAGTCCGTGCACGCTGTCCCCGATGGCCGGGCAGTAGATCGGCACGCCGGCTTTCGCGGCGGCGGTGAGGATGCCATCTTCCTGGGCGATCGGCGCCATCGCCTGGCCCATCAGCGAGAAGTACTCGCGGGTGGTGTAGGGGCGGTCGTCGTCCAGCGTCATCGCGAACTCGGTGCAGTAGCGCTCCCCTCGGGAGAACTCGTGCTCGGGCGCGAGGACATCGTAAAAGCGGACGACACGCAGCTCGCCGAGGCGGATGTCGTCGCCGTCGGGGTCGGTCTGGCCATGCTTGAAGCCGAGCGTCTCGTAGACATCGTGGTAGAGGTTGGCGCCGGTGCTGACGAGCACATCGATCATCCGGTTCTCGATCATATGCACGATGATCGGGCGCATGCCGGCCGGCACCATCGCCCCGGACAGGCCAAAGAAGATCGTGGCGTCGTCGTTGAGCGCCGTTTCCCAGATGCGCGTGGCGACGCCGAGGTTGCGCGCCTGGAATGCGGTCGCGGACATACGGTCGACGATCTCGCCGGCAGAGGTGCCGACAGTTATGTCGAACGGGATGAGGGGATCGGAGCCCGGAGCGGCGTGTACTTCGCCGCCCGCGGGCACGGTGTCGTGGTGCATGGCCTAGACGGCTGCCGCGGCCTCCTCGCGGGACGGCGGCGAGAAGGGCTCCAGGTTGCGCGGGAGGGACTGGATGTCCGTGTTGCGCAGGGAGAACTTCTGCTTGATGGCGTCGATCACGGGCTGGGCGTCGAAGTCCTTGCAGGAAAAGACGTCCGCCCAGACCAGCTTTCGTTCCGGAAAGGTGTGCATGGAGATGTGGCTTTCGGCGATCATCACGAAGCCCGAAACGCCCCAGTCTTCCGGCTTGCTTCCGGTATAGCGGAGAACCTTCGGTTGCGTGATCTTGGTCATGCCCATGAGGTCCGGCACTTCCTCCAGGATCACGCGAACGACGTTTTCATCCGCGAGCTGGTCTGGATCACCTCCGTAACCGTCAATAATGACGTGCATATCGAATCCCTCCTCGGGAGTTTGTACGGCCGTTTCCGCTAGAAGCGAGACGTACCGGGGAGAGACCCCATCCGCATAAGCGAATGGACTTTTGTTTTTACCAAGCGTGAATGTTAACAGCGCACACCAAGCCCAGCAAAGATTATATGCGACAATTCTTGACCAAATCGAGCTAATACAGAATGAGGGCGTTCAGCGCTGCGCCCGCACTATGAATTCTCGCGTATTCTCTGGTTAAAGCGGGAATTCTCAGCCATTTGCGGGTCAGTGGCGCGGCCTGGGATTTTTGGGTGGTCAGCGGCGCGCCGACGCTCGCAGCGGCTGCGGTACCGCGAGCATGAGGGCGTCCAGGGCGACGCGGGACTGCACGTTCTCGCCGAGGATGCCTCGGGTCTCGACGATTACCTGGACGAACTGCGCAACATCTTTGCGCACGAAGCGGGCGGCGTCGGAGTTGATGGCTGCCGTCTCATCGATGTTCGAAATCGAGTCCGCTGCGCCAGATTGGACCAGGAGGACGTCGCGCCACCAGCCGGCCCATTCATCCAACTGGCGGAGGACGGGATCGCGCTCTCGCTTGAAGGACTCGGACATACGCCCGGCGAGGTCGAAGCGCTCCGGCAGTGGCATGTCCGGAAGTGAGCGAGCGCGCTCCAAATGTTGCGAGCGCCGGTCGAACAGCTTCTTGTCGCCGGCGGCGCCGACGGCCCAGCCGGGACGCCCGCCGGCGAGCCTGGCAAGCAGCCTTCCACGCTCCGGATCGATGCCACGAGCCGAGAGTGCTTCTTCGATCGCGGCGGCAGGCACGAGACGGAACTCTATGCGTGTGCAGCGAGATCGGATCGTCTCCAGAAGCTTTTCATCGTTGGCGGTGATCAGGATGAAGACGGCGTGAGGAGGCGGTTCTTCCAGGGTCTTCAGGAAGGAGTGCTGCGCGGCCTCGGACATCAGGCCGGCTGGATCGACAGTGACGACGCGGGTCCGTCCTTCGTACGGGGCAAGCGCAACGGCTTTCTCAACTTCGCGCAGCTGCTCGACGCTGATCGACTTGCGGGCTGCGCCCTCCGCTTCGGTATCCAGCGTGACCGTCTGCACGTCAGCGTGTATGCCGGACTCGATGCGCGTGCACTGGGTGCAGGCACCACAGGGTAGTTCGACACCGGTGCAATTGAGCGCCATCGCCAACCGCTTGGCGGCGAGGGCGCGGCCGGTATGTTCGGGGCCAACGAGGAGATAGGCGTGGATGTTCGCGGCGCTGGCGACGCATGCCTGGAGTGCGCCGACGGCGCGCTCGTTGCCGATGAGGCCCCAGTTGGCGTCCACGCTAGCTCAGGCTTTTCGGGTAGCGCTTCACGAAGTCGAAGACACGGGTCGCGCGGGGCGTGACCCGGATGCGGACCTGTCGCTTGACCCGCGGCAGCAGGGCGCCGAGGTAGGCCTCCGCGGCCGGACCAAGGTAGCGCTCCACGATCGGGCGGTACTCCGGGGCCATGCCCTCGACCGGCTCGAGCTTCGCGTCGCCGTCCACGAGCAGAACCTTGTACGGCGGTGTTGCGGAGTCGATGGTCAGAGCAACGGCTGCATTCTTCTCAAGCGAGCGAGCCTTTTCCGCCTTCGGGCCGGTGACCATGATTATGTCGCCGTCGATGTGGGAGAACCAGATCGGGACGACGCGCGGGCGGCCGTCGAGACCGATGTAGGCAAGGCGCGCGAGATTTGGCTCGTCGAGAAGCTTCTGGACGATGGGATCGTCCGTGAGTATTGCGTTCATGCCCGCAGAATAGCACGGCCGATGCGCAGCCCCGACGCAGGTTGTCGCTAGGCAGCTTTGGGCGGCGCCGGCGGGTCCTTTTTCACATCGGGCGGCGAGGGTTCGACGTGCCGGCGCCAGGCCTGCTGGAGCTGCATCGTCAGGTTAGTCGGCCGGCGAATCAGCGAGCGCTTTGGGAGTTGGCGTTTCAATTTCTTGTCCTTGTGCGAGCAATATGTCCTGATTAGTAGACGAATCGAATCGCGGTTCTGTTGCGGACGAGCGGTGTGACACTTGTCACCTTTCCCATATAAGGCGGCTGGCTATACTGACGACTGGAAAATTCATCCAATACGGCTCCAGTTACCACCTGCTACGGTATGAAGCAGCTCATCTGCGAGGGAGAGCCCAGACTTTGACAGCAATCGTCTCGGAAGCGCTTGTGCGCGTGTTCCCGCCCGAAACCCGGGCGGTCGATGGCATCGATTTGGACGTGAAGGAAGGACAGATCTTTGGCTTCCTCGGTGCGAATGGGTCGGGCAAGACGACGACTGTGCGGATGCTCACGACGCTCCTGCGGCCGACCAGCGGGAAAGCCAGTGTCCTAGGGATGGACGTGCAGAAGGAGCCGAACAACGTCCGCAAGCGGATTGGCGTGGCCCTCCAGGAAGCCTCGCTGGACGACCTGCAGACCGGCCGCGAGCTATTGCGACTGCAGTCGCGGCTCTATCGCGTGCCAGCCAGCGAAATAGAGGAGCAGGTCACCCGGTTGCTGGAAATCGTGGACCTGGCCGACTGGGCCGACCGTCGGGTCGGGACGTACTCGGGCGGGATGAAGCGCAGGCTCGACCTGGCCGCGGCGTTGGTCCACAACCCGACCGTCGTGTTCCTCGACGAGCCGACCACGGGCCTCGACCCGATCAGCCGGGATGCCATATGGCGCTACGTTGAGGAGCTGAACCGTGAGCGCGGCGTCACCTTCTTCCTGACGACGCAATATCTTGAGGAAGCAGACCGATTGGCGCACGATGTGGCGATCATGGACAGGGGCAAGATCGTCGCGCAGGGTTCGCCGGAGCAATTAAAGGCCTCGATCGGCGCCGATGTCGTGACAGTCCGTGTGGGCGATCAGGACGGCGTACTTGAGCGGGCGATGGAGGCGGTGCGCAGCGTTCAGGGGCTGGAAGACGTGCGAACTGTCGATGACACGATCGTGGTGTACGTGCGGGACGGAAAGTCGGCGATAGCGCCGGTGGTGCTGGCGCTGGACGAGCGCAAGGTCCCGGTCGAAGAGATATCGCTGGCGAGGCCGTCGCTTGACGACGTGTTCCTGCGGACAACCGGCAAACACCTGGAAGAAGATGCGCAGCAGGGAGGCGCGGCATGATGACACACACCGTCACCGACACGACCACGCTGATGTTCCGCTCGCTGCGGGAGACGACGCGGCAGCTAGGCTTCGAGGTCCAGAACATCTTTATCCCGCTGTTCTTCTTCGCGGTTACAGTGGGCGCGATCGGGAACGTCTCGGCGCAGGCTTTCGGCGTCACCGACTACACCGGCTTCCAGATGCCGGTGGCGATCCTGCAGGGAGTTGCCGGCGCGGCCAGCGTTTCGTCGTTCGGGATGGTGAACGACATCGAGAAGGGCTACTTCGACAAGCTCCTTCTTACGCCGACACCACGGCTGGCGCTCGTGCTCGGGCGGTTGGCCGCAGACGGCGTGCGGGTGGTGCTGCTGACGGCGCTGATCCTGGTCATTGGCCTGATCTTCGGAGCCAGCATGGAGGCAGGACCCCTCGGCTTCGGGATGGTGCTGCTCCTTGCCGGACTATTTGGTATCGCCTATGCGGGGTTCGGGCTCTCGATCGCCCTGCGGACCGGGAACGCACAGGCCTCGCAGGCGGGCTTCCTGATCTTCTTCCCGCTGCTCTTCCTTTCGCCTGCCTTCGCGCCGAAGGAGATCTTCGACAACTGGCTGGAGGTCCTCGCCACGATCAACCCGGTCACCTACATCCTCGAGGGCATGCGCACGCTTGTGCTGGAAGGATGGGACTGGGAGGCGCTGGCCAAGGCCTTCGCCGCGATCATCGGCCTGGGGGCGTTCACACAGACGCTGGTTCTGACCGCGCTGCGATACCGCGTCCGCTGATGTAGAGACGCCCCGGCGGGGCGTCTCGCGACGTTCGCGAGAGCCACTCGATTGCCTCTCTGGCAGACCATTAGTCCTGCGCCAAACGCCCGAAAGACGTTCCACCGGAACGTCTCTACACGCGGGCCCGTTAGATCCAGACCGTTCGCTAGCTCGTATCTGACTTTAAGAATAGTTGATATGCCCATTATCAACTTAACTGACGGTTCAGGTATAATAGATGCGAATGGCCAAGGACTACTACTCGGCGCTCGGTGTGAAGAGGGACGCCTCTCAGAAGGAGATCAAGGCGGCCTTCCGGAAGCTCGCGCGGAAGTACCACCCGGACGTCAATCCGAACGACAAGGCCTCCGAAGAGCGCTTCAAGGCGATCAACGAGGCCCACGATGTGCTGTCCGACCCCGACAAGCGGACGAAGTACGACCGCTACGGTGAGAACTGGCAGCAGGCGGAGGCGTTCGAGAAGGCGCGTGCCCAACATGGCAACGGTGGCCCCGGCAGCGGCTACTCTGAGACGTTCACGTTCGACATCAATGACCTGCTGCGTCAGCAGAGAGGCGGCCGCGGCGGGAGCGCCGGAGGCTTTGACTTCGGCGATATGCTGGGTGGCATCTTCGGCGGCGGGCGTGCTCGCGGCCCGATGCGCGGCCAGAACGTCGAGTACGCCACCGAAATCACGCTCGAAGAGGCCTACCACGGCACGACGCGCGTCCTACACCTGCAGGGCGAGGAGCAGTGTTCTGTATGCGGCGGCAACGGCGAGATCGCGAATGCGACCTGCCACAACTGCCAGGGTCAGGGTGTGGTCCTGAGCAGCCGCCGGCTCGAGGTGAAGATCCCGGCCGGCGCGCGCGATGGGACTCGCGTCCGCATCGCCGGGGAGGGATCGCACGGCATGGGCGGCGGTCCGCGCGGCGACGTCTATGTCGTCGTGAAGGTTTCGCCACACCCACGCTTCGAGCGAAAGGGTGACGACCTGATCGAGGAAGTCGCCGTGCCGGTCGAGGACGCTGTCCTCGGCGGCGAGGTGGAGGTCGCGACGATCGCCGGCAAGCGCATCGCGATGAAAGTGCCGCCGCTCACTCAGAACGGCAAGTCGATCAAGCTGAAGAGCCTCGGCATGCCATCGATAGACGGCAAGGGCAAGGGCGACCTCTACGCGAGAGTGAGGGTGGTCATTCCGGAGAGGCTAACGGATGCAGAGAGGGAGCTGTTTGAGCAGCTGCGAAGCGAAAGGAACAAGGAACAAGGAACACGGAACAAGGTGGGAGCGTGATCATGTTCCCAGTTCCGAGTTCCATGTTCCCCGGAGGACCCGCATGAGAAGGAACTACTACGAGACGAGCTACGAAGACGAACCGTGCTACGTGATCAGCGTGGCGGCGCGGATGGTCGGGATGCACGCGCAGAGCCTCCGCAACTACGAGCGCATCGGCCTGATCCGGCCCAGCCGCTCGCGGGGGCGCGTGCGCTATTACTCTCAGTCCGACATCGAGCGGCTGCGGAACATCCAGCGCATGATCAACGACCTCGGCGTCAACCTGGCGGGAGTCGAAGTGATCATGAACATGCGCCAGCAGATGCAGCAGATGCAGCGGGAGATGGAACGCCTGCGGGAGGAGTTGCAGAGCTACCGCGACCGAACGCTGCCTGCGGTGCCGGGGAGGGAAGAGCAATGACCCTCTGCATCACGATTGCGAATCAGCATGGCATTTGGCAATCAGCCGACGACAAGCTGATCGACCGCGCGACGGGTTTGCCCGTGCCAGACTCAGCGACGAAACATGTAAGCATCAGAACCAGAGAAGGATCGTGCTTCGTGGCGTATGCCGGCGTTGGCAGCCTATGCCACTTGGAGACATCCGACTGGATTAGACGCACGATCCGTAGTGAGTCACTTACGCTCAATGAAGCACTTGAATTGATTCGAGTAGAAGCTACCCGGACTCTCAGTCCGCATTCGAGACGAATGGGATATCACTTCTTCACGATCGGAGCCTTTCTCAACAGACGACCATGGGCCGCCGTAATCACCAATGCCTCGCCTGTGACAGACTGGCGGGCACAACCGCCCCAAAGAGAATTCTCGACAATCGCCGAAAGGGCGGACGCCGGAGTGGTTCTGTTTGGTGGAGAGTCCAGGGCCATACATCCCGATGATCTCGCGCTCTTGGAGAAGATACGGACAAGGAAGCCCAGTAAACCAAGCGACTACTTGGAACTGCTAGCCAAAGTAACTTCACGGGCCGCGAGCCATCCCACCTTTGGGAAAGTCATCGGCACGGGTTGCATGACCGGATACATGCCCCCGAAAGAAGACGGCATGGAGCACAAAGCCTTCAACTGGAAGGGCAAAGATCGGATTGCACCGAAGCTGTTGTTTGGAATCGATTTGACTGACTGGATGCAGTCACTGATGGACGCGCCGCCAGATGAGCCGCTTGATGACAAGAAGCTAGAGCAGGCCATCCAAGAAGGCCTAGTACGCAGGAAGGGTTGGAGAGACAACTCGCCCGCAACGGTCCGGAAGCCATGATGTGTAGCGCTGCCCAAATCATCCAATGAAATGAAGAGACGAAGGAACTAATGAAAATGATGAGACAAGATAGGTTCACAGAAGGCGCGCAGGAAGTGCTGGCGGCAAGCCAGGAGCCCTCACCCCCGACCCCTCTCCCGTGAGCGGGCGAGGGGAGTGCGTCATGGGCTGTACCAATGTAGCTGCAGACCTTCAGGTCTGCCCAAGCAGGTGACCTGCAGCTACGTTTTTCGACGAAGGTCTAGGAAGGCACAAACGAAATGATGAGACAAGACAGATTCACAGAAGGCGCGCAGGAAGTGCTGGCGGCTAGCCAGGAACCCTCACCCCCGACCCCTCTCCCGTGCGCGGGCGAGGGGAGTGCGTCATGGGCTGTACCAATGTAGCTGCAGACCTTCAGGTCTGCCCAAGCAGGTCTAAAGACCTGCAGCTACGTTTTTCGACGAAGGTCTAGGAAGGACCAAACCAAATGATGAGACAAGACAGATTCACAGAAGGCGCGCAGGAAGTGCTGGCGGCTAGCCAGGAACCCTCACCCCCGACCCCTCTCCCGTGCGTGGGCGAGGGGAGTGCGTCATGGGCTGTACCAATGTAGCTGCAGACCTTCAGGTCTGCCCAAGCAGGTCTAAAGACCTGCAGC